>Ga0193752_1000054_pt1 | contig 176989 bp, 129 predicted proteins | sample H1c1metaG_FD_144924 | JGI IMG/M metagenome (GOLD analysis project Ga0193752, IMG submission 144924) | Soil microbial communities from a riparian zone of the East river system, Colorado, United States - H1c1 | ecosystem: Environmental > Terrestrial > Soil > Riparian zone | place: USA: East...
GTTCTAATCTCGTTCACTTAGGGGGATATGCAACTTGTACAACAAAATTCACCATTCACTTATTGCAATAACCGGCATTGACATTATCGGCATTGCAGAAATTAAAATGACATTGATGTGTTACCGGTCTCTGAATCAAAGTTACCAGCTATCCGGTTATTGGAAAAACGCTTGCCAAAATCCATTTGCAACAATCTTAACCAATCTTAACTACCGAAATTTCGGTTGAGCATCATTGCATTTGCATTCTTTTCATCTAATTCGCAAGCAATCCGTAATTCGCAAGCAATCTGGTACCTGTGCTTTAAAAATATTTCCTATAGGGCCCAGGAAAAAATAACGATGGGTATTGCATCGATTGCTCGTTACAGCCTGGCAATGATTCAGCGCAGTACTGATTTAGTGTTTGCGGGTGGCTGTGATTATCGTTTGCGAACGCAGCTTTTACACGTGGCAGCGTTATCGGGTGCTGCCTTTGCAAGTAGTAGTTTTTGCGGGTGGCAGCGTTTGCGGGTGGCAGCATTTGCACGCGGCGTTTTTTTGCGGATGGCTGCGTTATCTCCTCCAATCGAATGTCAGATTGGTTTGAATATAGATCGGGCAGGGAATTGCAAAACCGAATATCAACTCATTTGTCTTCTATCGCTAAATAAGTGATTGGCTAATACACATGATTTGATGCTGATTGAATGATGGGACAAGGAACCTGCTATAGCGGACTCTTAAGAATTGCTATGACTAGTATGATATTCCCCCAAGTGGATGAGCTAGTTGGGAGCGGGATTGTGCCTTTGCGCGGCCTTCGTACCGTGGTCGGAGTTACTGAAGCCGATCAGGGCGATACTGCAACCAGCACTTGAAGAAACCCTAACAAAGCTGATCCGGGCAAAAAAAGCCGATCGGAGACAAGAACAAATAACGGCATAACGAAAGGTATTAACCACGGGACACAGCCGCAAAAAGGCACAATCCTGCTCCCAACGGTGCGAAGAAGCGACCAAAAACTGTTGCATAATAATGCTGATAAATTAATAAAACAATCGCTAAAATTTAAAGTTCCACGTAACCGCCGGAATAATTGGAAATAGCGAAACCTTCAGCGCTTCAATTTTCAGATCACCGGAAGTTGCAGTACCCGTCTGGTCGAAATAAATAAAATAAGGATTATACCGGCTGTATGCGTTGTAAATACTAAAAACCCAGCTCGTTTTGAGCTTTTTATTCTCACGATTCTGTGGCGTGAGTGTTGCCGAAAAATCAAGGCGGTGGTAAGCAGGAAGACGGTATTGGTTGAGTTTACTATACTCCTGGGTTAATACTCCGTTCACCAGGTAAAATCTTTCCGGCAGCGTTGTGGCATTACCGGTACCATAAACAAATACTGCAGAGAATTTCCACTTCTTGCTCAATTCATACATGCCAACTACAGACAAATCATGACGCCTGTCAAACTTTGCATAATAGGTTTCACCCCCGTTTAATTGAGGAAATTTTCTCCTGGTCCATGAAAGCGTATAGCCGATCCAACCGGTCAGTTTGCCTTTTGCTTTATTAATGAAAAATTCAGAACCATAACTCCAGCCCCTTCCGAATACAAATTCCTCTTCCGGATCGGTTAATGAAGGTGTGTAGCCTTCACCGTACTCGATCTGGTTCTCCATATTTTTATAATAAAGTTCAACCGAAGTTTCGAAGAGGTTGTTGTCGAAGTTTTTGAATAATCCAATCGCATAGAGCCAGCTTTTTTGGGGCAGAACCCGGTAGGTGCTGGGTACCCAAAGGTCTGTTGGTAAAGTTGAACCCGCATTACTGACCAGATGTATATATTGAAGATTGCGCGACACTGCTGCTTTCACAGAAGTTTCTTCGTTTATTGCATACCGTAACGAAAGCCTTGGTTCAGGTCCTCCGTAGGTTTTCACTACACCACTATTGTAAACGGTACTATCAATATGGTTTCCGTTAGCATCCTTTTCATAGATTGTGTGCGGACCCAGCTGGCTAAATGTGCTATAGCGCAGGCCTGCATTTAGCTGAAGTTTATCACTTATCTCCCAATCGTCCTGGATATAAACCCCCGTTTCAAGGGCATATTTTTTATTGACATTTTCCGGCTTGAATTCATTTTCTCCCTGACGGCCGCTTAACACATTTGGAATAAACGTATGATAAGTAGCAATTCCACCAAACTTCAGTTTATGCTGTGGTGCAGGATAATAATCGAGGTCGAGTTTAACACCAACATCCCTGATACCGGAAGACAGTTTTATTTCAAAGTCATTTTGTGTGGCTCCGAATGAAAAATTATAGCTGTTATAAACGGCTGTTGTATTTGCAAAAAGCTTTCGATTGAAAACATGGTTCCATCTTAATGTGCCTGTTGCGTTGCCCCAGGGTATGTCGGCCTTAAATCCACGTTCGGAATTCCTGAAATTAAATACATCACGACCAAAATAACCGCTGAGATAAAGACGATCACGGTCCGAGAATTTATAATTGACTTTTGTGTTCAGATCATAGAAATAATAACCCGAGCCATAAGCGGCATTAGACTTTGGAATAAAAGGCTTTGTCAGTACATCAATATAGGTGCGCCTGCCCGAAACAATAAACGATGCTTTGTCTTTCAGGATCGGTCCCTGGATCGAAAGCCTTGATGCGATCAGCCCCAGTCCACCGTCGACTTCCATTTTCTTCATGTTACCTTCTTTCATGGCTACGTCCAGCACAGAAGATAACCTGCCGCCATATTGAGGCGGCATACCACCTTTTATCAGGGATGTGTTTTTGATAGCGTCTGCATTAAAAATCGAAAAGAAACCGAAAAGGTGGCCGGTATTATAAACGATGGCATCGTCAAGTAATATCAGGTTTTGGTCTGGCCCTCCCCCACGTACATATAAACCGGTATTGCCTTCACCGGCATTTCTTACTCCCGGTAAAAGCTGAAGTGTTTTTAAAATGTCTGTCTCCCCCATCAATACGGGTACCGATTTGATCTGGTTGATGGAAAGGTCAATTCTTCCCATTTGCGAACTTTTTACATTCGCATCTCTTTTTTTGGAAGAAACGATTACTTCTTCCAGGTAGCCCTGCGGGACCAACTGGAAATTGTATACAAGGTTCTGTTTCAGATCTGCTTCAATCATCCTGGATTGATAGCCGGCGAAAGAAACCATGATCTGGTATTTGCCTTCATCCAGCGTGATAGAATAAAAACCGTAGTTGTTACTGTTAACTCCTTTTCCGCTTCCATTTACAACTATGGATGCGCCGATTAATGACTCAGCTGATAATGAATCACGAACATATCCACTCAATGTGAACTTATTTTGAGTGGGTTTCCACTTTGCGGTTTGATGTCCGGGGATCGGATCTGTAGTTAATTCGCCGACGGGAGATTGTTTGGTGGCTTCTTCGTTGTCGTGAGACTGTTCGGAGGCTGCTTCGTTGTCGTGAGATTGTTCGGAGGCTTCTTCTCTGTCGGGAGATTGTTCGGGGATTGCTTCGCAGCCCGCAAATTCTGGAGAAGCTGCGCCGTCGTTGGCATCTTTTGTGGAGACTGAACTGGCGCTGGGAACTTTTGAAGAAGCTGCACTGACGCTTGCAACTTTTGCGGAGACAACCTGGTCGTCGACAAACTGACCGGCGGCCGCCCGGTTCAAGGAAAGGCAGGATAAAACAATATTAATAACAATGAACATCCTGGTCATACCAGAACTTACGGAAAATTTTAGCGTTGATTCATCTACTGAGACCTCATTAAAAACTTTTCGCATGAACAATATTGAGATTGTTTCAATTGCAGGCTAACAGTCAGACAGTAACGAATGTTGACTATCAGATTAATGTTGATAACTGGACAAATGTTGACGCCAGGACGGATGTTATTTAATGCCAAATATTGAGTATCGACCACATGTTGTTTAATGCCAGATATTGACTTTCGAACGAGTGTTGTTAACTGTCCGGATATTGACTATCACAAAATGTTTACAACTGGACAAATGTTTACAACTAGACAAATGTTTACAACTGAACAAATGTTTACAACTGAACAAATGTTTACTATTGACGAATGATTACTATTGACGAATGTCGACAACTTATCAATTCTTGTATTCGAGTGAATCCTGGGTGCTACCACAGGTAAGCATCTTGTCACCGAAATATGGATTGCGGATATTTGCATCCTTGCTTAACCAATAGGCCCCTTTATTATCAAAGGCCATTGGACAGAATTGATAATATACTTTCTGACCTTCGTATTTCACCGTCCTGGTAAGACTCCATAAGGCATCCGAAATCATTTCAAATTCCTGTCTTTTATTTTCAATATTTTTCTCGCCTTTCAGGCCAAGAGCTGACCCGGTAATGGTCCCGGCGAAGTTTTTAGCTGTTGCTTTGATCATCCCGGTTGAATCACCGGTGATTTCATCCGTTTTTAGTGATTCGGACGCTATAGCGAGATTTACGGCAGCTGCATTTGCTTTAACCGTGTCACTTTCAACAAGTGCATCTTTTACAGAGAAATAGGCAGTCAGCAGTTCATTAAAAGAATCGTTGAAAGCGCCGGACTTTTGACCAAGGCTAAGCGGTTTAGGTTTTTCTGCCTTTGGCTCATCAGATTTATTTTGCCTGAACAAGTAGGTAGCAAAAGCTGCAATTACAAGAACAACAACGATTAAGACGACTTTTTTCATTTCCCCTGGGATTTTCGTAAAGTTAGTGGATTGCCGTTTAAATTCGTGCCGCTTAGGTGTTTATCAGTATTTTTGCAAATTCTAAGGATTAAGCTGGGTGATGCACTGGACGCAGCCAGTCTTATTCGCTATTTTGTGAATTTTATAATTGCTAATTTGTTTTATGCTCGCAGGATTAACTAATGTGACTTTTGAATTTGGAGCCCGTGTTTTAATTGAAGATGCCACCTGGCATATTCAGCCAAACGAAAGGATCGGACTAATAGGTTTTAACGGAACAGGCAAATCTACTTTACTTAAATTATTGGTAGGTCAATACTCTCCTTCGGCAGGTACGGTAGAACGCAGTAAAAATACGTCTATAGGTTATCTGCACCAGGATCTCCTAAGCTTCGATACCGCGGATTCTATTTTTGAAGTTGCCCTCGGCGCCTTTGAGAAGGTGCTAAAGCTTGAACACGAAATAGAAGTAATCGGCAAGCAGCTTGAACAGAGTGCAGGCAAACCGGAGGAGGAAGAATTATTGATCCAGTATACCGACAAGCTTCATGAAATGGAAACCCTTGATGGATATAATATTCATCATAAAACCGAAGAAGTTCTCCAGGGGCTCGGTTTTCCAAATGCAGATCTTAAACGACCCTTCCGGGAGTTCAGCGGGGGTTGGAGGATGCGTGTGCTTCTTGCTAAAATGATCCTGCAGGAACCCGATCTTTTATTGCTCGATGAGCCGACGAATCACCTTGATCTTCCTTCTATAGAATGGCTTGAAAAATACCTGTTGCATTACCAGGGTTCAGTGGTAATTGTAAGTCACGATAAATATTTCCTAAACCGGATGGTTACCAAAATCGTGGAAGTATATCAAAGGGAACTACATATTTATAGTGGTAACTATGAATATTATGAGGCTGAAAAGGAAATGCGTGTTGAGCTTCAGCAGCGGGCCTTTGAAAACCAGCAGGATTATATTAAACAACAGGAAAGATTTATAGAAAGGTTCCGTGCGAAAGCATCCAAAGCTGCAGCGGCCCAGAGTGCCATGAAGCGACTCGATAAGATCGATCGCATTGAAGATGTACAGATCGAAAGACCGGATCTTAAAATCAACTTTCAGGTTGATAAGATACCCGGTAAAGTATTGTGCGAGCTGAAGCACATTAATAAATCATTTGGTGATAATGTAATCATCAAAGATGCATCGGCCTATATAGACCGTGGTGATAAGATTGCATTGATCGGTGCGAACGGAAAAGGCAAGTCTACCATGCTACGAATTATAGCTGGTGTTGAAACTTATAATGGTGAACGCAAGTGGGGACACAATGTTGAGGAAAGTTTTTATGCGCAACACCAGCTGGAAGCTTTGAATGTAAATAATACCGTTATTGAGGAAATGAAGGAATGTGGAAGTCAACGAACTGACCAGGAATTAAGAACCTTGTTAGGATGTTTTCTTTTCAGCGGAGATGATGTTGAAAAAAAGATCAAAGTATTAAGTGGTGGTGAAAAGGCCCGGGTTGCACTTGCAAAAACCATCGTAAGCAAGGCAAATTTCCTTATGCTCGATGAGCCGACGAATCACCTCGATATGCACTCCTGTGATTTGTTAATCGGTGCACTCAATAAATACCAGGGCAGTATTATCCTGGTGAGTCATGATCGTTATTTTGTTTCCAAAACGGCCAATAAGATCTGGGAAATTGTTGACCAGCAAATAAAGGAATTTGATGGTGGCTATGAAGAATGGGTTGAGTGGAAAGAGCGGATGAAAAAAGCTCAACAGGCCTCAGCAAAAAGTGAATCAAAAAAAAAGGACGATAATGACTCCCGGAAACAGCCTCAGCAGGATATAGTAGCAAAAAAAGAAAATACTGCCCCTGCGCCTGCGGCAACTAAACCGGTTGCCCAACCACAGGCTCCTATAAACAAGGATGCAAAAAAAGAATTACAAAGACAACAAAAACTTTTCCAACAACTCGAAGAAAAGCTTGGTGAACTGAATAAAACGAAATTAAAATTTGAAGCAGACCTGGCTTCGCCCGAAGTTTATGCTGACCGCAACAAATTTGTTGTGGCAGAATCGGGTTATAAAAAAGCTTCGCAGGAAATTGAATCGCTGAATAAAGATTATGAAAAAGTTTTTGAGAAGATAATGGAGCTGGAAACCGAGCTGGGAGTTAATAATTAATGTGACAACCATTCAGAGTACCTGTGGCATCTTGTTGATTAATCATTACTAATCTGAAAACTTTGTCACTAACCAAATTCAGGCTGGACTATATTGTGATTACCCTGCTCATCTTCCTGGCTTATAGCCCCGTGAATGGTCAGGACATCCGTGTACGGCCAAAAATCGGTGTGGCCTTAAGCGGTGGAGGTGCCAAGGGCCTCGCACATATCGGCATCCTGAAAGCCATTGACAGCGCGGGCCTCAAAGTTGACTACATCACAGGTACAAGCATGGGCAGTATAATCGGAAGCCTTTACGCTATTGGATATTCTGCAGATTCCATTGAAAAACTGGCGAGGAAAATCGATTGGGATATACTTCTTTCAAACCAGGCTTCCCTGAAAGCTTTGATCATTGAAGAAAAAGATGAGTATGGAAAATATGCCATTGAGTTACCCTGGGTGAATCATGGATTTCGTTTACCAAGTGGTGTACTGGAAGGTGAAGAATTATGGCTGAAGTTTTCCGAACTGTTTTTCCCTGTCTATAATATCAAGAAATTTTCAGATTTTTCGATCCCCTTTAAATGTATTGGTGCGGATATCGCCACAGGTGAAACCGTTATACTTGACAGTGGTGAGATTGTCACTGCCGTTCGTGCAAGCATGGCGATTCCTTCAGTTTTTACTGCCGTTGAGCACAACGGCCGTAAGCTTGTTGACGGCGGAGTAGTAAGAAACTTCCCTGTTCGGGATGTACGCGAAATGGGAGCTGACTATGTTATTGGGTCTAATGTGGCTCTGGGCTTATTGCCAAAAGAAAAAGTGACAAATGCTATCCAGATACTAATGCAGATTGCATTTTTCAAGGAATCCGAAGACAATAAAAAAGAGGTGGAGTCTACAGATATGTATATAACCCACCCTATTGAAAATTATAATGCCGGGAGTTTCAGCCGCTCAGAAGAATTACTGGAAATTGGGCTTGAAGAAGGCCGTAAAATGTACCCGGCGTTAAAACGTCTTGCCGACAGCCTTAACGAGATTTATGGAGTTCCGGTAATTGCCAAAAACAGGTTGCCCGTTATTGATTCCCTCAAAATTTCAGACATTGAGATTAATGGCCTCGATAAAACAACAAAGGACTTTTTCCAACATATGATGGGGTTCTATGAAAACAAGTTTTATACGACAGCCCGTGTTTCAAACATGATCAGGAGGGTCTTCGGCACCCGCTATTATAGTCGCATCGTATACCGCCTGGAATCCTTGCCAGATGGTTCCGTTAAAATTATTATTGATGTCGTCGAAAATCCCAGGACTTTTGCGAAGGTAGGGATACATTATACCCAGTTTACAGGTATAGGTTTACTGCTGAATCTTACCAGCAGGAACTTTTTTTTACCTCATTCCCGTAGCCTTGTTACAGTAAACCTGGGCGAAACTTTCCGTGCGAGGGCGGAGCACCTTCAATACCTTGGCCGTGGGAAAAATGTTGCTCTGATACTTGGAACCCAATATGAAAGGTTCGATATGAACACCTATCAGAACTATAAACGGGATGGACTGTATAAAATGCACCTGTTTAAAGGCGATGCAAAAATGGAACATTCAACCAGCAGGAAATATACACTGGGGGCCGGTACAAGATATGAATGGATACATTATAATCCATCTATTCAATCAAGCTTTGAACTCGATGGCAAAAATGAATTTTTAACAACATATGGATACTTCGGGGTCAACACACTTGACAGGTCAATTTATCCCAGGCGGGGATGGAAGATAAATGGTGAGTTCGGACTCATTTATAACCAGTCTCCCGATATAACATTTTATTCAGAAGGTGTGCCGGTGGGCAATCTTGATTCATTTGGTATCTCCTATTCAAATTTTCAACAGGCAAAGCTTAACGTCGAGGCCTATTTGACCCTGAGTCGCCGGTCAACCTTGTTTACAAATTTCCAGGGCGGAATTAATTTCGGCTATAACCAGAATATCTTAAATGATTTTATTATTGGTGGGATGTATAGTCTTTTCAGGAACCAGATAACATTTGCGGGTCTCGATGAAGCAGCTGTTTATACTCCAAGTGTTGCCGCTTTACAAATCGGTTACCGTTTCCAGTTATTCAATAATCTTTTCATCATTGCCCGATCAAACGGATTGGTCAATAATTTTATCAGTAAAGACAATGTGTTGCAGAGACCTGCATTTCTCTCCGGCCATGCTTTGTCCATGGGATATAATTTTGCACTCGGACCCCTTGAAGTGAGTGCCGCTTACAGCGACCAGTCAAAGCAAGTGCAGTCTGTGATCAGCCTTGGTATTTCTTTCTGAATCCTCCAAAGCATCCCGGCTTTTTATGAAATCGGTTACCAGGTAAGTGATAAGTTTACCGGTTGTTTCGGATTTTCTGCCATCATTGAGTTGTACAGCACCCTCACAAATATGGAGATAAGCCACTTTCAGATTACTGGCTGTAAAAGTTACATATTGCCTGGCATCCCTTGATGATATACCACTGGGTGTTTCTGCGCTCGACAGGACTCCTTCAACACAATCAAGATCAACTTCGATGCCTGTGAAATTATCTTCCATATAGCTGGTGGCATGTGCTACTGCCTGGATAAAATTTCTTTTTTCGCGGACAAAAATATCTTCATAGGTAATGAAATCCATAAATGGATTGTTTGCTATATCCAGCCAAACGTTCTGGGGAAGATAATTCTCCTGTAACCCTATTATACAGTATTTCTCGAGGAAACCATCTTCTTCGGCATACCGGAAACCATTACCGCTATGTCTTCCCTCAATCGGCCGGAAATCAGCATGTGCGTCAAGATTCACTGCGTTAATCTGGGCGAGTGGTATCAGTCCTGATTTATATAAACCTTTTGCGGCACCTTTTATAAGAGGGTATGAATTATTGTGTCCGCCTCCTATAGCGATGGGGATCTTGTTGAGAGAGGTGATTACTTTCACCAGGCTTTCCACTTCTTCATCTATCACATGTACTGCATGCCTGTAAGCGTCCACTTTTTCTTCGTAACTATGTGCGTTTTGTTCGATAAGAAATTTGATATCGCCGAAATCAAAATGGCCCATGAGCATGATATCATCACCCGATAAAAAATCATTGCTCTGGATGTTCAGGAAAGCGGTTAGAAAAGGGGTCCATATTGAATCGGTACCACCTGTGCCTTCATTCGCCCGTACACCGATATCTTCAGGAATTCCAAAAACTACATATTTACAGTGGGATTCGCTGATCATTTTTTCAAGTGTGCCGGTACCCTCAACACAATGTATTTCCTCCCCCAGCTTGGTTTCAAATCTCCGGATCTTTGTGTGATATAATACATCCTGCTTTTTATAAAACTTGAAATGTATCATGCGATTTTTTTTAGTTGGTACAATTATTATTATTCACTTTTCAATGGCTGAATTTCCCTTTTTCAATGTTTAAATTATAACATATTCCTGAACATTAGCCATCGAAATCTCAGGGATCTACCGGTTTTCCGGATACTATTGCCTGGTGTATCAGGTTAGAACCAAAAGAATAAGGTAAATATCCTAAAGAAGGAATTCTTTCTGTGATAATCAGGTTCGCCTTTTTGCCAGCTGTAATAGATCCGGCCAGCTTCTCAACTTCCATTGCAAATGCCCCGTTCAGGGTGGCAGCATTGATGGCTTCCTCCGGTAATAATTTCATTTGAATACAAGCCAGCGATAAAACCAGGTTCATGTTTCCGCTTGGGCTTGAACCCGGATTATAGTCGGAGGCAAGGGCTATTGCGCAACCTGCATCAATCATTTGACGTGCGGTTCCCACCCGCATTCCAAGGAAAAATGCCGCGCCTGGTAAAAGCGTGCCTATGGTTGTCGAGTCCGCCAGGGCGCGGATCAGCTTTTCACTCATTGTTTCCAGGTGATCAACCGATAACGCATCAAGCTTTATGCCGGTCTCAACACCGCCGGAGAGATTTAACTGGTTTGCGTGTATTTTGGGTTTGAGTCCATATGCCATTCCGGCCCGGCAAATCTGCTCTGTTTCTTCTGGTGAAAAAAAACCTGACTCGCAGAAAACATCTATGTAGTCGGCCAGCTTTTCTGCTGCTATCACAGGCAGCATTTCATCTACGATCAATCCTATATATGCCTGGTGATCGTTTTTATATGCCGGCGGGTAAGTATGTGCTGCCAGGAAAGTAGACTTAATAAGCAGGTTGCTTTCCCGCTTTAGTCTTTGAATCACCCTCAGCATCTTCAATTCACCGTCTACCGTTAATCCATAACCGCTTTTTATTTCAACAGCTCCGGTTCCAAGTTTTGCTATTTCAAACAGACGTCTTTTTGCGGCTTCGTATAATGTCTGTTCACTGGTATCGTTTAATATCCGCGCTGAATTCAGGATGCCACCGCCTTTGGCTGCGATTTCAGCGTAGCTCAGTCCTTTTATTTTATCAACAAATTCATTTTCCCGGCTACCCGTAAAAACCAGGTGAGTATGACTATCGCACCAGGATGGCAAAACCATGCGCCCTTTCAGATCGGTAATTTCCGCAGGGTTTGAATAATTCAGATCGACCATCTGTCCGAAAGAAGCAATTTCATCATCTTCAATCACGAGGTAAGCGTTGTCAATACAGGGCAGGTTCGAAAGCCCGGCCCCACGCAACAGTTGATTTTCTGTCCGGCAGTTTACAAGTGATTTAATATTTGTCAGGATCGTTGTTGACATTATCAGATTAATTCCATCTGTTGAAGATAATCATGCTGCAGATCTTCATGAAGTCCCGTGATCAGTTTTTCAACTTTTTTTTGCTGGCCATTGTAGATATTTGCCAATAAAACACTTTTCTGCAAGGGAATCTTTGTTTCCTTTATTTTCCGTAGAAAATAAATCAAAAGTTCTACTTCTGCTGTTTTTCCGGATATATAACGAATATGCTTGTTAGTTATTCTTAATATTTTCCTAAGCATTTTTTTTGTATAGTAGATATTTGATTGGTTGATCTCAACAAACATTTCATCCATTTCATTTTTTACCGAACGTATATAGTCGTTTTCATCGCCTGCTTCAAATAAGAGGTAGCTTATTAATTCTTTGTTTTCTTTTTTGAATTTGGCAAGACGTAAACATATTTCAGTTAGCCTGGCAGGTTGAAGGTGGATCAGTTCCTGCTTAATTTCATGTACAGTCGCCGCTTTCATTAAAATATTTTTCTGAGAAAGTTAATATTCATTACAAACATACTTCACCCTCCCTTTACAGTTGTTGTTTTAATATATTTGCAATCTTTAAAGTACTCAAAAAGCTCGCGGCAACCGGGAACTTATGTACTTAGATGGCATAGATTTTAAGTTTCAATCAGTTAAATAATATCAGTTAAATAATAAAAGGATGGAGATACCAGATTTTTCGGACCCGGCCATATGGATCAGCCTGCTGACACTTACTTTTCTTGAAATTGTATTGGGTGTTGATAACATCATCTTTATCTCTATTATTTCCGATAAGCTTCAACCCGATCAGCAAAAGCGGGCAAGAACTATGGGATTATTGCTGGCTATGGCTTTCAGGATCCTGTTGTTACTGGCAATAACCTGGATTATGCGGCTCACCGAACCGTTGTTCACTATTCCCTTCATCAAAAAAGATGGCGAGTCGATTGGCATTTCCTGGAAGGATCTCATTTTGATGGCTGGTGGTATTTTCCTGATCGCAAAAAGCACGCTTGAGATACACCACAAACTGGAGAAGTCAGCACCCGAAGATGGAGTTAAACCGGTCTATACCGGGTTTGCAAATGTGGTGCTACAAATTGTGTTGATAGATGCTGTATTTTCTTTCGATTCCATATTAACTGCGATCGGCCTTGTTGATGAGGTGTTTATTATGATTATTGCGGTAGTGATATCTATCGGTATTATGATCGCTTTTAGCGGGGCAATAAGCCGGTTCATCAATAGAAACCCGACACTTCAGATGCTTGCCCTTGCTTTCCTGATAGCTATCGGTATTATGCTTGTCGCCGAAGGATTTCACCAGGAAATCAACAAGAGTTATATCTATACCATGATAGCGTTCTCGCTGGTTGTCGAACTGTTAAACATGCGCCTGCGTAAAAGATCTGAGAGTATAAAGCTCAAAAATTCAAGGGACGCAGAATAAATTCAGAAGTCTGGGAGCATGCAAGTTATCCAGCACCTTAGGATTAATTAAAGCTATGGACCAGATAAAGTCAGTTTTCAAATGAACAATAGTGTGTTAAAGACCAAGCGAATGCTTCAACGCTGTCGCTTTAGCTTCATCGTAACCGGCGTCGGCATGACGAATTACACCAATCCCTGGATCATTCCTGAGTACTCGGCTTAATCTCGCCGCAGCTTCTTCAGTACCGTCGGCAACTATTACCATCCCTGCATGGATGCTATAGCCCATTCCTACCCCACCCCCATGGTGAAGGCTAACCCAGCTGGCCCCTCCTGCAGTGCTTAACAGTGCGTTGAGTATCGGCCAGTCGGCCACCGCATCGCTACCATCCAGCATTGATTCCGTTTCCCGGTTTGGTGATGCAACCGAACCGGTGTCAAGATGATCCCGCCCAATCACGATAGGTGCTTTTACTTTGCCGTTTTTCACCAGTTCGTTAAAAGCAAGCCCGGCGATTTCGCGTTCACCTTGTCCCAGCCAGCAGATCCGCGCGGGAAGACCCTGGAAAGCTATCTTTTCTTTCGCAAGATCAAGCCAGCGGATCAGTGATTTGTTCTGCGGAAATAAATTCCTGATAACATCATCCGTAACAGCAATATCAGCCGGGTCACCACTTAACGCCGCCCAGCGGAAAGGACCTTTGCCCTCACAAAAAAGAGGTCTGATATAGGCGGGCACAAAACCAGGGAAACCAAAGGCATTAGGAAGTCCTTTTTCAGCTGCCCTTGCGCGGATATTGTTTCCATAATCAAAACAAACAGCGCCAGCCTGCTGCAGCTCAAGGATCAGCTCAACATGCCTGTACATCGAACGGTATGCGAGTTCAAGATATTTATCGGGATCGGCAGATCTTAACACCCGGGCAGCTTCCGGTTTAATTTCATGAGGCCAGTATCCAATAAGTGGATCATGGGCAGAAGTCTGGTCGGTACAGGTATCTGGAACGATTTTTCGTTCAAATAGCCGTTGCAACAAATCGACTGCGTTAGAAACAACCCCGATTGACAAAGGCAAATTGTTTTTTTTCGATTCAACCGCCTTGTCAATGGCTTCATCAATGTCTTCAATCATTAGATCACAATACCTGGTCTGCAGTCTTTTTTCAATCCGCCACTTTTCAACCTCAGCAATCAGTGCTACTCCGCCATTCATAGTAATTGCAAGTGGTTGTGCTCCACCCATACCTCCGAGTCCTGCAGTTACATGAATGGTGCCTTTCAAACTGCCATTGAAATGTTTATCTGCAATGGCAGCATAGGTTTCATAGGTGCCCTGAACAATTCCCTGTGACCCGATATAGATCCAGGAACCGGCAGTCATTTGGCCGTACATCATCAGGCCTTTTTTTTCAAGCTCATCAAAATGTTTCCAGTTTGCCCAGTTAGGCACGAGTTGGGAATTACTTATTAATATACGCGGACTGTTCGCATGGGTTTTCATGATGGCTACCGGCTTACCACTTTGGATAAGCAGCGATTCATCATTTTCAAGTTTTTTAAGCGAACTGATGATCAGGTCCAATGCTTCGAAATTCCTGGCTGCCTTACCACGACCACCATAAACAATCAGATCGTCCGGCCTTTCAGCCACAGCAGGATCCAGGTTGTTTAATAACATTCTTAATGCTGCTTCCTGTATCCATCCTTTACAATTAAGGGTGGTTCCGGTTGGAGTCCGGTATTTAACCGGGTCATATTTTGTTTGCATTAATCTAAGATTATATTGTTCCTTGTCGCAACCTGGTTTACATAATTCACAAACGAAAAATCACTGATCATTGCCGTTATTTTATTAATATCATCTGAGAAGACCCTGTCCTCTTCAGCAAAACTTACTGTCTCACGTACATGCTCATGCGCAGCTTCAAGTAAAAGACTGCTTTTTAATGGCCTGCGAAACTCTATGGCCTGGCAGGAAGTCAGCAACTCAATGGCAAGTATGTACTCAAGATTGTCCAGCACCTGGTTTAATTTGCGGCCACTGATACTTCCCATACTCACATGATCTTCCTGTCCCAGTGAGGTAGGTATGCTATCGGCGCTGGCCGGGAAACACAAAGTTTTATTTTCCGTAACCAGTGCTGCAGTTGTGTATTGGGGTATCATGAATCCGCTGTTAAGCCCCACTTTTCTCATCAATAACATAGGCAGTCCCCATTTGCCCTCAAGCAACAGGTAACATCTCCTGTCGCTGATATTTCCAATTTCCGCGGCTGCGAAACAGGCATAGTCGAGCGGAAGGGCCAAAGGCTGGCCATGAAAATTGCCTCCGCTGATGGTTGTGTTTTCATCAAAAATGATAGGATTATCTGTTACGGCATTTAATTCTATTTCTGTCAGTTCTTTGAGATGTGCCCAGGCATTTCTTGAAGCCCCATGCACCTGGGGTATACATCGCAGTGAATATGGATCCTGCACCCGGCCGCAATCAACATGGCTTTGCATGATCTCCGAACCTTCAAGAAGGTGACGCAAACGTTTAGCTACATGGATGGTTCCCTTAAAAGGTCTCAATGCATGAAGTCTTTCATCGAACGGTGCTTTTGTGCCCGATAGCGCCTCCAGGCTCATCGACCCAATGATGTCAGCTGCTTCCAGGCAATTCAGCATACGTTGCACACCCTTAATTGCGAATGCAAGTATGAACTGTGTTCCGTTTATCAGTGCCAGCCCTTCTTTTGGCCCAAGCTGGAGTGGCGCCAGCTCATAGCTATCCAGGAAAGATTTTGATCGCTTTGCCGTAGATGCTGACCTGGTCGATATATTGTATTCGATACATTCACCAAGACCAATCAATGGCAGAAAAAGGTGGGCAAGCGGTGCGAGATCGCCGGAAGCTCCCACGGAACCTTTTTCAGGGACCACGGGAATGATATTATTATCGATATGCCAGAGAATTCGTTCTATGGTTTCCAGTCTTACCCCGGAATAACCGCGGGCAAGGGCATGCACCTTGGTAATCATCATCAGTCTCGCTATCTCAGGATCAACCGGTTTTCCAACTCCAACACTATGACTTTGCAGGATTTTATGTTGTAATAATTTCGTGTCTTCAGGAGAGATCCGTTCATTTGCCAGGATTCCAAACCCGGTATTGATGCCATAAACCGTTTGATTGGTTTCAACGATATAATTTACATAAAGCTGGCTTTTGAGAATATTTCTTACGGCCTCATCACTTAACACACCCTGGATTGAACCATTGCACAAACCTGTTACTTTTTCTATGGTAAGTGTTTCGATTCCGTATTGAAAGATATTGTTCATTTGAATGTTTTGCCCGGCTTCAATATAAATCAAATTCGTCTTCCATCATTGATAATGAAAATTTGTTCGTAAATTTTCGCCTTCAATAATTTATGCGTTTATATATTCAAATCTAACTTAAACTGTACTAATTAATATGAAGACAAACACTGGTGTACTATTGGGCCTGATGATGTTCCTGGAATATTTCATCTGGGGGGCATGGTATGTAACGATGGGAACCTACATGGGTGAAAATCTTCAGTCAAGCGGTGTCCAGATCGGGGCAGCATATAGTTCATTTGCCATTGCTACTATGATATCGCCTTTTTTTATGGGAATGGTTGCTGATCGTTTTTTTGCTGCTCAAAAGATAATGGGACTTCTTCACCTGGCCGGAGCAGTACTTTTATTTTATGCATCCACCATCACAAATAATTCTAACTTTTACTGGATCATACTTTTTTATGCGCTGATGTATACTCCTACAATCGCGCTTTCTAACAGTATCGCATTTGGACAAATGAATGATCCCGGTAAACAATTTCCATGGATAAGAGTATTTGGAACAGTAGGTTGGATCGTAGCGGGTATTTTTATCGGTAAATATGGATTAGACAAATCAAACACTACTTTCCTGATGGCGGCCGGTGCATCCGCCCTCTTAGGCCTTCTCAGTTTCATATTACCAAATACACCTCCAAAGGGGAAAGCAACAGAAGCTTCGGCAGCTAAGTCTTTGGGAACCGAAGCCTTTGTATTATTTACCAACAGGCCCTACCTTATTTTCTTTATTGCTGCAATTCTTGTTTGTATACCACTTTCATTTTACTATGGATTCGCCAATAAATTTTTGAATGAGATTGGAATGGAAAACGCTGGTGGTAAGATGATCCTGGGCCAGATCTCTGAAGGCATCTTTATTCTTGCGATCCCTTTCCTTTTTAACAGGATAGGTGTCAAAAATATGTTGCTACTGGGAATGACAGCCTGGATTCTTCGTTATCTTGCATTTGGATACGGCGATACAGGTGCTAATGAATGGATGCTTTATGCTGGAATTCTGCTTCATGGAATTTGTTATGACTTCTTTTTTGTAACCGGTTATATGTATACCGAAAAGAAAGCTTCCGCAAATATCAAAAATGCTGCCCAGGGGCTTTTTACTTTCGCAACCTATGGCCTTGGTATGTTTATCGGGACATATTTTTCCGGTTTTGTTGTAGATCATTACGCTGTGGGTGAGGGACATAACTGGTTGGGAATATGGATGGTGCCTGCATTTATTGCAGTAGGTGTGTTTTTATATTTCGTACTTCTTTTCAAGGAGAAAAGAGACATACGGCAGCTTGATCAAACACTATAAGTTTATTCTCAGACACATTTTTCACTGATTGCTAAAATCCGGTCCTGGTTTTTGAAAGCATCAGTAGCTGGTTTTGAAGACTTCAAATGTTAATTCGAAGTCATTAGCTTCTGAATTCGTAGAGATCAATGATTGTTTCTGAATAACCGGAGAGTCAATCTTTAGTTTCTGAATAAGTGGAGAAATTTTTGATCTCGAAAAGGCAATTCTAATTTCACAAACACTTGTTTTTAATCAAAGACATCAGTTTTTAAAACATATCAAAAGATGAGAAAACTATCAATGCTCGGTTCCGGTTTTATTGGCCGGTTTTATGCTGATTCGATCCAGGGTTACAGATCCAAGGATAAGATCGTAAGCATCTATTCGAGGAGACAGGAAAGTGCGAATAAATTCGCAGAAGATTATAAGGTCGGACATGTAACCATCAACATGGAAGAGTCTATTGCACATCCTGATGTGGATGTTGTTTGTATTTCATTGCCAAACCATCTGCATGAAGAAGCAGTTATGTTGTGTTGCAAACATAAGAAGGCAGTTATAACAACCAAACCTCTTGGTCGTAATGCCGAAGAAGCCAAGCGCATGTTACTGGCTGTTGAAGAGGCAGGCATTTTTAATGGTTATCTCGAGGATCTTGTTTATACACCAAAATTTATCAAGGCATTTGAAAGTGTAAAGAACGGTGCACTGGGTCGGATACTCTGGGCTAAATCGCGTGAAACGCATCCCGGCCCGCATAGCGACTGGTTCTGGAACATCGAGCTGGCCGGCGGTGGCTGTATACTGGATCTCGGTTGTCATTGTGTTGAAATTACCCGCAGTTATATTGGCAAAGACATCAGGCCGGTCGAAGTGATGTGCTGGGCTGATACACAGGTAAAACCTATAGATGCGGAAGATCATGCAATCGGCCTTGTGAAATATGAAAATGGAGCAATAGCCCAGTTCGAGGTTAGCTGGACCTTCAGAGGAGGTCTTGATCTCCGTGACGAAGTGATGGGTACGGAAGGTACTATCTGGATCAACAACTTTCTCAGGACAGGTTTTGAAATGTTTACAACCGGTAAAGGAGACAACTATGTTGCCGAAAAAGCTGAAAGCAACAGCGGCTGGTTATTCCCGGTAGGCGACGAATTAAATGAACTTGGCTATAACCACATGTTTATGGACATGTTTAATGCCATTGAAGAAGGTCGCGCACCAAAGGAAACTTTTTATGATGGATATGTTGTAAATGCTGTTCTCGATGCAGCCTATAAATCTGCAAAATCTAAAGCCTGGGAACCTGTAAAACTCGAAATCTGGAGAGGGCAGGAAAATGTTCAAAAACCCAGCAATCTCGTTGAATACGATAAGGATCATTACCTGGTAAAAGAAGAATTAACACACTATGGAGCAAAGAAACTGATCCTGAAACACAAAACGACAGGCACGATCTCTGAACAAGTTTTAAATTAAGGCAGGTTTATAAGTGGTGAGTGGTGAGTGTAGTGATTGAGTTAGGAAATTAATAGACATTTCATAATTCACCACTCAACAACTACACTCACCACTCACCACTAAATTGGATTATTTAAAATAAGACTGCAGTCCTACGATTCTTGCTTTAAGTTCGGCATTCACTTTTTCGTAGTCGGCTGCTGAGTTTAGTTTTGTATTTACGCTGAAATAGAATTTTATCTTTGGTTCAGTACCTGAAGGGCGGGCTGATATTTTGCTGCCATCTGCAAGGATAAATTGCAAAACATTAGAAGTCGGAAGATTTATTTTCCATTCCTCGCCGGTCTGCAGGTTTTTGCCTTTGCTTAATTCGTAGTCCAGCAATTTAACGACAGCTGATCCATTCATCTCCTTCGGCGGATTGCTGCGAAAGTTTTCCATCATTTCTGCAATTTCCTGCTGACCATTCATTCCCTTCTTGGTAATAGAAATCAGATGTTCTTTGTAGAACCCGTATTGAACATATAAGTCGATCAGTTTATCAAACAATATCTTTCCCTGGTTTTTTTCATAAGCTGCCATTTCAGAAAGCAGGGCAACCGCTGAAACAGCATCTTTGTCGCGTAACCTGTCGCCGATCATTAAACCATAACTTTCTTCTCCGCCGATAACATAATTTTCGACACCTTCTTTTTCACGAATCAGTTCGGCGATCCACTTGAAACCGGTCAGTACGTTGTAACATTTTATTCCATTCGCTTTCGCAAACTCATCAATCATATCAGTTGTAACGATGGTCTTAACAACCATATCGTTTGGTTGGGAAATTCCCTTGGCTTTGCGGGCCTCAATCATGTAGTTGAATGCAAGCACTGCTGTCTGGTTGCCATTCATGAGTATCCATTCGCCTTTTTTATTTTTTATGGCTATCCCTACCCTGTCTGCATCCGGATCTGTTCCCAGTAAAATGTCCGCATCAATTGCTTTTGCTTTGCTGAGGCCAATGCTCATTGCATCAGGTTCTTCGGGATTCGGTGAAACCACAGTTGGAAAATTTCCATCGGGTTCTGCCTGTTCCTCTACAATCGTCACGTTAGTAAATCCAAATTCCTTGAGTACCTGTGGAACCAGCTTTATGCCCGTACCATGAATGGAGGTATAAACGATTTTGAGATCATGTTGTTTTTTTATTACATCGGGATAAACAGAGAGCCCTTTTACCATACTTATATAAGCATCGTCCAATTCTTTTCCTATAATCTGGATATTAGCAGCACCACCATCCCACTTAACATCATTGATGGAAGTAATTTTATCAACCTCTTTTATAACATTTTTATCATGTGGTGGAACCAACTGGCCACCATCATTCCAATATGCTTTGTAACCGTTATATTCTTTGGGATTGTGCGAAGCAGTGCAAACCACCCCACCCTGGCAGCCGAGATGCCTGATCGCAAAGGAGAGTTCCGGTGTTGGTCTCAGCGATTCAAAAAGAAATACCTTGATACCATTTGCCGCCATTACATTGGCAACAATCTCGGCGAACATGCGGCCGTTGTTGCGCGAATCATGTGCGATTGCCACCCTGACAGTACCACCCGGATAGGTCTGATTCAGGTAATTTGCATAACCCTGAGTCGACATTCCCACGGTATATTTATTCATACGGTTAGTGCCTACACCCATAATCCCCCTGAGACCACCGGTACCAAATTCAAGGTTGCGGTAAAAGCCATCAACAAGTTCTGTGGGGTTTTCTTTTTCCAGTCTTGATACCTCGTCTTTAGTGGCCTGGTCGAAGCTTCCTTTCAGCCAGACATTTACTCTTTCTTTGATAACTGTATCCATGATTTATAGTTGATTATACTTTATAATGTAACGGGGAACCAATTTCGGGAAGATTGGTAAGACTAACAAATTCGATTCCAAACGCAGATAGTTGTATTTTGGGCAAAATATTTTTAATCGCCGGAGTGTTGAGACGCAGTTCATTTTGTAATATCCTGAAGGTAAAAGATTACGTAGATGCCGCTGTGATACCCCACAGTAAATTGACTGCGATTTTTATGTTTGCAGCAATGCTTGCTGCTTTACTATTCCCAAACCTTAACGTTTTTGGCCAGGCATCCGCCCCTTCGATTAAAGGTTTTCAGGCATCAGGAACCTGGCTAAACAGCGGCAGTTCATCTGTTCAATCTCTTCAAGTATCTCTCCGGAACAAACGAAGTCTAATACAGTTTGCAGAGATACACCCGGCTTACCCGATTCAACTTCCGGATAAAAAATCACGGTTATGGATAGTTGCGGGTAGCCATGCCGCTATCTGGACTGGTACTTTTATTGCGCTAAATCATGCCTGGTATCGCGACTATCCAAAATCTCCATTCCATCTTTTTAACGACAGGAAAGAATGGAAACAGATGGACAAAGCCGGGCATGTATGGACATCCTACCAGTTGAGTCGACATTCTGCTGCATCTTGGAAGTGGGCCGGGATGACAGAACGACAGAGTGCATGGTATGGCGGAGCAAGCGCTTTTGCATTTCAAAGTATTATTGAGATTCTCGACGGTTTTTCCGAGGAATGGGGATTTAGTATCGGAGATATGGAAGCGAACCTCATAGGTTCAGGTGGATATGTTCTTCAGCAACTATTATTTAAAGAGCAGATGGTCCAGGTAAAATACGGGTACAATCCCTACGATTATCCCGACGATTTGAAACCCCGGCGCGACCAACTGTTTGGTACATCATTGCCGGAACAGCTATTAAAAGATTATAACAGCCAGCGTTACTGGCTAAGTGCCAATCTAAAGTCGATATCCGGCAGCTCACAACTACCCCCATGGCTGAATTTTGCTTTTGGTTATAGTGCCGATGGTCTTTATGGTGCGAATTCAAACGTGTGGATAGATGAGCAGGGAAATTATTTCGACAGGAGTGATATTGCCAGGGTTCGGAGGTTCTATCTTTCTCCCGATATTGATCTCACAAAAATCAAAACGAAAAGCAAATTCCTCCGATCAGTTTTTTTCATTATGAATATGGTAAAAATTCCGGCACCGGCTATCGAGTACAATACAAGCGGAAAGCTGAAGTTTCATCCATTGTTATTTTAAGATCATTCCATCCAGGCTCCCATTACCCTTTCACCCTGAACTTCAACGAAGATATGCTCCTGGATGGTGGTAGATAAAGAGATACCTACATAATCAGGTTTGATCGAAAATGCTTTATGAGTTCTTTCCACGAGCACCAGGATCTGTATTTTTTTGGGATGAAATTCCAGGAAGGGTTTCAGGGCGTACAACAGTGTTTTGCCGCTGTTAGCAACATCATCAACAATGATGATCACTTTGTTGTTGAAGTCAATGTTTTCACTAAGCCTGATTTCAGTTGGATTCCTTTTGTTAAGGGATATATTGATGAGGTGAGTTTTGTAACCTGTGATTTCTCCAAGCAGCTTCTGGATTTCCCTTGCGATCACCACGCCATTATCATCAATACCGGCGAGTATAATTTCAGTTTCTTCTATATTATTTTCTGAAATCTCGTAAGCCATTCTTTTCAACTTCCTACCAGTAGTTGCTTCATCCAGAATATACTTCTTATCAGCCATTATCGATTTTTTGTAAAACTAATAAACATATTACTTCACCCTTGTATATTTTTCAATGTTGATCCTGTTTATACCCGCACTTTCCACTACCTCTACTCCGCGCTGGATTAGTGTATCGTTTAAAATCCGGACATTGAAAGTGAAATCGTGCCCCTCCCATTCCCTGGCTGTACAGTATTCCAGGTGTTCGGTGTAAACGGAATCCTTTAGTGTATACTTTCCTCCACCGGCTGAAAATGAGGCTGCGCTGTCTTTTCCTTTTTGTAAATCATGTTGCAGAAAAGCAAAATGAGTATCATTTATGATCTTTATAAATGAGGTATTTTTTGTGTAATCGGTGGTGACCGTATCGCCTTTTTCGATGAGTGTTCCACTAAACAGTTGCCAGGAGCCTTTGAGAGCAGCAGAGGAAGGCGCCTCCTCTATTGGTTTTGTTTGGTTTTCACAGGAGAGAATAAAGATGCCGGCAATCATTAAAAGAACGTATGATTTCATTTGAAATTTGAAATTATGTATTTGAAATTGAAATGGTTTGTAATTGTATTATTTCACAAGATTCATTTATTTTTTGAATTCCCGTAATTTTTGAAATCCTGCAATTTTTGACCGCTAAAGCCCACCAAAGAAATTATTATATTACACCTCAATAGGCCGCATATGAATTATCTACAACAAATATTGTTTGTACTAGTGTCAGCAATAGCTATCTGGCTGTTCTCGCGAAATGCAATGCAGATAAGGAAAAATATATTGCTTGGCAGGGATGAAGATTATTCTGGCAATAAACCGGAAAGATGGAAAAACATGTTTCTTATTGCTTTCGGGCAAAAAAAGATGTTTCGCAACCCGCTTGTAGCTATTATGCACCTGGTAGTTTATGCCGGCTTTATAATTATCAATATTGAAGTGCTTGAGATAGTGCTGGATGGTATTTTCGGAACTCACCGGATGTTTGCCCCGGTTTTGGGCGGACTTTACCCATTGCTCATAAATGCATTTGAGCTGCTGGCTTTTGGTGTACTTTTTTTTTGTATTATATTTTTGATAAGAAGAAATGCTTTGAAGTTGCGCCGGTTCATCAGTCATGACCTTGATGGCTGGCCAAGATCAGACGCAAACTATATATTGATAACCGAAATCGGATTGATGGCTCTGTTTCTGACCATGAATAGCACCGATACATTGTTACAGGAAAGAAGTTATGGGCACTATGCAGAATACCCGACAGGCAACTTTATTTTTTCACAGATGTTGCATCCTTTGTTTGTAAACCTCGATAGTTCAACACTCGCGGGGATCGAAAGAACTGCCTGGTGGTTGCATATTGTCGGGATCTTTGCATTTCTGAATTATCTTCCATATTCAAAACATCTTCATATTCTACTGGCTTTTCCAAATGCGTATTATACGCGCCTTTTACCCAAGGGTATAATAAAAAACATGCCTTCCATTCAGAATGAAGTTTTATATGCCATGCATCCAGAGCTTGCTCCGGCCGATGCAACACCTCCTGAAAAATTTGGTGCAAAAGATGCGACTGACCTGAGTTGGAGGAATCTTCTCGATGCTTATAGCTGCACTGAATGCGGCCGATGCAGTGCCGCCTGCCCCGCAACTACCACCGGCAAAAAGTTATCACCCCGTAAGATCATGATGGACACACGGGATCGTATAACCGAAGTTGGTGAAAATATCAGGGTCAATGGGGAATTCAAAGATGACGGCAAAACGCTTCTGCACGATTATATCACCGCTGAGGAATTAAGAGCCTGTACCACATGCTCTGCCTGCGTTGAAGAATGCCCTGTCAGTATCAGTCCTCTTGAAATAATAATTGAAATGCGACGCTCCCTGGTTATGGAAGAAAGTAATGCACCCCAGGAATGGAACGCAATGTTTGGTAATGTTGAAAACAACTTTGCCCCCTGGAAATTCAGTCCGGAGGATCGCGATAGATGGACAGAGGATTTAAAAAGCTGAGCCTGTTTCCGGGACAAAACTTAAAAAGCTGTGCTTGTGTCCAGGATAAAAATTTAAAAGCAAGCTCCCGTTTTTTGATACAATTTTTATACGTCCCTTTCGTCGGCACTTGGCCCGTACATGCCCGGAACCGGGATATCCTGCAAACGCAGATAAAGGGATAGCTGTCCCCGGTGATGTACAATATGATTCAAGACCAAATAACGCATCACTATTTTCTTTGGTGCCTTTATGATTATAGTTTCTCCCTGGGTTAATGCCCATGTTTTTTCCAGGCCGGAATCCGGGGACTGCTCAATGGAACTGAGACAGGTTGCAAGGCGCTCATCAAAAAATGCAAGCAGTTCAGCGGCACTAGTTAAGGGTTCCAGTCTTGGAAGCGGATTTGCCAGATCCAACCCTTCGGAATTCAGGATAAGCGATATCCAGGTTGGAATATTAGAAATATGCTGTGCAAGCTTAGCGGTGGTATAGGACTTTTCGTGCGGCTTCCAGGGAAGATGAGCATCCTGGAGTCGTTCCAACATCTTACGAGTATTTGCTGCTTCTCTTTTTATTTCGCCAATCAACATTTCCTTTTCAGTCATAATGTATGGGTTTAACTTTCTAATGAATTCTGTTGATTCCTTCGATGGTTTTTTCGGATTTTTCCGTAACAATCTTTTGCGACTGTTTTTTTCTTCCGATCATTTTAATAAACATGATCACTGCGGTTAAAGCAAATACAGATCCGATTATCCAGTTCAGCACATTTTGGTTGGTATTTAACCGATCAACTATAAGGCGGCCGCCAAATATAAATATCGCGTTCCCAATTAATGTTCCGATTCCGATACCAATGATATAAAAATTGTAATGACTGGTACGTGGTAACAAGACTTGTTTTGTGACTAATACAGTGCTCCATCCAAACCAGAAAGGAATTTGTACCGGGTTAATAGCACTCATTGAAATACCAAGCCAGAATCGATGCATCGTATTGGATAAAATTATGTTCTTGCCTGAACCCCTGGGATTTGATGCAGCCAGGAAGGTGGTAATGGCAAGTGCCACAATCATGGCAAGACTTATCCATTCTAACCAGGTAAACAATCTATCATGTTTTCTTACCCATTCCATGGCAACCAGCGAAACACGAACATATATTATTTCAACGATCATGGCACCCAGAACAAAATACATCGCTGGTACAACCCCGTCAGTAACTGAAATCTGCATGGCTGCTACATTCAGCGTACCTAATGGCAAAGTGCCGAGAAAACTGATGAATAAGCCGGTTACAGCAATTCGTCCTAGTACAATTCCCGCCGGCCGCTTTTTCGTTGTGTTCATAATACCCGCTTTTATTCAGGCATCTCAGCCAATTTAAGAGAATGCGCCTTGTCTTCCCTGAACATGGCAATACCATCTTTGAGACTGAGATATGGATGACCTTCTTTGTGATTCATCCGGCTTATCCGCCACAATATAAACCAGTGCCGGATAATCTCCTTCCAGGCAAAGAAAATACTATGTCGTGGATCGTACATATGCGTGGGTTCAGACCCGGCACCGTTCACTTCAATAACGCTAAGTGCTTCCCCCCTTCTCAATTCTTCCCAGGTGTTGAAACGAATATCGAGCCGGCCATAATAAAAATCTTTGACCTGCCTGCATATCCGGTCAATACTTTCAGTAAGTTGATCATCTGCCAGATGTGTTTCATCAAGAAATAATGAACCACGGGCATGATTGCCATAAGGAGAAACAACTTTTTCTTCACCAGGAGGAAGCACCTGTTCAAGCGCAGTTCCATGCATCCTTTTCATAGCATCAACATACATTATTCCACGCTTATCGTTTTCCAGCAATTCCCGGATAGTATGTTTTCCATCACCCATAACCGTTAGAAATTTCTTCCTTACGATTCCTGAAATTCTCCCCTTCGATTCACCCGGATAACGATAATAAAAAATGCCCACCTCATTTTTATATGACACATATTCCTGGATATGAAAGTTCATGATAGCGCTTTTAACATAAGCGTGCACGTCATCTTCATTCATTAATCTTTTCACACCCCTCCCTCTTCCACCACTGTCTGGTTTGCCTATGAGCGGAAACCTGAGGTCGCAGCTATTCAACTCGTTAAGCACGTGTTCGGCCTGCACCGGCAGCTTAAAAAACACGGTTTTGGGGTGAAGTGATTCAGGCATAATAGCATAAATATCTTCCTTTGATTCATTCAGGAAACCACCATTCTGGATGGCAGGATTAGAAGCCGCAAAGAAAAAAAATGATCTTGCCCTGATACACAGGTAAATCCAGATTGGATAAATCAGCAGATAAACAGTATTAAAACTCCAGTATTCCCAATTAAATAACCTGATAAAAAACGGGCGATGAAAAATGCTGCTGCGGTTCATCATTTCAAACTAACCGGGTTTTTCTGTATTGCAAATTCAGCAGTCGCTGACTGGTTGTTTTTAAGATCAAGGTAACGGACCACGGTCTTCGTCCTTTCAAGGTTTAGCGATGTAATGCTGACGGTATAAGTTTCGCCGTCCCTGTTCATACGCAGATCATTATAAGTATCACCGTCTCCAGTAAACTGGTGAAAACGTATTATATCATCCTGCGCAGGCGACGGATTTTTGTTTATCCATCCGGTAAACCAGCTTTCGCGTTTAGCGATCACTTCTGGAGTGTAAAGAGTAACCGACGACCAGATATGAGGCAATGAAGGATCTGGTCTTTTTGTATGCTTTCCGGAACCATCCCAACGGCATTCATATAGGGTGCCATGTTCCCAGATAATGGCTGTGAAAGGTTCAATTTCATCCAGATCGAGCTTTGCAAATGTCTGGTATGGCTCATGGGTGTCAGCCAGGTCCAGGACAATCAGACCGCGGCTTTTGCGATATGGCGGAGCCGGTATATGTTTAACCAGTCCACCGTTCAGTAAAACTACTGCATTGCCATTTTGATGAACCGCTATCCAGGTGCCACCGGCATCAGCGTCTTTAGGAAACATAATTTTTCCCGATGAAAATTCATAAACTGCCGGGTAAACAGCAGAAGCCCGAACATTCTTCTCGTCACGGTTCGAAGTAAGAAAGATGCGCTGTTTTGATGGAATAAATGTTACTGTGCACATTTGTTGCGGTGCTTGACGGTGGAAGAAGCTACACCAAAATCTGCCGGTAGCTTTATATTGGAAACTTCGTTAATGCCAACGCGAATCAGCGCCATATGGTGAATCGTATGTTCAAGATTATAGGCAATTTCACGGTAAAAGTTTGTACGAATCCGGATCGGCTCGTCGCTCAGGTCGTCATATATGGCTTCCAGGATAAGTTCTTTATCTTCTTTCTCCAGCTTTTTATAGACATCTGTCAGTAAACCTGTTGCAAACTCCTTATTGTTTTCAATAACTGCATCTCTTTTTCTCTGTTCATAGTTCACAACACCAGAGTCGTAACCATTCTCCAGGCATTGAAATAATTCTAATATGTGACGAACATGCTGTCCGATTGTATTTTTAAATAATGTACCGCAGGGCTTAGCATATTCTTGCTGAGACAATTGATTTAAGGTCTCTGCAAGCTGTACAAACACGTTATTTACAGCTTGTTGTAATTGCATTTTAAAATTTTATTGTGCAAAATAATGTTATTTTTTAATTAACTGTCTACCTGTAATCGAAATGTGAAAACTGTTTTTCAACATATGTGCCAATCGTTTCCATATTAACTTTTTTTGGTAACTATTTCGAGGCTAACCAGGAGGTTATCAGAAATAGTGCTACCCCCTCCCACTCCAAAATCACGCCGGTTAATATTAAATTCTCCTTTTAACAGATAACCTTTTGCTAATGCTTTAGCCGTAAATGGAAAGGAAATATCGCGGGTCACTTTTTTGATGGTAAGTTTTCCATTTATGATGAATTCACCGTTTCTCTTACCGTTAGTAATCCTGCTAGATACGAATTGTATACGTGGGTAGTTTTTGACATCGAAATACTCTTCTTTCCGGAGATGATTGTCACGCGTATTGTTATCTGTATCTACAGAATTTGCATCCACCGAAACATTAACCGAAGCATTGGCGGCCGAGGCCGGATCAAAAACAATCTTACCTGTAAGACCGCTGAATTTACCTGTTACTCCAAAACCGAAGTTTCGGATTTTGAACCCGACCTTCGACTCACCCGGCACGGGTGTCTGCGCCTGTGGATAAACGTTAAACAATGCTAACATCAAAACGAAGCTGAGTAATAGACGGAGCATGATCAAAGCTTTGAGCTGTAAGTTCCGGGATATCAACGAATATACCAAAGTGACGACTTCGATCTTCCCCCCATTTATACTAGATTTACAAAAAAACAAAAAGGATGCAGGTACCAGTAATGGCCGAATTATTTGCTGAGGGGAAAACTCCGGAAGTCCTTTTCTGGGTGGGATGTGCAGGTAGTTTTGATCAGCGTGCGCAAAAGATCACCCGGGCCTTTGTTACCATTCTGGAAAAAATAGGGATCAGCTATGCGGTGCTGGGAAAAGAAGAGCTTTGTACAGGGGATCCGGTCCGGCGAGCAGGCAACGAGTTTATGTTCCAGATGATGGCTTACCAGAACATACAGATACTTAACAATTATGGCATCAAAAAAATTGTTACGGCCTGCCCGCATTGTTTTAATATCATTAAAAATGAATATCCCATTCTTGGAGGATGCTATGAAGTTATTCATCATACCACATTTTTGCAGACTCTGCTTGACAGCGGAAAGATCCGTATCAAAGAAGGTGGTACTTTCAAGGGACGTAAAATAACCTACCACGACAGTTGTTATCTTGGGCGCGCAAATGATATTTATGAGGCGCCGCGAAAAGTATTAGAGGCCCTCGATGGAGAGCTGTTAGAAATGAAAAGATGCCGCAGTAAAGGACTATGTTGTGGTGCTGGTGGTGCTCAAATGTTTAAAGAAGAAGAAAAGGGTGATACAAGGGTAAATTTTGAACGCACAAAAGAAGCTATTGATATTGGCGCCTCCGTTATAGCTTCTGCTTGTCCATTTTGTAATACAATGCTTACTGATGGTGTAAAAAATAATGAAAAAGAAGAAAGTGTACAGGTTCTCGATATAGCAGAGCTTGTTGCTTCTTCGATGGCTTAAAATGCGAGATGCTTTTAACACAAAACCCAACACAAAACTGAGACTTATTGCTTAATTTCACACCATGATGAATCTTGAATACCTGCCGCTACTACCACAAGATTTTGCCCCTGATTCCCGGGTATGGATTTACCAAAGCAGCCGCTTGTTTTCACTTGGAGAAGCACTTCAACTGGAAGAAATTCTCGAAGCTTTTGCCAACAACTGGAAATCGCACGGTACGCCGGTAAAAGGTTATGCAAACCTGTTTTTCGGACAGTTTATCATCCTGATGGCTGATGAGTCTGCTACTGGTGTCAGCGGATGCAGCACCGATAGTTCTGTAAGACTAATGAAAGACATTGAACAGACTTTCAAAGTCTCTTTGTTTGACAGACAATCCCTGGCATTTGTAGTAAAAGAATCTGTTCAGCTTCTTCCTATGTCGCAATTGAATTATGCGGTAGAAAAGTCTTTTATTACCGGTGATACTTTATACTTCAATAATCTTGTGCAGACTAAGGCGGAATTGATCAATAGCTGGATTATTCCTGTACGATCCAGTTGGCTTGCGAAAAAACTCAAACTTTCCGTTAGTAATTAGGCGGGGTTTCTTCAAGGGTAACAGCACTATTACGCAACAGTTATGTTTCATTCCTTCGCTCCGTTAGGAGCAGGATGGTGCCTTTTCGCGTCTGTGTCCCGTCCCGCATTTGGCGGGATTCTTTATGCCGTTGGCTGCTATTGTCTCCGGTCGGCTTTTTGTGCCCTGATCAGCTTTGTTAGGTATGCTTCCAGTGGTAGTTGCAGTTGGTCCCGCACGTGCTGGATGCAGTAACTCTCCCGTACGTACGGGAGTACGAAGGCCGCTCAAAGGCACCATCCCGCTCCCAACTCTCTCATCCATTTGGGGGATAGGCGACCAGTCATAACATTTCTTATTATTCCTCTATTGCTGGTTTCATCTATGGACACACTGCTTGTATCATCAAAGCATTCACAGTATCCATTAATTTGATTATGGTATAACCAGGGGTTTAAGTTGCGATCTGCATTTGTCTGAAGAACTCAGATTCAACCAAAAATGCAAAACTGCACCTGCAAGGGTTGCCACCTTATAACTCCTTAACGAGACGATGCAATGATCAGCCGTTCTTATTTTCTGCATGTATCATTGGTAATGAACAGGGATCAGATTGTTTCCAAATCGTAGCCGGTTTGGTTCCAACAAAGCGATAGAATAGAGAAAATAGAAATGTCGACAGTTGAAGGTCGACAGCTGCATGTCTTGATCTGAATTGTTTAAGTATAATTCGACAATAGTAACACAGTGAAGCTTAATTCAGATCAGCATTGCAGTTATTACAATTGCGCCATTGCAATTGTAATAACTGCAATGCTGATAATGAAATGCGGAAACTTCAATGCTGATAATTACAATAAGTGAATGTTGAATTTAGTTGTGCTGGTCGCATATTCCCTTAAGTGATCGAGGTTAGAACGTGCAGGATGGGCCTGAGGTTGGTTTGATTGCCACCTTCGATTCCTGCCCGGAGTTACTGAATCCGATCAGGGCCCAACAGCAGCCAGCGCTGGAAGCTGGGTTAACAAAGCCGATCAGGGAACTAAAGCCGATCGGAGACAAGAGCAGAGAACGGCATGAACAAACGTATTAACCAGGAATCACAGTGGCAAATCAAACCAACCGAAAGGCCCATCCGGCGAAGTGAAGAACCGAGTGAACGCCATGAACGTCGAAAATCAACAGATCACAGATAATAAAATCATCAAAAACAAAAGGAGATTGAGCTTAGAAAGATAGCATGAAAACAGTCCCCTCACCTTCCACAGACTGCACATTAATATTCCCATGATGCAACATCATAATCTGTTTGCATAAACTCAAACCTATACCAGATCCGGTTTTCTTAGTACTAAAGAAAGGGATGAAAATCTTATCCATTACCTCTTCACTCATTCCAAGTCCGTTATCTGAAACCTTGATCACAGTTTTACGTGTAGAAGCGATATAACCTGACAGTACGATCCTCCCGTTTGCCGTTTCCTTAACCGCTTCAATGGCATTCACAACAAGATTGATCAGCACTTGTTCGATGAGGTTTGTATCAGCTTCCAGCATAAGATCCGGGTCCTTTAGAATGATTTCCATTTCTATGTCTTTTTGTTCGAGGGTGGGCTCCATCAGGTGATGAAGATTCTCGAAAAGATCCCGGACATAAATTTTCTTAAGGTTAGGCTGGGTAATCTTATTCAGGTTCCGGTATGTTTCGGCAAATTTCAAAAGACCCTCACTCCTTCTCTGGATTGTTGTAATTCCTAATTCCAGATCATCAAGCGCTCCGCTCTCGTTATTCAGAGATTTCACAGATTGCTGCAGCCTTCGTTTCAGCGTTTCCGCCAGTGAAGATATAGGTGCAATTGAATTCATGATTTCATGTGTCATGACGCTTAACAGTTTCTGCCAGGCTTTTGATTCCGTTTCATCCAGTGCCTCATTCACATTCTGGAAGGCAATCAGTTTAAAAATTCTTCCGTCCGTTTGAAAAGCGGTGCAGGACAGCAGGATCTTAAAGGCCGCCCGGTCGAGATGTGCTGTACCTATTTTTGATTCGCCTGGCTTAAGTGCAAGGATTTGTTTGTACAAATCTTCATCTCTTTTGGTTAGCGAGTGAATAGTTTTAAGATAAGGAAGATGAATCATTTTCTTCAGAGATTCATTCATCCACACAACTTCCCCATTGTCTTCAGCGTACATCAGGATGCCTGTATCAATCAGTTCAAGAATCTTCTGAAGATATTGGTATTGTGTTTCTCTTTCCTTACTGATATCCTTAAACGTAGAATTAATTTCGTTGAACCCCTGCCGTAAGGGTTGCAGATCAACCGGTGCATGTTTCACATCGAAGTACCTGGAGAAGTCACGGTAGTGAACGGATTCCACAAATTGATCGAGTTCTGTATGTGCCTTTCGTTGAAACCGGTAGAACTCCACAACCTGGTAAGCAATAACAGGCAGCAGTATGGTAAGGTAAATAAACAATCCCTTTCCCATCATACCTTTTACAATAACATATGAAGCAATGGTAAGTGTAAACAGTAAAAGGAGCACCCTGACGAGTATGCGCCATTCGAAGTTCTTTAAAGCCATGTATAAAATTCAGTTTTGGGTTGAAGTTCTTTAAGAATAATATTTTGGCTAAGCAAATGATCAGATATCATATTTGCTCAAACGGCGGTATAAAGCAGTCCGGGTCAGACCCAGCTCCTTTGCGGCCTTACTGATGTTACCATTGTGTTTTTCGATCACTTTCATGATCGTATTTTTCTCTATGGAACTTAATTTGAATTCAGTGGGTTCCGACTCAATAACACGCGGTGATTCAATGGGTGAGAAAATGAGGTCCTTTGATTGTAATACATCTCCATCCGACATAATTACCGCACGCTCAATCGTGTACTGCAGTTCCCTGATATTGCCGGGATAATGGTAATGCATCAGCTTGTCAAGTGCTCTTTCATCAAACTGTAGCCCGGGTTTAAGATATTTGTTAGAATATAATTTGCTGAAATGTTTTGCCAGCAAAATGATATCCTCCCCTCTTTTATGCAATGGTGGTAACATGATCTCAACCGTATTGATCCGGTAAATCAGGTCTTTTCTAAACTTGTTTTCGTTGGCAAGTTCACTGAGCGGTACGTTTGTAGCACAGATCAGCCTGATGTCGATTGGTATTGCATCGTTGGTACCCAGCCTGGTAACCTGCCGGTTCTGAAGCACACTTAATAACTTGGCCTGCTGATGCAGGGAGATATTCCCGATTTCATCAAGGAAAAGTGTACCACCGGCAGCTGTCTCAAAACGACCCATGCGGTCCTCACGGGCATCTGTAAACGCACCTTTCTTGTGACCGAAAAGTTCGGATTCAAACAACGATTCAGTCAAAGCACCCACATCCACCTTTACAAAAGGTTTGGCAGCGCGAAGAGATTGCTGATGTATCGCTTTTGCGATCATGTCTTTACCTGTGCCATTTTCTCCAAGAATTAGGATGTTTGCATCAGTTGGAGCGATCTTTTCAATTTTATAAAAGATTTCAGCCATTACTTCAGACTCTCCCATCAGTTCCTTTCCTATAATGGAATCGGAACTGAATGAAGGCTGGGAACTTAATTTGCCGCCTTTTCTTTTCAAAGCATCTTTTATAATGCCAATAAGTTTTTCGTTATGCCACGGTTTCACAACGAAATCCGCGGCACCTTCCTTCAGGCACCTTACAGCCAGGTCGATATCGCCATAGGCAGTTATCATGATCACCGCAGCTTCTGAACGATATTCACCATGAATTTTTTTGAGCCAGAACAGGCCTTCATTGCCGGTATTTATCGAACTATTAAAGTTCATATCGAGCAAAATGAGATCAAATTTCTGCTTCGATAGCAGCCATCTCAGATTTTCCGGGTTCTTTTCGGTCACTACTTCCTTTACCTCAGTTTTTAAAAGCAGGCGGACAGCAGTCAGAACATCTGGGTCGTCATCGATCACCAGGACGCTTGTATTTTTTAATGACATAGTGTTGAAAAATATTTATTGCAATAGATGCAACATTCAGATCTACAATTATACCATAAATACAACGCCATGGCAATTAATTTTTTACGCAATTATTCTGTCACACAGTCACTGTATCAAAACCGTACACCGGATGTACCGCTAACGAACAGATTCGTAGAGATACCCACCCTAAGCCCTTGTATTTCAATAGACTCTGTTTCTGGCATATTGTTTCTTATGATAGTACAGTTGATTTAATCTTATGTGATTGTTTTAGTGGCCGGCCTGATCGGAAAAGCCGGTCACTTTTTAAAAAAATTAATTTAAAGTTTAATAAAGTGGATAGAGTAATTGCAAAAAAGACCTGGACTACCAAACGTATATTAACGATCGGCGGAATCGTGGCCCTGATCGCCCTGATTGCTTCAAGTGTTTATTTCACCTCCGGAAAAAGCCGTCTTAACGTAGATACAGAAAGAATCACCATCAGTGAGGTTAAAAAAGGCCCCTTCCAGGTTACTATACCCGTAAATGGAATTGTGCTCCCGATCACAACAATATATCTCGATGCTATTGAAGGTGGACGGGTTGAGGAAAGATATGTTGACGATGGTGCCGTAATGAAAAAAGGCGAACCGATCATGAAACTGTCTAATACTGACCTTGAACTTACTTTATCGAACCAGGAAACAAGTGTGTTCAATGTATTGACGCAGATGCAGATTCAAAAAAACGCCGCGGAGCAGAATACCATTACCAAGCTTAACCAGATGGCCGATGTAGACAATGCATTAAAAGAAGCTGAACGCGTTTATAAGCTGAATAAGCACCTTTACGACCAGAAAGCAATCGGATCGCAGGAGTATAGTTCCTCAAAGAATCTCTACGAATACCAGGTTTTAAGAAAAGATCTAACTGTTCAGATCCTGAATAAGGATTCACTTTCCAATAAGCAACAACTTAATCAGACTGCGCAGTCTTACGATCGTATGAAAAATGCGCTGGCGCTTATGCAGCAGAAAGTTGGTGACCTGGTAGTGCGTGCTCCGGTTGATGGCCAGCTGACCTCATTGGATGCCGAAATCGGACAATCAAAAAACAAGGGTGAGCGTCTGGGACAAATTGATGTACTCAGCGGATTTAAGGTGAGGGCGGATATAGACGAACATTATCTCTCCAATATAGTAACCGGACTTCGCGGTAAGTTCACATTCGCAGGTAAAAACTATGAGCTTGAAATTAAAAAGGTTTACACGCAGGTGACCAATGGCCGGTTCCAGGTTGATATGGAGTTCCTGGGGGAAATACCAAAAGGGGTAAGACGCGGGCAAACGCTTCAAATTCTTCTCGCATTGAGTGATGAAACCGAAGCGATCATGTTACCCAAAGGCGGCTTCTACCAGCAAACAGGTGGTAACTGGATTTATAAGGTAAGTGAAGATGGCAAATCTGCTTATAGGGTTGACATACAGCTGAACCGCCAGAGCACAGAATACTATGAGGTAATGGAAGGATTGAAACCAGGCGATAAAGTAGTTACATCCAGCTATGAAAACTATGGTACTATGCAGGAACTGATTCTTAAAAAAGAATAATTCCACAATCACTTTATAATACGCGTTTTATGCTAAAAAAAATCATTTTCACCCTCGCACTCGTTACCTGTGTCAGCGTGTTGCCTTCTTACACCAATACTTGTGCTAAGCCGGATGCTGCTTTTCTTAAAACGGGGATGTTGAAATCCTGCGATCCTGAAACGGTGTCAAAGCCAGTCAGGAAGATGAGCCATGGGTTGGAGGTTTTTCCTTTGGAATTGATAAGTATCCAGCTATAATTTGGAACTGTTTAATTTCAACCTGTTTAATTTCAAAAAGTGTAACACCTAAGGGCATATAAACGTATAATCAGATTATTCATAGAAAGTAAAATCACCTAAATCAACTAAAATGATCAAGATCACAGCACTAGAAAAATATTACCGTACCGAGGAAGTAGAAACTGTTGCCCTCAATAAACTCACTTTTGAAGTGAAAGAAGGCGAATTCGTGGCCGTCATGGGCCCTTCAGGTTGCGGTAAGTCAACCCTTCTTAATATCGTTGGATTGCTTGATGATCCTGATGGTGGTAGCTTTCTTTTCAACGGCATTGAAGTAGCCAAGTTTAATGAAAGAAAAAGAGCCGACCTGCGCAAGAGGAATATTGGCTTTGTGTTCCAGAGCTTCAACCTGATTGATGAACTCACTGTATACGAAAATGTTGAACTTCCGTTGATTTATCTCGGCGTAAAAAGTGCAGAGCGCAAACAACGTGTAGAAGAGGTGCTCGATAAAATGCAGATCATGCACCGTCGTAATCACTACCCACAACAGCTTTCAGGTGGTCAGCAACAACGTGTGGCTGTTGCCCGTGCTGTGGTAAATAAACCAAAACTTATCCTGGCGGATGAGCCGACCGGTAACCTTGATTCCTCTAACGGTAATGAAGTAATGACTTTACTCACAGATCTTAACGAACAGGGCACAACCATTATCATGGTGACACACAGCGAGCACGACTCCCGTTATAGCCACCGTATCATCCGTATGTTAGATGGTCAGGCCGTAACAGAAAATATCATGGTCTGATCTGAAGAATTTCTTTTTCACCGGGCTTACTAAGTAAAGGACTTCCACAAGGTTTGCCCTAATATCATTCCCATGCTTTATAATTATCTGAAGATTGCTTACAGAAGTCTGCTTAAGTACAAATTCATTTCATTTATAAATATATCGGGACTGGCAATTGGATTTACCTGTTGCCTGCTGATTGTAGGTTATATCCTTAACGAAGTAAGTTATGATCGTTCTAATCCAAGGGCGAAGGACATCTATCGTGTGTCAAGAAAATTTCATTCTGATAAAGGAGTAATATCGCTTCAACTGGCCAGCGTTGCTCCCCCTTTCGGCCCTTTGCTTGTGAATGATTACCCCGACATCCAAAAAATGACCCGGGTACTCGGTATTGGCACTCCCGCGATGAAGTACGGGGATAAAAATTTCAATGAGCGGCAGGTATATGCAGCCGACGAAAATTTTTTCGACTTCTTCAATGTCAAGGTTATAAAAGGTGATTCTAAGACAGCATTGAATGAGCCCGGCACCCTAATGTTATCCGAGGAGGTGGCTGAAAAGTATTTTGGAAACCAGGATCCGGTGAACCAGGTAATCAGGCTATACAACCAATACAATCTGAAGGTTACCGGTGTCTACAAGGCTTTCCCGGTGAACAGCCATTTTCATCCGCGGGTTTTGGTTTCATTTAATACCCTGAAGAACCCGGATATTTATGGTGAAGAACAGTTGAGAACCAACTGGGGTAATAATTCTTTCATGACTTATGTCATGCTGCCGGAAAACTACCCGGCAGAAAGCCTTGAAAAAAAATTCCCCGCCTTTCTTGACAAATATATGGCCGGTCAATATGGTGGTGGCAAGCCTTCGCTCTTTACAACTATCAATCTTCAAAAGCTAACGGACATTCATCTGCTCTCACATATGGATGATGAAGCCGAACCAAACGGTGACATCAAAAGAGTTTATATTTTTTCCGCGATTGCCTTATTTATTTTACTTATAGCCTGCATTAATTATATGAACCTGGCAACTGCAAGGTCAGTATTGCGTGCGAGAGAAATCGGGATCAGAAAAGTAACAGGTGCCACTAAAGCAGAGTTGATAACACAGTTTCTCACCGAATCGGTCTTAATTACCCTGATCGCTTTGACAATTGCTTTTGGCTTAACAACGATCTGTTTTCCACTGATGAATAAATTATCTGGGTTGGAATTGACTTTTAGTTCCCTGCTGAGTTGGAATATTCTTATTCCAATACTAACTATACCGGTATTGGTCGGTTTATTATCAGGCTTATATCCTGCTTTTTTTATGTCTTCGTTTCAACCAATAAAAACATTGAAGGGGTTTCTAAAGGTTGGGTCGGGCAACGTTTCTTTCCGCCAGGTGCTGGTCGTATTGCAATTTTCCATTTCTATTATTCTTATAATAAGTACCGCAATTGTATTCCAGCAATTGCATTTCATGCAACAAACAAATCTTGGATATGAAAGACAGCATATCGTAACAATCGATTATAACAATGCTATCACCGAAAATTATGAAAGTTTCAGGCAACAATTGTTACAGCACCCTGGAATTGAGGCGGCCGGCCGGTCTTCACGCGTTCCAACTGGCCGTTTACTTGATTCACAGGGATCCGGTATGATAAAGGGAGATTCGGGCGCTCCATCAAATACAGATTTAAAATACGTGATGGCCGATGATCAGTTTATTCCGGCATATAAAATAAAGATGGTCGCGGGCAGAAATTTCTCGAAAGATTTTGGTACTGATACCAGTGCCTATATATTAAATGAAACTGCGGCTAAAAATTTAGGTTATCAAAACCCGGCTGACCTGGTTGGCAAAACCATGAGTTATGGCGGAGACGCGGGGCCCGTTATAGGAATAATGGGAGACTTCCACTTTGAATCCATGCATCAGAAGATTGTTCCACTTGTACTGTTTACTGACCGGTCTACCGGCAATGCATATGGTGATATCTCGATCCGGATCAGTGGAAAAAATATTCCAGCTGCCATCACACATCTGGAAAATACACATAAAAAATTTCTTCCTGAAGTACCCTTTCAGTATAGTTTCCTTGATGAAAGATTTCAGCGTTTGTATGAATCTGAGCTGAAACAGGGAAGCATATTCGCAGTGTTTTCAGGCATCGCCATATTTATTGCCTGTCTTGGTTTATTTGGTTTGTCTGCATTTGCCATCACACAGCGAATGAAGGAAATAGGTGTACGCAAAGTGCTTGGAGCAAGTGTAAACAGCATTGTGCAATTGTTGTCTAAAGATTTCCTGAAACTCGTGGCTGTTGCAGCTGTTATTGCATTCCCGGTAGCCTGGTTTGCTATGTATTCGTGGTTGCAGGATTTTGCTTATCGTGTTACCATAGCATGGTGGATTTTCCTGCTTGCCGGTATTGTAGCTGCCGTGATTGCAATAGTTACCATTTCAACGCAAGCAATAAAAGCAGCTTTATCTAATCCGGTAAAGAGCCTCAGAAGCGAATAATAAACATTTACGATTATGATCAGGAACTATCTGAAAATCACCATCAGGAATATATTGAGGCATAAGATCTATTCAGCTATAAACATCGCGGGCCTTTCCATCGGCATAGCAGCCAGCTTACTGCTTTTCCTCGTGATCAGGTATGAATACAGCTATGACCGGTTTCAAAAAAATTTCAACAATATATACCAGGTAGTTACGGTGGATAAAACAACCTCGGGACTGCATTACACAATAGGTAATCCGTACCCGAATCTGCCGGCACTCAGGGCTGCCTTTCCATCTATAAAATTCGGTGCAGTAAATTCCAGCTATGGAAGCCAGATCTCCGTCATAAAAGAAGGGTCATCTGCTGCACTCGTCAATCCAAAATACATTGAAGAAAACGGATTGATTTATGCGGATCATAACTTCTTCCAGGTTTTTAATTTTAAGTGGCTCCACGGGCAGGCTTCAATTTTGAATGAGCCTAATGTAGCAGTACTTACCGTAGCCAAGGCGGAGAAATATTTTGGCGGCTGGAAAGAAGCTTTGGGTAAATCCTTAATAATTGATAACGGTGCTACTGTGCGTGTTGCCGGTATCATCGAAACACCCCCGGCAAATTCAGACTTTCCCTTACAGCTCATCTGCTCATTTGAAACATTCAAGAATATTAAGACAAGGTATGGGTATACAGAAGAATGGGGCAGCATCTCAAGTAACTTCCAGATCTTTGCATTGCTTCCCCCCGATATTTCACGCGGGCTTTTTGATAAACAACTCAAGGCATACAGCAAAACCCATTTCCCGGCATCAGGCCGCCGTGAGGAAAGAGCCAATATTTTGCATCCCCTTAGTGAAATTCATTTTGATACAAGGTTTGAAAACCTTGGAGATCATGTAATATCAAAGACTACTCTTAATATACTGTCTTTTATTGGAATTCTGATCCTGGTAATGGCTTCCATAAACTTCGTTAATCTTTCTACAGCGCAAGCCGTCGGAAGATCAAAGGAGGTTGGGGTTAGAAAAGTGCTGGGAGGCAGTCGCAGCCAGCTGTTTCGTCAACTAATGGGAGAAACGGGCATCATAGTACTTATATCTATTGCAATCTCTGTGCTTGCAGGTTATCTCTTATTACCTTATGTAAAAAATTTCGTTTCGATAAATGAGCCGTTGAGTCTCATAAATTCATCTTCATTGATATTCCTGGTTGTAGTTTTTATAGCTGTTACATTTCTCTCCGGTGTTTATCCTTCTCTTGTATTGTCGGGTTTCAGGCCAGCGCAGGTGCTCAAAAACAAGATGACATCTGCGAGCGTAGGTGGCATTTCGCTGAGGCGCGCTCTTGTTGTATTGCAATTTGGTATCTCCCAGGTTCTGATCATCGGGACCATCATTGCAGTCAGCCAGATGAACTATGTGAAAAATGCTGATATTGGTTTTAATAAAGATGCTGTTTTTGTTATAAATAGTAATTCAGACAGTGCTTTGCTGTCGCGTCTGCCGGCTTTTAAATCCGCGCTGCTGCAGCTTCCGGGAGTAAAGGCTGTAAGCTATACCAGTGATGTACCTTCTTCTGAAAATAACTCCTCTACAAATTTTGCCTTCGATATGAAGCCTGATGAAGACTTCAACCTTTATCTCAAATTTGCGGATCATGATTATTTCAGGACTTTCGGTATTGAAGTAATAGCCGGCCGCGGTCTCGCTGAGAGCGATACCATGCGCGAAGCCATCATTAATGAGACGCTTGTGCATCGCCTGGGACTTAAATCACCAAATGAAGCAATAGGCAAAAATATCCGTATGGGAGGCAATGCCTGGCTGCCTGTTGTGGGGGTAGTGAAAGATTTTAAAACAAATTCACTACGTGAAACGGTGAAGCCACTAATGATCAGCAGTCTTACTCAATTCTATTCTGTGACCGCAGTAAAACTTCATACAGCGGATATGGCTAAAGCCTCAGGTTCAGTGCTCTCGAAATGGGATGAATATTTTCCTGAATATGCCAACACAAACGTATTCATGAATGAGAGCATTGAGGATTTTTATAAGCAGGAGAACCAGTTAAGTAGGATGTATAAGATTTTTGCAAGCCTTGCAATATTTATTTCATGCCTGGGTCTATATGGCCTGGTATCTTTTTTAGCCGTACAGAAAACCAAAGAAGTTGGAATACGAAAAGTGCTCGGTGCAACGGTTGGAAATATCGTTTATTTATTTTCTAAAGAATTTACGATTCTGATAGCGGTTGCGTTTGCAATTGCCGCCCCTATTGCCTGGTATGTAATGAGTGACTGGCTCAATAATTTCGTATTTAAAATACCCATTGGTGCAGGTGTGTTTGTGCTTGCAATTGTTACATCCCTTATCATAGCATGGATAACTGTTGGCTATAAAGCTATACAGGCCGCGCTTGCGAACCCGGTGAAAAGTATCAGATCCGAATAAAAATTATTTAATACAAATATTTTATGATAAAAAGTTATTTGAAAACCGCCTGGAGAACGATTCTGAAACACAAGGGCTATTCGTCCATAAACATATTTGGTTTATCACTCGGTATCGCAGCCTGTTTACTGATATTGCATTACGTACGTTTTGAAAGAAGTTTTGACAAATTTCATGCAAAAGGCGACCGGATTTTTCGTTTACAACAGGATAGATTTAATGATGGTAAGTTGACAACTCAATGGGCTGCTGGTGCCGCGGGCGCAGGGAAAACTTTTAAACAAGCTTTCCCTGAGATTGAATCTTATGCCTGGTTCCGGTCTGCAGGCAATGGGGTCATCTCCTATAATAATGTCGAGTTCCGTCAAACCCGGGCATATCTTGCCAATGAAGACTTTCTCCGGATCTTTTCGTACCCGGTTCTTAGTGGCAAAATTGAAGGTGCACTCACTGAACCAAATACTGCTGTAATTACAGCCTCCTGTGCGCGTAAGTATTTTGGTAACGAAGATCCGATAGGCAAAGTTTTATCGCGGAATAAGCAGGAAAATTTTAAGATAACTGCTGTAATGGCTGATATGCCTGAAAACACCCATTTAAAATTTGAACTGGTACTATCCATGCCGACTTTCATAAACAGGGTGAAGGTTGATAATCCTGAAGTAGAAACAACTTTTGAATGGGACGGTTGGTATACTTATGTTCTTTTAAAGCAGAATGCAAACCCTGCAAGTGTCGAATCAAAGATCAATGCACTTATCCAGCAAAGATTTGGGGAGGAAATGAAAACCCGTAACTATGGCTTAAAATATCATCTTCAGCCATTAAAGGATATCCACTTATACAGTGATTATATGATGGAAGCTGAGCCAAACGGTAATGGTAAATCAGTAAGCTTCCTGCTTATCATTTCATTATTCATCATTGTTATTGCCTGGATCAATTATATAAATCTTTCAACTGCGCGGGCTGTAGAACGGGCCAGAGAAGTTGGAGTAAGGAAAGTGATGGGATCTTATCGCAGCCAATTGATTGGCCAGTTCCTGATGGAATCTTTACTGGTAAATCTTTTCGCAGTTCTCCTTGCTGTACTTATTGTTTTTGCAACGCTGCCGCTTTTCAATAACCTCACGGGTAAAGAATTCAGCTTTAAAGATTTCATGGATCTAAACTCCTGGATAGCGTTAACAGCATTATTCCTGACAGGATCATTTTTGTCAGGACTTTATCCAGCCTTTGTGCTGTCTTCATTTAAACCCATTGCTGTATTGAAAGGGCGTCTCGTGAAAAGCAGGCATGGCGCTATTCTCCGACACAGCCTGGTGGTTCTTCAGTTTGCAGCCTCCATTGCACTCATAGTTGGAACCTTCAGTGTATACAGCCAGTTAAACTATATGCAAAAGCAGGAGCTTGGGGTAAACATAAATCAAACACTGGTTTTGCGTGGTCCGAATGTCACAGATTCTCTTTACTCTGAAAAGCTGAATGCGTTCAAAACTGAGATGTTGCGAATTCCCGGGGTAACCAAGGTAACTGCTTCCACCGAAGTGCCTGGTAATAAAGTTGGATGGAACGCCGGTGGAATCGGCCTGGTTGGAGGGGACGGATCCAAAACAAATCAATATCGCGTCATTGGGATAGATTATGATTTTCTTGATGCTTATGGATTAAAAATCCTGAAAGGCCGCAATTTTTCCACTCAATTCAAAACAGATCCAAACGCTGTTTTGTTTAATGAATCGGCTGTTAAACTCCTGGGTTTCGATAAACCCGAAGATGCAATCAATAAGAGGATTGAGTTCTGGGGCGATCAATATACCATTATAGGTGTCGTTTCCAATCATCACCAGGAATCACTTAGGGAAGCTTATGATGCGCATATTTTTCGGCTTATTCCGGATAGCCGGAATTTCTATTCTGTACAGATTGATGCAGGGAATAAACAATGGAATAATATAGTTGAAAGTTCAAAACTTAAATGGGCGAATTTTTTTCCAGGCAATCCTTTTGAACATTTTTTTCTTAATGATTATTATGAAGCTCAGTACCAGGACGATAACCGGTTTGGACAAACCTTTGGACTTTTTGCGGTACTTGCAATCATAGTATCCTGTATGGGTTTATTCGGGCTCGCTTCATTCATCACCACTCAAAGAACAAAAGAAGTAGGTATCAGGAAAGTGTCAGGAGCAAACAAATTTAATATACTCGTGCTATTAACCCGCGATTTTGTAAAACCAATCGCAATTGCTTTGCTGATAGCTATACCAGTTACCTATTACCTGCTTATTCAATGGTTACAGGATTATGCATTTAAAATGCCTGTCAGCGCCTGGCTTTTTATTATTCCGGCGCTGTTGATCATCTTTATCGCATTAATCACCATCAGTATTCAGACGGTGAAAGTAGCTGCCGCAAATCCGATCAATAGCCTGAGGACAGAATAAAAGTTTGATTTACCATAACATTAATTTATTAACAATGCTGAAAAATTATTTTATCATCGCCTGGAGAAACATCAGGAAACAGCCTGTGTTTTCCGTGATTAATATTGCCGGTCTGTCAATTGGACTGGCGGCTTTCTGGCTGATAGCATTGTATATTGGTGATGAACTCAGTTTTGACCGGTATCATAAAAAGGGTGATCGCATCTATCGTGTCGTTCAGCATGCCAGCTGGAAAGAAAGTGGCTTTCACCTCGCTCCCACTTCTGCACCATTCGCACCGACGCTGAAAGCCGAATATCCCGAGGTGGAAGCAGCCGTTCGTATCAACCCTGAAGGTGGTGGGGTCATTATTGTTGGTGATAAATCAATCCAGGCAGGTGATGTAATGTTTGCAGATAACAGTATTTTTTCAGTGTTCACCTATAAATTTATTGCCGGCAATCCTTCAAATGCCCTGGCAGCACCACAAACAATTGTTATTACCCGCTCGCTTGCCGAAACGCTTTTTGGAGATGCTGGTTCTGCATTGGGAAAATCCCTGTATTTTGAAAATAAATTCCCTAATACAGTCAGTGCGGTAATAGAAGATTTACCTGCCAATTCTCATTTCAGGTTCCGTGGACTAAGATCATTGCCAGCCGGATATACCGCAGGCTGGCAGGCATTTGAACTTTATACTTATATCCTTCTTAAAAAAGGCACAGATGTAAATAATCTCGAATCAAAATTACCGGCATTCTTTAAAAAACACCTGGAACCATCCATGGGTCAGGGCATTGATTATCGAATGGAGTTGCAACCGCTGTCATCTATACATCTCTATTCGAATCTTGAATACGAAATGGCTGCCAATGGAAACATACAGTACGTCTATGTGTTTTCTATAATTGGCCTGCTGGTGCTTATAATTGCGTCTATTAATTATATGAATCTTTCCACGGCAAGAGCTTCATACCGGGTTAAAGAAATCGGTGTCAGAAAAGTAATAGGATCAGGAAAAAGCCAGCTGGTTTTTATGTTCCTTGCTGAGTCAGTGCTGATTTGTCTTTTTGCCGGTGGCCTGGCAATATTGATTGCGGAACTTGTTATGCCATTATTCAATCAATTATCTGGTAAGGAACTTTCAATCTGGCGGTTTGGCATGCCCGTTACCTTGTTGATGTTGTTTGCATTCACCGTTGTTACAGGATTAATAAGTGGCATCTATCCGGCATTTTTTATGTCGGGCTTCCTGATGATTCCTTCACTAAAGGGACAAATAGGTTCAAGAACCGGAACTGCCCTGTTCCGCAAAGGCCTGGTTACTTTTCAATTCGTGATAACCATAATGATGATAGCCGGATCGTATATTGTTTATCAGCAGTTGAATTATATACAAAATAAGAACCTTGGTTTGAACAAGGACCAGGTACTGACCTTTCATATAGACAATGATCAGTTGAGAGAAAAAACGGCAGCTATAAAAGAAGCTTTTTTACGAAATCCTCTTATTGAATCAGTAGCCGCAGCGAGCAATCCGATAGGGAATAACAATATCGGGTCAAATGGGATATTTTTTGAAGAGGAATCGAAATTGCCAGGTGAAGCGGGAAATATTTCTACCTCAACACGTAAAACACAAAATTTCATGGTTGATGGCGATTATCTTAAAACGCTTGAAATCGGACTTGTTGCCGGCAGAAACTACTCCGAGCAACGCAAGGGTGACCAGGCTTCGAGTATCCTGGTAAATGAAACTTTGGTTAAAGAACTGGGCTGGAAGCAACCAATCGGCAAAAAAGTAAGGTATTATGTAAATAACGAAGGTAAACTCGGAGAATCTATAGTCGTGGGTGTTGTAAAGGATTTCCATATTTATTCCCTTCAACATAAACTCGAACCGCTGATCCTACAAATGCCACAGGCAGAAATGATGAAGGACAATCTTTATGTAAAAGTCAGCTCAAAAAATATTCCTGCTGCCCTTGCATATCTTAAAAAAACCTATCTGCAGTTCGACCCGTCAGCCAATCCTGAATTCCGTTTTCTTAGTGAAAATTTTAACGCCCAGTATAAGAGTGAACAAAAACAAGGATCATTATTACTTGTTCTTACCGTAATTGCGATTTCCATTGCCTGCCTCGGTCTTTTTGGTCTTGTTACTTTCACGGCAGTTCAAAAGTCAAAAGAAATCGGGATAAGAAAAGTATTAGGCGCCAGTGTTGCTGGCATTGTAAAACTTCTTTCTATTGACTTATTAAAGCTCGTCGCGATAGCTTTTATTATTGCAACGCCTATTGCATGGATAGCTATGAAATATTGGTTACAGGATTTTGCATACCAGATAAAAATAAATTGGACAGTGTTTTTAATAGCGGGTGGAACCGCTCTGTTAATTGCACTAATAACGCTAAGTATACAGGCCATCAGATCTGCATTAGCAAACCCCGTAAAGAGTCTAAAGGCTGAATGACCTGGTAAGGCTGAATTATATGGTGGGGTAATCCTTCTTTCAAAGAGTGAATCAACCGTTTTAAAATCACAAAATATGCTCAGGAACTATATTAAAACTGCATGGAGGAACCTTTGGAAGAATTCCTTCTTTTCTTCCCTTAATATATTGGGTCTGGCCACAGGTATGGCAGCCTGTATCGTCATCATGCTTTTTGTTCACTATGAAAAAAGCTTTGATAGATTTCATACTAAAAACATTTACCGGTTGGATGAGGTTCAGAGTTTTCCAGGTATGGTAGCACCACAGAAAGTTGCTTTATCTATGTACCCAATGGGCCCGGTAATGAAAAAGGAATACCCGCAGATCCTGGATTTCACCAGGATGAATGCCCGGAACAATATGGATTTGAACTTTGGCGATAAAAAGATAGTGTTCCCAAAAATACTTTGTGCTGATTCGAACTTCCTCCAGATGTTCAATTTCAAATTGATACATGGTAATAGTAAATCAGTGCTTGAAAAACCGAACAGCATAGTATTAACGGAAACTTCGGCTAAAAGTTTGTTTGGCAATACCGACCCTATGGGTAAAACAGTCAGCAGGTTTGATGGCGATACAATTATATTCAAGGTTACTGGTATACTAAAAGATATTCCTAAAACTTCTCATCTGCAATTTGATGGTGTTTTTTCATTCAGTACTATAGCAAATCCCGAGATGATGAATAACTGGGGAGGCAACTGGCTCATTACTTATTTTGAAATCGCACCCAATACAAATATCGCCAGTCTTGAAAAGAAATTTCCGGAAATACTAAAAAAATACATGAGTGAGGAAGGCCGGAAATTCTATGAATTATTTTTACAGCCACTGAAAGATGTGCATGCAAATTCAGTAGACATAACACATGACTACCATAACTTCCAGAAGTTTGATAAACGATATACAGGTATATTTTCAATCATTGCTATAATTGTCTTGTTGATAGCCTGTATCAACTTCATGAATCTTGCAACTGCAAAATCAGCAAACAGGGCAAGGGAGGTTGGTGTACGGAAATCTATCGGTGCGTTAAGAATACAACTTGGATTCCAATTCATCAGTGAGTCTGTTTTGATTTGCCTGTTTTCCCTCCTGCTTGCTATAATTATGGTGGTTCTTGCTTTACCTTATGTCAGAAACCTTAGCGAGAGAGAACTGGAGTTTCCATTGTTCACCGATCCTGCATTGTTTGGAATTCTTTTCGGAGGTACGATCCTGACAGGTATTATCGCTGGGCTTTATCCCTCTCTTTATCTTTCATCATTCCAGCCAGCGAGGGTGCTCAAAGGATCTATAGTATCCGGAAAATCAAAAAGCATTTTTCGTAATGCGTTAGTTGTGACTCAATTTACCGGTTCTGTTTTTCTAATTATTGCAACCATTTTCGCGGTGAAACAACTTCGGTTTATGCAGGATAAAGATCCCGGATTTAATCGTGAGCAAGTCATGATGCTGCAGCTAAATAACAAAACTTTTCCGAAATACAATGCCATTAAAGAATCACTGCTCGGATCCACAGCAGTGGTTGCCGTTTCTGCATCGCAACAAAGACTTGGAAATAATCTCCATCAAACAGGCGTTGTTTATCATGGTACCAACGGTGCTAAAGAGTTGGCTGTTTCACAGAATGTAGTAGACCCTGATTTCCTTACTCTATATAAAATTGAATTGATTGCAGGGCGGAACTTTTCCAAAGACTATCAGACAGATAACGGCAAGGCATATATCATCAATGAAAATTTAGCGAGGGAACTTTTGAGAGACGACAAAAGTTCAAAACTCGAATCGCTCATAGGTAAACGATTTGGCTTTGGCGGCATGGATTCGGTTGGGTCTATTATCGGGATTACAAAAAACTTCAACTTTAATTCCCTGCATCATAAAGTCGAAACACTTTGCCTGCTTACACAGAAAGACTGGGGTTATTCGGAAATGTCGGTTCGTTTAAAAGGTTCAGATTCCAAAGCTGCAATTGAGCAGGTGAAAGCAATATGGAAGAAAGTTGTACCAGACTACCCTATCGATTATAAATTTCTGGATGAACATTTTAATGAGCTATACAAATCAGACAAACAGGTCAGCGAAGTTGTGGGTATTCTTGCCGGACTTGCGATACTTATCAGCTGTCTTGGTTTATTTGGGCTTGCCTCTTTTTCCGCTGAAAAACGAATTAAAGAAATAGGGATACGGAAGGTGCTTGGCGCCTCTGTTCAAAGTATGGTCAGCCTGCTGTCTGTTGATTTTGTAAGGCTCGTTATCCTCGCTAATGTTATTGCCTGGCCGATTGCCTGGTTTGCATTAACCAACTGGCTTGAAGGTTTTGCATTCCGTATCGAAATCAATTGGTGGATTTTTGCCCTGGCCGGTTTTGCTTCACTTGTAATTGCACTATTAACAGTTTCTTTCCAGGCAATCAAAGCAGCCTGGGCTAACCCTGTTAAGAGTCTGAAGGCAGAATAGAATTTTAAGAAATAAAACATTTTATAATGATCAGGAATTATTTTAAAACAGCCTGGCGCAATCTTATCCGTAACAAAGGTTTTGCTGTTACAAACCTGGTGAGCCTTACTATCGGCATTACTTCAACTATCCTTATCCTGCTTTGGGTCCATAACGAACTTTCCTGGAACAAGCATTACAAAAATTACAATTCTACTTACCAGGTATATGCCAACCGGAATTTCAACGGTAGCATTTATACCGACAATTCGGTCATTTTGCCACTGGCAGATGTGTTGGAGAGTGAACTTCCACAGGTTAAGAATGCAGCTTTTACTTCTTATGGTGAAGATCGAATTTTATCAACCGGTGACAAAAAACTCAAAAAAACGGGTTACAGGGTAAGTAAACATTATTTTAAAATTTTTTCGTCTGATGTTTTGAGAGGAGATCTCGAAACAGCACTGACAACACCTGATGCATTTGTAGTAACCAGGAGCACTGCCCTGGCCTTATTTAACAGTGAAGATGTAATCAATAAGATTATACGTGTAGATAATAGTCGTGATGTGAAAATAACCGCTGTCATTGATGATGTACCTCAAAACTCATCATTCATTCTTGATTTCATTGCTCCATATGATTTTGAACCCGCAGCCATGCAGGACTGGACCAACTCATATTCTAATGTTTTTGTTCAAACAAGCGGAGTAAAAGATGATGCTGCCCTTGAAAAGGCAGTGAATAAAATCATCGCTAAACATAGTGACAACAGAAATTCTACTTACTTTTTGCATCCAATGAAAAAGTGGCGGCTGTACAGTGAATTCAGGGATGGAAAGAATACGGGTGGATTGATCACATATGTAAAGATGTTTTCCATAATTGCAGTCGTGATCCTTTTGATTGGCTGTATAAATTTTATGAATTTATCCACTGCCCGATCAGAAAAACGTGCCCGGGAAGTTGGTATCAGAAAAACATTGGGTTCCGGGAAAACCCAGTTGATGTTCCAGTTTTTCTGCGAGTCGGTTATTTTAGCAATGATTGCTTTGATTATTTCTGTTTTTGTGGTTTACCTCGTTTTGCCATTGTTTAATGGATTAATCGACAAGCAACTTGAACTCCCGTTGAATGCCTGGCAGTTTTGGTTGCTGGCTATTGGCATCATCGTTTTTACAGGGCTTGTTGCCGGAAGTTATCCTGCGATCTATTTATCCTCATTTAACCCTGTGAATGTGCTTAAAGGTACTTTTCTACCGGGTAAAGCAGCTTCAACCCCAAGACGGATACTTGTAATTGCCCAGTTCGTAATATCAATACTATTAATTTCTTCCACCATCATCATCTACCAACAAATTCAACACGTAAAAAACCGGGATCTGGGTTATAAAACTGATAACCTGCTCATGCTTCCTTCCACTGCAGACATAGGCCGGAATATCCAGGCGATCCGGAATGAACTGATACAGTCGGGAGACGTGTTTTCCCTGACACAGACGTCCTCTCCCATTACCGAGATTTATAACTATACCCCTGCTCCGGATTATGAAGGCAAACCTGATGGTCAGATGATTGTTTCTTCAATCGGTGTATCACAGGACTTTACAAAAACCATGGGAATTAAACTGCTTGAAGGCAGTGATTTTGGCAATACTCCTGCTGACACTTCTTCAATGCTGTTGAACGGAGCTGCCGTCAAGACAATGGGTTTAAAAAATCCTGTCGGTACCACCATGCGGTATGGCAACCGTAACTTTGTAGTAAGAGGCGTCACTGAAAATGTAGTTATGACTTCTCCTTATCAACCTGTAGATCCTATGATCATCATGTACCGGCAGAATGCAAGTGGTACAGTAACCATAAGGCTTAACTCAAATACGCCGCCGCAGAAAGCAATCGGTACCATAGAAAAAATTTTCACAAAGTATAATCCCGGGTCGCCATTTGAATACCGGTTTGTAGATGCTGAATTCAACACAAAATTCATAACCGAAGAACTGATCGGGAAACTTACGAATTTGTTTGCCGGGCTTGCCATTTTTATCTGCTGCCTTGGCATGGCGGGACTTGCCTCTTATACTATCGAAAGAAGAATCAGGGAAATCAGTGTCAGGAAGATCCTTGGCGCTTCTGTTCAGCAATTACTGATGTTAATAGCCAGTGAGTTTATCAAACTGGTATTAATTGCTTTTGTAATTGCTGTACCATTGACCTGGTGGGCTATGAATAACTGGTTGCAAAACTATTCATACCGGGTTAAGGTAGAGGGATGGATATTCGGATTGGTTGGTATGATCGTAATTTTAATAACTATGACGATAGTTTGGCTAAATATCGCCAGAACAGCATATGCGAACCCGGCAAAGAAATTAAGAACATAATAAATTATCCTGGTAAAGCCAGGGATAGAATACTGCTTCCCGCACAACTAAAAGGAAATTATGATAAGGCGAAATCTCTTACATGCGTTTAGAAGCATGAGATATTCAAAAGCGACTACACTAATAAATGTCTGCGGCCTCGGTATAGCGGCCGCAGCCTTTTTATTATTACTGCATCATGTAAGCTTTGAAAGGAGTTATGAACTATTTCATAGTAAATCCGACCGGATAGCAAGACTCACGATTGATCTTTATGACGGACCAGGGATCATAGGAACAGATTGCGAAACATATCCTCCCATGGGACCGACTCTTAAAAAGGAATTGCCGGAAGTCGTCGATTTCGTGAGATTACAGGATTATAGCCCGGTTGAAGTAAAGGAAGCAAACCAGGTATTTGCCCTGGATAAATTATATGCGGCAGATCCAAGCATATTCTCGGTTTTTGACTATCGTCTGATCGAAGGTGACAAGCTAACTGCGTTATCAAAACCTATGCAGGCCGTGGTTAGCGAAAAAATTGCAAAGCGTTTGTTTGGGACTGGCCAGGCTGTTGGCAGGGTCATTAAGGTGAATACCCACCCTATGATCATAACCGGTATTATACAGGATGTACCACTGAACACACATCTCCGTTTCGATCTGCTTGTCTCTTTTAGTTCTGTACCAACACTTGGGGGTGACACAACTACATGGCAAGGTAACAATAACTTCACGTATCTATTACTTAAGAAGGATACTGATCTGAAAGCCCTTAACAGTAAACTTAGTGTATTTGCCAAAGCAAGACTTAAGCATGAAAATGTTGTTGCCCAGGGAATAAAAGATATCCACTTATTGTCAAACCGTTCTTTTGAACCTGACATAAACGGAGACATAAAAACTGTAAATTTTTTGACGGTCGTTGCAATACTTATTGTTATTATCGGATGTATTAACTATGTTAATCTTGTTACAGCAAATGCCTCTGACCGGGCTAAAGAGGCGGGTATGCGCAAGCTGCTCGGGTCATCCAGGTCATCTCTGGCGCAGCAATATCTCGCAGAAACATTGATGGTTAACATCCTCGCCTTCGCCTTCGCACTACTTCTTATCGAAGTTGTTTATCCTTATTACCTGGCACTTACGGGCAAAAAATTTCGTCAACATATTTTCCTGGAACCATCTTTTTGGTCAGCATTTTCGGTCTTATTCATGATTAATGCTTTATTGAGTGGACTGTATCCTGCATTTGTGTTGTCTTCCATCAAGCCAACGGCTGTTATCCGCCGCAAATTCACCCAGTCTACCACAGGCACTTTACTCAGAAAGGGGCTCGTGGTAGGGCAGTTCGCAGTGTCCATAATCGTATTAATTGCTTCCGTAGTAGTGTACAGGCAAGTGACTTTTATGCGCAGCCAGGAAATGGGAATGAATTCGAGCCAATTGCTTGTGTTAAAAGGTCCCTTGACTTCTGATCCCGATTCGATACATATTCATCGGATAAAAAGTTTCAAAAATCAGCTTCAGAATATCGATGCAGTTAGCCAGATTACAACAAGTGGTGCTGTGCCTGGAGAAAATATTAATCAGCTCAATACAACTACAGGCGTTGTGAAATTCGGAAGCAATATTGAATCAGGTCTCAACTATTGCAATTATGATATTGATGAAAACTTCCTTCCTTCCATGCAGATAAAACTGGCTGCAGGCCGGAACTTCAGACCAAATAATGAAAGAAATGAAGTATTACTGAATGAAGAGGCCGCGCGACTTCTCGGCTATGCATCTCCGGAAGAGGCTATCGGTGGCAAAATAACATATTCAAGACGGGGGACGAAATATTCAACAGTTGTTGGAGTGATCATGGATTACAAACAAGGTTCAGTAAAGGATGCAATGCTTCCTATCATTCATACATATTCGCAAACCAATGACAGTTATTATTCCCTTAAAATAAATACCGGTAATCTTGACCAGACCATTTCAGGTATAGAAAAAATATGGAAGTCCTCCTTTCCTGAAAATTCATTCCAATATTTTTTCCTGGATGAGTTGATAGACCGTCAATACAGATCGGATCTTAGATTCGGACAAATAATCGGTATATTTTCCGCATTGACTCTTTTTATTACCTGTCTTGGAATACTTGGATTAACTGCAGCCACTATTTCAAAACGTACGAGGGAGATAGGGATACGCAAAGTGCTGGGAGCATCGGTAAACAGTATCGTGTCATTGATCACCAGGGATTTCATCAGTCTCGTTTGTATTGCCATTCTTATCGCATCACCGGTTGCCTGGTTGCTCATGAATGAATGGCTCAAAGATTATCATACCAGGATAAATATTGGCTGGTGGATTTTTGTTGCGGCCGGTTCACTCGCCCTTGCAGTTGCCATTATAACCATAAGTTACCAGGCCATTAAAGCTGCAATTGCTAACCCCGTCAATAGTCTTAAGGCAGATTGAAAATTCATTATGAAGTAAAAATATTCTTCGTAAACTGTAACACCGGCAAGCAGAAAATCGTCTATCTAACTATGACCAGATTGTTGAAGTATAATCTGATCTGACTATATTTTCCAGCCACTAACTGTAAAAAACAAGTAATAATGTTCAAGAATTACCTGAAGATTGCCTGGAGAAGCATCAGAAAAAATAAAGTGTCCTCTGTTATAAATATTACCGGGCTCACCATAGGACTCACTTGCTGTTTGCTGATTGCATTGTACATAAAAAATGAACTGAGTTATGACAAGTTCCAGGTGAATGGTGACCGGATTGCGCGGGTCATCATGGAATACAAAATAGGTAATGACGGCAAATCCGGAACCTTCACAAGCACAAAGGTGTTCCCTGAATTTAAACGACAGTTTCCTGAAGTTGTTTCCGGGGTGAGGATGACGAGGACCTCAAGAATTACAAAATATGGGGACAAGCTTTTTGATGAAAAAAAATTTCTTTTTGCCGACTCAACTTTTTTTGAAGTTTTTTCTTTCAAATTATTGAAAGGGTTACCTGGCCAGGTTTTAAAGGCACCTAAAACTATAGTTCTTACTGAAGATGCTGCGAAAAAGTATTTTGGAAACGAGAATCCTGTTGGTAAAATACTCAAGACCGGTTCCGACGCTACTGATTTCCTGGTTACAGGTGTTATGGAAAACTGTCCGACCAACTCGCAGCTAAAATTTGATATGGTGGCCTCTTTTTCATCACTCGGACCCGCACAGGAGAAAACATGGTGGAATGCCAACTACACAACATATCTTTTATTAAGGGATCCGGCCTCGTTTGCATCCCTTTCGCGAAAGATTCCTCCCTTCATGAAAAAAGAATTTGCCAATGAACCCACAGTATCATTAAACTTTCATCTTGAGCCTTATACAAAAGTTCACCTCCATTCACCTCATGATGGTTTTGAACCAAACAATAACATTGTTTATATCTATATGCTGGCAGGGATCGCTTTGCTGATACTTGCCATCGCCTGCTTCACATATATCAATCTCAGTACTGCCAGGTCTATGGAAAGGGCAAGAGAAGTCGGCATACGCAAAGTTGTCGGTGCCATAAGGAAACAGATATTCTGGCAGTTCATTGGTGAATCAGTACTGATTACCTTCATTGCACTCCTGCTTTCGATTGGAGCCGCCATATTGGTGTTACCCTGGTTTAATACACTCGCTGACAAAAACCTGGAGGCATACCAGGTAATGGATCCTGCTGTATTGATGACCGGTATTTTTATTATAGCAATAATCAGTCTCCTGGCGGGAAGTTATCCTGCTCTTATTCTTTCAGGGTTTAACCCGGTTAAAGTGTTGAAAGGTGCTTTCAAGAATACAAATTCCGGGCTCTGGTTGAGAAAATCCCTTACGGTTTTCCAGTTTGTTATTTCGGTGTTCCTGATAATTGCAACCTTTACTATTCAACATCAGTTAAATTTTATCCGCAATAAAAAGCTTGGTTATGACCGGGACCAGGTATTAGTACTTCCAACCGATGACAAAATTTTAAAAGCCATCGACCTCCTTAAAATTGAATTCAGGAAAAATGGTCATGTACAGAATATATCGATGGCATATAATACGCCCAATCATATAAAGGGTGGCTATTCAATGAAAAACAACATGATGGCCGATGCGGAAGAAATGGGTGTAACAGCTAATCCGGTTGACCAGGATTTCATAAAAACTACTGGTCTGCAATTAATCACCGGTACTGACTATTCAGTGCAGGATATGAAAGACGTAGCCCACGAAGATGAATCCAAAAATGTTTACCAGTTTATAATCAATGAATCGGCTGCCGCAGCGCTCGGATGGAGTGCCCGGGATGCTATCGGTAAAAAAATGTTCCTCGGCGATGACAGACCTGGTTTCGTAAAAGGTGTCGTCAAAGACTTCCATTTCGAATCCCTGCATAATCCTATCAAGCCCCTCGTTTTGTTCCCTGGCTCCTGGTTTGGTGTGATTATGATAAAACTCGAAGGCAAGGACATCTCCCGAACCATCGCTTCTATTGGAGCCAGCTGGAAGCAACTTGTACCTCACCGGCCATTTGAATATCATTTTCTGGATGAAGATTTCAATAAAATGTATATGTCTGAAATGAAGATGGGACAAATTCTAAATGTTTTTGCCGGTATGGCTGTCCTTTTAGCCTGTCTTGGATTGTTTGGTTTGTCTTCATATGCAGCCCAACAAAGAATCAAAGAGATCGGCATAAGGAAAATCCTCGGTGCTTCTTTGCTCCAACTGGCATCTATTCTTTCCAAAGATTTTGTAAAGCTTGCCCTGGTAGCATTCCTGATTGCCGCACCATTAGCCTGGCTGGTAATGTCCGACTGGTTGCAAAATTTCAATTACAGAGTAAGCCTCAGTTGGTGGATATTTCTCATTGCCGGTTCAGTATCATTATTGATCGCCTTACTAACAGTCAGCATCCAGGCCATAAAAGTTGCCCTGACCAACCCCGTCAAAAATCTAAAAACAGACTAACCTTAAGAGAAATATGAATTATGAGTTATGAATTATGAAAGAAAATATGAAATACTAATCTCATAACTGGGTTTAATAACTCATAATTCATAATTCATAATTCACTTCTGTGTTCATTATCGGACAGTTTTTGTATCGAAAACGAACTGATTCGTATCAAATTTTAGTACAATTAAGTGAACATCAACCTGTTACAAACTGGCATATCATTGTTTATAAGATAGTGCACAAATTAATTGACGGATGTTCAAAAATTACTTCAAGGTTGCTGTCAGAAATATCACCAGGAACAAGTTTCTGTCTTCGCTGAATATTCTTGGGTTATCTGTTGGTTTGAGCTCAGCCCTCGTAATTTACCTGATCGTTCAATATCAGCTTGGATTTGATAAACACTATGAGGATAATGATCGTCTTTACCGGGTAGTTACACATCTTCGATTTGCGGAAACCGATTTTAAGAACTCGGGTGTTCCATCCCCCCTGACCACGACCGTGAAAAATGAAGTGACAGGTGTTGAGGCATCCACCGCTGTACTTGCCATTTTATATGATCCGCAGGTATCTGTTGAGCGTGCCGGAAATCCTAAAAAAATAAACTTCAAAAAGCAAACAAAAATCAGCTTTGTCGATGAAGATTTTTTCACCATATTCGAAAGAAATCTGTTGGCCGGTACCGCAAAGGGTATGAACACGGAGCCAAACCTCGTTATCCTGTCTGAATCACGTTCCGGTTTATATTTTCCAGGTGTGCCTTTAAGCCAGGTACCGGGTTCGGTTTTATATTACAATGATACCATCCAGGTTCGTGTGGCCGGGGTAATGGCTCATAATAAAAACCAAACTGACCAGGATCATGAAGAATTTATTTCTCTTCCGACTATTAAGTCAGCAGGACTAACTAACCGATTTGATCCGGGCAATGCTGAAGAATGGGGCTCTGTTTCTTCCAGTAACGAACTTTATCTTAAGCTTGCACCTGGTACCCAGGCTGCTGCGGTTCAGAAGCAAATGCAGGCATTGTTGAATAAATATAAGAAACCTGAACCCGGTGTTGATCCTAAAAAGAATTTTACAAAATTCATCTTACAGCCACTGGCTGATGTTCATTTTAACCAGGATTATGGTGCACCAGCTGATATGTCAACGCTGAATGGACTGATGGTACTTGCGGGGTTCCTCTTGTTACTGGGATGTATAAACTTTATTAACCTTTCGACAGCACAGGCAGCGAGACGTGCAAAAGAAATAGGTATCAGGAAAACAATCGGCAGTACCAGGCAACAACTTATCCGCCAGTTCCTGAGTGAAACATTTTTATTAACAGTAGTAGCCGCCATATTAGCCGTTCTGTTGACGCCTATGCTGCTGAATGTATTTAAAGACTTTATACCCGAAGGGCTATCTTTCAACGATTCAGCTATTAAAAAAATTGCTGTTTTTGTTCCGGTACTTATCTTAATCGTAAGTCTGCTGGCCGGATTTTATCCTGCCCTTGTACTGTCGAAATTCAAACCAGTTTTGGTTCTCAAAAACCAGGCTTATGCTAACACCGGGCAGTCAAGAACAGCCTGGCTTCGCAAGACACTTACCGTATCGCAGTTTATCATTGCACAGTTTTTTATTATTGCCACCATCGTTGTCGGAAGGCAGATCCAGTACTCTATCAATATGGATATGGGTTTTACCAAGGAAAATATTATAACGGTACCCGTTCCGCGTGACTTTTATAAACCGGATAATAAAGTCTTTTTATTTGCTAATGAGCTGAAGTCTGTGCCGGGTATTGATATGATAACTCTCGGTGATAAACCTGCTATAAGCGGTTCGATGTCCAGTACCTATAAGTTCACAAAAGAGGGAAAGGAAACTGAAATGAATGTACAGATCAGGAATGCTGATTCAGCATTTATCCAGGTATTCGGTATCAGGTTGATTGCGGGTCGCAATCTCACTGCCGCAGACTCTAATTCAGCATTCCTGATAAACGAAACGCTTGCAAATGAAATGGGATACAGAAATCCTGCTGATGCAGTAGGTGCACATTTTGGAAAGGAAAAAGACAAAGATCAGATTGTTGTTGCCGGGGTGATGAAAAATTTCAACCTTACTTCATCAAAATCAGGGATAATGCCAATGGCACTCAGGGCGATCCCACGGGTAGCTCGCACAATCCAGGTTAAACTCAAACCTACTCTTCCTTCACAGGGAAATGATAAGAAAACGATAGCGGCAATAGAAAAAAAATACAAAGAGATTTATCCGGACACCGATTTTAGTTATACTTTTTTTGATCAGAGCATTAAAGATTTTTATACCAGGGAACAGCAATTGGCGAAGCTACTAAACTGGTCAACCGCACTATCCCTGTTTATCAGTTGCCTTGGGTTATTAGGCCTGGTAATTTATACGGCTAATCAGCGTCAAAAGGAAATAGGCATCCGAAAAGTGCTGGGTGCAAGCATTACCCAGATGGTAAACCTGTTATCAAAAGATTTTTTGAAACTGGTAGTTATCGCCTGTGTTATTGCCGTACCAGTAGCCTGGTGGGCATGTAGTAAGTGGCTGGAAAATTTTCCTTATCGCGCGCCATTGAATGCCTGGATCTTTCTGGCCGGCGCTTCGATTCTTATTATTATTGCTTTTTTTATTCTGAGTATAAAAACTATCAGATCAGCAGCGGCGAATCCGGTAGACAGCTTGCGTTCCGAATAAATTTTAATTTTTAAATTGTAAGTTCATTAAACAATCAGCATGATTTCACTAGACCATATTTCCAAATGGATAAACGTAGCAGGCAACAGGGTTTTTTTATTAAAAGATATCAACCTGTCTATCAAACAAGGCGAGTTTGTTTCTGTCATGGGCCCTTCCGGATCAGGTAAATCAACATTACTAAATGTTATTGGTATGCTTGATGATGCTTCAGAAGGTACTTACGCATTTATGGACAACAACGTAACGACCTTAAAAGAGAAGGCTCGTTCTGCATTATACAAACAACATATCGGGTTTGTATTCCAGGCTTATCATCTTATAGACGAATTGACAGTTTATGAAAACATCGAAACTCCTTTGATCTATCAAAACATCAAGGGCAGCGAACGTAAGGCAATTGTTGCAGACGTGCTTGACCGGTTCCAGATTGTAGGGAAAAAGGATTTGTTCCCAACCCAACTTTCCGGTGGGCAGCAGCAACTAGTTGGTATTGCAAGGGCACTTGTTGCAAAGCCTGCCCTATTGCTGGCGGATGAACCAACCGGTAACCTGAATTCAAAACAAGGCGAAGAAATAATGGATCTTTTTAAGGAATTAAACAAAGACGGAGTAACCATCATCCAGGTAACCCATTCAGAGAAAAATGCAACTTATGGCTCCAGGATCATTAATCTTCTTGATGGAAGAATAGAACAATAATAAAACCTTTTTCAAGGAGCAAGGGAAATTAAAACAATAAAAGATATTACTATGTGTATGCGTAAAGTGATGGGACTATTCTGTCTCATTATATCAGGAATTAGTACAGTGGGGCAAGATTCAATTCCTGTTCAGAAATTGTCTTTACAACAGGCAGTTGAGATAGCTATCAAAAACAACCTGGAAGTTCAGCAAAGCGATATAGCAATGCAAAGGCAGCGGGTCAATCTACGCCAGGCCCGGACAAATATGTTACCCAATATTAATGCTGATATTAATCATGGAATAAACCAGGGCCGAAGTATTGATCCATTTACAAACAGCTATGTTGATCAGAGATTAACGAATGCCAGCTATAGCCTTAATGGCGGGATTGTATTGTTCAATGGTTTATTAATTCAGAATAATATCAAACTGAACAATTATGCTTATGAAGCTACCAAGCTGGAGTATCAACAAATGAAGGATAATCTCACGCTTGATATTATATTAACTTATCTCCAGATCCTCAACAACGAAGATCAGCTTACACAAGCAATCAACCAGGCAGATGTAACCAGGCAACAGGTTGCCAGGCTTGAAATCATGAACCAGGAAGGCGCAATAGCTCCAAATCTTTTATATGATCTGCGTGGTCAGTTAGCCAGCGACGAGTTGTCTGCTGTTAATAGCCGCAACATACTTGAAAGCAATAAGCTGCAAATGGCCCAGCTGTTGAATATACCCTATTCCAGAGCATTGCAGGTGGAGAGATTAACAGCGGATCAGTTACCAGCCCAATATGAAGGCGATATCGAATCGATCTATCAAAAGGCCATAGTTGAACTTGCTTTTGTGAAAGCAGCTGTGCTAAGGACAAAAAGTGCTGCTAAAGCTATAAGTGTTGCGAGGGGTGATATGTTTCCGATCCTCAGTTTCAATGGGGGCCTTACTACCAATTACTCCAGTGCTGCCAGCACACAACGATTGTTGAATTTCACCAATGATTCCGTTGGATTTGTAAAAGGCACCAACCAGCCCGTACTGGTTAGAAGCGATAATTTTGCATTTGATAAAATCGGGTATTGGGATCAATTTAAAAATAACTATGGTACAGGTGTAGGAATTGGACTGAGAGTGCCGATCCTAAATGGACTTACCGCGAGGAACCGCGTCGCAACCGCCAAGCTTGATAAAAAGAACTTTGAACTGATAGAAGAAAACACAAGGATTCGTTTGAAACAGGCGATTGAGCAGGCTTATTTTAATATGACGGGCGCCCGCGGGCGTTATGATGCCACATCCAGGCAGGTTGATGCATTTCGTGAGTCGTTTCGTGCTGCTGAAATAAAGTTTAATGCCGGGGCTATTAACTCTGTAGAATACCTTACTTCCAAAAATTTTCTTGACCGGGCGAATGTAAGCCTGATTATTGCAAAATATGACTATGTATTAAGAACCAAAATCCTGGACTATTACCAGGTTAAGCCACTCTGGTAATAGCTGACAATACCCGTTTCATCACAATTATTTAAGCCTTCCCATATAAAAACGAAAAAGCGCAAAGTGATTTGCGCTTTTTTCGTTCATGATGTAAATCCGGACAACCAGACCTCCATACTTTTTTAACCAATAAGTTTGACGCAATCAGTCAGCCAACGCTGCTACTCTCCTTTTAGCCCGGGGCACTACAGGTTTCACAGGTTCACACCTTTCGAAACGCATAGCTGTCCACACATGATCCAGCGCTATCTCAGCCGCGCCTTCAAAACCGGCATTCATTACACAGTTCCAACTACAGGACCTGTTTAAATCGGTCACAATCTTGGAAGAGCTTTTCGGATATGCTATCCAGAATTTACCAGCCGCCTGCAAACATGGAATCACCTCTTTCAAAATAGAACTCAATTGATTTTCATTCACTGCAAAAATCAGTGCGAAGTCAATTTTTCGGCTCTTTAAAAGTGGAGTAATGCTCTTGGCGAAAGATAATTTAACAAACTGCTTCTCAATTGAAGATGGCAGTCCCTGGATCAATACATTTTTCTCTTCCTGAAGCTGAAGCTTCTCTAACAAATTTTGAGTCATGCAAAAGAAGTTTTAAGTAAAGCTTAGGTTTAATAACAAACGGGAGTGCAAAGGTATGCAATCCCGACCAGTAGTTAAAACTTTTGCCTTAAAAAAAACGTTTTAGCACCTAATATCTCAAAAAAACAGCCGATTAGTTGAGCAATGTCAACTTTATACTAAGGCCATTGAGAAATCTAAAGCATGTACAACGGTAGCTCCCAGCCTATTTTATTTATAAATAACTAACTCAGGTCGGGCTCCGCAAAGAATTAATTCATTGGTTTATAGTATTTCAAAGCTTCCGGCATCAGTTGCTGTAGTTTTTGTATCCTGGTAGATTCAGCAGGGTGCGTGCTTAGGAATTCGGGAGGCTTTGAACTTCCCGCTGCCTGCTCCATCCTTTGCCAAAGAGTAATTGCTTCCTGTGGATTGTATCCTGCCAAAGCGGAGAATATCAGGCCAAAACGATCGGCTTCCAATTCCTGCTTCCTTGAATTTGGAAGTAATACACCGACCTGCGCTGCCGGTCCATAAACATTATTAAAAATATTGCTAACCTGTGCGTTCCCGGAAGTAACCACGCCACCAACGACTTGCAAGCCCTGGGCAAGCATTGTCTGGCTCATCCGCTCATTACCATGCTTTGCAAGCGCGTGGGCAATTTCATGGCCCATGACAACCGCAAGCGCGGCCTCATTCTGGGTTATTGGCAACAACCCTGTATAAACTACTATTTTTCCGCCAGGCATACACCAGGCATTGGCTTCCTTGGAATCAACCAGGTTATATTCCCATTCATAACCTTCCAATTCTTTGGACAAGCCCTTTTCAGAATAATACTTAGTAATGGCAGTGGTAAGTCGCTGCCCTATCCTGCGAACCATTTCAGCATCTTTCGAGGCACTGGCACTAACGACTTTATTCTGGGAAAGGAAGGTCTGGTATTCCTGCTTTGCCATATTAGTAAGCTCCGAATCGGAAATAAGAGCAAGCTGTTTTCTACCGGTTATAGCGTTCTGGGAACACGATGTAACAATCAATGAAATAACGGCTGTAAATAATACTATTGAAAAATTCTTCATCATAATTTCAAATTAATTCTGGAGTCAACGCATAAAAAACTGTACCACACACCACCTTTTGAGCGAATGAACATCCAAATCAGATCAAAGGCAATATTAGATCAAAGACAATATAAATAGAAGTTAAAAAGTTTAACCTTCATCGCGGCTAAGAAATCTCAGTGTGTGGATAACTGTTAGTAATAATGATCAGAGTGGATTTGAGGTTCTTCTCCTCTCTTTTTTTCTATCGCGATGTTTAAGAATAGGGACTTTACTCTCGCTTCCTTTTAGAAGACGACCTATATTCTTTTGATGAGTCAGCACCACCAATAGGGTTACTGCTATTGCAAATCCCCGGTAAAGCGTTTCTTTTTCGTTGAAGACGAACAAAATAAATACAGCAAACGCCATGCTTGCGAGAATTGAACTTAAAGAAACAAACCGGGTGAGATATAACACGAATAAAAAAACACCAACGCAGCAAACTGCTACCAAAGGTTGTATGGCCAGGATCATTCCAAAAAGAGTTGCAACACCTTTCCCCCCTCTGAAATCAGCCCAGATGGGGAAGATATGCCCCAGCACCGCTGCTAGCCCTAATCCAACCATAAAATTGGTACGATCCCATTCTGATGTCAAATAATAAGGAAGAAGGATATAAAGGCTTGTAGCTGCCACTCCTTTAAGTACATCCATTAACATTACAAAAATTCCCCATCTCGATCCGAGGACCCTGAAAGTGTTCGTAGCTCCTGAGTTGCCGCTACCATATTCGCGGATATCAATGCCAAAAAACAGTTTGCTTACCCAGACTGCGGTTGGAATTGAACCAATCAGGTACGCTATTACAATGAGTAAAATTTCTTTCATTGAATAGTATTAGTTAAAGTTGGATAACGAAAATACAAAATTATTGCTTACCCTTTATATTAATATTGTTGATAATCAGTTGTGTACTAACTTTAATACAATCCATCCTTCCAATTCATTTTCTTCATTTATCCTGAGTCCTGAATCTATTGCTGCAGCCTCGATTTTAGATCTGTCTCCGCTCAGCAATCCACTCATTAACAAAACGCCGTCTTTCTTTAAATGTTGCGATAGATTAGCCATCTGATCCAACAATACATTGCGGTTGATGTTAGCCAGAATAACATCAAATTGCCTGTTTGAATCTATGTTTCCTGATTCCTCTATCCGGATTTTTAAACAGTTGTTTTCGCGGACATTTTCGCCTGCATTTTCGATACTCCATTTGTCATTGTCAATGGCTACAATCTCCGCGGCTCCCAGTTTTTCGGCAAGTATGGCCAAAACGCCTGTGCCTGTTCCAAAATCCAGTACAATTTTGTTTTTGAATGTGATGCTTTCCATTTGTTGAAGCATCAGGTAAGTGGTTGCGTGGTGCCCGGTTCCAAAGCTCATCCTTGGTGTTATAACTATATCATATTTTATTCCCGCCACAGGTGGATGAAAAGAAGCCCTTATACAACAAAAGTTATTAACCAGCACGGGTTTAAAGTTTTTTTCCCATTCATCGTTCCAGTTTTTTCCTGGTATCAACTCAACAGAAAACAAAACTCCATGCGGTTGCAAAAGTTCTTTAGCAGTTGCTTCATCAAAAAGGTCAGCGCTGATATATGCATGTAGCATATGTTGCTCTTCTTCGAATCCATCAAAACCTGCCTCGCTCAAAATTCCTGTGATCAGATCTTTTTCAACGGCCACACTGGTGTGAACCGAAAGTTTTATAAATGCATCCATTTTTATTTGTATGGTGACGAAGATAATATATCTAAAAATGTATCTTCATTTGTTATGTGCCTCACCCATTATTTACTGGCTTCTTCATGGTTCATGCTTAATTTAACTCCCATCCTCCTGGTTGCGGGGTATCTGCTCAGCTTTTTTATGGCCCTGCTTGTTATTTCTGAAAACCGCAGCCCTTCAAAAACGCTGGCCTACCTGCTCATGTTTTTTGCACTTCCCTATATTGGCATCCTGGTTTATTTTGTGTTTGGTGAAAATTACCGGAAGAAAAAAATTTATAAGAAGAAATGGCTCACTGATCAGCAGAACGCTGAACGATTTGGTAACTATATGGTAAGACTTTCGGAAGATGTCCTTGCAAGCCATATGGGAACTATAAAAGGTAATGCGCAACTTGTGCGGTTGCTCGTTAACGATAGCAAGTTGCCAATTTCGGTTAACAATAAAGTAAAGGTATTGCACAATGGTGAAGAGAAGTTTCCAGCTGTGATAGCTGCGCTTGAAAACGCAAAACATCATATTCACATCGAATACTACATTTTCGAAGAAGGACGGATAGGTAATATCATTAGGGATATTTTGATCCGCAAAAGCCTGGATGGTGTTGAGGTACGTGTTATGTATGATGATTTTGGCAGCGACCTTGGTAAAGTTTATCTGAAGAGCCTTCGCGATGCCGGCATTCAGGCTTCACCATTTTACAAAGTTTATTTTCATTTATTGGCAAACCGGAATAACTACCGGGACCATCGTAAAATTATCATCGTTGACGGGACAATTGCTTTTACAGGAGGAATTAATATTTCCGACAAATACGATAACAGTTTTCAAAAACCAGGTCATATATATTGGCGCGACACCCATCTCCGGATTGAAGGAGATTCAGTGAAGTTGTTTCAGTATCTTTTTTTCCTGAACTGGAATTTTTGTTGTGATGAAGAGATTGATCTTGCCGGTGGATATTTTCCTGACTACGAGGGCAATGGGAAACAACTTGTTCAGGTTGCTTATAGCGGACCAGATTCAGACCGTGCAAGCATTATGCTTAGCTACTTCGCTGCAATCAATAACTCCCGCGAATACGTATATATATCCACTCCTTATTTTATTCCAAACGAAAGCATATTAAACGCGCTTAAAAAGGCGGCCCTCGGTAAGGTTGATGTCAGGCTACTGGTGCCAGGCATTTCGGATTCAAAAATGGTAAATGCCGCAGCTATGTCTTACTATGAAGAATTACTTGAAGCAGGAGTAAAAATATATTTATATAAAAAAGGATTTAATCATTCTAAAATAGTCATTGCAGATCAATCGCTTTCCATGGTTGGTACTGCTAACATGGATATCCGGAGCTTCGACCTGAATTTTGAAGTAAATGCAGTTGTATTTGATGACGAAATTCATAGTGAGCTTAAAGAAGCTTTTATGAATGATATAAAAAACAGTGTGGAAATAAACCTGGATCAATGGAAGAACCGCCCACGACTGAGAAAGTTGTTCGAATCCTGCTCCCGGCTTTTATCAGCTTTATTGTAAGAAGTCACTGGCAATATTATCTAACCACAAATAATCGATCATCCGTTTTAAAAAATAACAGCAGATTGCCTGTAGTAACACATAAGTAACAGATCATTCACAACTTAATAAATCAAAATAAAAATGGCGACCTGTTTAGGCCGCCATTGTATTTTACATTTATAAGTTTGTCCGATTAACTTTCTCTTTGTTCAGGTTTAGGCATCAATACCTTTCTGCTTAGCTTAAACTTACCGGTTTTGTTGTCAACCCCGATGAGTTTAACTTTGATGGTATCTCCTTCCTTCAATACACCTTCCATAGTCTCAAGTCGTTTCCAGCTCACTTCACTGATATGAAGTAAACCCTGTTTACCAGGGATGAATTCAACAAAAGCACCGTAAGGCATTACTGACTTAACCTTTGCTTCATAAGTCTCACCGACTTCCGGCATAGCAACAATTCCCTTGATCCAGGCAACGGCTTTTTGCAAACCTTCTTTTGCCGGACTGAAAATGCTGACTTCGCCGAAATTGCCTACTTCTTCCAGATTGATAGTAGTTCCGGTTTCACGCTGAATCTCCTGGATGATCTTGCCCTGGGGTCCGATAACTGCTCCAATAAATTCCTTATCGATAAACAATTTCTCCATTCTTGGTGCATGTGGTTTAACTTCTGTGCGTGCAGAAGGTAAGCACTCATACATAGCGTCAAGAATTTGCAAACGGCCACCGCGTGCCTGGGCAAGAGCCTGCCTCATTGTTTCCATACTAAGGCCATCCACCTTAATATCCATCTGCACACCGCAAATTCCTTCGCGGGTACCGGTAACTTTAAAGTCCATATCTCCAAGATGATCCTCGTCTCCAAGGATATCTGTCAGGATCGCATATTTTCCGTCAGTGCTGCGGGTTATAAGACCCATTGCAACACCGCTTACATGTTTCGGAAAAGGCACACCAGCATCCATTAATGCCAGTGATCCGGCACAAACTGTTGCCATTGATGAAGATCCGTTAGACTCCAGGATATCACTCACTACCCGTACTGTATATGGATAATCCGAACCTGGCATCATTTGTCTTAACGAACGCATTGCAAGGGCACCGTGACCAACTTCCCGGCGGCTTTGCCCGCGCATCATTTTTACCTCGCCTGTACTGAAAGGAGGAAAATTATAATGCAGGAAAAACTTGGAATCGACAGACTTCGCTGCACTTTCCACGAGTATTTCATCTAAAGGCGTTCCGAAAGTAACTGTTGTAAGTGACTGAGTTTCACCTCTTGTGAACAAAGCAGAACCATGTGGTGTTGGCAGGGCATCAATTTCCATTGCCAGGGGACGGACTTCATCCAGTTTTCGTCCATCAAGACGAATCCTGTCATCCACGATCATATTCCGGACGATCTCCCATTTAAGATCCTCATAATATTTTTTCAAGAGTTTTTTATCAACATCTGTTGGTTCCTCACCAAGTAATGCTTCCATCATCTCTTTTCTAAGTGTTGCGAAAGCTTCTGTGCGGGCATGTTTGCTGCTGGCAGATTTAGCTATTTCGTAAACCTTGTCCTTTGCAAAAGCGCTTACTTTTTCGAATAACTCGTCATTTGTAACCGGTTTGGCATATTCCCGTTTTGAAGTAATTCCTTTCTTTGTTCTCAGTTCTTCCTGGGCTTTGATCTGGATGCGGATGGCATCGTGTGCCAGCTCAAGCGCCTTGATAAGATCTTCTTCTGAGCATTCTTTAGCTTCACCTTCAACCATCATCAGATTTTTTTCTGTGGCGGCGATGATGAATTCCATGTCAGCTTTTTCTAATTCAGTTCGTGTCGGGTTTACGATCAGCTGACCTTCAACCCTTGCTATCCTCACTTCACTAATAATTTCTTTGATGGGAATATCGCTCACAGCGAGTGCTGCGGAAGCTGCGAGGCAGGCCAAGGCATCAGGCATAACTTCAATATCACTTGAAATAAGCGAAATAAGTACTTGTACATCACAAAGATAATCTTCTGGAAAAAGTGGCCTTAAGGCACGGTCGATCAAACGGCTGGTAAGAATTTCGTAGTCGTTAAGCCTCGCTTCTCTCTTAAAGAAAGATCCGGGAATACGGCCAGCAGCTGCAAATTTTTCCTGGTAGTCAACAGAAAGGGGGAAAAAATCCTGACCTTCCCGTGGTTCACTGTTGGCGACAACAGTCGCTAATAAAATACAATTGCCCTGGCGGACAGTAACCGCACCATCGGCCTGACGTGCTAATTTGCCAGTCTCGATAGTGACGATTTTGCCACCTCCTATATCAAAACTGGAACTGATTGGTTGGGAAAGCATAATTCAATTACATTTAGAATAACCGGCGATCAGGCGAAGGTGGGAATAAAATGATGGCCGGAAATTCAGTGAAAAAACAAATTTCTAAATAAAACCCGGAGTTAAACAAAACAACGATTCCCAACTGAGCATTCAGTTGGGAATGGTGTTATATAATCACTATCGTAATGACGAATAATTATTTTCTAATTCCAAGTTTTTCAATCAGCTGGCGATAACCCTGAAGGTCATTTTTGCTCAGGTAGTTCAAAAGTCTTTTACGTTGTCCGACTAATTTCATCAGACCGCGCTGAGTTGAAAAATCTTTTTGATTTTTGCGCAGGTGATCAGAAATACTGTTGATACGCTCTGTAAGAAGCGCTATCTGGCCCTCGATAGAGCCTGTGTTGGTAGCTTTGCCACCAAATTGTGAAAAAATACCAGAAACTTTCTCGTTTGTTAAATACGGCATCTCAAATTTTTTTTAGAAACATCCAAATTAATTCATCTATAAATTGCCGGCGAAGGTACGAAATATTTATCATTTATTGATCTATAGTCAGGTCAATTTTTAAGTTTAGTTCATTTATTTCGCGACCAGGGCAAATGATGATGCCGGGAAAAACATAATTTTAATGCTTCTATTTCAGTAAGTTAGTATTTACATGCTGAGATAATATCGTAGTTTATGAAAAACCTGGTTTTCACAGTTACAAATGACCTGACATATGATCAGAGGATGATCCGGATTTGCCGGTCACTGTCCAATGCAGGATACCAGGTGCTGTTAGTCGGTCGAACGATGCCTGATTCCAAACCGCTTCTTCCATCCTCCTTCGCTCAAAAACGATTGAATTGTATTTTCAGCAAAGGCAAGTTGTTTTATGCCGAGTTTAATCTGCGGCTCTTTTTCTTTCTCCTTTTTGCGAAAATGGACCTGGTTTGTGCCATTGATCTCGACACTATTCTGCCTTGCTACCTGGTTTCAGGTTTAAGGAAAATACCAAGGGTTTATGATGCGCACGAATTGTTCTGCGAAATGAAGGAAATCTTGGAAAGGCCAGGGATCTATAAAGCCTGGAAATGGCTGGAGAGAAACACGGTTCCGGGGTTTCCCAATGGTTACACGGTAAATCAACCTATAGCAGACCAGTTTATGTCGATGTATGGGGTTCAATACCATGTTATCAGAAATATTGCAGCTCTCGAACCGTTGGAAATCCCGGTTAAAGCAGAAAAATATATACTCTACCAGGGTGCAGTTAACGAAGGGAGGTCTTTTGAAACGCTTATTCCCGCTATGCAGCAGGTTAATGCAAGATTGATTATTTGCGGTGAAGGTAATTTTATGGACCAGGTGAAAGCGCTGGTAGTTAAATACGGGCTTGAGCAAAAAATAATTTTTAAAGGGAAGATAGAACCAACGCAACTCAGAGCTTATACTATCGGGGCCTGGATCGGTATCACGCTTTTTGATAAAGAAGGTCTTAGTAATTATTATTCGTTGGCTAACAGGTTTTTTGATTATCTCCATGCAGGAATACCGCAGATATGCGTCGATTACCCGGTTTATCATGATTTAAACAATCCCCTGCCTTTCGCTGTTCTCATAAATAACCTTGAAGCAGATACCATTGCTGCTGCCATTAACCGATTACTAAATGATGATTTGTTGTACGAATCGTTACAGAAAAACGCTCTGTTTGTAAGACAGCAACTGAACTGGCAAAACGAAGAACAAAAACTCATATCATTTTATAGTACACTAAAATTAAAATTTGGATAAACACTTACATATAATATCCCTTGATGTGCCATACCCGGTTGATTATGGAGGTGCGTTTGACATTTTTTATAAACTGAAATTTTTAAAAGAAGCAGGTATCAGTATTCATCTCCATTGTTTTGTTAACAAACGTGAGCCGCAGCCGATACTGGAAGATTTTTGTGATAAGGTTGATTATTATCCCCGACAAACAGGGCATAAGGGCCTCTCTTATCAATTACCCTATATCGTAAGTTCAAGAAATAGCGGGGAGCTGGTTGAAAATCTTTTAAATGATAATTATCCAATCCTGATTGAGGGCATTCACTGTACTCATTTCCTTCACGATGAAAGATTCGCAAATCTGCAACACAGGAAAATAATTTTAAGACTCCACAATGTTGAGTCTGTTTATTACCACCAGCTTTTTCAGTCATCCCCTATTTCCCTGAAGAAGTTATATTTTCTGGTTGAAAGTTTACTATTAAAAAAATATGAGGCTTGCATTGCAAAAAAAGTTTCATTGATTCTTACTGTTTCGGATGCTGACAAGGATATTTATAAAAAGGAGTTTGGTGCGCGCAACATTGTGAACCTGCCCGTATTTATGGGATACGATGAAATTAAATCCCAGGAAGGTGTCGGATGTTTTTGTCTCTATCACGGCAATTTGTCTGTACCGGAAAATGAAAAAGCTGCGCGGTGGCTTTGTGACTATGTTTTCAACGATCTTAATATTCCTTTTGTGATTGCCGGAAAAGATCCTTCAGAAAAATTGATGCGAAGCGTGAAAACAAAAACAAATATTTGCCTGGTTGCAAATCCTGACGATCAGGAAATGCGTGATCTGATCAGCAAAGCGCAGATTAACATTTTACCGTCTATGAACGCAACCGGCATCAAACTGAAATTGTTAAACGTATTGTATAATGGTCGCCATGCTATCGTTAATGATGCAACTGTTAAGGGAACTGGTTTCGGCCCGGCATGCCATGTAGCCGGGAATGCAAGTGGGTTTAAAAGCATTGTTACACAACTTTACCACCGGCCTTTTACAGAGGATGAAACTGTTTTGCGTAACAGTCTATTGCAGAATGTATTTGATAATAAGAAAAATGCAGAGAGGCTGATCCAGTGGATCTGGTAACTTTTAATCCATGGATATAGTCGCGTTATCTGAAATTTTACCTCTTTCCGTCCTGATCATCCTTGCAGGAAATTTATTAATAACGATATAATCATGAGTCGCCATCACGATAGCGGTACCATAGTCGCGGGATATATGAAACAGTAACTGCATAATTTCATCAGAAGTTTCGGGATCAAGGTTTCCTGTGGGCTCATCTGCAAGAATCAGCTTGGGTGAATTCAAAAGTGCACGGGCCACATCAATCCTTTGTTGCTCTCCCCCACTCATTTCAAAAGGCATTTTGAATCCTTTTGATTTAAGACCAACCTTATCGAGCACATCAACAATTTTTTCATCCATTAGTTTCTCGTCTTTCCAGCCGGTTGCTCTCAGAACAAATTTGAGATTATCATTTACATTTCTGTCGGTAAGCAACTGAAAATCCTGGAAAACAACGCCGAGGTTGCGTCTGAGATATGGTACTTTTTTCCAGTCCATCATTCTCAGGTCGAAACCCACAACCTTTCCTTCACCTTCAGTAAGCTCCAGGTCACCATACAAAGTCTTGAGCAGGCTCGATTTTCCTGTGCCGGTTTTACCCACCAGGTAAACAAATTCACCCTTCATCACCTGAAAATTCACATCCTGCAGCACCAGGTTTTGCCCCTGGTAAATATTTGCATGCTTTAAATCTATAATTAATTCCGGCATAGCTGAACCTGATTGTTGGCCAAAAATAAGTAAATAAGATTTCAATTAAATAAAAAAACCCCGCAGGTGCGGGGTTGATTTGCAAATAATGAATGTTATAGTTTAATGATTTTGATAATTTTTTTCTGCGTGCCTTGTTCAACGATCAGGAAGTACTGGCCTTTGCTAAGACCTTCACCTATGAGCATGGTTGAATTGTTCTTTGCTCCATTGATGAGTTTTACTACCTGTCCCCATTGGTTGTGAATTTTCAGTGTGATTGGATCCTCTGAACCGCTTAGCAGGTTTAGATTAAACATACTGCTCGAAGGATTTGGCCATACCGCTGCATTCAGTGTAGTTGGCTGTTCAATTCTTGCAAGTGAATATCCAACAGTAACTGTAACATCATCGTAGGCTGTCTTACCCTTGTTATCTGTGACGGTCAGCCTGAAGACATATGTTCCTGCTCTCAGATCCTGCAACATGGTAGAAGGAGCAGAATTAGAGTAGATGTTATACGTGGCCGGGCCGGATACTTTCGTCCATTTGTAAGAAACAATCACCCCGCCTGTTGCAGTACCCAGCAGTATGGTGTCATTTTTAGGTAAAGTTACCACGATGTCGGTTCCTGCATTGACAGTTAAGCCTGTTACCGGTTGTTGTGGTTGTTCAGGTTGTTGTGGCTGCTGTGTAGCCGGCAGAACAGTTACTGAGATGTCATCTGTATTTGTAAGTCCCTTGTCATCAGTTACAGTTAATCTGAAAACATATACCCCCTGAACAAGTCCGTTGATTTCCGTTACCGCATTGTCTGAACGTACAATTGTGTATTGAGAAGGTCCTGAAACCCTGCTCCATTTATAGTTTGCGATGAAACCATCTGTATCGCTTGATCCGCCACCGTCTACCACCACTTTATTGACAGGCAGATTTATCACAACATCCTGGCCTGCTCTTGCTACCGGTGCCTGGTTTGTTGGTTCAGGTGCACCTTGCCTGCTAACAGTAACTGTGATATCGTCTGTGTGAATAGCACCTTTTTCATCAGTAACTGCAAGTCTGAAAACATAAACACCTTCGCGGAGATCTTCCAGCTTCGTAGTGACCACATTGTTCTTGCTGATATTATAGGTAGCTGGTCCACTTACTTTACTCCAACGATATGAAGTGATACTTCCATCGCTGTCTTTTGATGCACTGCCATCCAGTACTGTTCTGTTTGTCGGTAATGTTATGTAGATATCCGGTCCTGCATTGGCGATTGGAGCCTGGTTTCCTGCAGTTTTTGCAGGGTTGACAGTAACCTGTACATCATCGTTATGAATAGCACCTTTATCGTCGGTCACCATCAGTCTGAAAGTATAAACACCAGCTACCAGATTGTTCACAGTAGTGAACGAATTGTTTTGGTTTGAGAAGCTGAATTCAGCAGGTCCGTTTACCATCAACCATTTGTATGATGTGATAGTGCCATCCGGATCCCTTGATGCACGTCCGTCAAGTGTTGCGGTGTTAACAGGAAGGGTGACAGTTAAATCTTCCCCGGCATTCGCAACAGGTGATTGGTTTCCCGGAGTCGCTGCGTTTACGTTTACTACCACTTCATCTTCATGAGCAGCACCTACATTATCAATTACCTGTAAACGGAACACATAAACGCCCTGGGTAAGATCCTTAAGTTCAGTAGTTGACTCAGTGCTGCTTACTATTGTTGCTGTTGCTGGTCCGCTTACTTTGCTCCATTTGTATGAAGCTATGGTACCATCCGCATCTTTTGAAGCTGTACCACTAAGGGTTGTTTTATTTACCGGGAGTGTGAGCGTGATATCCGGTCCAGCACTGGCTACCGGTGATTGATTACCTGCCGATTTTACATTAACGATCACATCATCTGTGTGCTCTGATCCTTTTTCGTCGGTGACTGTTAATTTGAATGTATAAATCCCGGCTACAAGATTTGTGACATCACTTGCTGCTTCTGCTGGTTTTGCTAACGTGCAGCTTGCGGGCCCGCTGGTTTTTGTCCAGCTGTATTTTGTGATTTTTCCTTCAGGATCCTTTGACTGGCTGCCGTCAAGTTTTGTACTGCTAACCGGTAAAATTATATTGATGTCTGGTCCTGCACTAGCAACAGGAGACTGATTGCCGGCTTTAACGGTAACCTGTACGTCATCTTCATGAACACCACCTTTATCATCAGTAACACGTAATCTGAAAACATAAACCCCTTCTTCAAGTTCCTTAAGTTCAGTTTGTGCCTGGTTTGAATTTAATATAGTAGCTTTTGCAGGTCCGTTTACTTTTGACCAGTTGTAAGAATTGATCTGACCATCTGAGTCGCTTGATTTTGTACCGTTAAGTATTGTGCTGTTTACCGGTAAAGTAAGAATGATGTCTTCGCCTGCATTTGCAACAGGCACCTGGTTTTGAACCGGAGGTCTTGGTACAACGGTTGCATCAGTATACATCTGGCTTTGTGAAACGTGTACTTTTCTACCGAAGCTTGGGCACTCCCAAAAGAAATGGCATGATCTTGCTCCACCAAGGTTCATGTGCTCGAGCTTCACGTTGTATCTCTGTCCTAATTGCAGGGCAACCGGTTTGCTCGTTACGATATCTTCATTGTCGGCACGGTCAACCCAGCTGTCAATGATCTGCTCATCATTCAGCCACATCCTGAAACCACCGCTTCCACTCACTTTAAATGTATGCGTTTCCGAGAATTGCGCTTCTATCTGGCCTGTCCAGCGCATTGAGTAGTTAGCGCTGGTAATCTTATAATGTACCTGGGTTGGAGAGGCGCCTTTATCATATGTCCACTGACCGAACATGATCATGCTGTCTATCCGCGTGAAAGCAAGCTTTTCATGATTTGAACCATTGAAATATTCTCCTTTAAGTCCACGACCGGTACCATACACTGTCGGCGCAAAGCGTGCAACCCTGCTGATGCCGGATTGGTTTACCACAGAAGGATCACCTGCCGCTGGCTGAACAAATACCTGTGAGCCATAAATAGAACTGCTCAGGAACCCAACCTGTCTTCCGCTAAAATTACACTTGATCAGTGAAGCGTGTTTTTTTCCATTTTCACCCGGAAGAGAAAATGTATTCATCATAAGACCTACATCAGAGTAGCCTTTGAAATTACATTCTCTGAATGCATTGTAATCACCACCTGAAGTAACCGGTGAAGGATAAACCTCCACAACATATGGTAGTTTACCAGCACCATCAAAAGTTACCTTCTCAAAACGGACACCACTTGCGTTACCTGATGTTGCTTTTACGCGGACCAAAGAGTTATGGAAATATCCACCTGTGTAAGTATAAGAGTTGATATAGGCACCATGGAAAATACCAAGGTTATCATTATAACTCTCATGATTCACAATGGTATGATTGTTACCTGTATTCTGCCAAACAAACAAACCGCTACGGTTGCTGTGAGAAAGATTATTTTCGAAGATCCAAACGCCTTCACTGTCTGCATTCCACACATATCCACCCTGTTGATGTTCGTCGCCGCAATGTGCGTATACAACCACATTATTTTTAGCTGAGTTGCCATCGCCCATATTCATTTCCATCCCGCGTGTACCATTTTCCATTCCGTTCCACTTAACATAAGCGGTAAGATTACCGTCCCAGCTGGTGTCATGGCTCAATTCCTGGAAATCCCACCAGAAAGATGCTTCCATTACAGAGAATGCAATGTTGTTGTTCATGGTTACACCATGAGACATATGTGGCACATAGGCGCGGTTACCGGTATCAGATATTGCACAACCTTCAACCATTGAACCACGTGAACCCTCAACACAGTGGTGGAAGTGAAGTCCGTATCTGCCTGAAACAAGTGATGTTCTACCACCACCTTTTCTTGGACCAAGAAAACGGCCTGCCATATAGTAAATACTTTGTGGCATGCTTGAACGAATAAATATATGCGCTCTTCCCTTTTCGGTACCTTCAATACGAACGTTTCTTGTAATGTTTCCAACTTCTGCTGTCCAGGTTTTGCCTGTGTCAGTACTCACTGCAATGTGATCGTAGTTGAGGGCTTTATCCAGTTGAACCGTGTTACCGCTAACACCACTGATGATTCTTCTTTCGAATTTAACAGCAAAAGAATCAGTCGAAGCTCTGAGATTGTCATCCCAATCATATGTATTTGGTCCAGGCATATCAGTTGGAACGATAAAGATAGTATCACCTACGTTCCATGATGAAGCATCCTGAACTGAAAAACTTGTTGCACCTCTGTTAACTGAACCGGTAGCTCTTGTCCAGCATTTTTTTCTTGCGCCGGAAATATCAAGCTGACCTGCACCCATTACCCACAAACCGATATCGCCTTCAATAATATCATGACCACTACCAATGAAGTTGTTTTCATTAATATTAATAAACTGAATGAATTGAGTATTCGATGCAGATGAAGGTTTCATAACCAGCCTTCCGTAAACAACGATGTTTCTTGATGAAAGTAAAGATGTAGACTTGTTGGGATCGAACTGGAGTGTTCCGCCGCTGTTGACATTTACGCCGCTTACGATTGATCTTTCCTGGTCATGGGTCACTGAATGTCCTGCTGAGATCACTGGTGTATCACCTTCTCCGGGTGTTCTACCACCCCACGTCGAGGGATCGGACCAGTTACCTGACTTTACACTGGCGATAGTACCAAAAAGCTGAGTAACACTTCCTGGTGCACATGCAATTGCTTTTCTTCTGTTTGTTGCGATTTTTGCTCCTGATGGTGTGGCAAGAACCAGCCCTGTCGCCGCAATTGAGGAATTGCGGAGAAATTTTCTCCGAGTAGAATTGTTCATAGTTATTGGAATTTTCTAGTGTACTGGATGAATATTAAGTTAGTTAGATATGGTTTGAAATTTTGGTTTTAAATTTTGTGATAGTGAAACAATTTTGATGCCCAAATAATCTTTAACGAACATTTTTATGTTTTAATTGATCTCGATCATATATTCTGTAAAGATTTGGTATTTGTGCTTGGTATATATACTTGTCCGTTATATTAAACGCAGGAAACTCACAAGTCAAACTCTTAAAAAATCGCATATACATCATCGTTATATTTTGACGGACCGGATACATACCATTTCATCTCAGGTCCGATTCCGGGATTTATACTTTAACGATTTTCAATATGAGATAGTATCTGAAATGCTGATCTGTTCTGCATTTCAGGAGAAACCCTTAGAAAAACCGACAAGATTATTTAGCGCTAATGAGTGTTAGTAATGAAAATTCCGGAGATAGTTGACCAGGATCAATTCGCGATTTTCGAATACTCACTTAAAAATTCAACAGAAAGAATGTTATGTTATTATCAATATAATAAGAGAGCATATTGAATCATCGTGATTATGCGATTTCAATAATCAAAACCTGGCTTAAGAGATTACTTTTGCCGGAAACCAGACAATAATATTTGAGAAAGGGAGTTATAATAGATAGCATTTGTAAAAGTTCTCCTGCTATGCTGAATTCTGATATGCATATAGCTATGTCAGGATCGGGCCTTAAGAATTGGCCACAATCAGAGCCCGCGCTTAATCACCTGAATCAGCTGATCATATTAATCACATTGCTTCTGAGGGCGTTAGCCATCTGGATAACCGGTTTTTCGATAAACATCGGATAAGTATCACTCAGCCCGATGCTCTCGATATCGTGCATGTTACAGTATTCAAAGAAACTCTCAAGTTCATGCAAATAATTATCGCATGCCTCCTGGGATAATGTATAAGGACTCAGCCCTGGCAATACTTCCACATTGTGAAACATCATGTTGAACACAATGGCCTCGCGGTCGTGGTAGCGGCGGCTGTATTGGTTAATAAGCGTCTTCATGTCTTCAAACCGGGAAAAGGCCGGGCGCAGCCAAATCCGCCTGTTCCAGTTGATTTTGCGACGGAAGCCCAGCCCGGAAGCTGCCAGCTCCTGGAACGGGTTTCTTTTCAAAAGCCCGATAGTGACAGGTATCTGCAACAAGCCCGCTTTTATAGTAGACGGCCCCGTAATGGTACCTTCCTTTATAAAATATGGCTGTTCAGGTGCATTTAAAAAATTGACAGGGTGTTCCCTTGTTGCATCATTCCATTTTATATGCGGTGTAACGCTCGTATCTACCTTGTAACCCAACTCCCATAAAGACTTGATGGTGTTCGGTCCGGCAGAAAATCGTCCTGCCCGGAATGAAGTCGGCTTATGTCCAAAGCTCCTTTCAAATAACCTGGTAATACTAACTAACTTTTCGCGTTCAATTTCTGGTGGATAAAAGCAGCAGTTGCGTCGGGCTGATTTGCCTGCATAATCAAAAAATTCCTTTTCAGGTTCGATAAATTCCGGATGGAGATGTGTACCCAGTTCAAACTTCCCTGGAAGATTATTCATTAGTTCTACAGAACCCGGATCATCCATTACTACGTTGTTCATCAGGTAGGTCGGCTTAATGTCGTACCTCCCGAAAAGTGGGTGAAGAATTTTGGCAATACCTTCATGCATTCCCCTGAAACTAAGTGGGTTGCTATAAGACCAATCTGGTGAGCAATCCGGTTCAACATCGATACTGATCGTGAGAAATTTTTTCATGTAAAGGGTTTAGCAAGGGTTAATTGCCTTCTTAAAACGTGAGAACAAGTAATTTGATATAATCTGGGTAGGATAAGCCAATTTTTTGACCATCCTGTCGCGAAACTTATTAGTACTGTGATGTTACCTGGAAATGGTTGACAAGGAGATGGTGGACTTGTCTAAAGGATATTGTGCCATTCATACAAGTGTAACCACTTAAATGAAGCATCTAATTTAGTAAATATACGTTTGAAAGTGAGAAATTTACTAATTTTTTTTAGCGCTGAAATATTGCTTAAGTGGTGCCAGCATAACTTTTTCATTCCAGGCGATTTTGAAGGCCCTGACAAAGTTTTTCCGGGCTTTTCTTCCCGCAATATGTGGAAACAACTTATACATTGCCTTAGAACAAAAAGTTGCCCTTTTCTTTATCATTATATCAATATCCAGTTTTGATAAGTCGAGCCGGAGGGGGTTTTCGATTTTTATCGATTTATAAAATGCGTAGTCTTCGAAAGTATATTTATAATCATTCATGATGAGCTTCGATGCCTGTTTATCATGTACCCGGAAATATGAAAGGGTGTCGGGTATGATATAGCAATCACCAACAGTGAGTATGCGAAGCCACATTTCCCAGTCCACGAGGCATGTATATGATGTGTTGAACTCACCAATTTTTAAGACCGATTTTCTGAACATGACTGTTGTCGGCTCGCCAATCCAGTTTCCGGCTTTCTCCCTGATCGAGGAATAAATCACCGTCTTCCCTTCCTGGAGATGTAATAAAGGCAATTCGCTGCTTTTATTTTTAGATCCAAACATGTCACGTTTGGAAGTAACCAGTGAAACATTCGGATACTGATCCATTACAGGGACCATTTTTTCCAGCAGTGTTGGATGAAAAAGATCATCTGCGAGCAGATACTTTATGTATTCCCCGGATGCGTATTTCAACGCTTCATTGAAGTTGGCAGCAAGGCCAAGATTTATCTTGTTCTTGTAATACTTAATACGGGGATCTGTAAGATAGCCTGCGACTACTTCGTCAGTATTATCTTTTGACTGATCATCGATGATGATAAGCTCAAAATCAGTGTATGTCTGATTCAGCGCGCTTTCTATGGCCTCACCGATATAATGAGCGTAGTTGTATGTCGGAATGAGTATGGAGACTTTCGGAGACATTGTTTATTGTATTAAACTAGGCAGGACTGATCTCTTCGATCGTTAGTATTTTTTTCTTAGGTGCTTTTTTGAACAACTGCCCGAGTGAAGAAAATATCACATTTTCATTCCAGGCAATCTTAAAAGCTCTTTTAAATATCTCCCGTTCTTCAGGTTTATAAACTTTTGGGATCAACTTATACATTGCCTTTGCCACGTTTTCTGCACGGGCTTTAACGATCTTGTTCATGTCGATACCGCTGGTATCAATATTGTATCCTTTTTTATCCCGGATGTCACGGCACATGTTATATTCTTCAAAATAGTTAATGAATTTCTTCATAACGGTCTTGGTTACCTGCTGAGCATGATTTCTTACGTAAGCAAGCGGTTCCGGAATGAAATAAGCATCACCTACATTAAGCTGGCGTAACCACATTTCCCAGTCTGGTAACCAGGTAACATCACTGCGGAATACACCTACACTGAGGTTTGCGCGCCTGAACATGATACAGGTTGGTTCACCCAGCCATCCATAAGTAGACAATGTATTATAGATTATTTCGCGGCCGCTGTGAAGATGTTGAAGTGGTAGTTTTACCCGGGCAGAAGATTTTCCAAACATTTCTTTGTTGCAGACAACCAGGGATACATTTGGGTATTTTTCCATCACTTCAACCATCTTTTCAAGCAGATCATTTCTGAATTTGTCATCTGCACACAGAATTTTTATATTATCCCCTTTCGCAAATGTGAGGCATTTGTTCCAGTTACCAACAAGGCCAAGGTTTTTTTCATTCCTCATGTATGTTACACGTGGATCAGAAAGATATTTCTGCATAACTTCATCAGTGTTGTCTTTGGAACAATCATCGATAATAATCAATTCGAAGTCTGATAAGGTTTGATCAAGTACGCTTTGCACAGCCTCATCAAGGCAATATGCATAGTTATAAGTTGGTATCAGCACAGATACTTTCGGACGATGTTCCATTGACATTTTTTGTGTTTTTAGCGTTGCTTTTTTCAAAGCAGGAAACGGTAATCTTAGATAATTTTTTCTGCCCTTCCTATCTTCAGCCCTTCAATAATAAGCGACAAATTTCCTTTCTGATAAAAGCGTGGAATGAGGTTTGACACTCGTTTTACGCATTTTTTTGCTTTGCGCTTAATGACTGCATCGATATCGAGTTTCGCCAGGTCTATATTGTAAGTATTGTTCCTTTTTACATCGCGGTAAAAATAGTATTCATCGAACCAGTTTCTGATCTCACTTTTATCAGAAGCCTGCCTCCCATGTTTCCTGAAAAAAGCAAGTGTTTCGGGAACAATATAACAATCACCGGTTGTTAATAATCGGAGCCACATATCAAGGTCAACCAGGCAAATATAGTTTGGGTTGAATTTACCGAGCGCAAGGCTGTTTTTTCTGAACATTACAACCGAGGGCTCCCCAAGCCAGTTTCCTTTGCCATGATTAAGCGATTCCATGATTACGTTCGTGCCGCTTTGCAGTCCGGTCAGGGGCAATTCCCTGGTTTGAACAACATCACCAAAGGTACCACTAACACAAGTAACCAGTGAAACATTGGGATATGAGTCAAGGACGGCTGCAAATTTCGAAAGTATCGTTTTATCCAGTTTGTCATCTGCGAGCAGGAATTTTATATACTCGCCATTTGCCAGTTCAAGCGCCCGGTTAAAGTTGCCAACCAGTCCAAGATTAACGGGATTTTTCTGATAGCTCACTCTTGGATCTTTCAGATATTTTCCAACAACTTCATCTGTATTGTCTTTTGACTGATCGTCAATAATGATCAGTTCAAAGTCATTGAAAGTCTGGTTAAGAACAGACTCAATGGCTTCATCAAGATAGCGGGCATAGTTATAAGTAGGAATTAGTACGGATACTTTTGGCATAGCTTTCGAAACATCTAAACAAATTTGTAAACTTCATGTTGAATCAAGCCTTCAAGGGGAATTAACCAGACGACCAGGGAACACAATAAAAAAGATTAGTTTTTGACCATGTTTTTTTTGGCCTTTGTTTTGAAACCCTTCCACAATAGAGAGAATCCGCGCAAAAACACTCCTTCCCTGGCTGTAATACTGAGGGCTTTCATAAAAACTTCACGATGTTCTTTGTTAAAAATATTTGTGAGTTCCTTGTACATTGCTTTTTTCGCGCAAAGTGCCGCTTTATCTTTAACGATCTTATTGATCTCCTCTTTGTCGGCAGGGTTATCAAAGCCTTTATAGTCATACAGCAGTTTAGCCATGTAGTATTCCTCAAAGGAGGCCTTATTGATTACTTCCCTGGTATGCTGTGAGGCATGTGCACGTATATACGCAAGTGCTTCTGGTATGATGTAGCAATCACCAACTGTTAGTTGCCGGTTCCACATTTCCCAATCTACATGCAAGGTATAATCGTTCCGGAATGTGCCCAGATTGAGATTTGATTTGCGGAACATCACCGAGGTAGGTTCACCAATCCAGCTTTTGCTGTTCATGGTATCAAAAATTACCTTTTTGCCATTTTGCAAATGCCTGAGTGGTAATTCCACTAACCAGGGCTGCCCGTCAAATAACTGTTTGTCGCAGGTAATCAGGGAAACATTCGGATAAAGTTCCATCACCGCGTAAAACTTATCAAGCATTTCCGGATGAATTTTATCATCTGCACAAATGAACTTTATATATTCTGCTTTAGGATAACTTAAACACATGTTCCAGTTTCCTACCAGGCCGAGATTTTTTTCGTTTTTGCGATAAGAAATTCTTGGATCCGACAAATATTTACTCACCACTTCTCCTGTATTATCAGTGGAGTTGTTGTCTACAATAATCAACTCAAAATCCCGGAAGCTTTGGTTAAGTACGCTCTGTATTGTCTCATCAAGAAAATGAGCATAGTTATATGTCGGTATCAACACCGATATTTTTGGGAGGGGGGTCATTGATGTTAGTTGGCCAGTTGCCTGGCTGTTTTGCGTTTTAAACCCTTGAATAGTTCTGCAAACGTCGTAAAAAATAAGTTTTCATTTTTTGCAATCCTGAATGCTTTACGAAAGGCATCACGGCATTCCCGTTTGTGCAACTCAGGTATCGTTTTTAACATTGCGCGGCGAATACAGTTTGATGCTGTTAACTTTACTGCCTCATCAATATCTGATCCTGCGGTGTCAATTCCGTATTTACCCTGCTGTACGTCTTTGCAAAGCTTATATTCTTCAAAACACAAAATAAACCGTTTCTTCTTTTGCTCTTTTGATTGAGTGCCGGGATGAAACCGGACATAAGCGAGCTTTTCCGGCACAATATAACAATCCCCGATTGCTAATAATCGTATCCAGTATTCCCAATCCACATACTGGCTGAATTCGTCTGAAAATTTTCCAACGCTGAGATGTTTTCTTCTGAACATTACTGAAGTTGGCTCCCCAATCCAGCAGTAGTTATTTCTCAACATCTCTAAAACGCATTTGTGTCCAGGTTGCTTATAAGTAACAGGAGTAATTGTTTCGTGCGTTTTGGATCCAAAAGCCTGCTTGTCGCAGGTAATGAGGGAAATACCTGGGTCCGCATCCATAACCGGCACATATTTTTCCAGGATATCCGGAGCAAATCGGTCGTCGGCGCATAAAAACTTTATGTATTCGCCATTGGCAAGTTCCAGGCAACGATTGAAATTGGCCACTACGCCTATATTCCTGTCATTGACATAAAATTTCACCCGTGGATCAGACAGATACTTTTCTACAACCTTCGCTGTCGCATCAGTTGAACAATTATCTACAATAGTCAGATCAAAATCAGTGAAAGTCTGCGAGAGTGCACTTTGAATGGTTTCATCCAGAAAATGCGCATAATTATAAGTTGGAATTACGATAGAAACTTTTGGGGTCGATTTCACTCCGTCGTCAAACATGATTATTATACATTATTTGTGATCAGTATTTTACCGCTAACAACTTTTAAGATCCTGGACAAATCGTAGAAGTCTCTTTTGTCCCCAGGTCCTCACCAACAATTTTAGCGAACCTGGTAGCCGACTTTCAAGAGATATTGTAATTTAAGAAATCAGGACTGAATTACCGCCCATTTATAAGATTCAGCCCACTGAGAAGAACGGTAAATATCTGAATTAATTTGTATATTAAGGAATATGTTTTTTTATCATACCAAAGGGATTTTACTCACCCGTGAGACGGTTGGGGTCATTCGAAATCAGTCGGTTAAGATCTCCTGCAAGTATTTTGGAAAAAATGTCTGCTCCAAAATGGTTCAGATGAATCTCGTCACGGAACATTCGGTTGTTGTTCGTTAAAGAAATAGTACGGTAGTTAAGAAAAGGTATTTTATTTGAGTTGCAAATTGAATGGAGTGTTGGAAAAAAGTCGGAATTCAACTTTTCATCTTTCAGCTTATAAATAGGTGAATAAGTGATGAACAGCCTAATCCCTTTTTCCTTACAAATATCTATGATTTCCTGTAGTAAAAGCTTGCCGTGTTGTTCAACAGTGTAATCGGTTCTTAGGTAGGTAGCTTTATAAGGTAACGGCAAGGTGTCTTTGCCGCTCTCCAAATAGCCCTTGTAGTTAGGATCGAGCGGCTTTTCTCTTCCGGTGAGACCCAAAACTGCTCCTTCCCTTAACAAATCATCACATTCAGTTATTTGTAAGAAAGGAAGGTATCTTAAAAGAGAAGTTCGCTTATAAGGCTTAAGGGCATCGGAAACGATTTTGTTATTCAAAAAAGGAAAATAAATATTAGGATTAAAGAAAGGTCTTGAGCTAATTTCAAATGCCGGAGTTGAAAAATCAGCAATGACATATTTAGGTGCAGGATGACTTGCCAGGTAACATTTTAAAATCAGGTTTGTTTCCAGGACATTTGCGCCATCAATTCCTGCGTTATAAGAATTCAATTTCAAGATGGTGTCAATAACATTCGGGTTAACATGATAATAAGTCCGGGATGATCCGATAAACAATATATCATAGCCCGTATTTCCATTTATAATTTCTGTTAAACGGGTTTGTTCAAAACTGTTGTACTTATTGTAACCTTTTCTGAAGAGCACGTACACCAGATCAAGAAGACCGACACCTATCAATATAACCAGGACCGCATATTTTACATATCTCATAACTTAAAATTGAAAATATATAAATGATACATTATAAAATATCCCAAAAAGCATCAATAGTATTATCAAAGTCAAACTGATCACGATCTCTTTTGAAATTACATAGCTGTTGTAAAAAAGACGATCTCCTCTTGCACGTTCAAATATAATTACCGCAGCAATGGATGTAAAAGAAATTATATAGCTAAATCCGGAAGTTTTATTCACATGCAAATACTCGAGGTTGAAGTCTATAAACATTTTCTGAATTACCTGGCTTGCTTTATGTAGTCCACCAGATCTGAAAAAAATCAGGGTCATTGAGTACAAAAAAAATGTTACAAGAACTCCCCGGATTTTGCCAAATCGCTTTTTGGCAAGTTTAGTGCTTTTGATTCCAAGCAAAAACTCACAAACAATAATTGTGCCCTGGAACAATCCATAAACCAGGAAAGCAAGCCCGGCACCATGCCAGATTCCGCTCACCAAAAAGGTAATAAAAAGGCCTGCAACCACAGAAAGTTTTCCATAGTCTCGCAAAGCTATAACAATTGGTTGATAGAGATAATCCCGAAACCACGAGGATAGGGAAATATGCCACCTGTTCCAGAATTCTGATGTAGTGAGCGATTCAAAGGGTGTTCGAAAATTTTCCATCAACTTAAACCCCAAAACTTTCGCTGAGCCTACAGCTATTGAAGAGTAACCAGAAAAATCGCAATAAATTTGAAACGGAAAAAAAAGCAAGACAGCCAGCCATACATTTAGGCTACCCATTTGCCCTGGATTTGAATAAACTTCGTTTACATAAATACCTAACCGGTCTGCTATAACCAGTTTTTTTACAAAGCCCCAGAGCATGATTTTAAGTCCAATAATAACACGGTTGCCATCGAATATAATTTCTTCATGAAACTGGTGCATCATATTCTGAGGCCGCTCAATTGGCCCGGCAACCAGCTGGGGGAAGAACATCACGTATAACGAATAAATGCCAAAATGTCTTTCCGCTTTAACATTGCCCCGACTTACTTCAAAGATGTAGCTTAAAGCCTGAAAAGTATGAAATGAAAGTCCAATCGGAAGAAGGATGTCGAGATAAGGTAAATTTTGTGTTCTGATTCCAATAAAGGACAGAACCATGGCCGCCTCATTAAGTAAAAAATTATAATATTTGAAAATGCACAACACCAATATGTTGAGGATCACCGTCAACCTCACTAACCATATTTTCCTGGCAGGCTCAGCCTGTTCGATCATAACTGCTGCAAAATAATCTATGATGATTGTCGTAAAGAGAATAAGAATGTAGACAGGCACAAAAGCCATATAGAAAACGCAACTGGCTGCAAGTAAATGAAACCACCTGTACTTATGTGGCAATAGAAAATAGACAAGTGTCACTACCGGAAAAAAAATCAGAAATTGAAAAGAATTGAACAGCATCTTTTCCTCAGTTTGGTTTTGTGATCAACAATTTTGCTAAGCTCCTTTAACTGGTTAACTAATGGTATACAGGAATTGGTCAACATGTCCATCGATTAGCCATAGGATTACAAATGATAAGTGGAAGAGCATGTAATTTACCCGTAATGAAATTGAGTAAGGGTTGGTTTTGCTGTCCAGTCTCCAATGATTGGGGAGTGTAATTGAGCATGGTTCAAAAAATGTACCCCTATACCATGGACGGATTGCGCATATACCTGCGTAATATTATCCTCAGTATTTTTCTTTATTCACTCTGCTTCTATGTTTTGCAAAATATAAAATATATATGCTCTCGCAAATTAAAAAAACTTAATAGCATCTCTAAAGGAATACCCCAAATGAAAATGGGTTTATTTTGCTGATTTTCTAACAATACTTTCGGCCATTTGTCCCACGTTTTTATAAGAAGTTATTTCTGCTGTTGTAAATTTTATTCTGAATCTTTTCTCAAGTGCTACTATAAGTTGAATATGTGATAATGAATCCCACTCTTCAATATCGTCTGCGGTCGTTTCAGGTGACAGTTTGATATCATCATTGTCCAGGATATCCTTAAACACTTCAGTAGCTTCCTTTAATACTTCGCTTATTGTTAACATAATCTCCTGTTTTTTCAATATAATTATTTCCTGGCAAATAGTTTTCGATCAACAGCCGGTACTTTCCCGATGCATCAAGCTCTTCAAAACCAAGCAATTTATAATGATCCCTGACCATTCCATTCTTAGCAGTTGCAAGGTATTCGCTGTCGATATATTTAAATCCACTTTCTAAAGCTGCATGAACAATTTCATCAAGCACCATCCATTCTACTCCCCTTTTTAATACACGGCAACTCATGATCCAGGTATCTACAAAAATTGTGTCTGCAGATTTTTTCTCCAGGAACACTGCACTTATCAGACCATAGTCTCCATATTTGTCAGCGAGGGAAACAGTAATTGTTTTGAAGTCAGGGTTCACCATTATTTTTTTGACATCGTCATCTGTATACCTGACAGTTCTAAGATTAAATTGATTTGACCTTTGAGTGAGCTGGGCAACTCTTGGACAGGTGAAGCTGTCAACCGGTTTTATAACGGCCTTCATATCAAGACCAGCAAGAAATTCATCTTCGTTTACAAAAGATTTTTGCAGTTCTCTTCGTCCCGCTTCTTCCTGGTATTGTTTTGTTCTGCCGGCATCTTCGGTGGAAACAGAAGCAGTTTCGAACAAGTTGAGTGATTGAAGATAGAATAGATATTCCGCCGGATCTTCGGGTAGTTCGGGTACGGTAATATCCGCTATATTTTGTCTCACTATATCCCGTTCAAAAGGATTATCATCGAGGAATACCATTGAGTCAAAACCAATATTCAATACTGATTGTATAAACCGGATGTTGTCAACTTTGGTTTCCCAATTAACTGCAAAAACAGAAATATCACGCATCCTTAGCGTCATCCCGGGATGTTTCTCGAAAACTTCCCGCGCAACACTGTCTGTGTTTTTACTGGATACAGCCAGTATGATGCCCCGGTTCTTAAGACTCAGCAGCCAGTTTTGCAAGCCGGTGAAGGCCTTACCAATTCCGAGTTCACCGATCTGAATATTCTCGATACCGTCATCACCGATAATTCCCCCCCACATGGTATTGTCCAGATCCACTACTACGCATTTTTTAAAACTTCCCTGTATGGCTGCAATTATTTTTGAAGTAGACTGTGCAAGTATTGCAATAAAGTCAAGAGTGTAAATTAAATCGCCATGAACATATAATTTGGGATCGAAGGCAAGAGCATTGCCCTGCGAGCTATAAAGACTTTCTGCATCGGCAATATATAAGTTGGAATAGTCAATTGCCAATTGCATTAATCCGAAGTTGATTTTCCGGATCTGGAACAAAAATGACTGAGCCGTTTTATTAGCATAGTTGCCAAATACCCCGTCATCCAGTTCCTGGTAATTTGTAAAAATAATTCTTGACCTGGTCCGGCTGGCCAGGATTTCAAGAAGATGTTGTATTTGTCGAAGTCTGAGGTCAGCAAAACCTGCAGGAGACGATGAATGGCTAAATTCTTTAATCAACTTATGGGGAGAGGGAATCAATACAACATAATCGAAGCTTGCCTGGTACAGCTCTGAGTGTTCGCTGATTATCGAAGAGTCGATTGAATTATAGTCGGCTTCCCAAATGGTTGCGTCGATCCGGCTGCTTATCAATGCTGCCCTTATTGCCTTTACATAATGCTGTGAAGCGAAATCAGCCAGGATGGCTAATTTGATATTCTTGAAACCGGTTTTGTCCTGTTTCAACTGCTTAACAAGTAAGCTATATGCTAAATAGGGTGATTGCATACTATTAATAAGTTTGATCTTAATAATAATCGCAGGGTACGGAAAAAATGAGCGAATGAATAAAATTGTTCATTCACTCTTAATAAACCCTTAAACTGCCAGTTCTTTTTCGGGAACAGCTGTTTTTGGGAGTTCGGCAAACGCATATCTGAAATCAAACAGGCGTTTTGATGTGATCAGTTCTTTATTCTTTTTAAATTCAGGCCAGCTTGTGAGCAAAACAAGTTCATCTGCCTGGCTAACGAGTGACTCCAAAGAATCAGCATATGTTATCGGAAGTTTAAACTGTTCTGCAAATATTTTATTCGCCATCGGATCAAATGCAACTATCTTTTTGTATCCCTTTGCAAGCAGGTTCTCAATAATAAATTTGCTGGGACTCAGACGCACATCGTCAGATCCGGATTTGAACGACAAGCCAAGGATACCAATGGTGCTTTCTTTAGGTACTACAGCGGCAACTTTTTGTGAAACATGTTCTTTTATTACTTCATTGATTTCCAGATTACCTTCCAGGATCTTTGGACTAAATCCGTTTTCACGTGCAATGCTTGCAAGTGCCGCTGTGTCTTTTGGAAGACAGTAACCTCCATAACCACAACCCGGATACACATAACTTGCCATTGAGGCAGGCTGACCGAACCAGCGCTTATCCTGGTGGAGTATCTTGAATGCCGAAGGAACGTCAATATCACCAATATGTTCTGCAATCATTGCCATTTCATTAGAATAACTGATCAATGTTGACAACAATGTGTTCGATAAATATTTAATGAACTCAGCTGAGTTATAACTTACATAATGTACAGGAGCTTTGAATGGCAAATAGATCTCGTTCAGAATTTTCTTCGAACGCTCATCTTCCACTCCTATTACAACACGGTCAGGATTCATGAAATCGTCCCATGCATAGCCTTCTCGCAGGAATTCGGGGTTCGATGCGAGGCCTATTTCCTTGTTGTATTGTTTGTTAAGTTCATCAACATATGGTTTCACTTTTTTGGATACCGTTGAAGGCGGGACAGTCGATTTTGTTACAATCACTTTGAAATCGCCCTTACTGGATTCGAATACATTCTTTACCGCGTCCAACAGGTAAGTTAGATCGGCACTTCCGTCGGCATTGCCGGGTGTTCCCACGCAGATGATTATAACTTTACTATCATTGACTGCTTCTTCAAGCGGAGTGTCGATTAAAAAGTTTTTACCGAGTTCTTCTTTCAATGCGTCGTCCAGGAATGGTTCATAGAAAGGAACTTCGTAATTTTTGATGCTGTTTACTCTTTCCTTATTTACATCTATTCCGTAAACCCGGAAACCTTTTTTACTGAAACCCAGGGCTGTAGTTAATCCTACAAATCCGAGACCTAATACTGTTATCATTATAAATTACCGTTATTAATGTGAAGAAATTTTAGATACCTCCTGATACCGTCAGCTACCAATACAGTAGGATCATAGTTCAGGTTAGTTCTGGCCTTGGCCAGGTTAGGACATCTCCTGTTTGGATTATCTGTCATATAATCTTTGTCATCAGATTTGTTGAATGAAATCTTCCCTTTGTAGTCAAAGATTTCCTTGCCTTCCTTGTTAAAGATTTCTGCGAACTCTTTAACAGACAATTCCGGCTTATCCATCCCAATATTAAACACATCAAATTTATCGTGCAATAACACTTTCAGGTAACCATTGATTGCATCAGAAATATAGCAGAATGTGCGGGTCGGCTTGCCGTCAGAAAGAATTTCAAGATCCCGGCCTTCAATCACCGCTTTTGCGAAGTCCGCGGGCAATCTTTTATCATTGATGTTCATGCCCGGACCATAGTTGTTAAATGGTCTGGCCATTGTAATCGGCATCTTATATTTTTCTGCAAACAGGTAACAAAGTGTTTCTCCAAATCTTTTTGCTTCATCATAACATGCCCTGGGTCCGATAGTTGCCACGTTGCCCCTGTAATCTTCGCTGGTCGGAATAAACTGCGCGAATGGATCGCCGTAGATCTCGCTGCTTGAGAAAAAAAGAAATCCCCTGATGGTTTTAGCAGAATAATAATCCAGGAGCCTTCTAAGTCCTGTAATATTTGCATCCACAGTTTCTATCGGATAGATCCGGTAAAAAGTCGGTGAAGCAATGGAAGCCATATGGATGATGATATCAGCTTTGTCTGCACCATCTACATCGCTAACCGAATCTGTGATAACATTAAATTCATGAAGTTTTATGAGTTCCGGTTTGCTGTTAACAAGTTTTGTAAGCCAGTCTTTAGTACCAGTCAAAAAGTTCTCCAGCGCTATGATTCTCTTAATTTTCAGTTCATCGGCATAATGGGAAAAAAAGTGCATAAAATAATATCCAAGAAAACCGCCACAGCCTGTAAGCAGGATGGTTGAATCTCTTAGTTTATCAAGCTCTTTCGGCGACAGTTTATCATAGATAGCCGCCATATCTTCCAATAAAATCTGGTTTGTTACAACCGTGGTCTCTTTGTTCATAAATAAGATAAATACAAAGTTTTGAAATGGTGATAAGGTTAACGATGTTTATTAAGGTGAAATATATTTATGTGCAATATAGATCAAATGGAAGGGCACAAAATGCTCTGTCGCCACCAGTTTAAACCCGGCGGTTTCCAACATCCGGTGCACCACATTGTCGGTATAAACATGATGATGTAGTGTTCTTAGCCTGGCGTTGTCTTTGCAATATGCAACATGTTGCTCATAAGGAATTGTTTCCCCTTTTCCGCCCAGTAAATAAACCCTGGTCAGATCGCAGTTGTCTATGACATCCTGTACATGAGTTTCATCCTCTTCGGCAGTGTTATTATTATAGTCGCCAAGTATATGCTCAAAGGTTGTACGTTTCCTTTTATGATCAAAAGTGAACTCAGGGTTCGGGAGCACCAGGACCATTAATCCACCGTCTTTAATCACCCTGTTCCACTCTTTTAATGCTTTGATTGGATTGGCAACATGTTCTAAGCAATGACTGCTGATTAAATAATCATATTGGCCGGTATTTACGGAACTGAGATCGGTTGCATCATTTATATACTGCGATCCCAAATTCAGGCCCGCATAGGTATAGGGATTACCGGCTTTAATACTTCCTTCCCAAATGGTATCGGTGCTGAAATTAACTCCATCTACCCGTTGGGCTATTGGATAAATTTTTATGATGTCATTAAAAATTTTGCTCGGCCCTCCAATCTCAATGCCATGTTTATCAGTAATAAAGTTTTTAACGAGTTTGTAATTTGCTATACGTTTCGGGAAAAAAAATCTCCGTATGAGTCTGAATTTATACCTGGCGTAAGCTACAACTCTCATGGCAATATTTTTTTTAATCTGAATTCATCTGGATGGTTTAAACCTCACGGGTAATTATTTACGATGCAACAGTTTTTTCCGAATACTCCGGGAAAAACATTTCAACCTGTTCCTTAAACAACTGGTAAACCAATGTCGATGTATCTACTTCAACATCATCGAAAGTGATTGGATGATCGCGCGGAACATCCCTTTTCATTATTGACCCTTCAGCAAGCGCGATTGGTAAAAGGTTTTCTTTTCTCAAAACGGCAGAATTATCACATTGTCCATAAGTGTCATAAAAACCCAGTCCATCCAGTTTCTTACCAGCTTTCAGGGGCGTTTTTGCGAAGGTGGCCACCTCTACAACCGGCCCACTAATCGGAGCCATGATGATATCATTAAATAAAACCATCCTGGCAATTGAATGTGGGATTTCGAAAAAGATCAGGTGATACGGTGTATAGAAACTGTATAGAGGACCTGGCCCTAATTTACCGTAAGCCATATACTGTATGGTTTTCGGATCATCGGTAGTTGCATAGACGAATACACCCGGTGATGGTTTGGGTCCGACCACGTAGTCAACAATACCTCCGGATTTTTTTAATTCTTCAACGTCAAATAATGAAACGAGTTCATCAACGTGTTTGTCAGAATAGTGTCCATACATTCCTCTTTTGGCAACCCCCATTCCTGTTGCATTGGCAACACAGGCTTGTTCAAATGAAATTTTGGTTCCATCTGCAAAAGTAGTTACCATTTCTGGTGTCATGTTCCATTGCTTAGCAAAGCTCTGTTGAGTTGTGGGATTACGGTAAAAATCCTGCAGGCCTTTTATGTTTCCGCACACCAGCGGAGTAAGACCTATGCTTTTTACAAAGCGAACAAGATTCATTATTACACCGGGCTGATCACCATCACATCCACTGAGCATAACCCCTGCCCTGTCTGCAAATACTTTTAATATGGGCCCGATGGTTGCATCGATCTCAGCATTATAAAGCAGTACATGTTTTTTGTTTTTTATAGCCCGCATGATCAATCTTGCAGCCATTTCTATAGTACCGGTACACTCAACAAGCAGATCAATATCGTCCAGGTCGCATAAGTCTTCATGGTTGCTTGTAACTGCAAGGCCACCATTGGATACTACTTCCTGGAGCGACTTAAAGTCATTACATTCGACTGCCTTGAAACCAGCATATTCGTAAGCCGCATGGGCTTTGCTTGTTGTTCTGTTTGCAATTGCAGCGATCTCCATTCCCGGAGTGTATTTCATAACCTGGTTTACCAGTCCTTTGCCCATTTCCCCTGCGCCCCATAGTCCAACCCTTATCGGCCTTTTTTCATCTTCTCTTTGCTGGAGATACTTGTCAACTATAATCATGTTTGAAGTTTTGTACTGAATTGATTTGTATTCAGGATGAAGATGTTTACTTTAACCGAAAATCTTTAATTCGGGTATAGGAACTACAAATTTGGCCCCCCACTCGCTTGTATAATCAAGATGTTTCATTATTTCATCCTTTAAATTCCATGGAAATATTATGATAAAATCCGGCCTGTTTTCCTTCATAAATTCCTCATCTACCACATGGATATGGCTGCCTGGAAGCCACTTGTTTTGTTTATGTGGATTCGCGTCTACTACATAATCAATCTGATCGTTGGTTGTGCCGCAATAATTAAGTAATGTATTACCCTTCGCGGCCGCACCATAACCAGCGATCTTTTTATCTTGTAATTTCTGCTGAGACAGGAATCTTGTGAATCCTAACTTTACCTGTAGTGCTTTCTTTTGAAAATCTTCATAATAAGCAAGGGTGTTAATTCCTTTTGCCTTTTCTTTTTCCAGCATCAGCCCAACATTTTCAGAAACGGGCTTACTGGAATCTTCCTGGTGTTTTGCATATATACGTAAGGATCCGCCATGAGTTGGCAACTCTTCAACATCGAAAAGCGTTAGTCCCTGCGACCTGAATATCTGTTCTACAGTGAAAAAAGACAGATATGAGAAGTGTTCGTGATAAATGGTGTCGAACTGATTATTGTCAATTAACTGCACCAGGTGCGGGAACTCCATAGTTATTACCCCGGCATCCTTCAATACTATTTTCATTCCTCCCACGAAGTCAACTATATCCGGTACATGCGCCAGTACATTATTCCCAAGCAGTAAATCAGCTTTTTTGCCACGGGAGACGAGTTCAGCTGCCAGTTCCTTGCCAAAAAACTCTGTAATGCTTTCGATGCCTTTTTTCCTGGCAACCTCCGCCGTATTCGAAGTAGGTTCAATGCCTAAAACCGGTATATTCTTCTCTTTGAAGTATTGCAAAAGGTAACCATCATTCGAAGCAATTTCTATCACTTGAGAGGACTGTGAAATTCCAAAACGATCTATCATATTTTCAGTATACTGTTTGGCATGGGCAAGCCAGCTTGTTGAGTAAGATGAAAAATAAACGTAACCATCGTTAAAAATCTGGTCAGACTTTTTGTACTCCGCAATCTGAACGAGGAAACAGTTGCTGCATGTATACACTTTTAATGGAAAATAGACTTCAGGTTCGTTTAATTGTTCAGTTGTTAAAAACGAGTTGGAGGCGGGTGAATTAACCAGGTCAATAAAAACGTCATTCAATTCTGATTTACAAAATCTGCAATGCATAATTTCAGGTTTGTGGTTTACAAGAGGGGTTTAATGATTAAGCGTTGGCGAGGTTTCTTTTATCTGGATAGGATTTTTCACAGTATAATGTGGTTGACTGAAACATGTGGATTTTCAATAGCGATTTCAGACAGTGAATGTGCGAATAAAAATAAATGCATCTGGATCGTTTGTGCTATGGCCTTAATAGTTTGATTAAGGCCATTGTCGAGCGAGGTCCTTGCTTTCCATTTCAGTTTAGTATATGCCGTATCAACATCAGCAACTGAACTGGCTTCACTGGTTCTGTCTTCTAAAACACCAAATAAAGGCTCACCTGTGGTGTCAATAATCTCATAAATTTTCTGCACAACTTCTTTTACGGATGTAGAAATGCCTGTTCCAAGATCTATCACAGATCCCTCAATTCCTGGCGCTATAGAAGCCGCTATCAGGCCATCGATCACGTCATCAATATAGATCCAGTCAGTTGTCCACTTACCGCTTGATAATTTTGGATTTTCGTTTTTGAGCAGCGTATGAATAACATGTGGTATAAGCATTTGTCGTGGCTGCCCCGGGCCATAGGTAACGAAAGTCCGAACTATTGATACCGGTGTCTGATAGCATTCCCAGAACATGCTGCCATAAGAACTTGCCGCCAATTTGGCTGCTGCATATGGCGAATTCGGATTTTCTATGGTTCTTAAAGGTTCCCGGCATGAACCAACCAGGATGATCCGTTCACAGCCTAGTTGAGTTGCAAGTGTAAGAAGGTTCACAGTACTGGTAACAAGGCTATGATAAGTTGCCTGTACATGCTTAAGATCTGTTGACCCGGTAACCTGTCCGGACAAATGAAAAATTATATCCGGTCTGATCTCATCCAATAATGCTTTTGCGGTTACCAGATCTTCAAATGAACCTTTAAGCCAGGTAAAATGCTCAATATGGCTCACTCTTTGCACACGGGAAGTGCCAAAAACTGAAGCACCGGCCTCAGTCAGGCGCTTTACCAATTTAGAACCGATGAACCCACTGGCACCGGTAATGAGAACCCGTTTTTTGCTCCAGGTTGTAAGATCAAGCAGACTAAATTGTTCCATGACGTTTTTATAGAATTTTTTGGGTTAAAATGACTGCAACGCAACAGCTAACGCTTTATTAAATTTAAGGTATTATTTTTTAGTCCTTTCAGGAGATACTGGCAGCTTAATACTTATCGTCAAAGGACATACTGAGATGCAATATTTCATTTGACGTTTTCTCTCTTTTCTTAGTTTTCCTGGGTTGGCCTTTCGGCTCAGATTTTAGGTATGTTCTCATTAAACAGATTAAAAGCGGGTTGGTTTCGATCCTTTTCAGAAATTATGACTGGGTCCATAGGCCATTGAATTGCAAATGCAGAATCATTCCATAACAATCCTTTCTCCGCCCCGGGTGCATAAAAATTGCTGACCTGGTACATGATGTCGGTATTATCTTCCAATGTCAGGAAACCATGCGCACAACCTTCCGGCACATAAAGCATGGTAAAGCTGTCTGCGGTCAGAGTAGTACCATACCACTGGCAATAGGTTGGTGAACCTTTGCGCAGGTCAACCAAAACATCGAACAGTGATCCCCTTGTACATCGGACTAGTTTGCTTTCCTCATGCGGAGCATCCTGGTAATGCAAACCACGTAATGTTCCTTTTTTGGGATTGTGACTGAGATTAGTCTGGGCAACGAGGTCATTAAGGCCGTGCTCTTTCATTTCATGCTGGCAAAACGCCCGGCCAAAAAATCCGCGTTCATCTTCGAACCTTTTGATATCGATGAGAAATGCATCTTTTATTGTTATTTCAGTGAAAATCATTGAACAGCATTGAATTTGTCAGTTACTTTTTCTTCATGTCATTCCGGTGAATTATCTCGTACCATGGGGCCGATCCCTTCTGCCACATTTCTTCCAGTACATTTCTATCACGCAGCGTATCCATCGGTTGCCAGAATCCGGCATGTTTAAAAGCGGCAAGCTTTCCTTCCTTCGCTAAATTTTCTAAGGGGTCCCTCTCCCAAACAGTGTTGTCATCAGTAATGTAATTCATAACCTCGGGTTCCAGAACAAAAAATCCACCATTGATCCATGGTGAATCACCGCCTTCAGGCTTTTCAGCAAAGTGATTAATTTGAGTTTGGTGTTCCGAAAGCGTGAAGGCACCAAATCTACCTGGTTGTTGTACGGCAACCAGTGTTGCTAAAGCTTTTTGTTCTTTATGAAATTTAATGGAGTCTGCAATATTAACATCACTCAGACCATCTCCATAGGTAAGACAAAACGTTTCATCACCGATATATTTTTTAACTCTTTTCAAACGGCCACCAGTCATTGAATTATAACCGGTATGAACAAGTGTAACTCTCCAGTCTTCAGTCTCATTGGTATGAATTTCCATGCTGTTTTTACGCATGTCAAATGTCACATCGCAATTGTCCAATGCATAGTTTGAGAAATATTCTTTTATTATATGGCCCTTGTAACCACAACAAATAATAAAGTCGTTTATTCCATAAGCGGAATAGATCTTCATAATATGCCAGAGTATTGGCTTGCCACCGATTTCGACCATAGGTTTTGGACGTACACCACTTTCTTCACTGATCCTTGTTCCGTATCCACCCGCAAGAATAACTGCTTTCATAAGTTTAATAGGTTGATTCTGTGATTGTATTAATGTATAGTAAGAGTTTAAATTTACTTATTAACTATGATTAAGAACCGTAATGAGTGAATTCAAAACCAGGTTCTCTGGTTTCACGAAATTATTATAATAATGAAAATTGCTTGTCATCATACGCAACAAATCCGTTTCGTTTGAACGAAGCTTTTCAAGCTGCTCAATCAACTGGTCAGCAGTTTCAAATTCATAGTAATGCCGGTCTTTTGAAAAATTGCCCGGCAGCTCGAATTTCAAAGGTTCGGAAACTATTCCACGTGAAGCAGCCACATACTCTCCCATTTTCCAACCAATTGAATTATGCAGTCCTGTTGTTGCTATGCAAATTGCATGATTTTTTACAGCATGCAGATAGCTGGCCTTATTGGTAAGGCTGTTATCCATTATAAGTTCAGGATAATTTTTTCTTGCAAAATTTTCGATAAACAAACCACCGGTAAATTCGGATCCATATTCCTGGCGACACCTGTTGATACATTCAATCCTTGTTTTGTTGATCCTGGTGCGAAGTTCAACCGATCGCTGTGATTTTGCTTCACCCGGATCCCATAACCTGGTTAGGAAAAGGACATTTCGTTTGGAAGGTTTTACCGGATAATATTCGAAATCCTGTTCATAGAAAAAGCTTTTTGAAGAAACTTTTTTCAGGAGCTTGTTGGTCTTCATGAAGTACTTAAACTTATCATTTATGGAGCCACTGTATCGAAACAGGTTTTTGTCGGGTTGTACATTGTAGTTTAAACCCAGCGGAAAAACTTTGCAGTTTTCAGGACTGTGTTCCCTCATCAGGGGACTGAAACTTCTTTTGAAGTAGAAATCAGCTTTGTAGGTTTTTTGGAAATGTTCCAGGTTAACCTGCACGTCGCCGGGGATCCAGGTGAGCCCGTCCAGTGTATCGTAAACAACCCGCTGTTTCTTATTAATTATTGCAGTAACAATTGAAAAGGCCTTCTTATTTTCTTTGATGGGTTTGATCCTGAGGTCGATGATACCCTTTCGTTGCAGCTCAAAGAAACCACTGTAGAGCTGCATCAGGTGAAAGTTCGGGAAATATTCAATTTCACATTCTAGTAACTTCATCTTTCGTTATTGTAATCAGTATGTTGTTCTAAACAAGATTCGAATCAAGGATCAGTAAATGTTTAGGAAATAATTTATTAAAACTTTTGATTGCTGCTGTTTAATGTTATTCACAAATTAACAGTGGCCAGTTATTGTAATGAATGGTAAAACAAGAGGATTTAGATAATAAAGCAAGTAAGTTCCTGTAACCTCCGGGTTATGAAGTATTGCCAGGTCAGGTTAAGCACAGAGATCTGATTGTATTGCAAGATTAGACATTTATGTCTGCATCCGCAAGATATGATACGTTATTTTTTTACTATATAGCTTTGCTCAAACCTCAGAAACCGGAAAGGTTTTTTATGGCCGGATAAACACAATACCTATAGTATGTAAATGGTATTTGTTCTACTGATTACCTGTACCTTTTTGCAAAAATCCTGACAGGAATTGCCAGGTGAAGGTTAAAAACAAATACCGGAATCGCCTGGGGCAATCCGGTATATATTGTAAAACTTATGAATTTGAAGCAATGTCTGAGAATACAGCATAAGTGTTGCCGTTATCGAGCTTCTCGTATTTGGAGTTCTTAGATTTGAATTCCGGAACAAGTCTTTTCATCTTCTTTACCAGCTCATCATTGTCTTCATCCATACAAAGTTCGATCAGGTCTTCAATATCATGCCTGGTTTGCCATGAGCATGGTATCACACGCGCGATCTTGATCTTTTCATGGTGTGTAGGCAAAGTCTTCTCTTCCTTATTAAGCAACTCTTCGTATAATTTTTCACCTGGACGTAATCCTGTATACACGATCCTGATATCTTCGTCTGGCACCAGGCCCGCAAGGCGGATCATCTTTTTAGCCAGATCAACGATACGCACCGGTTTGCCCATATCGAAAATAAATATCTCACCGCCTGTGCCCATTGTACCTGCTTCCAGCACAAGCTGAACAGCCTCAGGTATTGTCATGAAGAAGCGGGTGATTTCCGGGTCAGTTACAGTTACTGGTCCCCCCTTCTGAATCTGTTCACGGAACCTCGGGATCACAGATCCATTTGAACCAAGTACATTACCAAAACGGGTGGTTATGAATTTTGTATTTGAACTATGATCAAATCCATTCACATCGTTGTTATCACCGGTCCTTCCGATTAAAGACTGCACATACATTTCCGCGATACGCTTGGATGTACCCATAATGTTAGTTGGGTTTACCGCCTTATCGGTAGAGATCATCACAAATTTCTGGGCACTATATGCGATTGCAAGATCCGCAAGATGTTTTGTGCCCAGCACATTAGTCATAATCGCTTCTGACGGGTGATGCTCCATCATTGGAACATGTTTATAGGCAGCGGCATGAAATACAATCTGGGGCCGAAATATATTAAACATGATCTCCATTCTCTTGTATTCGCGGATATTACCGATAAACACACGGATCTTTATTCCAGGAAACTTTTCCTCAACGTCAAGTTGCATTTCATGAAGGTCAGATTCAGCCTGGTCGCAAAGAATAACCATTTCAGGATTATAGGAAAGCACCTGTCTTACAATTTCAGAGCCTATAGAACCGGCAGCCCCAGTTACAAGTACACGCTTTCCTTCGAGGTCCTGTGATACCTGTGAATTATTGATTACGATTGGCTCACGCTGGAGAAGATCTTCAATTTTAAGTGCCTGGATCTGGTTTGAGCTCAGTTTGCCGGACATCCACTGATCGGAAGGTGGAACCGTGAGAACCTTAATCCCCAATTGTAAACATTTCTCAATAACGAGTTTTTTATCGATGCTGGTAAGTTGCTCATTCATCAGAATAAGCTTCGCAATATTTTTCTTCTCTTTTAATGTTGTCAGTTCCTTCAGGTGATACACTTTCTTCTGTTGTATATAGGTGTTGATCTTACGGATATTAGCTTCCAGGAAACCGACGATCACAAATTTGTTTGCATTTCCGGACTCCATAGCTTGTTTCAGAAGGATCGAGTTGTTGTCTGACCCATAGATTAAAATGTTTTCTTTATCTGGAGTTGTGTTTCTTTTTACATAATTATAGAGTTCCTTTACTCCGGTTCTTAACATGACAAGCATTGTGGAAGCAACGAAGAAATTGATAAACAGAACTGTACTGATGCTGAGTGAAGCGATATTAAGGTTATTCACCATTATGAACTGAACAGCAATAGGATACACGAGGCTGGTTACGAATACAGAAAGAAAGATCCGTAACATATCCTTAATATTTGAATACCGGATGAGGCCGGTATGTACGCGCATAAGGTAGAACACTATTCCGGATACAAGGCAATACAAGCCAGTATAGAAGAAAAAGTGTCCTCTAAGAATTGCCGGAAAGTCAAATTGCTTTACCACAAAGTAGGATAACGCAAATGAAGAACCGCTGATCATCAGATCGACTAAAAGTATAACCCACCTGGGTAATACTGTCGCGTTTAACAATAACTTTTTCATGGCCTCTAACGAGAGTTTAGATAATGAAAAAGGATATCGGCCATGGAAATTTTATAGGATGTGTGGCTTCTGGAGGTTTTTTTTTAGAAAATAGATTATAGCGGATTTTGCAGGAGGATATTGGATGGATATAAGAGGACCCTTTTTAACTAGACTAGTTGGCCTGAATCAATAATCCGGCCAGCCGGTGAACATACTTCCTGTATCACAGATAATACGCGGTTTAGTTCATCGTCTGTAAGGTTTGATCCGGACGGCAGACAAAGACCTTTTTCAAACAACGTTTCACTCACCTTTGCTCCGTAATATGGAGCCGTCCTGAAAACCGGCTGCAGATGCATTGGTTTCCATGGTGGACGACTGTCAATATTTTCTTTCACCAGGGCTAACCGAAGATCTTCCCTTGAAAATCTGTCAGAATCAATTTTAATGATGCTTAGCCAATGATTCGAAAAATAGTTCTCATCTGGTACTCCAACACATGTTATTTCTTCTTCCAGAGAAGCAAGATTCGATTGATAAAATTCAAAATTCTTTCGCCGTTGGTTGATATGGTCATTCAGCACCTTCATCTGCCCCCTGCCAATACCTGCGCTTATATTACTCATCCGGTAATTGTATCCAATTTGCGAATGTTGGTAATGTGGTGCCGGATCCTGGGCCTGGGTTGCAAGAAACCTGGCTTTCTTTACATATTCCTCATTCGATGAAACAAGCGCACCCCCACCCGAAGTGGTGATTATCTTATTTCCGTTGAAAGAAAGTATTCCAATATCGCCGAAGGTTCCCAATGGTTGACCATTAAAGGTTGAACCGAGTGCCTCAGCGGCATCTTCAATTACCGGGATATTGAACTTCCTGGCTATTGACATGATCTTATCCATCTGCGCGGGCATTCCGTACAAATGAACTATTATTATTGCCTTAGGTAATTTTCCTGTTTTTTGAAGACGGTCGCTGATCGAGGTTTCAAGATACGCTGGAGACATGTTCCAGGTTTGTTCTTCACTATCCACAAAAACCGGGGTTGCGCCCTGATAAACGATTGGATTAGCTGATGCAGAAAAAGTCATAGACTGGCAAATCACTTCATCACCGTGCTGCACCCCTAGTATCACTAATGCAAGATGTATGGCTGCAGTACCTGAACTGAGGGCCGCAACCTGGACTTTGTTACCAAGAAATTCTTTCAAATCCTGCTCAAAACCATCCACATTTGGACCCAGCGGAGCTATCCAGTTGGATTCAAAAGCCTGGTGAATATAACTTAGTTCCTGACCTCCCATGTGAGGAGAGGAAAGCCAAATTTTTGATTTCATTTTATAGGGTAAACCGTTTTAATTAAGAAAAACGAATTGAACAACGGCAGGTATCTCAAAGGAAAGAGGAAAGTAATTCGCAGGATTATTATGGAAGCACAATATCTAAAGAATTATTGAATCTGCAAATTATAATATATAAAAAAAATAATTCAGGTAGTACTACCTGAGACGTATACTCAAACTACCCACTAACCATGATCGCTGTATAACGAGTTGGAAACCACGAAATCTACAAAATGCAATAATTTGCAACACAAAAATTAATTTCGGTCCCATGTCAGGGTTAGTTCATCAAATCCATTGACAACAAATTGGGGAATTTTTTTGACGTCAAATCGCTGCTTGTGGATATTTTTCCCACTATCTTTTACACATATGGTGGTCCATCCTAATCGGGCAGGAATTATAAAATCTTTTTTAGTATTATCACCAAAATAATAAAATTCTTTACCCGGATATTTTAATACGAAATGCAAATAATTACGTTCATCTGGTTTTTCCGATCCGAATTCTTCTGAAATAATGATCTCAGAAAACAAATCCTCTATACCAAGTGCTTTAAGTTTATTTCTCTGAGTTACGCTCCGGCCATCGGTTATAAGGCCAGTGGGTATTTTTCGAGAGCGCAATTCGCGGATGAATGCTGCCGTTTCTGAACTTAGCTTAATTTCGGGTATATGTTGCCGGTAGGTACTGATCAGCCATGCTGCATCACGTTCACCAAGATGCTCTTTATATTGTTCAACAATCCATGCAAAAACATTTTCATTGCGATGATATCGCTCTATCATTTCATCATAGATAGAAATTTTTATAGATGGCTCAATTGCAGACGCAATGTTTTTATACGCAGATCTCAGGAAGTCTATTTCCTGGTAAAGAGTATCATCAAGATCAAAAACGAAGAAGGTGCGGGAGTTAATCTTTATATCCATGTACTATAACTTCATCGTCGTACCGAAGCATGAGAAGCTGATCTTCCCAGCCATCGGTATAACTGGTTTCCTGGTGTAAAAAGTATTCATTAATCAGCCATAAAGGGTAGTTTGCCCCGGCCTGGTAGCTAAGTGGGTATCCACCACCGAAACGGGGATTAATTTCAATGGCCACCATTCTGTCCGTGGTTTTGTTAAGGAATAGCTGTAAAGTCAGGCATCCGACCGCACCGGGGATATAACCCAGTTTTTCTTTCAGAAAGGAGACAATAATGTTTTTGCAGGTTAATCCCTTATTGATCTCTCCTGCCCTGACCAGCATTCTCTTTCGCGGAACTATGCATTTCACCTCATTTTTCCTGTCATAATACATATCTACGGTGAACTCGTCATAATTCTCCTTATCGATGTATTCCATGAACATGAAACGAGGATTTGTCAGTTGATCCCTCGTCAACTGATCCTTTGACCTCACCAGGAAAGTATCCGCGCTAAGACTTCCGTCAAAGGGTTTTATAAAAAGCGGGAACACCGGGGCGTTTTTATCAATGGCCATGGGTGTCTCTATGCCCGAACTTTTGAAAAAATCATTGATCAGGCGTTTGTCACGGCATTTTGCAGTGAAGTCTTCGTCACAGACAACCAAAAAGATTCCAGCTGAGGCAAATTCGGCTTTATAGCGCGAAAGAACCAGGAGTTCTGTATCGATGGTAGGAATCACCATCCTGACCTCATTTTCAATGCAACGGCTTTTAAGCTCCTTTATATATGCCGGATCGGTTACCCTTTTTACCTGGAAATATCCATCAGATACGTTACAGGCGGCGCTGATCTGAGGTTGCATATCTGTTGTATAAACCTTCCCTTCCGGGAAAACTGACCTAAGTTGTTTCTGAAAAGCCCGCACAAGTGAAACACGTTGTCCGGCTGATGTAATTAATATGTTCATGATTTACTGCCCTTAAAATGAGGCATTGTAGCATGGCCGTCCTGGCTGATGCCCTCTGTTTTAAAAACTTTTTTTATTGTGAGCCAGATAATCCTGGCGTCGAGTGCAGGATTGATATGGTCGGCATACCAGACATCAAGTTCGAACTTTTTCTCCCAACTTATAGCATTGCGTCCATTCACCTGTGCCCAACCGGTTATTCCTGGTCTCACCCCGTGCCGGCGATTCTGAAATGGCGAATACAAAGGCAGGTATTCCACCAGCAAAGGTCGAGGACCTACGAGGCTCATATCACCTTTCACTACGTTGAATAACTGGGGTATCTCGTCAAGTGAAGTTTTGCGTATGAATTTCCCAACCGAAGTCAGCCTTTTCTCATCAGGCAACAGGTTTCCTGCCGGGTCCCTCCGATCGTTCATTGTTTTGAATTTTACAAGCATAAAGATCCGGCCATTTTTACCTGGTCTACGCTGAAAGAAGAATGGTTTACCCTGGTTTGTAATCAGCAGGAAAATCGCAACTCCCAGGATAACTGGTGAAAGCAGGCAGACCGCAACGAGGCTGACTACCAGGTCAATAAATCTTTTGAAAAATTTATGATAAACTTGCATGATCTATTTGTTCCTCATACTCTTTTAATATTAAACTCCACAGATATTTCTGCTCATAACGGTCAACAATCATTTCACGGGCTTTTGATTTCATATGGTTGTAGAGCCCGGCATCCTCCAGTAATCTTGTCATAGCATTTACCAACGCTTCAACATCTTTGGCTGGTATGATCAATCCATTTTCCCCTTCAACGATAATCTCATTACATCCATTGATATCCGTTACAATACTGGGAAGCTCGAAACATCCGGCCTGCATCGGCACATTTGGAAATCCTTCCCGGTACGAAGGAAAGGCAAGCACGTTACTGATTAAAAAAAATGGGCGCACATCCTGCTGGAATCCTACCAGGGTGATACGGTCATCCTTTTTGATGGCTGTGTTCGTTTTGTCTGAGATTGGATCGAGCTCCGGTTCAAAGGGTCCGACCAGCAACAATTTTGCAGATTGATATTGATTTTTTATCCGGCTGAAAGCTTCAACCAGTTCTTCAATACCTTTATCACGCACCAACCTGCCAATAAAAACAAACACAAAATCGCTGGTATTTATTTTCAACTCATGCCTCAGTTCTCCGGCTGTTTTTTCCAATTCCGGGCTCCTGCTAAAGAAATTTGTATCAATACCATTGCTGCTTCCGTTTCCGAGTACTTTAACTTTTGCAGGAGAGCAGAATTTATTCCGAAGGATAAAACTGGCCAGGTTACCCGAATTTGGATAGACCTTCGTAGCCGACGCGTAAGTGATCTTTTCAACTTTTTCAAGTAACAGCCTTTTTTTTCCTTTGGCTTCCATTAGCGGAAGACCTGCCACTGTGTGGAGGCGAACCGGCACACCTGCAAGTCTTCCCGCTAACATGCCCAACAATCCCGCTTTCGGGGTGTGAGTATGAATTATGGCGGGTTTTTCTTTCCTGAATAAACGGTAAAGGCTCCATATTGCTCTCAGGTCCTGAACAGGTGTAATAGACCGGGTCATGTTCACCCCAACAGTTCGGATGCCTTCCTGTTCTGAGACTTCACCAAGCGTTTTTCCTGGTGAGGAAACGCCAACAACCTCAAAATATGCGCTCATAAACCGCAATTGCTTTTTGAGCAGAACCTTTAATGAGATCGGTACGGTAGTAATCCTGATAATTTTTTGCTGACTCGCCATTCGATTAGTAAATTATTTCAAAGGGCAGTCTGCTGCACTTTATAATAGTCCCGGTACCATTTGATAAATTCTCTTATCCCATCCTGTATCGGTGTTGACGGACTATAGTCAAAATCATTGATTATTTCTGAAACGTCTGCATAAGTCACAGTCACATCACCGGGCTGCATCTCAGTCATCACTTTATTAGCCTTCACACCCAGTTGTTCTTCCAGTGTTTCTATGAAATCTAAAAGGTTGACCGGTCGATTATTACCAATATTATAGATCCGGAAAGGTGTTCTTGAACGTGAAGGATCGGGATTGCGGTCGTTCCAGTCTGCCGATGGTTTAGCAGGAGAAGGAATAACCTTCACGATTCCATTTATAATATCATCGATATAAGTAAAATCCCTCCGCATCTCTCCGCCGTTGAATACCCGGATAGGTTTGCCTTCGAGAATATTATTAGTAAAAGAGAAGTATGCCATGTCCGGCCTGCCCCAGGCGCCGTAAACGGTAAAAAATCTAAGCCCCGTCACTGGCAAATTATAAAGATGGCTGTAAACATGGGCCATAAGCTCATTACTCTTTTTTGTTGCAGCATATATAGATACCGGATGATCAGTATGTTGATCAACCCTGAAAGGGATCTCCGCATTAAGACCATAAACGCTTGAGCTACTTGCATACACAAGATGTTTAACATAATGATTTTTCGAGGCTTCCAGTATGTTCGTGAACCCGATTACATTACTATGAATATATTTCAATGGCTTTTCAATACTGTATCGAACACCAGCCTGCGCTGCAAGATGACAGACCATGTCAAATTTCTGGGATGCAAAAAGAAGTTCAATATTCTCATCATCTTCCAGGTGTGCGAGCATGAACGAAAATGATTGCAACGATTTGCTTGGTGTGAGTTCATTGAGAACCAGGTCCTGGCTGGAAATACCTAATTCATTTAACCGGCCATACTTCAGATTTACATCATAATAATCATTGATGTTATCAAGACCAATGACCTCGTATCCTTCTGATACCAACTTTTTCACGAGATGAAATCCAATAAAGCCGGCGGCGCCTGTGACTAATATCTTCATTGTTTAATTTTTTCTGTTTTACCGGGATAATTGGATTTAAGTATTATTTTCAATTTAAATTTTTTGATGAATATCCGACCTGCTACCTCCAAAGATAAACCCGCAATCATAGACCTGCTGCGAAAATCACTTGGGGAATCAACCATACCAAAATCAGAAGCTTTATGGGCCTGGAAACATGAAGAGAATCCCTTTGGAAATTCTTACGTACTTCTTGCAGAAGAGAACGAAGAATTGATAGGTCTTCGTGCATTTTTGCAATGGGAATGGCAATGGAACGAAAAAAGCTATCGCACTATCCGGGCTGTTGATACTGCCACACATCCTGAATACCAGGGCAAAGGCATTTTTAAAAAACTGACTTTAGAACAATTGGAGCGATGCCGGAAAGATAATATCCGCTTTGTTTTTAACACACCTAACAATCAAAGCATGCCGGGTTACCTGAAGATGGGTTGGCAGGTGCAGGGCAAAATGCCTTTAAAAATAAAGGTCTTAAGTCCGGTTAAAACAGCATTCAGACTCCTGCTTAAAACCAAACCTGCTGCTTCAACCAACAGTTCTGCAAGTGATTGGAATTTGATGTTAGAAAACTTCGATGGACAGCAAGCTTTAAAAATTGCCGGCCTTCATACTCCATGGTCAACTTCGTATGTACAATGGCGTTATGCTACCAATCCGTTGTTTCCCTATAGTTTTATTACTGATAATAAAAACTATATTCTGATTTATCGTGTCAAAGAGCATAGCCGTTTTTCTGAATTAAGACTAACGGATATTTATTTGTTTAATAAAGACCGGGCTGTCAAAAGAGACATATCTTCAAAACTCAAACAGGTGGCCCGTAGAAGTTCTGCCGATCTGCTCACCATTTCCGGCCGGCAATTGATTGCCTACAAAGATTATCTTCCTGCTTTTGGTCCGATACCCATCCGTAATGCCGGCCCTTCCATCACTCTCCGCGATCTTAATGCAACAGATGAATTTGATTCACTCATGAAGATGGAAAACTGGTCATACAGCATGGGCGATCTGGAACTGTTTTAATCGTAATTTAAATTGATTGCAAACTAATTTGAATTTCGATTCTCAAAATAACTGGCATATTCACCCATGTTCCAACTGGTCATATTATGACTTTGTCGGCATTCAGTATAAAAATTTAATATTTGGTTTAGGTTTTCCATATTCTCATCAGGGTAATCACCGAAGTTTTCCGGATGCCACCAGAGATGATAACATTCTTTTTTTATTGCCGCCGTCTTCATCTCCCCCATTAACCTGTTCAATACAAGCTTATTTGCAAACTTATACCTGGGATGCCAGGGTCTTAAAAACCGGCTGGCTGGTACCTGGAGTGGTTCGCCGGTTAAAGGCTTCAATGAACTAAGTGGAAAAGAAGTCCTTTTAGAAGCCATTGGGAAATACGCATCACCCGTCCGGAAAATTTTTCTGATCAGGTTGCCGCCTTTGTCTGATACCGGACTCCAGAACCAATCTTCAGGATTCGATCTGATTGTTTTGATGCCATTATCATAGCAAACTTTTAAATGCACCGGGTTAAACTGGTTTCTTGGAAACACCAATGAAACGGTGGTCGTATTAAACTTTGATGCGGCACGCTGCACGGACCTTAGATCCGCACCGAATGCATCTTCACCGTGTAGTTTTTCAAGACAGTAATAATGACTAAATGTATGGGTGCCTAATTCCTGACCCGGATATGATAAGATCTTTTCAATCATTTCGGGTGCGAAATGCGCCCATTTGTAACGTGGATCCAGGCCGTTTTCTCTGACATAGCGATAGGCCGAATAAATATTATTTTCATAAGCCGGCTCACTGGCTGGTTTCAGCTCATGCCATTCCTGCTGATCCTTTGCAAACAAAGACCCGACCGAAGCCCAGGTTACATGCACCTTATGTTTATCAAAAAGTTCAAGCATGGAGGGAATTAGCCTCAACGTATTTTCGTAACAGCGTTTCCTTTCGTCCCTGTTTCTTTTATCGAAAACACCCCAGTGGAGTTCAAAATCAAGACTTACTGTAAATATCCCATCCATTTTATAAACCGTTTATACCGGCCTGGTATTGTTTTTCAGATTCAGCTTCATCCAGCATTTTCTGGTCATTTATATATTTTTTTCGCCTGGCCATCACTACGCTTTGTTTATAGTCAAGAAACGCGATGATGATAAAAAGAAAAAAATACATCACCATGCTTTTCTGTCGGATTATGATTCCCATATTTGAAAGCGTTGCAGACAAGGCAAAAGAAGTGGCCAGGAACGCCACCGCACAGGTTTTAACAAGTGCCGAACTTACTCGTATAAATTTGAAAAAGCCTGGTTGAAAAAGATTAGCTGCCAGGAGAATGTAAATAACGTTCTCAAATGAAACTATCAACCCCGCAATTCCCGGTGCATCAAAGAAAAGTGGTCTGAACCAGAATGTAAAAAGTTTCAGAACAAGCGGATAGTTTGAAATATCAACTCCTGAATTTGACTTTGCAAGCTCACCGGATCTTGTTGTCGAAAACTTGTCAAAACTTTCAACAAGGTTTTCTGTATCAAGACCAACAAAATTCATAATAGTATTATACATGAGCGCAAGGGTGATGGCAACTCCAAAAAAGACAATGGCTTTCTGGTAACCCGGAATTTTTTGTCTCCCTGTAAACATGCCCACAATAATGCCCACTGTCATAAATAAAAACACATGTGGCCGAACATGATAAACGATGACAAGTCCCAGTATCAGGGCTATTTTCCGTTTATTTATTTTGCTCAGACCATACATGGTCATCGCCAGTCCCCAGAATATAATGGAACCTTTACCCAATGAGGATGTCCAGTAATGCATGTTTGGCAGGAAAATAAACAGGGTGATCATATCAATGCCCTTTTTACTGCCGCCAAGTGATGTATTGGCCAGGAACCTGTGCGGATATACAATGTTTTCCTTGAAGAATATATAAAAATAAACAAAGCCCCAATACCCCAGGTATGTAAACAAAACCATCATCATCTCGTAGCTAAATCCCAGATGTTTGATAAATGGATATCCTACGAAGTCAATAAAACGGGTACCCGTGGTATAAATCGAGAGCCAGTCCCAGTGCTCATACAATGACCTTAAGTAATAGCCAACCGAATCAGACCTGGAATTCATGACCATGACATAGTAAATACCGGCAAATAAAATATGGTACCAGTAAAGGCCCTTCATGAGGTTGGTATCAAACCATGGTTTGCCCCGCCTTAATGAATCGAGGATTGGGATAGTTATTCCAAACAACACAATGATTAATATAATGGCTCCTATCACTTAAATTATTTTAGTGTTTCACTATATATTGTTTCAAGCTCGCCCACCATCTTTTCCATGCTAAAATTGCTGATAACAGTTTTTCTTGCATTTTCTCCCATTTCACGGATCATTGCCCGGTTACGGATAAATGGTTCGAGCTTTTCTGCAAGCATCATCGGATCAGCAACCGGCACAAGGACACCGTTTAACCCATCCTTTACCAACTCGCTGATTCCTCCTGCCTCTGTACAGGCAGGCATTACTTCCATACTCATGGCCTCTAATAAAGCTATGGGTAATCCTTCAAATTCTGAACTCATCATAAATATATCCAATGCTTTCAGATAAGGTCTTATTTCCGTTTGCAAACCTGCAAAATGCACATATTCTGCTGTCTGCAATTCCGCCGCCTTTGCAAAAATTTCCTCCTTCAATACACCATCACCAATGATGATGAACCGGACATCCGGAAAATTTCTATGAATCCGGTGAGCGATTTCCAGCCAGGTAGTTAATCTTTTCTGAGCCCGGAACACACAGGTTATACCTATTAATACAGATTCCCGGGGGATATTAAACTGCTTTCGTATGTCAGAACCTCCCTGGTAAGAATCAGAAAATTTTGTCGTGTTGATACCATTTAAAACAACCTGCACTATTGGTCTGCTTTTTTTGTGGTGGCTTTTTATTGAATTGGCTACTTCCGTCGAAACCGCAATCACCCGCTCCTGGCTGGAGTAGGTTATTTTATTTAGATGATAGGTGAGTTTATGATACCTCTCCCATAAATTATGTTCTGTATAAACCACGGGAACACCGGCTAGTCTCCCAACAATCCTGCCGGTTATACCCGCCCAGGGAAGGTGACAATGAATCAGCCTGATCCTGTTTTTCCGCACATATGATATTATAGCCGGGATTTTCGCCATGATAGCGAGGTTATTTTTGGCGGAATAACAAGTGACCACTCCTCCTGCGTTTTGGATGGCTCCTACCATCTGGTCTTTCCAGGGGATGAAATAAATATAATGAAACCGGTATTTCGACTGATCATGTTTAGCCAGCGTTTCGGGTAAAAGTGTTTCTGCCCCACCCCTTCCAAGCGACTTAATAATATGCAGTATATGTATCGGTTCGTTACTTTCCATTTTTAGACTTCCTACTTAATTTGTTATTTTTTGATCAGGCTGTGGTATGCATCTACGAATTTTTCAGTTATGGCAGAATTGAGGTATTCTGATTTAACCAATCGGTATGCATTCTCATTAATCGCATCAGCAGGCTGATTCACTGCTTTTAATACCGCTGCCACAAATCCTGCTTCGTCATCTTTTTGCACCAGGTAACCGGTCTCATTGTTAATCAGGATTTCACCTATGCCGCCTACATTATAAGCTACTACCGGTGTCTTACAATAGAATGCTTCCAGTATAACCCCCGGCAAACCTTCTATTATGCTTGGTAAAACAAGCAAATCGGCTTGTTTGATCATTTGCATGGCATCTTTCCGGAAGCCATGAAAGATCACTTTATCGTTCAGACCTTTTTGATTTACCAGTATTTCAATTTCATCTTTCAGTATACCGTTTCCGACTAACTCGAGGGTGGCGGGATGACCAGCCTTCAGTATTTTTTCAAAAATGCTGATCAGACCCTTGTGGTTTTTTTCAAAACTAAATCCTCCGACATGAATGATGCGAAACGGTGCCCCGGGAAGCCTGGCTGTTTTTTGAATGGCTCCAAGTTCGGGTTCTTCAATGCCTATTGGTATGTTGACAATAGGGTTCGGGAAGTTTGGAAAGATTGCTGAGAAATCTTTTGCTGAAGTTTTACTTACCGAAGCTACCAGGTCAGCATAGCGGAAAAAAAAACCGTTGAATAATTTCGCTGTCTGCGATTTTATATAAAGACTAATAGTGCTGGCATTCCTGAAAACTATCGGTTGTTTCCATCGGTAAAATAACTTTGAGGAAACTGCATATTTAAGCGTGTCGCCGGCATTCGCCTGTATCAGATCCGGTTTTTCTTTGTCAATGATTTCTGCCAGTTTTTTCCAGGCGGTCCTGTCAAATAAACGCCTGGAACTCCTGCCACCTAAATAGAATTTTTTTCCGGTGAAGGGTAAAGGTGCCTCACCAGGAAACACAAATACAAGTATTGCGTCATGCCCCGCTTTATTTAAATGCGAAGCCAGCTGGGAAGCAAACATCTCTGCCCCTCTCAATTGCGGTTTCTGAACAAGTTGAAGAATTTTCACTGTTGTGCGGCGATTTTATGATGCAGGTAATTTTCGAACTGGTTCACAATATCACTCAGTTCAAAGCTCGTTTTCGCATATGCATAACCGTTTGCCGCATATTCATGTGCTTTTTCCATATTGTTCTTATACCAGCTCATAGCCTTGAATATTTCATCCGGCGATTCCGTTCCGAATTCATAGCCAGTCTGCAGATGAGTTATAATCTCCTGGTTCTGTGGTATATTAGTTGCAAGCACAGGCAGTTCCGCAAACAAGGCTTCTACGAGCGCTCCGCTAAATCCTTCCATGATGGATGGAAATACAAAACAATCATAATCCGCCAGGATATCCGGAACATCTTTCCTGGCTCCCAGTAATGTTACTTTTCCTTCCAGTTTTTCGGTTGTGATCAAGTTGTTCAACTCCCCTTTAAGTGGTCCGTCTCCAATAATTGTGAGGGTTGCATCAGGATGCAGATCCACAAATTTCCGAAAGCCCAGTATTAGGTAGCGATGCCCCTTTACAGTGAACAACCGGCTGACATTTACAAAATTTATGGTGCGATTGAATGGAAGATTTCCTCCGGGTCTGCGTTTTATTTTAAAACTGTCGCGCCCCCGGTTAATAACTTCAATCTTTTCAGGAGCAATTGCCAGGTGAATGGCATTTGCTTCTTTTATGGCCTTCGAATTAGCCACAAAGCCAACACAATACTTACTGGTATAGCGGTTAATTGATTTGAAAACATTAACAAGCTTCCTTGCTTTCCAGCTTAAATGCTGATTGTATGATGGAGTGTAAAGATCATTTACAAAAGTACCTAACACCGGTACATGATTGAACCTGGCCACAAGTCTTGCTACTATCTCAGACCTGGTTAAATAGGCGACAATCAGATCCGGCTTTTCCTCGCAGACAATTTTCTTTAGTTCCTGGTAAGCCCTGACAAAACCGTATTTCTGCTTAATATTGAGAGAATACACTTTCTTTCCATATTCAGCAAAACGTGGCTTTAATGCTTCGCCCGGGTAAAGATGGCAAATCACTGATTCCGTATTTACAAATCGACTGCTATTGGCCAACAGGCTCTGTTCAGCTCCTCCCAACTGGAGGGTATCTATAACAAACAGGATTTTTTTCTTCCCTTCAGTATACATCATAAAACAGCGCTTAATTGGAACGTTTGCTATCGAATGTCAGTGACTTGGGGTCAAGGGTTTTTCCTTCAACTCCTCTCAATCCATGCCAGATGCCGGTTATTCTTAACCGGACACGTTGGAAGCGATCCGGTGCAAAAACAGCAGCGCCGATTAATAATTTTGATTGCAGGTAAGTATATTCCAGTAAACGCTTCAGCGAGAAATATTCCTTCAAAATAAGCATCTGGTTACGGGATGAATAATATCCCCGCCAAAGGGTGGCTTTGGTAAAAGAACCCTGGCCACCAAGATGCAACCTGTTCACAGGGCCGAGGTTTAACAAGCCGATTTTATAGCCATGTTTTTTTAGCCTGATAATGTATTCATCGTCATCACACATCATGAAAAACCGCTCACAGGTAGTACCGATCTTCCTGACCACATCACCGCGGATGATAGCTCCATCCACCAGCGCATAATCAACTTCAGTTAATGGCTGGGTGGTATTAACTTTTCTTTTCGTTCCAAACCGGATGTTGGAGCCACTTAGTCCGACCAATGCAAAATCAGATTTGCTGATATTTGTAACCAGGTCTTTTAAGACGTTACTTTTATAATACGAATCATCGTCGAGTACCCAGAAATAATCAAAGTCTCTTAACTTCAGCCCAAGTTTCATTCCTTGTGAGATAGCATAACCAGCACCCATGTTGTTGTCCAGGTGAATTGTTTTAATGCGCTGGTCGATCAGTAAAGTCTGAAGATATTCTTTGGTACCATCGGTACTGTAATTATCTACTATAATGATATTTGTAGGTGGATATTCCTGGTCCAGAACATGTGCAAGCGTGGATTTTAGAATTTCCAGCCTGTTATAAGTGACCATGACGGCACAAACAGTATTATTCATTAAAGGGTGTTGAAAAGTGAATGATTACATAAGCCCGTACTTGAAGATCCGGAAATAATTCAGGATCCTTGTCGGGTTATGTTTGATGGCTTTCATCAGATATTCGACGGATTTTTTTCGATCATTCATCTTGTAATTCGAAAATGCGATCGTTGCGCAGATATTTGAAATCTCTTTCGGATCGTGTTTTTTCAAAAAAGCAAAATGTTTTTTCAGGAATTGAGCACCACCATCACTTTTTCTTTGCCAGTTTGTACGTATTCGTTCACCGGCATGTATATTTATTTGAATGAGGTATTTGCGTATTGTTACAATTTTATAATTTGTTTTGCGGATCTGGTCAATCAGGCGATAGCCGAGATCGGTCTGGATATTAGCCCGCAGATCTGCATCGTAGCCGCCAATAGCATTAAAAAGTTCTTTGCGGATAAAAAGTGAACCGCAGGTAAATTTAAGCATCATTTTTTCACCAAACAGGTGAAACTCGCCCAGGTCCTCTTCGATGATTGATCCATCCATAAACTTCCTGATCGCACATGAACAGGCAATGCCGGTATCATCCTTCATTTCCTGGATTACAGTGGCCAACCATTCAGGATAGGCTTCGTCATCACTATCAAGGAAGGTAATAAATTCTCCTTTGGCATTACTTACGCCCACATTAAGGCTTGCCGCCTGTCCTGAATTTGCTTTTTTAACATAGCTGATCCGTGAATCCTGCAGAAATGGCCGGATAGCGTTTTCGGTATTGTCGGTAGAACCATCATCTACAATAATTAGCTCCCAGTCAGTAAAGGTCTGAGCCTGGATGCTTTTGATGGTTGTCTGGACTAGCTGTTCCCGGTTATAAGTTGGAGTTATTATCGAGATCATTACCTAATACTTTTTTATAAGAATGATTTGGGTTATGCAAGTCAACAGCTGTTTACACAGCCTGTAACATCACCATTTTTTTGAACCTGGTCGACTTCGAAATCATTTCATCAAAGGTGCCTGAAGCAGATATTTTACCGTCATCTAATAAATATATAAGATCAGCATTTTTGATCGTTGACAAACGGTGAGCAATAACTATCATTGTATAGCTGCCATGAAGTTTTTCAATGTTCTCCTGGATAATTCTTTCGGTTTCTGAATCAAGGGCGGAAGTTGCCTCATCGAAAATTAATATCTCGGAGTTTTTATAAAGCTCCCTCGCTATAGAAATACGTTGTTTCTGCCCGCCGGAAATCAGCATGCCATTATCTCCCAACTTTGTCTTTTCTTTATCAGGAAGAGAATTTACAAAATCACTTAACGAAGCCATTCTAACAATCTCCAGGAAGCGCTTAAGATTCTCCGGAGTGCGATCTGCCCAGAATGTGATATTGTTAAATATATCGTCATTAAAAATTACAGACTCCTGCGATATATAACCAATCTTGTTACGGTAAGTTGCAAGATCATACTCTTTTAATGGGACGTTGTCAATTAAGATATCACCGAGTTGCGGTCTGTATAAACCTGCAACCATATTGGCAAGCGTGGTTTTGCCGGATCCGCTTTCACCAATAAATGCAATGGTTTGTTTTGCAGGAATACTTACTGTTATATCATCCAGCGCCTTTTTGGAGTCATAACGAAATTCAACATTCCTGAATAAAACTTCTTTTTCAAGTTTTGTAAATTCGATGATCCCTGTAGCTTCCCGGGATTTTGTAAATTGATTGCTCAGCGTACTTACAGCTTCCATACCACCACTATTCTCAACAAAGCCGTGCCACTCATTCTGTAATGAAACCAGGAAAGTGAGAGCCCGGTAAAAGAACAAAAGACTCGCAAGAATCGTAGTCAGATTGGTGCCCATCCAGCTTACCTGCACCAGGATCACTAAAGCAACAATGGTGATAATGATGGGCTCTTTTACACTTACAGCTATCGCTTTCATGTTACCCATCTTTTTGTTCAGGCCCTCGGTCTCGTCAATTACTCTTAAAAGTTTGCCGGAATATTTCGAAAAAGTATTTGTTGATTTAAGGTATTTGAAATAATGAATAGACTGAACGAGAAACCCGTTAAAATCGCTGCCTTTTTCTGAAAGTTCTGCGGAAGCCTTTTTTGTTATACTGAAGATTTTCCGGTAGATAGAATTTGACAATGCTGCGCCCACACCCACAAGTAAAGCGAATTGATAGTTTGCCAGGAAGGCCAGACCAATATAAGTGGAAAGCATCACAAACATCTGGGCAGAATTGAAGTATAGGGTCATCGTGTTAAACAACCTGGTTACTTCCCCGGTAAGAATATTCTGAATTTTTCCGGCATCGTGTTTAATAAAAGCACCATAGGATAGATTTTGCAGATCATCAACCAGTTTATACCTTACTTTCTTTATGAAAAATTGCCTGATAGATGCATAGAAATTCAGCTGGATGTATTTAAAGATTCCTTTCAGTACAAATAAAGAAATCAGGATCATCAATACTGTAGTAAGGTTCATGGTAAGTCCCATACCTTCCATCATGTTTATAAAACCATGCAATTTCCCGAGGGAACCATTATTTGATGAATTTGATGCGCCTGACTCAGAAACAGATTGTAGCAAAGGGATAAACATTGCCAGACCTAATCCGTCCATAATACTGATCACAATACTCAGCAACAAATACAAAAAGAACCTGGCGCCAACAATGCGATAGTAAAATTTAAAATAACCCCAAAACGAATTTTTATAAGTCAGATCCATCATCATGTTTTACGTGAAAACTATAATTCTTTAGCTCATGCGTTTAAACGCCTGCTCCAAGCCTTTTTCTTTTACCTTGCTTTTTGCCATAAGCATGGCCATATCCATATCCTCCATATTTGCCACCGCTGCTAAATGCTTTTCCTTTGATTCCGTTAATTATAATTGACAAGGATGGCAATCTTTTTTCTTCATTTAGTTTGTTCACGAGCTTGATGGAGCTACGGAGTGAATATTTGTGCCGCACAACAAAAAAAGACATATCTGCCCATTTTCCAAGTGTAAGTGCGTCAGAAACTAATCCAACCGGTGGCGTATCAATCACGATCACGTCAAAATGAGCTTTCAGGTAGTCGAAAAGCTCTGTCATCCTGCCTCCCAGTATAATTTCTCCAGGGTTTGATGGCAAGGGGAAACCTGAGCTAACAAAGGATAGATTTGGAAACTCCGAAGTTGGATGAACAATATCTTCTATCTCAACTTCACGCGCTAAATAATTAGCCAGGCCGGTTGTTTCAGCAATATTCAACTTTTCTGACAATCCCGGGCTACGTAAATCGAATTCAAGGAGAACTACTTTTTTGTTCCTGATGGCATAACTATTGGCAAGGTTCAGACTCACAAAACTTTTTCCTTCCTGGCTGATAGATGAAGTAACCAATAACACTTTGGCAACCTTATCCTGGCTGAGGTAAGATATATTAGTCCTCAGCGTCCGGAATTGTTCTGCCGAAGCTGAAACCGATTCCGCCAGCATTACCATTTCGGATTCACCACGGGAATAGTCAATTTCGCCTGCAACATTAATTTTTGTTGCCGCTTCAATTTCTTTACGGGTTTCAATTTTTTTATTAAGCAAGGTGATAATCAGGATCACAACAGCAGGTATCAATATCCCGCAGCCCAGTGCAATCTGATAGATCAATAGTGGATTCGGTTCACGGGTTTTCTTATTCATACGGGAATCGATGATCCTTGATTCTGCAATTTCTGCCGATGCAAGTTCAATTTCCTTTTCTGATTTTCTTTCCATCAGGAACATATACACGGCCTGTTTCAGGTTGAGTACGCGATTAACCTGCACATAACTTTTCTCCTTACCTGGAAGTGTGCTGAATCTCGATGATGTTGAACGTTCCTGGCTGGAAAGAAACGTTTCATTCGCTTTAAGTTCCTGGCGAAGATTGCTGCTACCTTTTAATATGTTGGAACGATAGTCTGACAAAGTCTGGTTGATAGACTCAAGCCTTGGATCAAGTGCTGTTCCTTTTTCGAGGATATCGTTTTTCTGATTTACAGTCCCATTATATTTAGCAATGAGATCTGTTAATACGGGATCCATGATGCCGGTTGTGCTGATGATTTCGTCTTTACTCGCACCAATTTTCACATTGTTCTCCATCATGTTCAGCATCTTCAGCTTAAGGTCATTCTCGCTCTTTTGTTTATCTATAACCTTCATATCACCGAGCAATTCCGTTGCTGATTGGGAAACATCGTTTACCTGGTTGCTTGTTTTGAAATTACTGACTATGCTCTCCTGCTGGTTCAATTCGGCGGTTACTTCATCAAGCTGTTTTTGCAGAAAAGTCATTTCAACACGAAGCGCCTTGTTTTTGTAATCAAGGTTTGCAAGGTCATAACGGTAAACAAGAACTTTGATGAGTTTTTCTGCTCTTGAAGTAAATTCATCTGTTACTGATACCTGCAACATATCTGGCCCACCCTGTGGTACAGGCCCCACTTCAATTCTCCCCATGTATTTTGCAATAATATTGTCCCTGCCAACAAGCTGGAGATCGTATTCCAGGCCAGCCTTGAAACCACTTTTTTTGGCGATTGTAATCGTATCAGTGCCCACCTTGAGTGGTACGCCATATCTACCGGTGATACCTGAAGTTTCGGTAGTTACTTTATATGCTTCTTCATTGAAGGTAACTGTGTACAAAGGGCCGTCGGCATTGGAATCTGCCATTTTTGCCTTCACTGTAAAAGGAACTGAATCAAGGCTAACCGGCTGATGTTTTACTGTTTCATTTGATGTAAGTGAAACCTGCAGGTTCAGCGAATCTACTGCCTCTCCAAGTGTGGTACCTGATTTCAGCTTAAATATTTCACTACTTATATCCAGACCCGAGGAGCTGCTTTCAGAACCAGATGCACCAAACGGTGTTCCCCCAATCAGGTTCTTAGCCTCAGTTGGTTTCTTAATCAGCACATAAGTTGATAATTTATATAAGGGCTGTGTATATCGCAGATATAATACAGCTCCAACACCAAAAACCAACAAGGCAATGATGAACCAATAAAAGTTTTTCCCTAGTTTGGAAAAATATGTTTTGATATCAAATCCGCCACCGGATTCCTTTTCGTCAATAAATGACTGCTCCATGATTTTTGTTTTTAATCGTTATTTCCTTGTATTATCAACACAAGGCTAACTACACTTAAAGTAAGTCCGAGTAATGTACTGAACAGAACCGTTTCCTGTTGTATGACTGTATTTGAACGTGGAGGAACAATAAGTACATCTCCATGTTGCAGTTGAAATGTTTCTTTATCAAGGAGAACATCTTTTTTCCTCAGATCGATCTTTGTAATACTCCTTTTTCCTGCTGCCTGTCTGTATAACTGGATATCGTAGCGTTTTGCGGTTATCGGAAGGTCTCCTGCAGCAGCAAGTCCATCAAGTATTGAAGTTCTTTGTTGCGGGAGAGTGAATGTACCGGGGCTTCTTACTTCTCCCAACACTGAAATTCGGAATGTGATAAACCTTACATCTACCATAGCTTCCTTCATATATGGAGAGGCCAGCTCTGTAAGTTTATTTTTCAACTGACGCGCAGTTAAACCATAAACCTTTAGTTTGCCAAGCATAGGAAACTCGATGAAGCCCTGTGGATCTACTATCTGACCGGGTTCACCTAAAGTTGGTTGAACACCTTTCCTTGTGAAAAACAAAGCTGCTTCCGGATCCTTTCCACTAAATGAAATATCGAGCTGATCACCATATTCAATGGCCCTTTCTTCCTGTGGAGCAGGTGGAAGATCCACAATGTCACTCTCCGGCAAATCCTGGAAATAGCGTAGTTTTTTAGCAGTAGTGCAGGAGGTGAGACATGCCGCTACTACCAGGATGATCATTGAAATTCGGGTTAAACCCGGAATGAAACGAATCTTCATATACAGTTTTTGTTTTTAAGGGTTAGCCAAAAATAATATTATTTTTTTTTATCTACTAATCACCATCAAATTTTGACGATACCAATCAAATGCAAGGCCTAAACCCTTTTTTACGGATACTCCCGGCTGATAGCCTATCAATTCGCCGGCTTTGTCTATATTCGCAAGGCTATGTTTGACGTCCCCTTTTCTGTTTTCCCGGTAGACCGGCACCAGACTTATGCCAGCCAGAATCTTAATCTCATTCCACAGTTCGTTTAGAGTTGTTCTTTCGCCAAACGCAATATTCATAACTTCATGTTTGTCGATTCCTTCGACCAGTAATCCTTTAATATTGGCTTGTACTGCGTTTTCAACAAATGTAAAATCACGGCTCGTTTCGCCATCACCGTTAATATATGGAGCTTCACTCTTCAGTGCAGATTCGATGAATAAGGGAATTACCGCTGCATAGGGTCCTTTCGGATTTTGTCTTGGACCGAACACATTGAAGTACCTTAGTCCAACTGCATGAAAGTCGTAAGTGCTTGAAAAAACATTTGCGTACAATTCATTAACGAATTTTGTAACCGCATAAGGCGAAAGCGGGTTACCAATCTTATCCTCGAACTTCGGCAAACCAGGATGATCGCCATAAGTACTGCTGCTGGCAGCATATACCATCTTTTTCACTTTCGCATCCCTGGCAGCAACCAGCATATTCAAAAAGCCGCTTACGTTGACCTCATTGCTCGTAATAGGGTCATTAATTGATCGCGGTACAGAACCGAGTGCAGCCTGGTGAGACAGATAATCGATACCTTCAAGGGCTTTACGACAGATTTCCAGTTCGCGGATGTCACCTTCAATCAGTTCGAAGGAAGCGTTTTCAAGAAAAGGCCGGATATTTTCATGCGTTCCGGTACTGAAATTGTCAAGCACACGAACCTTTCCCGCTTTATTCTTTAACAGGTATTCAACGATATTCGAACCGATGAAACCTGCCCCTCCTGTTACCAGGAAAGTATTGTTTGAAATGTCGCCTGAATGAAATTTCTGTTCGTACATAATTATATATTACAATATGTATAGGTTACAATCTTGCGTCAGTCAGATTTTTGTCAAGTAATCCCTTTACGTCAAACAACACACAAGATTCACCACAAAGTTTTTTAACCATCGGGTAATTGAATTCTTTGTGCGCCACCGCAAGTATCACAGTATCATAAACCTTATCAACCGGTAATGATCCGAGCATATTGATGTCATATTCGTGTTTCACTTCTGTTGCGTCTGCCCAGGGATCGTATACGTCAATATTAACCTGGTATTTTTTCAACTGGTCAATAATGTCAATGACTTTGGTGTTTCTTACATCCGGACAATTCTCCTTGAATGCTATCCCTAGTACAAGGGCTTTGCTGTTTGCTACTGCTATGCCTTTACGGATCATCAGTTTCACAACATTCTCTGCTATATACGCACCCATGCCGTCATTAAGCCTGCGTCCGGCCAGGATTATTTCAGGGTGATATCCTACTTCCATTGCTTTTTGGGCAAGATAGTAAGGATCAACGCCGATACAGTGACCGCCAACCAGTCCGGGTTTGAAATTCAGAAAATTCCATTTTGTACCTGCCGCCGCCAACACTTCAGAGGTATCAATGTCAAGATGATTGAAGATCTTGGCAAGCTCATTTATGAAGGCAATGTTGATATCGCGCTGAGCATTTTCGATAACCTTTGCAGCTTCTGCCACTCTAATAGACGGAGCCAGGTGAGTTCCGGCAACAATTATGCTACCGTAAAGCTCATTTATTTCCTTTGCTGATTCAGGGGTTGAACCGGAGGTGACTTTTTTGATTTTGGTAACTGTGTGTTCCTTATCGCCCGGATTGATTCTTTCAGGAGAGTAACCTACAAAGAAATCTGTATTGAAAACCATTCCTGAAACTTTTTCGAGCACGGGAACGCACTCATCCTCTGTTACACCCGGATAAACGGTTGACTCATAGATAACAATATCGCCTTTTTTCAGCACCTTACCAACTGTATCGCTGGCCTTATATAATGGTGTGAGATCGGGACGATTGTATTTATCTACGGGGGTAGGTACAGTGACAATGTAAATATTTGCAGATTTAAGCTCTTCAATATCGCTGGTAATTAAGATACCGTTTCCTTTTTCGGAAGAAGAACGCAGAACAGATATAAGATCTTCGTTGCTGACTTCGAGAGTATAATCATTGCCCGAAAGCAAAGCGGCGACTCTTTTCTGATTGATATCAAATCCTATTACCGGATACTTCTTCGAAAATTCTATTGCCAGGGGCAATCCGACATATCCAAGGCCAATGACGCCGATAACTTTTTGTTCCATAAGGTGCTTGTCCCGTTTATTTTAAATTTTGTTTGGTACTTTATTTAATCATTTCTTGTTCCCGACCAGTTCACAAATTTTCAACTTTCAAATCTTATCAGTCACTAAGAATAATTATAAATGGATTATACGTTGAGTGCTTATTCGTTACCGGGCACAAAACATAAGCCTGCACTAAGTATATTGGATATATCAGTATCTACTATCAGGAACATACAATAAGCAATGAAAGCCAGGAGGTATTCGAAAGGATGTCAGGTAAGCTGTAATTACACAGGATGTTGGTGTGACCGAATCATTTCTTAATGTAGTTGTGTGGTTTCAGGATTTTCCAGAGGATGGGGAGGATAGTGTAGATTAATTAAAATCAGGCTCAAAAGTAATAATATTTCTTAAATAATGAAATAAAAGCCAAAAAACATTTATATGGCGATGTTGGTGAACTACTACCAGGTCGTGTTCATAATCAGTGCTTAAGGGTATTAATCAATGCTTAAGGGTACTGTCATTAACCGGGATAATCGATTGTAAATTTATAAAAGAGATTAAAATATATATGAGGTAGTTCTACGGTATTGCACTTATAAATATTTAGAGGTATTTTGGTCTGTCTAAGTCCTCTGATTTACTGATCTGGCTATTACATTTCCAGTTTCCCGGATTATTAATTGTCTTCCCAATTCAGTTTCAGTTTACAGAAGCTAAACCAGGAGTTTTCGCACAAAATGTAATATCAACTCAGTTTAATCAGGGCTAGCTTAACTCTTTAATAATCCGTCATGACCCCAGGAATCCTCCAGGCCAGTTCGCCAGTTTTGGTGCACCAGCTGGTAAACACCCAGATCACCACGAACTCCACAGGAATTGCAATCCGCTTTGGTCCTCAGCAAGTCACTTATCAGCAGCTTGATCAAAAAGCAGGCCGGATAGCCTGGTTATTAAATAATAATTGTCCTGACGAAGAAATAATCGGAATAAGTACTACACGTTCTATAGAAATGATAGTGGGCGTGCTGGGAATTTTAAGATCCGGCCGGGCCTATCTCCCACTCGATCCGACTTATCCCCCTGACCGGGTTTCTCAAATAATAAAGGAGTCTGCTGTTAAAAGTTGCCTGGCTTCCGGAAAAGACCATGATGTTTTAAAAAACACAGGCCTCAAAATGATTTCATCCGGCAATGAAGAAAATGTTGCTGAATATAGTGCCCGAAATTCTATCGGTTCCGGAATACCGACCCTTGCGTATATTCTTTATACTTCCGGTTCAACGGGAAAACCAAAAGGGGTAAGTATGGGACATGCCGCTCTTGTGAACCTACTCGATTGGCAGGCAAAGGAGTCAAAAGCCGGCCCCGGAACAAATACTTTACAATTTGCACCACTGAGCTTTGATGTTTCTTTCCAGGAAATATTTTCAACTCTTACAACCGGTGGCACCCTTGTACTTGCCGGGGATGATATAAGACTGGATCCTTTTCGTTTATTGGCGCTAATAAAGGATGAAGCCATCAACAGGGTATTTCTTCCGTTTGTCGCACTTCAGCAGCTTGCCGAGACTGCCGGAACAAATAATTATTTTCCCGGCTGTCTCCAGGAAGTAATTACTGCTGGTGAGCAGTTAAAAATCACCCCTCAGCTGATAAAATTATTTTCAGGAATACCCGAATGCAAACTATTCAATCAATACGGACCAACTGAAGCACATGTTGTAACCCAACTTGTGCTTGAAGGTGATCCTATCCACTGGCCCGCTTTACCTGGAATCGGAAGCCCCGTTAGCAATACGCAGATTTTTATCATTGATGAACACAAACAATTACTTGAAGACGGTGAGACCGGTGAACTGATTATCGGGGGTATATGCCTGGCAGAAGGATATTTGAATCAGCCTGCATTAACTGCCGGAAAGTTTATTGACTGGCAGCATCCACGCTCGGGTAAAATGCGGGTGTATCTGTCGGGTGATCTTGCCCGTTACCTTCCTGACGGTAACATTGAATTTCTTGGAAGAAGCGATGACCAGGTAAAGATCCGGGGGCATCGCGTTGAGCCCGGCGAGATAGAAGTTATCCTTAACAAATATCCTGATGTTGAACAGGCAGTAGTAATTGCCCGTGAAAACAAGTCTGGTCAAAAAAGACTACTTGCCTATCTTAAACCTGGTAAAGCAGAAATTAATTTGAATGCAGTGCGTGCCTATCTTGAAAGCAGTCTGCCACAATATATGGTGCCTTCAGCAATTATGCAGGTGGAGCAGTTTCCGAAAACAACCAGCGGTAAGATTGACAAAAAAGCACTGCCTGATCTTGAAATAAAAAGGCCGGATCTTGATACTATATACATTGCCCCTGCCACCGACACAGAAAAAAAGATTGCCGGCGTTTGGGCCTTCCTGTTAGAGATGGATCGGACAGGTACCCTGGACAATTTTTTTGAACTGGGTGGTAATTCGTTGCTGGCAGTTAAAACGATTGTTGAATTAAGAGAAAAATATGGCCTGGAATTGCCTGTAACCAAACTATACTCCCGCCCCACTATAAAAGATCTTGCATATTTCCTGGATCATGGTGAAACCCTAAATCAGGAAAAAAATATTAAACAGGGTCCGGCAACATATGATATTGCTGTAATCGGCCTTGCCGGCCGTTTTCCCGGTGCAGGCAACGTTGAGGCCTTTTGGCAGAACCTTGTAGATGGAAATGAAACGACAAGTTTTTTTTCCATGGAAGAACTAGATCAATCGGTTCCGGTTGAACTGAGAAATAATCCTGCTTATGTAAAAGCCAGGGGTGTATTGAACGATGCAGACATGTTTGATGCTTCTTTCTTCGGTATCAATCCAAATGTAGCTTCCCTTATGGATCCACAACAAAGATTGTTTCTTGAAATATCCTGGGAGCTACTGGAACAAACCGGCTATCTGCCTGCTCATTTTAAAGGAAGCATAGGTGTCTTTGCAGGTTCGGGCAATAACACCTATTATTTTAATAACGTTCAGTCAAACACCGGTCTCATAGACCAGGTTGGTGCATTCCAGGTAATGACGGCTAATGAGAAAGATTATATTGCTACCCGCACAGCTTTTCAATTAAATCTGAAAGGGCCGGCTATCAGTCTTAATACCGGTTGTTCCACATCGTTACTTGCGATCAGCCAGGCAGTTGAGAATATCAGGTCAGGAAGATGTGATCTGGCAATTGCCGGAGGCGTTGCAGTTACCGTTCCATTAAAAAGTGGTCATCTTTACGAAGAAGGAGCAATGCTTAGCAGCGACGGTCATTGCAGGCCCTTTGATGCAATGGCCGGAGGCACAGTCTTCAGTGATGGTGCAGGTGTGGTTCTGTTAAAAAAGCTGAATGAAGCAGTCACAGACGGTGATACGATCTATGGTATTATTAAAGGTATCGGTGTAAATAATGACGGAGCCGCTAAAAGCAGCTTTACTGCACCTAGTGCTGCCGGGCAGGCTGCCGCAATAAGACAGGCCATTGACGAAGCCGGAATAGATGCAGCAGAAATTGGCTATATAGAAGCACATGGCACTGCTACTCCCATTGGGGATCCGATCGAAATCGAAGGGCTGAAAATGGCGTTTGGCGAGCAGACTGTTAAGCAGTATTGCGCCATCGGTTCAGTTAAAAGCAACATGGGACATCTGACAGCAGCGGCCGGCGTGGCGGGTTTTATCAAAACAGTGCTGGCCCTGTATCATAAGCAGATACCCGCTTCCATAAATTTCAACAGTTCAAATCCACAGATTGATTTTAAGAATAGTCCATTTTACGTCAATAGTGACTTACGGTTATGGACAACCGATAAAAGGGTCGCCGGGGTCAGTTCGTTTGGCGTAGGCGGTACGAACGTTCATATTTTAATTGAGTCTGCGGATGCTGGGGTGATTCATTCGTCAGATCCGAAACCAGCCCAACTGCTGCAGTTTTCTGCGAAGTCAGTGGAAAGTATAATCGGATATGCTGATAAACTTAATGATTTTCTTGATCGCAAAAAAGATATTTCCTTACAGGACGTAGCTTTCAGCCTCAGATCAACACGTCAACCATTTAATCAGCGAAGATTCGTGGTAGCGAACGACAGTAAAACCGCGATCGATAAACTGCGATCACCAGCATTTCCAGGAGAGCAAGTTTTAAATAGAAATGCTTTTGACAGCGTTGCTTTTGTGTTTCCGGGCCAGGGTTCACAATTTGTGAATATGGGTAAGGAGCTCTATCAGCATGAACCGATATTCCGGGAAGCTGTGGATGAATGTGCATATCTGCTATATGAGTTCATGTCTGAAGATATACGGACAATTTTATTTGATGATACCACTATCAAAAAGGTTCACCACATAAACAACACCAGGTACACGCAGCCAGCCATGTTCATATTTGAATACGCGCTTGCAAAACTTTGGATGAACTGGGGCATTAAACCATCTGCATTTATTGGTCATAGTATTGGCGAATTTGTGGCGGCTCATTTATCGGGTATTTTCAGTCTGGGCGATGCAATCAGGTTAATTGAAGCCCGGGGCCGGTTAATGGCTGAATTGCCACAGGGATCTATGATATCTGTTCTCGCCGGTTTTGAACAGGTGATGACCCTGATTCCGGCTGGGTTATCTGTTGCTGCCGTAAATAGCCGGAAGATGACAGTTGTTGCTGGACCAACTGAAGATATTGACTTCTTTTCTCTTAAACTTAATGAAGCCGGTATAGGCAATAAAAAACTGGTTACCAGTCATGCTTTTCACTCTCATATGATGCAACCGGTAAAGCTCCCATTTGAAAAGCTTGTTGGTTCATTGACCATTAACAAACCAACAATTCCAATCTTCTCGACGGTTACCGGTAAGTTATTATCAGATTCAGAAGCGATTGATCCGGCATATTGGTCGAACCACCTGATGGCTACTGTTCGTTTTGCCGATGCCGTTGAGGAATTGTTATCCGGCACTCCTACCGCTTTCCTCGAGATCGGACCGCGCAATGTAACCACAACGCTTGTAAAACAACAGGCCGGCGACAGACAGGTTTTAGCAATTGCAAGCCAGCACCAGGAAGCCGGTGTACATCATGCCTATGCAGAGATTCTACAAGCGGTGGGACAGCTTTGGGCAAATGGAATCTCTGTTGATTTTTCAAAGCTCACAAATAAAACCAATTCCCGCCGTGTGGATCTGCCTTCTTATGCATTTGACAAAAAGAAGTATTGGGTTGAAAATGCGACGGCACAGGCTATAACAGGGATGCATATTCGCAGGAACAACAATGAACTTCTTTCCCCGGTTCAGAATCGACCTGCATCTTCAGGAACTTACGATGGCCAATCCGGAACGACGAGAAAATCTTCATTAATTATAGCAATCAGGAAGATTCTTGAGGAAGCTACAGGTTTTGATATGGTTGATACTCCTGCAAGTACCGGTTTTATGGAGGCAGGACTCGATTCATTGTTATTGACACAGGTCGCTTTAACATTAAAAAAACGATTTGCTGTACCGGTTTCTTTCCGTCAGTTAAACGAAGAGTGTAACACAATAGAAAAGCTGGCAAACTACTATATCGACAAGATTTCGCCGGATGCTGAAACGTCTGCACAGGAAATACAGGAGTACAATCAGGTTACCAGTCATGCACAACCGCAAACACAGTTCATACAACAGCAAAAGTTCATACAACAGCGGCTCTTGCCGCAAAGTCCTGATCAGCTGGCAAATGATCAGCCTTTACTTAACCAGATACTGCAGCAACTCCAGATACTGGCACAGCAGGTCGCTCTGTTACAGGCAAACCAAACGCTGCCACAACCCGGCGAATCTTCTGCAAAAATAGCAAAGCATCAAAGTGCTGCACTGCGAAGCGAAGCTTCCTCAAACAAAGATTCAGACAGCTATCGTATTGATAATGAGCCCCCAGTGCCAGGTGCAAAACTTGGCAAAGATGATATTGGAAACCCTGCCTGGTTTATATCAAATCCGGCGCAACCTGGTGGATACCTCCAAATCCAAAAAAATTAAAGCATCTCTAATGGAAAATATTATTTACGAATCCGTTCCTGTCAACCACAATCCTTTTACCGGACCGGAAATACTCTATACTGTTCCAACCACCGAACCCCAAAAAGAGATCTGGATTTCGTGTATCATGAATGGGGATGATGCCAGCCGCTCCTATAATGAATCTGTGATAATTAACATGGTTGGCATCTGCTGTCGTTTTTCGATGGCTACAGCCCTGAAGCAACTTGTTTCCAGACATGAATCATTGCGTGCCAGTTTCAGTACTGATGGACAAAATATGTTTGTTTACCGGGACTATCCGATTAATCTTGTATATGAAGACATTTCTAACTTAAATGAAGAACAGCAACAGGCTTATTTGTCGGCCTATGCAAATCGTGATGGTAATACGGCTTTCGATTTAAGTAAAGGTCCATTGTTAAGACCCGCACTTTTAAAATTAAGTGAACAGATTCATCAATTACACCTTACTGCACATCATATAGTTTGCGATGGCTGGTCGATGGGTGTAATAATACAAGACCTTGGAAATCTATACAGTGCATATGTGAGAAATGAAATACCGGTGATGTCTCCAGCGCCAACTTTTTCATCATATGCTGTCGGACAGCTCAATCATTCCCTTACTGCTGAATATAAAGCTACTGAAAAGTACTGGGTAGATCAGTTTGTTTCCTTGCCACCTACATTGAATCTGCCATTGGATTTTGACCGTCCACTGCACCGGAACTTTAAAAGCCATCGTGATGATTTTTTACTCGATAACCCGCTGGTTGAAGCAGTAAAAAAGCTTGGCGCTAAGTCGGGTTGCAGCCTGGTAATGACCATGCTTGCAGGTTTTGAATTGATGTTACACCAGATCACTGGTCAGAATGATATTACAGTCGGCCTGCCCGCTGCCGGTCAATCCGTTACCGGCAATGAAAATCTGTTAGGTCATTGCGCTAATCTTCTTCCTCTCCGCAGTTTTCCTTCGGATGAATTGAATTTCTCTGACTATCTGAAATCCAGGCAGAAAGCAATCTTAAACGCCTACGATCATCAGCAATTTACATTTGGCAGCCTGCTCAAGAAACTTCCGATCACACGGGATACTTCGCGGGTACCGTTGGTGCCGGTAGTTTTCAACTTCGACAGGAGTACTAACAATGGTGTTTCTTTTCATGGCTTAAAGCATAAGGTAATAAACAATCCCCGCTCGTTTGAAACGTTTGAGATCTTTGTGAATATCATTAGTTCTGAAGATGGTTTGATACTTCAATGGTCTTATAACAACAGCCTTTTCACTGCTCCAACGATAAGGAAATTCATGAGCAGATATGAAACAATACTTCGTTCAATTGTAGCTAATCCCCTACTGAGGATTGGAGACCTTGCTGCCCGGTTCAATTTAAACACCCGGTTTGAATACCCGGGTAATCAGTCCGCAAGTGAATATCCACGGAAGGCTACATTAGTGGACCTTGTTAATAAACAGGCTGCCAGTACACCTGGGGCGACTGCCATCTCCTTCAACGGGTCAGTATATTCTTATCAGCAGGTACAAGTGATGTCAGACCAGTTTGCTGCTCAACTAAATGCTGCAGGGACAACAAGTGGCGATGTTATCGGATTGATGGTGGAACGATCTCCGCTTGTGCTCATTGCAATGCTTGCGATCATGAAAACCGGTGCTGCTTATGTCCCGGTTGATCCGGAATATCCAAAGGACAGGATCAGATATATGTTAGAGGATTCGTCCGCCAAATTCCTCCTGACATCTCAGAAATATGCGGGTAGCAATAACTTGACATTGACTGAATTGTTGATTGAGGACCTATTAAAAAACATGGATGAACTTTCATCATCTTACTCACCCAAAGGCATAACCGAAAATGATTTAGCTTATATTTTATATACATCAGGTTCAACTGGTAAACCAAAGGGTGTGAGGATCATGCATTACAACCTTGTTAATATGCTATTCAGTTTCCGCCAGATCCTGGGTATAAAAAGTTCTGACCGGATGCTTGCTATTACAACTGTTTGTTTTGATATATCGGGGATGGAATTTTATCTGCCATTAATTTCAGGTGCGTCAGTGGATATTATTGGTTCAGAGGTAGTGAGAGATGGATTTGCCTTATTAGAAAAGATCAGGATGGCAAAGCCAACCATTATGCAGGCTACTCCTGCAACCTGGCAGATGCTTCTTGAGGCAGGTTGGCAAAAAACCGAAATAATACCTACAATTTGCAGTGGTGGTGAACCTTTGCCCCTCGATCTTTCCAGGGAATTGTTATCAAGATCTAAATCATTATATAATCTTTACGGACCTACAGAAACAACCATCTGGAGTTCCGCTAAGTTGATCCAGGCGAGTGATATTCTCATTACAATTGGCAAACCCATAGCAAATACGAGGTTTTATATCCTGAATGCCGATGGTACACCGGTTGCAGAAAACGAAACTGGTGAAATGTATATCGCCGGTGACGGTGTTGGTGCCGGTTATCATAATCAACCCGAATTAACTTCGCAGCGTTTTTTGCCGGATTTGTTTTCTGATAGTCAAGGGGCGATAATGTATCGTACCGGAGACCTGGGAAAATTTCTTCCGGGTGGAGACATTCAATGTCTTGGCCGGATCGATCAGCAAATCAAGATAAGGGGTTACCGCATTGAACCCGGCGAGATTGAATATTGTTTATCCCGGCATGCCGCCGTTACAAAATCAGTAGTCATTTCGAGGGAAGACCAACCCGGAAATAAAAAACTGGTAGCATATGTTGTTCTCACAAAACCGGTAAAGGAAGATGTGAACCGGTTAATTGGCCAATGGAAACAGGCTATCAAAGATTTTCTGCCGCCTTACATGTGCCCGAATGATTTTGTGATAATTGATGAGTTACCATTGACGCCTAATGGCAAGATAGACCGCAAGTGTTTACCAAAGCCATCGGGAGCAAAAGAAATGTTTGCAAAAAATCATGTGCAGGTGAGCCGTTTTGAAGCAACATTGATCGTCATCTGGTCAAAAATTCTCGGGATCAATAATCCAGGACGAAATGATGATTTTTTTGAGCTTGGAGGCCATTCACTGATCGCGATCAGAATGATGTCAATGCTTGAAAAGGAAACAGGAATTCAACTGCCGGTCTCAGTTCTGTTTGATTGTCCCACGATTGCATCTCTTGCCTCCAGGTTGGAAAGCAGGCAGCCCGCAAAACAATTCGAAAGCCTGGTATCAATGAAAAAAGGTGACGGCAAGATGCCACTCTATATGGTGCATGGTGCCCGCGGTACCGTTCCTATTTTTAACCGCACTATTGAGCATCTTCATCCTGATCAGCCAATCTATGGATTACAGGCAAGAGGGTTGGACGGCAATGCACCGATCGTTGAAACTATAGAGGAACTTGCATCAAACTATATTAGTGAAATTCTTGTAAATAACCCGGATGGCCCTTATGCACTTGCGGGTTATTCTTTCGGTGGGCTTGTGGCATTTGAAATGGCCAGGCAGCTCAAGGCAATGAATAAAGAAGTAAAAGCGCTGATTATTTTTGATACTTATGCAGATGCTGCCAATGCAAAACATTCAAGAACAGTTGCCAGGTTTCACCGCACCCGGATAGCTCTTATGCGTGGTGCTTATGATATCCGGTCTTTTTTCAAAAATCCCATTGCTAAGATCCGTTATGAACAGGAGGAGCTTAAAACAAAGCTGCATAAACCATATAGAAGAATCAAAGGTTGGGTTGAAGGAAAAGAAAAAGATCTCTTCTACTACAAGTATAAAATTGAAGAAACAAATCTGAAGGCGAAGTCAAAATACCTGCTGCATGAATATGATGGTATCGTTGAACTTTTCCGTGCCACCGAGAGAACATATTACCACGATGATCATTTATTCCTGGGCTGGAAACCTTATGCAAAAGGCGGGGTACGGGTACATGAGATTCCAGGTGAACATAACAAAATTTTCCTGCCACCAAATGTTAACGAACTGGCAAGAAAACTTCAGTTATGCCTTGATAAAGCTGCGCAAAAAGAAACCCAGGAAATTCCGCTATTTTATCGCAAGCGCATGATGGAAGCTGTATAATATATCAAATAGAAATTTTATCAGCAAAAGAGAAGCGTTTAAAAAAAGTTCAGAGAAGCATGTAAAAAAATTAAAGAAGCTTTATCAAAAGGCAGCTTATGGAATTGATGGAAATGGTTTGTGTTGATTGCCGGTTTATACCCGGTTTGCTATGGGAGGATGAAGAAGATCCAGGGTTGTCAACTGTGCAGATATACAGGATCTTTATCAACGATCACATGTCGAACCTTAAACAATATAAAAAGCTGCTTAGTGCCGATGAGATTTCGCGGGCAAAACGATATCATCATCTGAATGATCATGACCGTTTTATTATCAGTCGGGCCGTGCTGAGAATGTTGCTTGCCAGGAAGTTGTTGGTTCAGCCTTCAGAAATTGTTTTCAACAAGGGTATCAATAAGAAACCTTTTGTTGGGGAACCTTCAAATGCTTCCATCGAATTCAATGTCGCACATTCAGGAGAGTATATACTGATTGCAATTTCTGATTCACCCATTGGAACGGACGTGGAATATATGGACCCGGGTTTTCATTATTCGGAAGTGATGAAATTTGCATTCAATGAAAATGAGATGGCCAGCATCGCGAACTCGGCTTCTCCCCTCACTACGTTCTATTTATTATGGAGCAGGAAAGAATCTTTGCTCAAGGCTACTGGCAAAGGTATCAGCGATGATTTATCTGTCACGGTTTGTCTTGACGGAACGAACCAGGTTAATGCTTCTGCCATCGGTTCGAAATTCAATTGGAGAATCAATAGTTTTATGGTCGGGCCAGGTTATATAGGAAATATCGCATATTGCTCAGATAAACCTATCTATTTCAGTACTGTTAAAAATGACCGGATATTGGCAGACTAAACCAGAGATGCATTGCCATTGTCACCTAAATCGGAATTTTTAGTATATTTACGCAACAAAATCCATTACATATGTCGATCCTCAATACAAACAAAGACAAAGACAAAAAGAAAGGTAATCAGAATGCCGGTAAACCCGGATTTCCCGGCTCAAAAGGGAAAAGCAATACCAATAGCAAAGCCGCTGCTAAAAACACGAGGATTACCGGCCGTTCTCAAAGAGGCTCCTGATCATTTTTACATTAATTCTATTTTAAAAAGCATACCCACAATATATTTGTGGGTTTTTTGTACAATGGATCTTTTGGATTCTACAAACTTTTTTGAAGGATAATTATGTCTCAGTCTTTATACATTATCATTATCGCGATCGTTTTTCTTGTTGGTCTTGTCATTGGTTTGATTATTAATAAGTACAGGCTCGGGAATAAGATTAACCTGTTGACTTCTTCCAAAAATTCTGTTGAAGAACAGTTCTTTAAAACTGAACTGCAGTTAGAAAACAGTTCCAGGGCCCTTGAGGAACAGCGATTAGCGGGCCAGGTAGGTCTTCAGACCATTTCAAGGCTTGAATCACGCCTGGAGCAACAATTGATTAATGAGGTTTCATTAAAGGAGTCACTTAGCCTGGAAATTACAGCAAAGACCAATGTATTTAATGACAGGGACCAGTTAAGGGAGGTCTATACTTCAATTAAAACAAAATACGATGAGTTGCTGCTGGCAAACATCACAGTCAATAACGAAAAGAGCCGGACAAAAGGGCAGCTGGAAGAATACCGGATGAAGGAGCAGACTTTTCACAAAGAGATTGCCGATCTCTCTGCAAGAACTGAAGAGATGCGAAAAAATCTTGAAACAGCGGGACGGGAGAAATCAGATTTCCTGAGAAATATCCAGGTTTTACAGGCTGCTAATACAGAGCTTGTAGGGCAGAACCACAGCCTTGCCGCTAAGTATAGTGAGTCTTTAAAAGCGATTGCTGAACAAAAACAATTTATTGCCGAAGCACAACTTGCCCTTAAAACCTCATTTGATTCCCTGTCAGCTGCAGCGCTTGACAAAAACAATCAGTCATTTCTTGATCTTGCAAAAACCGAACTAAAAACACATATCAGTCATGCCCAAACGGATCTTGACAAACGCCAGCAGGCAATAGATATACTTGTGAAACCACTTGGTGAATCTCTGACCAGGATGGACGAAAAGATAAACACACTCGAAAGCAAACGGGAAGGAGCCTATGGTAACATCAGCACTTTGCTTGACCAGATGAAACTTAGCACCGCGGCTCTCGATAAAGAAACACGTAACCTGGTTACTGCTTTAAAAACAAGTCATACCCGGGGGCGTTATGGAGAAATAGCTTTAAGGCGACTTGTGGAATTCGCGGGAATGATGGATCAATGTGATTTCCAGGAACAGGTGACAACAGAAGGGGAAGCAGGTAAGCTAAGACCTGATATGATCATCAGGCTACCTGAGAACCGTAGCGTTGTGGTTGACAGCAAGGTGCCATTGAGCGCTTATCTGCAGATCTTTGAAACTGATGATGCGGAAACTCAAAAGCGATTATTACAACAACATGCAGCAGCAATACGTATTCATCTTAAACAGTTAAGCGCAAAAGCTTATTGGGACCAGTTTCCGGAAGCCCCTGATTTCGTTGTTTTGTTTATGCAGATAGAGTCCTCATTTGGAGCAGCGTTGCAGGAATGGCCGGAACTGATTGAAGAGGCGCTTAACAACCGCATTATAGTAGCGACACCAACTACCCTGATCACCATTCTCCGAAGTGTAGGATACAGCTGGAACCAGCTAAAAACAATGGAAAACATTGAGTCAATCCGTGACGCCGCTGTTGAACTGTATGAAAGAAGTGCTATCCTGATGGAACATATGGTAAATATTGGAAAGGGGCTTAACGGAACGATAAACCATTTCAATAAAGCCGTGGGCAGCCTGGAAGGCAGTTTTCTTCCACAAGGTCGTCGTATTCAACAGATGAGCCAGGCATATATTAAGAAACAGCTGATTGCTGCTACTCCAATTGAGCTGGCCGTAAGACCAATTACCTCTTTGCCACCGCAAAAAGATGAAAATGATCTGACAGGAATTGAATAACCGGATATTATTGAAAAAAAGATCTCATCAAACAAAAACAATTCTTACCGTTTGATGAGATCTTTTTTATTATTTGCATCTATTCAACTTTCTTGCTTATAGAAGTTTCCGCTACAGTTCCGAACCAGCCGTAGATTTTTGATTTTCCCTGCGGATTGGAATTCATAATATTTGAAGGAACATTTTGTAAAACCTCAGAAAACATTCCACCACTTGCCATTTGATTTATGGCCTGTTCCCAAAAGCTGAAAGAGCTTTTGCTAAGTGATCTCATCACTACTTTAACTTCATCTCCTTTCTGATAAGGCTTTTCTCCGGATGTCACCCCCTCAGTAAATGGAGGAATAAATTCATAACCATCTGAAATGCCTTCATAAAATGACCCATCTATACTCACCATATCATTCAGATAAGTATTTCGTGCTCCGTTTCTATAAGTCTGAATCCAGTAGTAATCGGTGCCGCCGGGAAGGTCCCTGGCATGAAACTCTGCATAAAAACCCTGTTTCTCAAAATCACCTGAACCTTCCTTAAACTCTAAAGTGAGAGAATCAAATGTCGTTACCCTTGACAGATAATCTGTTGCTTCAAAAGTTTCGCCATTCAAGGTGACATTTAGTTTGTATTGATGTCCAATTACGCCGATCGCCTGGCTGTTGCCCGGATCGAAAATATAAGCACCATTGTTAAAAACGAAGTCGTATGATTTTCCCTCGGTGATATCAGTAACCCGGATAGCAGCATTATCTATGGTGCGGGGCTGAGCCTGGTCCTGGTAGTTTACAGCCTGTAGTAATTTAATAGATTGCAAGCCTGGTTTGTCGCTGATCCAGGCATCCATATATATAAGTTTTTCTCCGTCCGGAAGATCAAGCTCGATGACTTTTTCACAGGAACTCAAAAGCAGGAGCGAGATAAGTATATATAAAGAAGACAATAGATATTTCATTGGGTGAAATTTAAAATTTAAAGTTCCAGGTAATAGAAGGTATAATGGTTCCGATGATTGATAAGCGTACCGCTTCTTTTTGTTGCGGGTTATCTTCGTTCTGTTGGAAATATATAGAGTATGCATTCTGCCGACCATACACATTATATAGGCCAAACACCCATTCAGTTTTGAGTTTTTTTGTTTGTTTTCCTTTCCAGGTAGCAGAAATATCCATCCGATGATAAGCAGGAAGGCGGAAATTATTTCTCTTGCCCGTGCTGTTAAATGGAATTGGCTGTCCCTGGATGTCAAATCTGATATCCGGAAAAGTTGCCGGGGCACCAGTGCCATAATTGAAGCTACCGGATATGTCCCAGCGCTCAGTTAAGGTATGTACAACCGAAACGTTTATTACATGTGTGCGGTCGTACCGGCTGAGATACCATTCGTTTTTACTGATGCCATCAGTCTGCCTCCATGATTTTGACCAGGTGTAGTTTATCCATCCCTGCCACTTTCCGGTTTCTTTTTTCACTTCAAGCTCCACCCCATAAGCCTTCCCCTTGCCAGTAAGAAGGTCAGCCTCTACAAGCTGATTTAATTCGAGATTAGCATTATCAATATAATCAAGAACATTATGCATTGACTTATAAAAAACTTCAGCAGAAAATTCAACCGGTAATCTTTCTGGTATCGTAACTATACCTACTGAGAATTGATCTGTAACAGAAGGGCGAATATTGTTCGTGCTTGGAAAGTAGAGATCTACCGGCGTTGGAGATGCGGTATTTGAAAGAAGGTGAACATACTGTGTGCTCCGGCCATAAGCAGCCTTGGCATAAGTATTCTTCTGGACGGTGTAACGCAACGATACTCTTGGCTCAAGGTAAGTCCAGTTATTTACCGGCTTTTTGCTTTTTACCACTTCTTCCCTATCCAGTGGCTTCCTAATGTTTGGCGTAGTGTCACGGAAATGATAAACCGTTGTGCCACCTAAATAGGCATATTGACTTAAACGAACACCGGCCTGTATATTCCATTTTGGTGAAACCTTCCAGGTGTCTTCAACAAATAAACCAAGTTCGGATCCGTAACGGTTTTTTAGAGTGATATCGCTTTTGTCACCATCGCTTGTGCTAATGCCTTGTCCGGGATAGAAGTTATAATAAACGAGATTGAAGCCTGTTTTAAGCTGATGCCTGTTATTAATAAACCAGGTGAGAGTTGGTTTCAGACCGTAGGTTTGAATATCTGATTTCCAGCTATAGCTTTCATTTTTGTTTTCTTCCGATGAGCTGAATCCCAGGCTATAATCGTATTTGGAATAATAAAGACTCGTGTTCAGAAATAACTTTGGGGTAAACAAGTGGTTCCATCTGAGCGTACCAGTGGTATTTCCCCATTTGAAACTTGCTTCATCGCCAACGCCAAACACGTCCCTGCCGAGATATCCACTCAGGTAAACCGTGTTTTTGTCATTGATTTCATAATTGGCCTTTGCAGTAAGATCATAAAAATACAGGGTATTGTCGCGATCTTCTTTCTTTAAAAAAGGTTTTGAAAGCACATCGATATAAGAGCGCCGGCCTGCAATTATAAATGAAGACTTGTCTTTTTGAATAGGCGCTTCAACCGCGAGCCGACTGAAAATATTTCCGATGCCGCCATTTACAGCAAGTTTCTGGTTGTTTCCGTCTTTCATCCGAATATCCAGAACAGAAGATGTTCTGCCCCCGTATTCTGCCGGGAACGCACCTTTATATAAGGTCACATTTTTCACAGCGTCGGGATTAAACACCGAGAAAAATCCTAAAAGATGTGAGGAATTGAAAACCGGCGCCTCATCCATTATAATGAGGTTCTCATCCACGTTTCCACCACGGACATTAAAACCCGCGGCACCTTCACCAACTGATGTGATACCCGGAAGCGTAAGTAAGGCTTTGATTACATCGGGTTCGCCCATGAATGCAGGTATCTTTTTTATCTGCCCTGCACTCAATTGTTGAATACCCAGACCTACTGTATTGGTTCTTTTCAGTTTCTTTTCACCAGTTACGACTACTTCCTGCATTTCAGTTGCCCTGGAGTCAAGTACGAGATCCATTGAGATATTGGCGCTGAGTTTAATTTGTTTCGTGAAGTTTCCATAACCCGCATAACTAACTACCAACTCGTAGTCGCCACCAGGAAGTGATACTGAATAGAATCCATACGCATTCGACTGAACATTTACAGCAGCATTTGCGATACTTACTGTTGCATTAATCAATGCTTCGCCGGTCTGTTCATCTTTTACATAGCCACTTATTACAAATAACTTCGCCTGTTGTGCATGAACGCTGAAACAGAACATTAAAAGGGTAACAAGAAATGCCGGGCTGGCGAATTTCTGTCGGATCATATTTTTTTGTTTGCAAAGATGACATCCCACCAGCTCATCACCCCTACCGCTTAAAAAATATTTAGAAAATCTTAACATATGTAAAGTAAACAATAAAGTCCGGCGTGGCCGGACTTATATTTCAATTAAAAATCAAGCTGGGCTTAATTTTTTGTAGTGCTATCGGTTAATGTGCCGTTTTGGATAAACCTGATTTGTATTGCTTTGTCGTTATTCGGCTCACCTGGTTGTCCGGCAAACAAAATGGTATAGGCTTTCTTATCTGCAACCTCAATTGTTCTTGTTGCGCTGATATTGCCGCCGTTTTTTATCTCTATATTAATTGCGCCGGGATTAACTGCGAAGAACGATGACACTTTTGTGAATGGTGCAGCTTCGTTTACAGCTTCGGTAGCTCCGCTGTTTATTTTCACAACCGGCTGGCTGGAATCCGGAATAGCATTTACATACCTTATATAAGCCTTTCCATCAGTTGAGGAAAGGCTATCAAAATTGTCTGTGACCACAATGTTCTTATACACAGAATCAGCTCCTACTACAAAAAGAGAATAATACTTGTCGGGCTCAAAATTAAAATTTGATTCTGTGAAACCAGCATTTGAAATGAAGTCATAGGCTTCAACCGTCCGGTTGCCCGGGTAGATGTTTATATATTGCCCGGTGAATGCTGTGTAACTAAGTGGAGATGGATTTATAGAATTTCCGGATAACGCGATCCCAACAGCCGGTTGGTCAGATGCCAGGTTGAACGCCATTAACCCTGCTGCCGGAACATCAATATTATCGTTGTCCGATTTATTACAGGCTGTAATCATTACCCCACTTGCTGCAATAAATATCAGTCCAATGCCGAATTTTCTGAATCTTGACTTTACACTTTTCATGACTTATTCTTATTGGTTGACGGAAGTTTAAAATTTATTATATCACAAAATTACCTTTTGCGTAGATAAATTGTTACTTAGTGTGAATAGCTTAGCAGAGCATTAACTTTCCATTGATTTGTTCTTAACAGTGATATTAAGACCGGATTAAATTTTACTAAAATAACCTGCGAAGTTGGTTTGAATTGACAGTAAACACGTTCCGGTTTGGGTTTCCGGAATCACATTGTTAGTATCTGTATATGGGATGTCTGATACTAAAAATCACCTGTACTAAAAATCATCTGGAATGAACTTCTAAAATTGAGGTAAGCGATGCACTGATGTCTTCGAGGCTTCCACCTTTTTCAAGAAAACCATGAGCGCCACATGAGATTACTTTGGAAACACTAACATCTGTGTTGTCTGTGCTGAAAGCAAGAATTTTTATTTCGGGGTATTTCGATCTTAGTTGGCGTGTAGTTTCAAATCCATCCATTTCCGGCATATGGATATCCAGTATGCAAATATCCGGTAACGCGTCGCCTTCCAGTTTATTTAATAATTCTATACCGTTGGAGGCTTCTATCGTTATCGCATAACCGAGGTGGTTCAGCACCTCAATCAGGCCTTGCCGGAAGATCTTGTGATCATCCACCAATGCTACGGTTATTTGGGAAGTTTGTTTCATTTATAATGGGCAATAACAAATGTATAATTCCTCATCTGCTCTTTACTTAAATGCCGCAGCCGTTTTATAAAACCGGTATTTTATGACGGCACGCTAAATGTTTTTATGTACTAAATTACTTTTTTCAAAAAATCATTTGGAAATCCGGCGCCGGCATCAAGGCATAAAAATGCCCGGTAGTTAAAAACCACCGGGCACAACCATCATTTAAACCTAATTTACTGCCAACTGATTTGCTGCTGGAGTAACAGATACAAACATTGTATCTTTTTTGCCTGTTGTATCTTTCTTGTTTTTGTCTTTTTTGCCTTTTTTCTTTTGAGTGCTATCCTGGAAGGGTTGATCACTCATAGTTGAATAATCTTCATGAATATAAGAGTTTCCAGTGTTCGTCAATGCAGCAAAAACGCCAAATGATAAAAGGGCCAATCCCCCGGTTACAAATATCTTTTTCATACTTATAGTTTTAAATTATTGAAAATTTATATAGTGCGTACAAAAATTGTACTAGCTATCTTTTGAAGTTATCTAATAAACAAGACAAGAATTTTGCGGAGAATTTGCTGAAATGTGGAATTTTTGACCGTTAAAACGCATTTATGAAGTCGATCTGGCAAGAAACACCAGGTAAGATCCGGGAAGTACAGCAAGCGATCAGCCAATTGTAACAAGCGGAGCAATGTCGAACATTCCCGACTCTGCAAGGCTATTAAAGAGATAATTTTTGGCGCAATGGTCGAATTATTGCTGACAGTGCAAAAGCCTGGTTAATAAAGTAAATGCGGAATGAATCCGGAGGAAATTCGGCGTATTTTTGCATGATCGACTTTGCTTCCATATGATCTGAATAATACTTTGTTTATTGTCAGGAACAGATTATAGAAATTAAAGCAGAAAATATGAAAGTCATTATTATCGGGGGTGGATTTGCCGGCATGAATCTCGCAAACAAACTCGCGCGTTACAAATCAATCCAGGTCACGCTTGTTGACCGGAATAATTACAATTTTTTCCCTCCTCTTTTATACCAGGTTTCAACTTCTTTTATTGAGTCGTCAAATATCAGTTATCCATTCCGGAAGATGTTTCAGCATAAAGAAAATCTCCGTTTTTATTATGGCTCCCTGATCAACATTGATCATGAATCAAAAACAATCGAGACAGACAATGGTAAACTGAATTATGATTACCTGGTGCTGGCGATGGGTACTGAAACAAATTATTTCGGTATGGAAAATGTCCGGAAGTTTTCTTTACCGATGAAAACAATTGATGATGCGCTTAACATGAGGAACCACCTCTTGTTGAATATGGAAACCCTGATCAGGACCAATGTTGATGTCGAGCGGCAAAAGCGGAGGGTAATCGTGATTGCTGGTGGAGGCCCTACCGGTGTTGAACTTGCAGGGATGATTGCCGAGATGAGCAAAAATATTCTGGCAAAAGATTATCCGGAACTCAATTCACCCAAAGGCTCTATCTACCTGATTGATGCGGGTGATGCACTACTTGGACCAATGAGTAAGAAATCGCAGAAAGAAGCTTTTAAAGTACTTGATAAACTCGGGGTTCATATCAAACTAAATACAGCTGTTAAAGACTATGTGAATGGTGAAGTAATTTTATCAACCGGTGAAAAAATCTGCTCTAACACCCTGATCTGGGCAACGGGAGTTATTGCCCGCGAAGCCCCTGGCCTTCCTTCAACGAGCATTGGAAGAGGCCGCCGTATACTTGTAGATGAATACAATAAAGTTCTTGGCACTGACTCGGTGTTTGCTATTGGGGACCAGTGTTTCCAGACTAGTGATAAGGATTTTCCTAATGGTCATCCCCAGCTTGCCCAGGTTGCGATTCAACAAGGCAAGTTGCTGGCTCACAACCTGGAACGGATGCGATTGCAAAAACCACTTGAAGCGTTTCACTATAATAATAAAGGTTCAATGGCCATTATTGCGAAATATAAGGCTGTTGTTGATCTTCCCCGGAAAGGATTTTTCTATGGTTTTTTTGCGTGGATTATCTGGCTTTTTATTCACATCATTCCAATAGCCGGCTATCGGAACAAGGCTAAACTGGCATACAACTGGTTCTGGTCATTTATTACAAATGATCCGACCCTCCGGCTTATCATCAGGCCCTCAAAAAAGGAAGACATATTACAGGGCAAAAAAGAGATTGAACAGGATGTTGAAGACAACGGTACATCTCCATTTGGTGAAAAACCCAAGGATAAGCTTCCGGCTATAGCGCAATCGGCTAATCAACCCGGGATAGTTCCTCCGAAAACAGTTGAAAAAATTAGCTGAAACTCGAGTTGCATTGCGCGTCCATTACATTGAACATCAATTTATATGAGACGATATTTAATTTTTCGCTTTAGATATTAAAGGATTAAATATAGCTACCGCTACCCTTGAATCCGCGCAGCCATAATAGAGGAACCATTTATTGCGATGAAAAACCAGGCCCTCAACAAATACGGTTCCGGCCGGGTACTGTCCTGATTTTTCAAAAGGCGCTTCAGGAACGAAAAATGGTTGGTCTAGCCTGCCGATTGCTTTAGTGGGATCGTTCAGATCAAACATTACCTGTCCGGCGCAATATGAGTTAGCAGTATAATTTGTGTCCCTGTCGGCATCACTCCTGTTTTTGCCATTATAAAGCAGCAGTATCCCACTGGCAGTAATGATCGCCGGTGGACCACATTCAGTAAGATCACTGTCAAAAAATCCTTTGCGGGTTGTTATCAGCTTTTTCAGTTCCCCGCTTTCATCAAGTAATGGTTCCCAGTTCACCAGGTCAGTGGAGGTGGCTGCATGTACAGAATGTTCGCCCCAATAGATCCAGTATTTCCCGTTGATTGTAGCAATTACAACTTTTCCCTTAACCATTTTTGTTATGATAGAAGCGGACTTGGAAGCCATGTCATAAAATCTTCCTCCATGAGCTGTTTTAAATATTGAACCGTGCTTTTCCCAATTAATAAGGTCTTTTGAGATTGCAACACCAATCCTGGGAACCTTGTTGTTCCACTGGGTATACAACATAACATATCTGCCGTCTTCGGTCATTGCAACCCTTGGATCCTCACAACCTCCCCGCCATTCCACTTCTTTTTGTGAGTCTTCCGCCGGATAAAGAACAGGTGTTTTGCGACGCTTCATTTTTATGCCGTCTTTACTTGTTGCCAGCCCGATCCTTGAGGTCCTGAAGCCGATACCTATTCCCGACTTATCTTCTGCACGATATAAAACATGTATTTTTTTACCTTTTATGGTAGCTGCAGGATTGAAGGTATCATTGGATTCCCAGTCAACCTGCTCACCACGCATCGGGCAGAAAAAACGTGTAAGACTATCAGGTGAAATGATGGGATTAGCATTTGCAGGTCTGATGAAGGGACCAAAAGCCCAATCCGGAAGTACTCCGGTACCCTGGGCAGCATTTACAAAAGGAAGCAACAGTAAGACAAAAACACCTAAGTATTTTGAAACACTTTTATAAAACCTGCTGAATTGAGGAAACGATATTATGGCAATCATATGAAGCAATTAAAGATGATATCAATCAGGAACGGAAAAGGCCGACGTTCATTAAAGCATTCAATTTAAGTGAAAATCTTTGAAGAGCCATTGGATTAAAAGCATGATTGTGTTGACTATAGTGTGGTATAATTACTAATAAGGTTCATGGGAATGCCCCATCAATAAGTAAATTCATTTATTACTTATAGGCCATATCTTCATTTGCGAAAGAGAAACATTCAAAGATTATTACGAATGGAAATTTGAATGCATCTTTGATTTGTCAAACAGAATAATCCTAATCCAATACCCCTGATATACCAACCCAATCCAAACTATGAAGGCCCGTAAATCCGTACCTTGAAGACTAATTGATCCGCTATCCCTTCTTATCAGATTACTGAATAATTCCAGGGATACAATAAAAGCCCCGTCGAAAGACGGGGCTTTTGTGTTTAACAAAAGCCGCCTTTATGACGACTCCTGGTTTTATCGTTATGGTCGGTTGCGTTTATAAAAGCCTGTGCCTCCGGTACTGATTGAGCAAAGGCTTCCGGTACTGATTGAGCAAAGGCCTCCTTTCCTGATCAAAACGCGTAATTCACAGCGCAATGGCATCGTAATTTTACCAGGTTTTGTGATCGTAGTAAAACTATAAATAAGTATAACTAGTTAAGGAACCTAAGATCATTGTTCATAATTGAATTTTGTATGACTGGTGTTGATTTTTAAACGAATTTTTGACTACATCTTTGTGTGGTCAATACGAGATATCAAATCAGTTGCAACCTGATCCTAACCCTAAGAAAACCATCCGAATCCAAATCCATCAGAAAAATCAAACCAACAAATCCTAATCCTAAAGAAGCCCAAACCAATCCAAATCCGGTAGAAAAACCAAACCAACAAATCCTAATCCTAAAGAAGCCCAAACCAATCCAGATCCGGTAGAAAAGCCAAATCATCAAATCCTAATCCTAAAGAACACCAAACCAATCCAGATCCGAAGAAAACCAACGATTCTCGTAGACGACAAATCCTGATCCTAAAGAAAACCAAACCAATCCTTATTCTGGGAAAACCGACCAAATCCAAATCCAAAATCCTGAACAAACCCAGCATGAATCAACGGTCTGAAGAGGGAGAGCCCTACCGTAAATCCAAACATTTGAAAACAAAGAAATCCTGTATTCCTGAACGAATTTGAACACAATCATACTCCAGGAATAATGAATCCCGCGGCTAATACCGCGGGATTCTGTTTTTAATTCTTCCCTTTAGTTTATTTGGTAGCCGATAGGTTTAAATGTAAAATTATTTGACATTCCGGCGGAACAAGCTGTTAGTCCTACAATCAAATCCATTTCTGCCAATATGGTAATTGAATCACCGGCTTTACTTCGCGGAGGTAAAACAGCAATTTTTCCTGTCTCCCCATTTACAGAAACATTCATGAAAACATTAAAGGTGACAGGTATCTCATCGGGAAGGATCCCATAAGGTTCAAGAGCATTACAAAGGTTACCAAAACATCCACGATGTGGTTTATCATGCCCATAAATTTTCCTGAACATCTCCGCACTGCAAGGTGTCAAAAGAAAGTCGTGCCTTCCAACATTATCTTCAACAATTTTAAACATCAGGTTGCTCCGGTTAGAATAGAAAGGATCGCCTGTTGATAAAAATATTTTCTCTGCATAATCGATGGTTCTGCCTGAAGACAAATACTCTTTCTGATCTTGCAAATTAAAACAAACCAGGTCTGCTACCTGTTCACCTTCAATGTCCGTTATCTTAAGCAGCTGATTTTTTTTCAGAATGAAGGCCACACCCGATCTTGGGGGAATAGTCTGAAATTCACTCATGATTAATTTTTAAAGGGCAGGTCCAGCCAGCGTCATAAACTTTGCCGCTATATTGAAAAGTTTCGGAGCGTTCACCAAAATCGCTTAACATAGGATTGATGCTACCGGTTATATCCACATCACGTTTTCGTATCACCATTTTCATTTTTTCAAACCTGTTGTCTGCGCGTAATTTTTCAAACTGCTGATGTGGATTAAATACGATTGCAGGATATTTAAAGTTCCTTGCATGACGCGAACTTCCCGGATGCAATCCTATGATAAAAAACGCTTCTTCCTTCAGACTGAAACTAAAATTTTTGGAGTCAGGATTGCTTTCAACTCGTTTATCATATTGATAGTTCTGACAATCGAGGTCGTGAAGCGCCTGGAGTTTTCTCCATAATAACGACTCAAATTCATCTTCCGATATTTTGCAAGGACCATGAAACAGGACGGCCGCTGATGTAAAATGATCGTCATTTTCGCGATAGCTATCAACAAAATCATATAAGAATTGCAAAATCGACTGGTCATCGATGGGACATGCTAAATGTGGTGATTCATAAATCGCAATCTTGCCGGCTTTTACCGCTGAACGGGCAGCAATGCATGGAAATAACGAATTGTTTATATGATCAATAAAGGCCTGCCCCGGGCCACCAGGGCTTAATAAAGTACCCGCTGATTGTTTTGCATGTTGCATACTATGATGAATAGTTAGTGAAACACTGGCATCTCAATATCAAGTTGCTTTAATAATTTAAAATGCTTTTTTGCCTCTCTTAAAAAGGAATAACCTTTCCGGAACGACCAATATGGATAACCGTTTTTGTTATTATAACTCGAGATCCGGTACAGTACCTTCCAGTGATGTAAAAGTATCCGGTAAGCCTGGAATATATTGTTACCATTACCATAAACATGATGTGGTTCGGCACCGCTTCCATTGTACTCAAGTATCGAAAAATTTTTGCCTTCTTTCAGATCCTCGATTGACGAACATTTTATATCGTACCTGCCATAATAAAAGTGACCTGCATAATGACTAAAGCTATCAAACAGCGCCAGTAATTTTTCATCTTTTTCACTCTCCAGGCTCACCAGTTTTCCACCACGGCTCAGGTTCAGCGCCAGAGACAGATAATAGATTTCTCCTTTCGGTATCACATCGTTCAACTTATTTATATGTTTCACCCGCATTTCCTCCTGTTTGAACCTGACCCTGGGGTAATTCCTGATCAGTTCTTCCAGGGTTGATTTGCCATCTCCGGTTACCTGGAGATATTCTTTCCGGATAAAGCCGGTAATAGTTCCTTTTAAATGGCCAGGCAGCCGGTAATAAAACACGCTTACCTCAATGGGATAAGGAATCAGTGTTTGGATAATATAATCAACCGGCATTTTAGTATGATAAGAGTTTAACGACTCAGACGATTCAATTCGTCGAAAAAGGAATCCCATCATACCCACATCAGGCTTAACAGCCAGCGGGAATGTTAGCCCCGCTTTTTTCAATTTTCTTAATACCAGGTCAAACGATTCCTCCTTTGAAATTAACAAACTTAAAGGGTAGGTTCCGGGAGGTAACTGATCATACATCTCATGCTTACTTTCACCCTCGAATCCGCCAAAGGTCAGAGTAGGATTTGAAGGGGTGAAAAACCACAATGACCTGGCTCTTAGACAATACCAAATCCACGCCGGGTATAGCGGAATGTATTTCAGATGATAATGCCAGGTTTCCCAATGCGTAAGTTTATAAAAGAATGCACTGAGCCATTTTATCAATCCATTTGCTTTCCCGGAACCAGGTTGTTCCAGATTATCTTTAATTGAATCCACAGAGATTTTTATGTATGTTGATTTTTCCCGACGTAATGTACATCATTGTGTATATTTTTATTTTCTTCTTCAATGTCATTGGCTGAATGATTTCCAGGACCAGGTACTGCCATGCTCCGGAAAAATTCGCTCTGTATCAACTCCTTATTGATAAATGCCCCGGCTACCCCTCCCGCAGCAATTGCATTTGCCAGCGAACGAAGCGGAGAGCAATTATCACCGGCCGCAAACACACCCCGCACAGAAGTTTGCTGATATTGATCTACTTTAATATGTATGTTGTGAAATTCACATCCTAATTCTTCAGGCAGTGTACTATGCTGTTTCATAAATGGTCTTGCGTAGGCCACATTAGCATCCATGCTCGTGCCATCTTCAAAGTATATACACTGAAGATATCCATTTGTGTGATGGAGCCGGTTTATTTTCGTTTCAATAATTTTTATGTTTTTTTCTGCCAGCAACTGGTACTGATCCTTTTCCAGCTCTGCCTCACCGTTAGTTACCAGGGATAACTTGTCGGTCCAGTGACTAATGAGTTCCGCAAATTCAAATGCAGTCGTCCCGGATGCAATTATTACCGTGTTAATGCCCCTGAATTCGTATCCATGGCAATATGGACAATGAAGTACCGAAATTCCCCAGCATGCTTCAAATCCATTGATCTCCGGCATCTCATCTTTAAGACCCGTCGTCAACAATATTTTTTTTGCCTGCAGCACCTGCCCTGTGATGGTGGTTAGTTCAAAATAATCATCCACCGCTTTTGCTGTTTCAACTATATCTTTTAAAAAATTCACAGTTGGATATTGCAAAACTTCCTGCCTGGCAATAGAAGTTATTACTGAAGGACTTCGACCATCCTGTCCTAACAGGTTATGTGACCTTGGTACCGGTTTATTGCAGGGGTTGCCTCCATCAACAATCAAAACCTCACGCATCGATCTTCCCAGTGCCATTGCCGCGGATAGTCCTGCATAACTTCCACCAATTATTATCACATCGCTTAATGCCATTTCCCTAATCTTTTGAATTTGCTCCTAAAATTTTCGGTCTGCCCCTATTATTAGAATATATTCCTAATAATGGAATATACCCAAGCCACAACACCTACTGCAAATATAATACGAAGCAATTAACAAATGCAACTATGTTGCAAATAATAAATATATGTTTTAGAATTGACGCCCTTTTAAATAATGCCGGGATTAAAAATTCAGACCAGCTGCTATAAACTTTTTTTCGAACATACGGTGTCCGGTTTCGGACATTTTACGAGTAGATATATCTCGTATTAAACTGATTTTCAGAGCAATATCAAACTGGCTTAAATCATGATTCAGATATTGGTTCTATATCCAAACAGTAATCAACTAAACTCCATCACAAGCATATGATTAAGAATTATTTCAAGATTGCATTCAGAAATCTTTGGCGTCACCGTGTCTTCGCGACCATCAACGTCCTCGGTCTTACCGTGGGGATGACCGCATGTTTCCTCATTTTTTTGTATGTAAAGTTCGAGTTGAGTTATGATTCCCTTCATTCGAAAAGTTCAAGCATATACAGGATGGTCAGTGATATCAAGACTCCATCAGAAACCATCAATGCAGGCGGACCTTCCTGGGCTGTGGCTCCTCACCTTAAAGCTGACTTTCCTGAAATTGAACAAGCTGTAAGGGTTTCTGGTGCTGACAATATGCTGATCAGGAAAGATGATATAAAATTTGAAGAACCCGATGCCATTTACGCAGATTCAGCTTTTTTTAAAGTTTTTGACTTTGAACTAATCAAGGGAAGCCGGGAGAAAGCGCTGCAGGAGCCATTCAGTATTGTATTTACAGAAGCTGCAGCAAAAAAATATTTCGGAACTGCGGACGCTATGGGTAAAACCTTGCTGATTACGGGACGAGCGCAACCGGTGACTGTAACAGGTATAATGAAAGATATGCCGGAAAACTCCCTGATTAATGAGGATGTGATTGTTTCGATGAACACACTTACCCAAAAATTTAATCCAGGTCTTGATGACCAGTGGGGAAACTATGGATCTTCAACTTATATATTGCTGAAGCCAAATACAGATGCGGCTTCCCTGATTAAAAAGTTTCCCGCTTTCCTTGAAAAGCATAATGGATCCGAAATGAAGGAAATCCAGATGTATCCGACCTTATTGCTGGAACCCCTGCGCGAAGTGTACCTGTATTCAACCCGCCTCGGTCAAAAAGGAGGAAACATTTCAAACGTGTATGTATTTTCTGTGATTGCCATTTTTATATTGGTGATCGCCTGTATAAATTTTATTAATCTTACCACTGCAAGGTCAGTTGAGCGGGCAAAAGAAGTGGGTATCAGGAAAGTTGTAGGAGCATTAAAATTTCAACTTGCCAGGCAATTCATTGCAGAGTCTGTATTGCTGTGCATCATAGCATTTTTTGTTTCTGTTTTACTGGCAAGCTTATTATTACCAGGTTTTAATACGCTGGCAGGCAAACAAATCAGCACAGGGATATTCAATAATCCTGGTAATATTCTGACACTTTTTGTTTCATCTGTGACCATAGGTCTGCTCGCAGGAATCTACCCTGCCTGGGTACTCTCTTCTTTTAAACCAATTACTGTGCTGAAAGGAAAATTTTCAACCAGCACTCGTGGTATCATCCTGAGAAAAGGCCTGGTAGTTGCACAATTTACAATCTCAATAGCGCTGATCATTGCGACCATTATTGTCTACAACCAGATGGATCATATGCGTAAGCAGGATCTTGGATTTATTAAGGAACAAGTCATGGTTATCGATACTAAGGGTGAAGACGCAAAATTTGCATTAAACCTGGCTGTCCGAGATTTACCGGGAGTTGTTTCCACTGCAATGTCATCCAGTGTACCGGGTGGTGGTAATCCTGGTGCATATTCAGAAATCGAAAACAGTAAAGGGGATCTGCAAATAGCAAACCTGGATTTATATTTTGTAGATTATGATTATATACCGAACTATAAAATGAAGATGATTGCCGGCCGTTCGTTTTCAAAGGAGTATGGTACAGACACCACCAAAGCAATGGTCATCAACGAAGCAGCTGTAAAATTGTTTGGCTATAAAACTCCACAGGAAGCAGTGGGCAGACGTTTTAAACAATGGGGACGGGAAGGCCAGATAATCGGGGTTGTAAAAAACTTCAATTTCAGGTCCCTACAACAGGAAATAAAACCTATAACCATGAGGATTGAACCTAATGGGGCTAACCTGCTTTCCGTAAAAGTGCCGACATCTAATCTGCCTGCAACTATTGCTGCGATTGAAGGCAAATGGAAAACACTGATTCCAAACCGGCCTTTCAGTTATTTTTTCCTGGACGAATTTTTTGATAAACAATACCGGAGTGAAGAAAGATTCGCAAAGCTGTTTGTCAACTTTGCGATCCTTGCCGTTTTCATCTCCTGTCTTGGCCTTTTAGGTCTAGCATCTTATAGCACCATTCAAAGAACACGTGAAATCGGAATTAGAAAAGTGATGGGTGCATCTGTGACCAACATAGTGAATCTTTTGTCATTTGACTTTCTAAAACTGGTTGCGTTATCATTCGTGATTGCAACACCGGTTGCCTGGTATTTCATGTATAAATGGCTGGAAGATTTTTCTTATCGTAGCAATATAACATGGACAGTGTTTGCTATTGCCGGTATGCTGGCTTTCCTGATTGCATTGTTCACTATCAGTTTCCAGGCAATAAGGGCCGCCATTGCAAACCCGATCAAAAGCCTCAGGTCAGAATAAAATTGGTCTGTATTTCTTTTACACAACGCTTTATCACAATTGTTTATTGATATCCGCTATGATAAATCATGTCAGGTCAGCAATCAGAACCATTCGCAAACAGAAAACCTATGCACTGATAAACATATCGGGGTTAACAGTGGGATTATGCGCCTGTCTTATTGTGGCTACTGTTGTAATTGATGATCTTTCATATGACAAACACTGGAAGCGCGCGGATAACATATACCGTATCATCACCATTAATACCATAGGAGACGGGCTCTATGAACGTATGGCTTCTTCGTGGGCTGGACTTGCACCAGAACTTCAAAAGAGTTATCCGGAAGTTGAAAGCTTTGCCCCTTTTGCTGATGGCGCATTTCGTTTAAAAGTGAAATCAGCTGATGATGATGGAATTAAAGTAAATTCTATCATAACGGATTCGGCAATCTGGGAAATACTTGATTTAAAAATAATTGCCGGTAATCCAAAAAAATTTATAGCTGGTCAGTCTAATCTTGTTATCTCCGAGTCATTCCGGAATCTTTACTTTGAAGGGCTTGATCCCATTGGCAAAATCATTTACGATATTCCGGCTTATGGAGATAAGTCAAAACCGCATTTAATTACCGGAGTTATCAGTGATATACCAGGTAACACACATTTGCGGGCGGATGTTATACGAATTGACAAGAGATATGTTGAAACACTTAATAAAAAGCAATGGGGCACATTCAGCCGGAATTATATTTTGTTGAAACCTGGCACCGACATAAACCAGTTCACGAAAAAAGTAAATCAGTGGTATAAGGGCTTCGTCGAGGTTCCAAAACCTTACCAGTATGAATTCCAGCCAATAAAAAATGTGTACCTCGATTCCGCATTTGCCAATTATCAGAAGGTAAAAGGTAACCGCCAGCACATTTATATATTCTCTGGTGTAGCCTTGCTGTTGTTATTAATTGCATGCGTCAATTTCGTAAATCTGAGTACAGCGAGATCGGTTACCCGGCTCCGTGAAACCGGAGTCCGCAAAGTATTAGGCGCCTCAAAACGACAGATCATGATGCAGTTTCTTGCAGAGGCATTAGTGATATTTTCTGTTTCAGCAATGTTGGCGATTTTTTTATATCAGCTGAGCCTTGGGTATATTGAAGCCTACCTGGAACATCAATTGGTTCAAACGTTAATTTCGAAATTTACCTTGCTGGCTGCTGCCCTTGGAATGATTTTGATTGTCGGGGTTTTAACCGGTCTTTACCCAGCGTGGTTAATGTCCGGGTCAAAGACTGCAGGTTCGCTTAAGGGAAATGTGTTCAGTAACAAAGTGAATGGGCAGCAATTGCTGCGAAAAACGCTTGTAGTTCTACAGTTTTCCATTTCAATAGTTGTGCTCCTGGCAATGATCATCGTGCAATTACAACTGCGTTACATGAACAATTCCGATTTGGGCTTCGACAAAAACAATCTTATGAGTATAGGGTTCGTCTCCTGGGAGGGTAAAAGCGCCGCTTTCCGGAATGAAGTGGCAAAACTTCGTGGTGTGCGACAGGCAAGCATTAGCTCATGGATACCCTCTGCCGGGGCCGGATACATGTCAAGAGAAATTGATGATCAAGATCATCCGGGTAATAAAATCAACGTCTGGTATATTTCGGGTGATGTGCACCTGGCCAAAACCATTGGTCTCCGTTTGAAATCCGGCCGGTTACTTAGCCCTGAATTTGCAACAGACGCCATGAATGAAGATAGCCTGCGGGAAAATGATGAACATTCTTACAATAAACTTTCTGAAATAAGACCGGCCCTGATCACAGCAACTACAGCAAGAATGCTCCATGTTGAAAAACTGGACAACAAACTGCCTGAGGTCAAAACAGTACCGGTTGGTATCGTAGATGACTTTCACAATGAATCTTTCCACGAAAAACTGGGTCCTACTATTATTTTTGCCGAGAGCAATCCACAACATGGCGGGATGCTGGTAAAGATTGATCCGGGCAATGATCAACAGGTGATGAAATCTGTAAAAGATCTCTGGAAGGAATTTTACCCGAATAAATTGCTTGAAATAAACTGGGTTGATGATCTGTTAGCCAGGCAATATGAACCCGAAAACAAGTTAAAACAGTTGTTTACATTTTTCAGTTTATTGACGATGATACTTGCTTCACTTGGCATCTTCGGTTTGGTTGTTCATGCAGCCCAACATAGAGTAAAGGAGATAGGTGTGCGAAAAGTACTTGGAGCTTCGGTCTCATCAATTTTCAGTTTATTGTCTTCTGAATTTGTAAAATTAATGATGATAGCATTAATTATAGGCTCACCCATCGCCTGGTACCTGATGAATAACTGGCTGGCAAATTTTTCATACAGGATAAGTATACCCTGGTGGACTTTTGCAATGGCGGGCCTCATTACTGTAATAACGGCTTTGATCACAATAAGCTTTCAATCAATAAAAGCTGCGTTTGCTAACCCGGTCACCAGTCTTCGCAATGAATAATTTAATAACAGGGCATTTTGTTCTCAATATGTTTGCCAGACCTAAAGATGCTGAGTCCGTGTTATATTGAAGATTTATTGGGTATTTTATTACTGAAAATGATTGCTGATTCTTCTAACTAAGAACCTGGGTTTCCCACCCGGGCCGGCAGCAATTTATTCAACCAACTGGCATGTTATTTTATGAAAGTCTGATAAACATCGCTTAATTAAAGACTTAAATTAAAATTACATGAAAGCAGCACGGATTCACGGACCAGGGAGTGTAACCTATGACACTGTAGATGATCCGATCATAAAACAAGACCGGGATGTTATATTAAAAGTAACCGCAACAGCTATCTGTGGTTCAGATTTGCATATTTATTCAGGTGGACTTCCGCAGCCACGACCTATGGTACTCGGACATGAGTTTATGGGCATTGTTGAGGAAGTAGGTAAAGGCATCACTAATCTGAAGCGGGGTGACCGTGTAGTAGTACCATTTCCAATTGCCTGCGGTACTTGTTTTTTTTGCAACCATCACCTTCCGGGACATTGCGAAAATAGTAACCCGGAGCATTATGGACCAGAAGGTGGATTAATAACCGAAAAAGGCGGCGCCCTTTTTGGATATACCGATCTGTATGGAGGCTATGACGGAGGCCAGGCGGAATATGTGCGTGTTCCATATGCCGATTTCGGTCCCCGTATCGTGCCGGATAATCTTACTGACGAGCAGGTGTTGTTTTTGACTGATATCTTCCCTACCGGTTATTCCGGAATTGATTGGGGCGAAGTAAATGGTGGAGAAACGGTAGCCATATTCGGGGCCGGGCCGGTGGGGATCATGGCCGCAAAAAGTGCCTGGTTACGCGGTGCTGCAAAAGTCATTATAGTGGATACTCTTGAATACCGTTTATTAAAAGCGAAAGCAGCCGCAAATTGTGAAACTATATTATGGAAAGATAGCGCCAAAAACGTGGTTGAAGAGATTCGTTCGATGACCCAGGGACGTGGAGCTGATGTTTGCGTAGAAGCAGTAGGATTTGAACCAGACAGAACGATTCTTGACAAGGCAAAGGCGGTGATTAACCTGGAGAAAGGTTCACCAAAGGTCCTTGAAGCTTGTATGAGTGCCGTTCGCCGGGGCGGTATAGTTTCTGTGCTCGGGGTTTATCCGACAACATATGACAACTTTCCTATCGGCCAGTTTTTTGATAAGGGTATTATATTGAAAGGTGGCCAGGCGCCTGCCCACAAACATATCGACAAACTATTAGAGTATGTGGTAAATGGTAAGGTGGTACTTGACGACATCATTACCCATCGTCTTTCCCTTTCTGAAGTGGCCCATGCTTATAAAATTTTTAAAGAAAAACAGGAAGACTGTGTAAAAGTAGTGCTTGATCCATGGAAATAAATCAATTAAATGTAAACTAAATAATACCATTGTGAGATAACCAGGCAAAATGCCTGGTTATTTTTTATGCGTTTATTGATAGTTGGATTTTACTCATGTACAGAGGTTGCAAATCTTTATGATTTTCATCGTAACTTATTACCATGAAAATGATTCTGACTTTTATCTTCATTGCAGGTTTTCTGACCAATGGATTTTCACAACAAGGTAGTAACACAGATTCCATCAGTGTTCAACAAGTAGTCATAAAGTTATTTGATGGTATAGCCGGGTTAGACTCATCTGAAATTGTCACCCACGTAACAAAAGATTTCCTGTTGTTGGAAGACGGCCAGATATGGAACACAGATTCACTGATCAAGGTACTTAAACCAATGAAAACCCAGGATTTTAGACGAACCAACGAATTCCGTTTTGTGAGTCAGCAAATTGCGGGTGGAATAACCTGGATAGTTTATTATAACACGGCGCATATCCTGTTTAATGGACAGAAAAGAGATATTAATTGGCTGGAGAGTGCTGTTCTTGTAAAAGATGATAATAACTGGAAAGTTAAAATGCTGCATTCAACAATGCTTAGGAAACCTTCAGCCAGGTAACCGCGTATACTAATTAAACAATTGTACACTCAAGAAAATTTCTTAAAAATAAGACCCGAATGTTCAATACAATTCATATAATGATCCTGAGAATAACGGTACTGTTGCAAATTGTATTGATACTAACGCCACATGCCGGCCATACTCAGCTTCCGAAATCAAATGCAGTCTTTACATCTGACATTGATAATTTCTGGTTAGCTTACGATAGCATTATTAAAACAAGTGACCGGGAAAAGCAAACCAATATTATAAAGGCATTATATATTGATGTCGGCACAGAAGGATTAAAGGCTTTCATGACTGCCAGGAACTTTTCAGCGGAGAATTATATAAGGTTAATCAATGACTACCCTGCTTTCTGGAAAAGTGTCCGCAAAAATACCCTGGCCATTAAATCACAGGTCGAACAGATTGAAAAAAGTGTTGATCGGTTCAGATTATTATATCCTTCAATAAAGCCCGCCGGAATTTATTTTACAATCGGAGGTTTAAAATCGGGCGGAACCACTACCGAAAATATGGTACTCATTGGAGCAGAGATGGCTGCAGCTGATACCGGCACTGACGCATCGGAACTCAGCAATTGGCTGCGCTCAGTGTTCAGTAGCCAGATATCAGGCAATATTGTTGGATTAAACATCCACGAATATGTACATACGCAGCAAAAAAAGAAGGGAGCCTCTTTAATTGCTCAATGCCTGCAGGAAGGTTCAGCCGACTTCATAGCGGAACTGGTAACCCGTCAGAAAAATCTTAATGATTATATGATTTATGGCCAGAATAATGAATCCACCTTAAAACTTCGTTTTCGAAATGAAATGTGGCGAAGATCGATCTCAAGCTGGCTTTATAATGGCGAAAGATCGGAACATCCTGATCTTGGCTATTTTATGGGATATACCATTTGTCGTGCATATTACAACCGGGCAACCGACAAACAGCAGGCAATTAAAGACATCATTGAGCTCGACTACGCAAGTAAGGATTCAGTTACCATTTTCCTGGACAAATCATCTTATTATAGTAACCCAAACCTTCGGACCCAATAGCCGGTTATTCTTTCCAGATGGCTACACTGTTAGGATTTACTCCCGGACTTACTGAAAATGAATATTTCTTCTTTCCGGTTTTGTCAAAACAAAAAACTTCACCAGAGCTAATATAATTTTTTGCATCTGTTACAAATACTTCACCAGTAGAATTATCAATGGTCAGCCCATAAGGTGATACTATTACCGTACCGTCGGTTACAAAGTTTTCAGAAGCCTGTTTAAAATCTGTTGTATTAAGTACTCTTACAGTATTTGAACCAAGATAGCCACCTGTCACAAATAACTGTCCATCATAAAAACGAATCTTTCCCACAGTAGTATCTGCCTTTTTGATGATTGCGCCGGTTGTAGAATTAAATTTTACAATTGAGGGTTTGATAGTACCATAATTGCCTGTACATGCTACATAAACATTGCCTGCTTCGTCGGCTGTAATGCCCCCGGGATTTACTCCGACAACGATCTTGCGCGTTTCTGTCATTGTTACGAGATCGACTAATGATACCGTTGAATCGGGAACATTGTTGAAACCACCTGAGTTGGAAACGAATAATTTATCCCCTGCAATTGCCATCATTTCAGGGTTTGCACCTACAGTAATAAACTTTTCGACCTGCAGCGAATTCGTGTCTATTACTGCGACTGTGCCATCATAAGATGAAACAAGTACTTTGTTTTTATATGGCAGCGCATAACGTGGTAATCTTGGTGCACCGCTATTATTTTTGAACTCAATTTTTTGTAAACTTTTCGCAGTTGCCGCCGAAGAAACCTGCACATAACTTGACCCGTTCATCACAATATAGATCTTCGATCCATAAATAATGAGATCATTCCCGGTATCACCCAATCCGCTGCCATTCGCAGTTGCAAATATATCTGTGCTTGTTGTATTGGTGGATGTATTGTAAAATGTAAGTGTAGTATTGTTTTGATTGAATAAGCCTTCATTCAAAACATACAGGCCCCTTGTTATTTTTGGTTGTTCATGTTCATCTACATCATCTTTTTTACACGACACTGCGGACATTGCAATAACAGCGGCCAATAAAAAAACGTTTGACTTTTTCATCTTGATTATAAATTATTAAGAGTTAAAATTATTTTATACGACCTGCCGGGCATGGGATAATATCGCACTACATCATAACGCGCATCGTTGATGTTATTTATTTCTACTTTCGCTGTAATGCCTGAACCTGCCAGCCTGAATTTCTTTGAGACAAAAACATCACAGGTTATCCAGCCGTTTATTTCGTTAAATGGGTTGTTTTCTCCCAGGGTAAAACGCTTTCCGGAAAATAACAGGCTGGGTCCTGCCATCCATTGACGATAACCAAAAGACAACATTGCTGAACCCGAATGGTCCGGTGTATAAGGTATTCTGTTTTTATAGGTTGTCGAAGCCGGGTCTGTTTTGTCCAACGCTTTTTGCCAGGTATAGGCAACTCTTGTGAACCAGTTTATTTCATGAGACAGTTTGCCATCCAGTTCGGTGGTAAGATCAATACCATTGATATTCACAACGCCCAGGTTGAGCATGGTCCAAACAAACAGGTTCCTGTTCGGAACTGCGACAATTTTGTCTTTCACCCTCAGATGATAAGCATCCAGGCTTAACCCCAATTTTTTTATCGCCCCATTATAGCTTTTGGCAAAACTGACACCAAGGTTATAGTGATCAGCAAATTCCGGCTTCAGTGATCTGTTTCCAACGAGATTATAATAGAGGTCATTAAACGTTGGCATCCGGAACAACTTTTTATAAAAAGCCCTGAACATAAGCGGACCATCTTTCCGGGTCTTTACACTCAATGCAACGGCCGGAGTAAATTCATTGCGGTATAATGTCGCAGCATTATCAGTTTTATCAGCAATATAGTTATGCAACACCGAGGTATTAAGTTGCCATACACCCCTATGATAATTCAGAGAGATGTTGTTCCAGGCAGCGATTCGCTTCGGAGCATTATAATTGCCTGTATTTGCTTTCAGAGTTGTATTTGCAAAGTCTGATGAGGCAGAAATAACCAAATTATTCCCGGCTCTGTGACTGGCAACTGCACTCAGGTATATTTCCTGTTGCCTGTAATTATTCTTAAGCCCCCCCTGGTTATTCGGGTAATCGGGGTCAGAATATAATGTTTTATTGTACTGGTATTTCGCAGAAACGATTATGTTGGTACGAAATCCGGGCTTTAACTTAAACCTCGTTTGCGCATATACATCGCTGTTAGCAAGCTGTTGTACAGACCGGTCATTGAAAAAAACGATTGCACCTGGCAATCCTCTTTCGGAAAAATAAGAACCAAATTTTGTTTGCCAGTTTGAACTGTCGCTGAAGATATAAACCAGATTCGCCTCTGATTGAATAGAGCGGACAAAAGAGTTATTTCTTTCCGATTTATAGGAGAGATTGCCATTATCAACTACCACCGGATAATTACCGGTTGAATAGGTTGCTTCAATATTTCCGCTTAAAACCAGTCTGTCATTTAATGGCAGGTATAAGCCGGCAAAAGGTTGAATATGTTCAAACGAACCAGCTTTTATCCCGGTTTGCCATCCGGTTTTACCTGAACGGTTCAGGTCAAAAGTGTTTGATTCAATCGCAACTGTTGTTCCCGCAGCTGCAGCTCTCGCAGGCACCAGCGTTTCCTGTATCCCCGCCTGGTGCAATTGTAAAGACTGAATAAAAGTTGTCGAAAAACGACTAAGATCGATTTGACCGGTCTGCTGGTCCGATACCGGGATGCCGTCATAGAGAATGCCGGTATGAGCGGCACCCAGGCTTCTTACCGATATTGTTTTGAGTCCACCGGTACCGCCATAATCCTTTATCAATACCCCGGAAAAATAGCGCGCTGCATCCCCTACTGAGTATGCATTTATATTGTCCAGTTGCTTTTTATCAAATGCCTGTACCGGGGTTATCGACTTGAATAATTGCGGTTTCCCTTCAGCGCTGATCGTAACGGTCTGGAGTGTTGCGGCCGTATCTTTTTCCTGGCCTGCTACAAAAGACGGTATAAAAAATATTGTGCTCATCAAACTGATTAATGAAAACAATGCATGGTGATATGCAATCGAAAAACTTCTTTTAAACAAAATGAACATGATTAATTACTCATTATCCTCACTACTTTTTCCACGAAAGCATGTGATAGATGATTGTTATGGCAGGTCTTCTGGCTTGAAGCGCGATCTTGCGGCCTTCCCGTTTCGAATAAAGAAACAGTGGCAGTAGATGTGATCGCTGTGTTTGCTTCTTACAGCTGCGGGAACAGCTCCGGTTTTCAACCGGATTCCCTTTTAATCCTTGGAATCTGAAATTCCAGGAACCAGTAACTGGCGGCAAATATAGATTTTTAAGATGATCCTTTCTGAACTTTTTGTCCCGCCCGGCAGTATCGTCAAAATTTAGCTATGAAGAAAATAGGAATCCCTATACCTTAACGGGGTATGGTGAAACGCTGGTCGAATTCAACCCTGTACAGACAACTATTGGAATCAGCGTTTTACTTATGGAAGGTTAAGAATTATGAATATCAACTTTGAATAACCGGCACTTATTTAAGTGTTATAATCTCCCCTGTTCTTACCGACTCGTCACAGGCTACGGCAATACGAAGGCTGTTTACGCCGTCTTCTATTGAATCGGTCAGATCAAGGTCTTCACGTATCGCTTTCAGGAAAAACGCCTGTTCCCGATTACAAAGTTCCTGATGGTCCGGTTCATCCAGGAGGTTTATCCATTCATCTTTTTTAGTGAATTCCTGGCTGGCATCTATATCGGCATGATGCACCCGGATCGATTCTGTTTTTGTATGTGATTCAACATTATCTGATTTGCCCGTTCCACCGGCATTTTGAGCTATTATGGAAACTGAGCCTTTGGGACCAAAAACATCTTTTACAAAAAAAGCAGTTTCACTCACCATAGGTCCCCATCCTGCCTCATACCATCCAACTGATCCATCTTCAAACTTTAACTGAAGCTGCCCGTAGTTATAGTTGCTGGCCGGAATTTCATTTGACAACCTTGCGCCAATGGCATGAACCTTTACCGGTTTTGAACGGGTCATCTGGCACATAACATCTATATAATGTACACCGCAATCAACGATAGGACTGAGACTGTTCATAAGATTTTTGTGAACTGTCCACATGTTACCATGTGATTGCTGATTCAGGTTCATCCGCATTACCAGTGGTTTACCCATTTGTTGTGTCAGTTCTATAAACCGCATCCATGAAGGGTGGTAACGAAGTATATATCCAATGACCAGTTTTTTTCCTGATTCAGCCGCAGCCTTTGCAACGCGCTCAGCTCCCGCGATCGTGTCTGCCAAAGGTTTTTCGATAAACACATGACAACCTTTTTTAAAAGCAGATAGTGCGAAGGATTCATGGGTATCAGGATAGGTTGAAATACAAACCGCATCAGGTTTGGTAAACGACAACGCTTCTTCATAATCAGTAAAAAGCGGGTACCCACCCCCAAGCTTATCATTTAATACTTCTTTGCTTTTCCCGGTAGAAACCAGTCCGCATATTTCGAACCCATCGATGTTTGTATAAGCGATTGCATGTGAAGCACCCATGTTACCACATCCCACCACGAGAATTCTAACCGGTTTGTTATTGTTTGTCATGTAGTTTATACTATTTGTTTCCGGAACTAATTTATACTGATTGTTATTCGGAATGATTTATTCAAAATAATACGGGACGCAAATATACATCCTAAAACAGTAGTTTCCATTCATTCCTGCTTTGAGTAAATACCAAAAAAATCTTTCGCTGCTGCACGGATAAATTGTAATATGTGCTATAAAATTTTCATATGGAGGATAGAAGAAATTTTCTAAGGAAAGCAAGTCTCGCGATGATTCCGGGGATTATCCCTTTCGCCCCTGTAATGAGTAATTTAGTAATTAACAGGAACCAGGGCTTTGAAAGAGATAAGGTGCCTGGGATACAGCCTGAACAAAAATCGCAACGACGGTCCGTATACCAGCCGGAGCTATCGCCAGTCAATTTTGTTGCTGATAAAGAGCTGATGTCTGCCGGAGATTATATTTCAAGGTTGGACCTGATCAATAAACAATCAGCCATCCAGGCAGATTCATATGGAAATGGTGGATCAGTAGAAGCTTTGGAGAAAAAATTCGCAGCAATTACCGGTAAACAAAAAGCGATTTATATGCCAACGGGAACCATGGCGAATCAACTTGCCATAGCTGCCTTATGTGGAGCAAATACCAAAGTTTTTGTGCAGGAAACAAGTCATGTTTACCGTGATGAGGCAGATGCAGCACAATCGGTTCACAACAAGAGATTAATTCCGCTTGCAAAAGGTGAAGCAGCTTTTACCCTGGGAGAACTTAGGGCAGCTATCGATTATCATAATGATGGAGAAGTTTTCAAATCCGGCATTGGTGCGGTAAGCATTGAAAACCCGGTGAGGCGGGCTAATGGAGCCCAGGTTCCTTTCGATGAAATCAAAAAAATCTCTTCCTGGTGCCACGAGAATAAAATTAAACTGCATCTGGATGGGGCAAGGCTATTTCTGGCTTCGGCATATTCAAAAATTCCGGTCAGGGATTATTGTAATCAGTTTGATACTGTATATATTTCATTGTACAAATATTTCGGTGCGGCTGGAGGAGCGATTCTTTGCGGAGACGCTGAGCTGATCGGAAAGATGGAACACCAGATAAAAATTTTTGGTGGCACTATGTACCAGGCCTGGCCCCAGGCGGCGATGGCTTTACATTATTTGGATGGATTCGAAAAAAGGTTTCAATCTGCTGTTATAAAATCCAATGAATTATTTGCACAGGTAAATAATCTGGCTGAATTAAAAATTATTCCCTGGCCTAACGGCTCGAATATATATCAAATGAAATTCACGAATGACATAAGTACAAAAAAATTCAGTGATACTATGCAGGCAAAATACAGGATAACAATCTCCGGTTTTCTCATGGATGGTATAGGCCGGCTTGCAGTAAACGAGTCTATATTGCTGCGTGATAATGAAGAATTGCTAAAGGCGATTAAAGAAAGTTTGTTGGCAGCTAAATAGATAAAAAACCGGTTGTCATGCACAAAGGCAGACAACCGGTGGCGTGGTTGCAGAAGCATCACAACTAGTGCATCGCTTCGGCTATGTTTACCTTGCGTTTCCTGTTCCCTTTCACCATAAGCACAAATGGGATACAAATAAGGAACATGACGCCGAGGTAGAAAAAAGCATCCATATATGAGAGCACAGCAGCCTGCTTTGTGACCACATGATCAAGCGAAGAGTAAGCAGCTTTAAGTGCCTCGTCGAAGGTTTTACCTTTGGCCATAAACCCATGTTGAAGAGCAGTAACACGTTGCTGCACATCGGGATCATTTAAATTAAGATGCGAAACAAGGTTACTGCGATGATCCATGTTTTGTCTTGAAAGGAAAGTGGTAATTACCGCGATTCCAAAAGAACCACCCAACTGGCGCATCATGCCCGTAAAAGCAGCGCCCTGGCCAATTTGCTGACCTTTCAGTGTGCTCAATGACAGCGTTGTAATCGGAATAAAAAGCAATCCCATCCCGACTCCACGAACTATCAGCATCCAGAAGAATGCATCTTCTCCTGTATCAGGTGTAAGGATCTTATATCCCCAGAAGCTGTAAACAAAAAACAACAGCATTCCAGAAGCAACCAGGTATTGTTGTGGCACTCCCTTACTTAATAATTTGCCGATCAGTGGCATCATAAAAGCCGTGGTTAGCGCAGCAGGTATCATCAGCATACCCGACTGCTGTGCAGTCCAGCCAAGGGTTGATTGAGTATACAATGGGATCATGAAGGTGGAGCCATATAATCCAAAACCAAGTATAAATGACAAAATTGTTCCTACTCTCAGGTTACCGTTTTTCAGGACCCTTAGTTCAACTATCGGTTTTTTCGCGGTGAGTTCACGCCAGATAAAAAAGAATAAACCAAAAACTGCAGCTACGGATAATATGATGATGGTATTCGAACTGAACCAATCATCATCCTGCCCTTTTTCAAGTACATACTGCAGTGATCCGACAGCCAGCGCGAGTAAACCGATACCAAGCCAGTCAATTTCAGAAGTCAGGCTTTTTTCAGCATATTTCGGACTTCTTACAAATTGCAAAGTCAGCAATGTTGCGATGATACCAATAGGGATGTTAATGTAAAAAATATAGGGCCATGTATAGTGGTCGATAATATAACCACCAAGTGGCGGGCCGAGTGTTGGACCAATAATAACACCCAATCCATAAATCGCCTGGGCCATACCTCTTTTTTCAGGGGGATAGCTTTCCGTGATGATGGTTTGTGATGTAACCAGGAGTGCACCACCGCCAATACCCTGGATAAAACGGAATATTACCAGTTCCCAGATATTTGTGGCATTCCCACATAAAAAAGAAAAAACAGTGAAAATGATAATGGAAGCCGCGAAATAATTGCGACGACCGAATTGTTGCGAGAGCCAGCTGGTCATGGGTACGATGATCACGTTACCAATTGCATAAGCTGTTATCACCCAGGCAACCTCTGTTAAAGTAGCGCCCAGGTTACCGCGCATTTCGTTCAGGGCCACATTTACAATCGTGGTATCAACAATTTCAAGTAAAGCACAAAATATCGCCGTGATTGTGATAATCACTCTCCTGCCTCCGTATTCAATCAGCGAAGCTGCCTGTTCCATGTAAAGTATTTAATAAATTAATCCAGATGCACATCAACATCCACATTTAAGCCGGCTTTCAGTTGTTTGAGCATCGGGTCATCAGTCTTTGTAAATTCAATTTTTACAGGAAGTCTCTGTACAACTTTTACGAAGTTGCCTGAAGCATTATCGGGTGGTAATAAGGCAAATTTGGCACCGGTTGCAGGTGAAAATGAGGCAAGTTTCGCTTCGAATGAATGACCTTCATATGCATCAGCATGTACTATAACGGTTTGGCCTATGCGCATTTTATTTACCTGGGTTTCTTTGAAATTTGCAACTACCCATAAATCGTCGGATCTGACTATGCTAAAAGTGGATTGACCTGCCTGTAGAAACTGGCCCGGTTGAATATTAACCTTTGAGATAAGACCATCTGCCGGTGCTGTGATTACTGAATACGAAAAATTCAGTTTTGCTTCTTCCACTTCTACTTCTCTCTGCCTGATAATTGCACTGGCCACGCCGATTTGTGAACCAGTTGAAGCACTCAGGGACGTGGTAGCATTTGTTTGTGCCAAAGCTTGTTTTTTCTGTTCTTCCAAAACCTGTACCTGGCGTTCGGCAGTTTGTTTTGCAGCCTGCGCCTGTTCAAATTGTTGTTGGGTAATGGAGTGATCCTTCACCAGGTTTTCATAACGTTGAAAATCCTGTGTTGTCCGCCACAAATTAACTTTAGCTGTTTCGATCTGGGCATTTATAGAGCCGACAGAAGCCCGGGAGGTGGCAATATTGGCAGTAGCCGCATTTGTACCTGAGCGGGCAGCACCGAGATTTGTCTGAGCCGTAGCGAGTGCAGCTTCAGCCTGTCGAACCTTCAGTGCTAAATCACGGTTATCGAGAATAAGCAATGTGTCTCCTTTTTTAACATGCTGGTTGTCTCTTACCCTCACTTCCGCAACATAACCGCTAACCCTTGGTAAAACGGGGCTAATATTTGCTTCAACCTGGGCATCATCAGTTTCTTCATGATGAAGACTATGTGTGTATTTAGTGATGCCGAACCAGGCACCTCCTGCTACAAGTAATAAAAGCACGATTAAGAAACCTTTGCTTTTTTTTGCAGGTGCGGCAGCAGGAGCAGATGATTGTGTTGGATTATTCATAACGCTGTTTCCTTGTATTTATTAATTTTTTTTTATACTTTTTTAATTAGTCATTATATGAGTACCTAATATTAGTGCTACAGTTAAAGATCAGCAGCCTGTCTGCTATTCAACTCATAACTCATAACTCATCACTAACTCATCACTCATAACTCATAACTCATAATTCTACTAAGGTTCCTGTAGCCTGCAATAGCTTGCTGTATGCAGCAGAAGCATCTGCCTCAGCAAAAGCAAAGTTGAGTTTCGCCTGTAACTGCGCGACGTCAGCATCGAGCAGATCGGTGGTAGTCATCAGTGCATTATCATATTTGTTTTTTGTGATGCGATAGTTCTCCTCCGCCTGGGTCACTGCTGATTGATATGTTTCAATCTTCTGCAGGCTAAGCGTATAATTATAATATGCCTGGTTCACTTCCATCCTGATACCATCTGCTAACATGATGGCACTCGCTTCTACCTGTAATTGTCTTGATTTCGCCTGGTCAACCACTGCAGCATTTTTCCAAAGCGATGACAGACTATAAGACAGTCCTACTCCTACGTTAGCAGCATTTGTAATAGTAAGAAAGTGCGGAACATTTGCAGCTATATAACCCCCGGTAAGGGCCAGTGAAGGATAATAATTTGCTTTTGCCACTTTTACACCGGTACTGGCTGCCTTACTACGCAGACCAGAGGCAGCAACATCTTTACGGTTTTGAGTAGCAAGTTGAAGATAGTCTTCAATAGATTTAACCTGACCGGTGTTCCATCCGTTTATCACCGGTTCAAGTACAACAGTATCCGGCAGGCCAAGCATTATGATCATGTTCGCATTTGCAAGCTTAAGATTATTTTCTGCTTCCGCTAAGGTGAGTGATGTGTTAGATTCCTGGAGATTCGCTTTTAATAAATCGTTGCGGGGAAGGAGGCCATTTTTTTCAAGATTGGTAAATTGTCTTACCCGTTCTTTATTGCCTTCAAGGTTTTCCCGTACTACGTTTACAGCAGCTTTTGCCTTATACAAATTTGAGAAAGCATTGATAGTATTTAACATGATGCCTTCCCGGTCATTTATTGCATCAAGCCTGGCGGCTTCCGCAAGATAACGGGAGGATTCAATGCCATACTGAATCTTACCTCCGGCATAAAGTGGAAGTGAAACATTCAGTAAACCATAGGTGGCTGAGTTTATCTTAATAGGTTGAGCCTGGGTACCACCGGAGCCAGAGTTTGTGTTTGCAGTTTTCAGATCCACATTTGGACTGTTAAGCCTGATATGGGAACCGCTTAAAGAGGCTTCAGGCAACCTGTTATCCCTGGCGATCCGCAGGGCTGCCGAAGCTTCGCTGATCTTAGCTTCACTTAATTTGAGATCCGGACTATGTGCGATGCTGAGGCCGATCGCTTCTTTCAAAGCCAATTGCTTTGTTTGTTGCGCTTCGCCCCGCATCAGGATTAAACTGAGAACACCCGCTGCCATTACTGTTTTGAAATTTCTAAGCTTCATTTAGTATCGTTAATTTAAAAAGATCTTTCATGTATTTTTTGAGCCTTGTTTTATACTGATCGAGGAATTCTTCATCGGAAAGATGATCAAGCTTATGTGTTGCCCTATAATTTTCCCGGTTCATAAAGGAATGCATGATGGTCCCGACCATAGTATTAACCATGAAGGACACATCTATGTTTTTTCTAAAAATTTTTTTTTGCTGACCGTCTTTGATAATCCTGGACAGCAGTTCGCCGTTGCGCATTTTAAGTTGTTGCAACAAAGCGTTAATTGCAGGATTGTTATCAAGCATTTGCTCGAAATACATGAGCCTGTAAAATTTATGTTTATCAATAAGTTTGTTGATGTAATCTTCTACCAGCACCTCCAATTTTTCAAATGGTGAGAGTTTTTCATCCTGGAGCAATTTTTCCAGCTTCTCGGTCATCCGGGTAGTACGCTCGGTAAAAATTGCTTCCATCAGTTTTTCCTTGCTATTAAAATAATAGGAGATCATCGCAACATTTATCCCGGCGGCTTCAGCAATTTCCCGGACCGAGGTGCCAGCGAACCCCCTATCTGAAAACAAGGTTTCCGCTACAGAAATGATCTCTAGTTGTTTATCGTTGTATGTCATACCGAGGTTTGAAGATGCAAAGTTAAACAAACGTTTGATTTAATCAAACATTTGTTTAATAATTTCCCGAAAAATCTCCGGATATATTATTTCCGGAGATTTGACATCTGCTATTTCAAGCTATAGAGTTTTGAAAATTGCGGCACTAGTTGAACCCAGGTGTTCTGAACCAGCTGGTGTGTAACACATCTACATCAGTAAAAACTTTCAGTGAGAGTCATTCCGATAAGAGAGGAATGATTCCCGCATGTTGTTCAACACGGAAGGAACGATATCAGCAAAAATTAAGGGTATCAGCAAAAATTTTGACAATGACCGGTAGAAAGGCTATTTAACGACTTTAAGTTGAACGTAAACATTCACAAGGCATTATATCCTGACTGCCAGAGGGCCAAGCGGCCTTACCCGACAATAGGCAGCCAGAAATAAATAGGCGATATCTTGAATTACTGCAGCTGGCTTTTTACAGATTCATACAAATGAACCTTTGTAAAGGGTTTAACCAGGAATGCATCTGCCCCGTTTTCAATGGCCAGATCTTCAGCCGCTCCATCCGTTCCTGAAATCATTATTACCCTGGTTTCCGGATGGATTTTTTTTATTGAACTGATAAAATCGATACCCAGGCCATCAGGTAAACGGTTGTCCAATAAAATCACTGCAGGTTTTTCTGTATCAAGATACTCCCGGGCGGCAGTGAGTGATTTTACATGGTCCAATTCCATCTCATCACCGGTGAGCATAATATTGAGAAGCAAACACATGTCGGCTTCGTCTTCAACTAACAATACCTTTTTTGGCTGAGTTTTTTGCAGTTTAGTTGCGGGCATACAATAATTTATTAATTGTTAATTTGAATGTTCCGCAAATAATAAAAAATTGTGCCAGCCCGCAGGAATGGCTGATCAGACTAAAGCCTTCCTGGCAAATTCGACGCATTTTGCTGTTTCTTTTACTGCATCCGACCCTTCAGGGACAGGGTATTCCAGCTCGATAGTTGCCGGGAAGCGGTATTTGTTTTTACGCATTAACTGTAGCGCCTGAACAATCGGGGTGTTACCTTCTCCCCATTTCACATTTTCACCACCATTTGATTTGGATTTACGATCCTTAACGTGCATACTAACGATATTCTTATTCTTTTTTTCAATGAGATCGATTGGATCAAATCCGGCTGCAACATAGTGGCCCATATCAAAGTTCATCGCATTATAATCGGATTGGGCCAGGGCCTGATCCCAGGCGGTGATTGTTTGTTGCAAATGTCCGTGATAACCAACATAAATCTTTTGCTTTGCTGCCATGTCTCCAAGTCTTTTGGTTTGGTCTGCATTGCCCGGAAGTTCTACAGTAACCTGGTTGGCACCAAGGGCTTTTGCGGCCCTCAAAGCATAATCTATTTCCTGGTCGCTGTTTTTTGCACCCAGGGCCGAAGGTTTAAATGCATATATGCTAACTCCCGCATCCTTGTACATCTTACGAAGCTGTTCAAATTTTTTCATAGGGACCGCACCACGCCATTCTTTCATTGAAACAGCGTAGGCTGCTCTTTCCGCTTCCTGCTCAGGTGTTGGCTTTTGCCCGGGTGTAAACTTAGGTGCCATAGGTGAACCGGCAAATTCTTCAACCGGGGAACCCATCAGTTCAATTGCACTGATGTTACAATCCACACAATACTTCAGGATTTGTTCTGCTGAAGACGGCATGCTGCGCCAGGAATAACTTATCACACCCACCTGTACTCCATTGAATAGTGAATTTGGTTTGCCAAGATTCCTTACAATAGCAGGGAAACCAGACAAGTAATGAGAAGCCAGGGTTGCACCGGATAATGTTAGTGCAGAGGTGATAAATTTTCTCCTGGAAGACGGTTTATTTTTCATGATGGAATATATGTTTTGAAATTTATTGATTGACCGCAGATGACAGCTGCAATTTATCATTTATACATACTATGTCCGTATTAAAGTTTTATTATCCTGTCCAGGCCGGACCTTATCTACCAGGTAACTCCTCTTCTACCGTTTTGCCGGTCTGCATGTATAGTGACACAAAATATAGTTTAAATACATAGAAACCCTGAGTGGAGTGAAGAAAATCATGCATTTTGTTTAAATCATGATTCTAAAAGTATGAAGCCGTTTTTATTTTTACCGAATATTTTAAAGTATTCAAATAAGTGAAAGAAACGCTTCGTTAGAATTGCGTATTCTAAATTCCCAAGAATGAAAAACCCCTACTCCGCCCTACTGAAAGCTTCATGGAAGTACGCCGGCAAGGACCGCAAAAAGTTTATTCTGATTTATGCTATGTTCCTGGTGTCGAACACAATTTACTCAATGGGACCCTTGTTATTGGGCTGGTTCGTTGATAAAGCTCAAAAGGACACAGCAAGGATGTTGCAGTATACATTACTATTTGTTGGAAGTTATTTCCTGTTAAAGTTTGCTGAATGGTGCTTTCACGGACCTGCCCGTGTAATGGAAAGAAATCTCGCCTTTTCACTTAGCCGCAATTTCATGCGTGAGAAATATCACCAGACTCTTCATCTGCCAGTTAAATGGCACCAGGATCACCATAGTGGAGAAACCATCAACAGGATCAAAAAAGCATATGATGCCCTCAGGAGTTTCTTTGATGGCGGTTTTTCATTCATACATACCTTGTCCAAGTTTGTGTTTTCAGTAGCTGCTATCATCGTTTTCTCTCCATTGTTTGGCTCTATCGCTATTGCAATCGGGATAGTAACAGTGATAGTCATTGCACGCTTTGACAAACCTTTTATCAAGTCCCTCCGGGAAGTTAATGAAAAAGAAAACAAGGTTACTGCCAACCTGTTCGACAGCTTATCAAATATTCGCTCGGTGATAACACTTCGGCTCGAAAAAAGTATGGAAAAAGGCCTTCTTAATAAACTAAAAAAAGTGGCGCGTCCATTCAGGAAAAATGCGGTGATCAATGAATGGAAATGGTTTACAGCTGAAATGATGATTACCCTGATCTATTGCATTATCGTATTGGGTTACGTACATCAAAACTGGACACCAGGCGGAGTCTTTTATATTGCAGGTCTGGTTACCTTGCTGGGTTATGTAAACCAGTTCACCAGTGTTTTTCAGAATGTTGCCGGCCAGTACAGCCAGCTGCTTCAGCATCATACTAACATGGAAGGAGCCGCAGAAATAAGTGCAGCTTATAATAAGCAGCATCGCCCTGATCAGCGCGCAGAATTGCCAGCGACCTGGTTGAATATAGAAATCAACAATCTTAGTTTCTCACACAGGGCTACCTATGAAGAAGAGTTCAGACCTCAAAGTCTTCATCAATTAAAACTCGGGTTAACAAAAGGACAAAAGATTGCACTAATAGGAGAAAGCGGCAGTGGAAAAAGTACACTTATGTCTGTACTCAGAGGTTTGTATGCACCGGGTAAAGACGTTAACGTCATGGTTGACGGAGTTGCATATTCCATGGATTCTATCAATGAATCTGCTACCTTATTTCCGCAGGAGCCGGAGATTTTTGAAAATACCATCAGGTATAATATCACGCTTGGCCTTCCCTGCAAGGAAGATGAGATAAAAAGAGTTTGTGAGATTGCGCACCTGAATGAAGTGATCAACCAAATGCCGGAAGGATTAATGACAGATATCAGGGAAAAAGGCGTCAATCTCTCAGGCGGTCAAAAACAAAGACTGGCACTGGCCAGAGGGGTTTTAGCAGCTAAGGAAAGCGATATTATTTTGCTGGACGAACCGACAAGTAGCATAGATCCTAAAACAGAATATCAGATCTATAAGCGTTTGTTTAAAGCATTCCAGGATAAAGTGGTTATCTCGTCAATACACCGCCTCCACCTGCTTGATAATTTTGATTATATCTATATATTGGATAAGGGAAAAATTATTGATGAAGGCAGTTTTGACCATTTACTAAGCTACAGCGATGTGTTTAAATCAATGTGGAGCCACCAGAGCGGGCAGGTTTTGCAAATGACGGCATAATACCGCGATCTGAGTACCTGCATTTACTCTATTAAAGGTTATTGAAAATATAGTGGGGGAATTTATTCAGCACTTCAATGTTATTTTCCCGATTCTTCGTGGTATTCATCGCCCGTATTTATCTCCCAGATGTTCGATTTATCCTTTTCTCCTGATACGATGTTGTCAACGGCTGCAATAGCGGTCAGCATACTGTGGTCACTATTGTTATAGCGATGCATACCATTCCTGCCAATCGGAAAAAAATTTTCAAGTTTATTAAGATAGTCCCTGATAATATTGAAATTGCTATATGAACCATAATAAGAAGGATAGGCTTTCTTTACCCGGATCACGGTAGTGTCCGAAACATCGGATGCGGCGAGGATACCGATAGATTCAATTTCTTTTATTGCAAACTTTGAAAGTTCATGGTCAGGTAAATTCCAAAATTCATCTGTTTCATTGCAAAAATATTCAACCCCTATCCACATGTCACCGGGGTTTGAAATCATAAACGGGCTCCAGTTATGAAAAAACTGCAGCCTGCCTGCTTTAACGTTTTTATCCTGTATATAAATCCAGTTATCTGTGATATCACTACCGCTTTTTTCTTTAACCCTGAGTTTTCCGGATAGAACACCAACAATCAGGAAGTCGCGGTATTCAAGGGAGAGTGCGGTGTTTTTTACCTGTGCCGGAACCGGGAGATCATTGGTAATTTCAAATAGTTCCTTAATCGGCATTGTTGAAAAAAAGTAATCTGCCTTGTGAATTGTTTTTTCTCCCGTGTGCAGATCTGTTATTTCCGCTGATATAATCGTTTCAGCTTTATCACCTGTTATGCCGGTAACATTTGAATTGAGATAAATTTCTCCACCAAGCCTTATTATAGCATCGGCCACTGTTTCCCACATTTGACCCGGCCCATATTTCGGATAAAGAAACTGTTCTATCAGGCTTGTGCTGGTTCCTTTTTGATCGATGCTGTTGTTACTGATGAAAACGGATTTGATTGCCTGGGCAACCATTTTACCGATGTTAAGATTTTTTATCCTTTGCTGACCCCAGGATGCAGGTATACTATTACATGGCACACCCCAAACCTTCTCCGTGTAATCTTTAAAAAATGTATTGTAAAGTTCTTTGCCGAACCTGTTGATAAAAAATTGTTCAAGTGTCAATTCAGGTTTCTGCGGAAGAACCTTGGAATATAAATATGAAAAAGCCGTTTTGCAGGTTTTGATAAGACCAAGTTGTGAAAGAGTGCCTGCATTAAGTTTTAAGGGATAATTGAAGAATTTCCGATTGTAAAAGATGCGTGACTTTCTTTTGCGCACAAGCATCACCTTGTCCTGGTTTGTCACTTGCTCCAGCTTAGCCACAGCAGCGTCTGGTTCTTGCTGCTGCTTTAGCTTTTGTGTATGTTCATTGTTTTGATATCGTAAATTCAGTGTCTCACCCTTATGCCGGGGATCAAGCGGCAGGAAGCCGAGCCACCAGTCGATCACCTTAGGAGACTTTGAAAAAAAACGGTGTCCCCCTATATCAATCTTGTTTCCTTTGTAATCAATGGTTTTCGATATGCCTCCTACTTGTTTATCGGCCTCGATGATTACAGGAATAATATCAGTTCTGGTCAATAATTCGTAAGCAGCTGTAAGACCTGCAGGTCCCGCTCCTATTATCAATGCTTTTTTCATTTCTCCGGATCGGTTTTATAAGTAAGCAACAAGGCGATTAGGGACAAACACATAATATATTCGCCGATGGAGTGTTGCATCCGAAACATAGAAAATGAGAGGCTGTTAAGTATAAGACCCGAGAAAACACCAATTACATAAACTTTGCTCACCCTACTTGTCCAGGTGCTGGCGGTTAACAACAGCGGAAAGATCCACTGACTTGCATTATAATGAAACCGGTGCACGGGCGAAAACATATCCGTTAACATATAAAGTAAAAAACTAAAAGTTGCGATAGTGTATAAATTGAGATTTGGGCCAGCTCCATGTCTTTTAAAAAACAAGATCGTAAGTGCCGCCATGGTAACAAGACACATAGTTCCAAGTAACCATAGGGGCGTCCTGACATTTAAACCTTTATTAAGATAAACGAATACATTGCCGTTGGCCTCATTGTATTTATAAAAAGGAAACTTTTTTGCCTCGTTAATTTTTTTAATGTCCCATCCTTCAAACTGATTAAAAATTGGTACAAATACGGTATCCTGGGTAGTGGCGGTCAGCTTTTGATGCACCTTTATATGATCTTTCACAGCCAACCGATAATCTGTCCAGTATTGTCGGGAACTGCTGGTGCTAAAAGCTATCAGCATTAAGAACAGTGCGGGAGCTACCAATGCAAGTTTATATTTCCTCGTATAATTTGGAGCCAATAACAAAAATGGTAGTAAAAATATAATTGCGTTAGGACGGATTAAGACAAGTGACATTGCAAACAGACCGGCAAACATTGCATATATAATTTTCGGCCTGAGACTAAGCATAAAACAAAAACACATACTCAGCAAAGCAATCATGAGGTACAACTGACCTTTATAAGTATTGTTAATCCATGCATGCGTATATAAGAACGAAATACATGCAACGATAACTGCCACTCGTTGATGGCTGTTCGTGCATAGCCGGAGTGCAATAATAACTATGATTAGGAAAGCAAGGTAATTACAGATCAGCCAGATCTTCGTGATGGTGTCATACGAATAATTTGCGATAGGACTGATAAGCTGATGGAAAAATGGAGTTGCGGTTATATTCGAAATTTTTAAATTGCTGGTACCGTTACCCCAATCGTAATAACGCAAGCCATCAGATTCCTTCCAATGATAAAAATATGGGGAAATTCCGTCCATCTGTAAACGTGAACCTACTACACGATTACGCAAATCAAGTGGGTAGTGTTTTCGAACCTCGATGTCCCGATAAACACAAAAGCTGAGGCTCAGAACACATAAAACAACAAATACAGCAATGGCAAATTTTGAATTTGTAAAATTCATCGCTGCAATAATAAATAATAATGGACTATTAAAACAAATTAAAGCCCCGTTTAAACAGGGCTTTAATTATTCAGTGAACAAAGAATATGTATGCAACTATTATTAAGTAGCGCTTTGGAACAGGTGTTTAATTATTAGATAACGCGGTTTAAACAGTTCTATACAACACTGCAGAGGCCGGAATAAATGCTGAGAGACTCTGTGATTTCAATTTCTCGAGTTCTGATTCATCATTCCTGATTGTTTTTTCCAGGCTTTTTATATCGCTTTCGACCCCGCTTTTGCGGCCTTCTGCTTTCCTGGCTTGTTTAGCAGTACGTTTCGCGCCTTTCGCTGCATTTTTAGCACGGCGAGCTTGTTTTTTGCTGGTTGCATCTTCCTGGAGCTCATTGGCTACATCTTTGTTTTTATCAGCTGATTCCTGGACTTCATTCAATGATTTGTCGAGGTCATCAGATTTATCAACCAATGACTTTTGCAGCGTTTCCAGTTTTAGTTTGTTGTCGACCAGTCTTTTTTCAACAGTCAGCATCTGTTGTTGCTTCTTAAGTATTTTGGTAGAATCCTGCGAGTAGACCCGGGTAACACTGAGGGAACAAAGCACAAGCACAATTACAGGCAAGATAATTTTCAATTTCATAAATTAGTGGTTTGAGGTGATTGACAAGTATAACGTGAAATCAGGTGAGATTGTTTGGGATTAGAATCCGGTTGATATAGGGGAATCATACCTGCTAATAGTATACGCTTCCATAATCGGGCCATGCGGAACTCCGACTACGTAACCAGCACTATTATACAACAGTTTTTGATCACTTCTTCGCTCCGTTGGGGGCGGAATTGTGCCTTTTTGCGGCTGTGTCACGTCCCGCATTTGGCGGGATTGTTCATGCCGGTCTTTGCTGTTGTCTCCGATCGGCTTTTTTGCTTTGATCAGCTTTGTTAGGGTTTCTTCAAGGGCTGGTTGCAGTATCGCCCTGATCGGCTTCAGTAACTCCGACCACGGTACGACATGCTGGTTTGCTTTCTTTGTTTACCATCATTATTATGCGACAGTTTTTGGTCGCTTCTTCGCACCGTTGGGAGCGGGATTGTGCCTTTTTGCGGCTGTGTCCCGTGGTTAATACCTTTGCTCATGCTGGGAGTGGTTCTTGTCTCCGATCG
>Ga0193752_1000055_pt1 | contig 174163 bp, 138 predicted proteins | sample H1c1metaG_FD_144924 | JGI IMG/M metagenome (GOLD analysis project Ga0193752, IMG submission 144924) | Soil microbial communities from a riparian zone of the East river system, Colorado, United States - H1c1 | ecosystem: Environmental > Terrestrial > Soil > Riparian zone | place: USA: East...
CGCACACACGGAGGCTCGCGGAGCTTTGGAGTTACCAGGCCGCACGTTGATCTTAGGTATTGCACTTCGAATAAAGTCATGAATGTGTTGCTCTTCGTAGGAAGTCTAAATGCAGAGCCCTCGGAGCGCTGCGGCTCAAGGGTGAATGCTTCGCCGCCGAAGCGTCGACAGCCGGTGCGTTGCCTCCGAAGTTTACGTGCACGCGAAGTTGAATGGAAATTAGCCATCAGTTTGTGCTCATTCGATGTCGACGCTTTAGCGGCGAAGCACCCGCGACTGAGCCGCACTGCTCCGATGACTCGGAATTAAATATTCTACGAAGAGAAAAGCCAGATCACCCAACGTTATTTGAAAAGCGACCCTATTTATCGAGGCACACACGCTGATCTCAAAAGCTCCGTGATTTCTCCGCGTGTGATGGATTTTCGTGGCGTCCTACAAAATGTCCTATAAAATCCGAGCTATGCAGATGGCCGCGATCGAACAGAAGTGCCCGTAGGATACAGTAGGATAAGTTGCAGGGCTGCCAGGAAAAATCCATCACACATGGAGCCTCGCGGAGCTTTGGAGTTACCAGGCCGCACGTTGATCTTAGGTAGCGGTTGAGGCGCCACAAATAATCTGTCTGCTGCGTGACACATTATTCGCAATCGGTTTATACCTTTAAGTGGCAGGGGATGAAATAACTGCGAAGCGCATGAAAAGTTTATGGGTTTTATTATTAGCAACTTCCATTACTATGGTATCGGCACAAACGAAACTGAAGATCGGCGATAAGGCGCCGGTTTTTACGGGAAAGGATCAGGATGGTAAAGCGATATCCTTAACTTCCTTCACAGGCAAAAAGGTGGTGTTGTATTTTTATCCCAAGGATCAAACACCGGGATGCACCGCGGAAGCCTGTAACCTTCGCGACAACATCGACATGCTCACGCAGCAGGGTTACGTCGTATTGGGTGTAAGTACAGATGACGAGGCGTCACACCGGGCATTCCGCGAAAAATACAAGCTGCCCTTTCCGCTGATTGCCGACACGGACAAGTCCATCCATCAGCAATACGGTGTTTGGGTTGAAAAAGAACGCGACGGCCAAAAGTATATGGGCACAGCGCGCACCACTTTTCTGATCAACGAGAAAGGCGAGATTACGGATATAATTGAGAAGGTGGATACGGCGAATCACGCGTCGCAGATTGTGAAGAGTTAAAAATACTCTGCCTTTCCCAGGTCCATGCTACCTTCAATGTCGATTCCTTAGCGTGATTGTATTGTCAAAAAGGCGACTTGAATATTCAAAAGCCAGGCGCCGACAGACCCATCTGATTGTCCTGGTCAATTATCAATTGCCAATTTTCTGGCGTTTCATTTTCCAACGCTTACATTTATGACACAAAGTGCGGATATTACCGCCTTGTGTAACCAGTCAAAATGAACTGAATGTTATGAAGTTAGGTATTGCAGCGGACCATGGAGGATTTCAGCTCAAAGAATCCATTAAGCAGTGGCTCATTGCGTCCGGACATGAAGTTACCGACTTTGGTGCGCACGTTTTAGATAACGCAGACGACTATCCGGACTATGTAGTCCCTTTGGCACAGGCTGTTGCCGCAGGTGCCTGTGAGCGTGGCGTGGCGATTTGTGGGAGTGGGGTAGGAGCATCCATTGCTGCCAATAAAGTATCGGGTGTCAGGGCGGCTCTGGTAGTGGATGGGTTTTCTGCGCACCAGGGAGTTGAGGACGATGACATGAATCTGATTTGCCTCGGCGGCAGAGTGGTAGGTAACAAACTCGCTGAAGATCTTATCGCGGCTTTTCTGAACGCATCGTACATTGGAGGCGAACGCCATCGTCGCCGGCTCGATAAGGTGAGTAAGCTGGAACGCTCTCATTAAACAATCAGTTGTAGAACATAAATGACAACCTCAGCATGAAGGGTGATAACTACGAATTTGGTATGATCGGCCTCGGTGTGATGGGCCGCAATCTTCTCCTCAACATGGCCGACCAGGGATTCAAGGTGGCCGGCCATGACAAGGACCAACTTAAGATCGACGCCCTCACCAAAGAGGCCAAAGTCGACAACGTGAAAGGTTTCCTGTCGGTCAACGAATTCATTGAAAGTCTGCGCACACCACGCGCCATCATGTTACTCGTACCAGCCGGTAAGATAGTCGACAGTGTGCTGGCCGAGATCACACCCCTGCTTGATGCAGGTGACATTGTAATCGATGGTGGCAATTCGCATTTTACAGACACCAACCGACGAGTGGAGGAGCTGAAATCGAAGGACCTGCACTTTTTCGGAATGGGCATATCGGGTGGAGAGGAAGGCGCACGAAAAGGACCGAGCATGATGCCGGGCGGCGACGCGCAGGCTTACAACGTGATGCGTCCGATCTTCGAAAAAGTGGCCGCGAAAGTTGATGGCACCCCGTGCGTAACCTATATCGGCCCCGGTGCCGCAGGCCATTTCGTGAAGATGGTTCACAACGGCATCGAATACGCGATCATGCAGCTCATTGCCGAGACCTACGAGATCATGAAGAAGGGTTTGAACCTTTCTGACGAAAAGATCCACGATACTTTCGTTACCTGGAGCCAGGGTAAGCTTCGGTCATTTCTCATCGAAATCACGCGCGACATACTCGGCTTCAAAGAGCCCGGAAGCAGTTCACTGCTCTTGAATGAAATCAAGGACGAGGCCCGGTCAAAGGGCACTGGCAAATGGACGTCGCAGGTAGCGATGGATCTTCAGGCCCCTCTGACGACGATCGACGCGGCTGTTTCCATGCGCGATCTCTCGAAGTATAAAGCTTTGCGCACTACAGCGTCGAAGCTGTATCACTCGCCGGGGGCACTGTTGTCGTCGGACATCGTTAATCAACTGGAAGACGCACTCTATTTTGCCACGATCGTAGCTTATGCACAGGGGATGCACTTGCTTACGCAGGCCTCGGTGGAGTTTGCTTATGGCCTGAAGCTTGACAAGATCGCGCTGATCTGGCGTGGCGGATGTATCATTCGCTCGGCATTTCTGCAAGATATTTATTTGGCGTATTCGACAAACCCTGCATTGCCTCACTTGCTGGTCGATAACGGCATTCAAAAAACGGTGAACGCGTTGCTGCATGCCGCACGCAACGTAATGGCTGGTGCAATCTCTTCAGGAATCGCGATGCCAGGCCACACGGCGGCTATAACCTATCTCGACAGTCTGCGGAGCGAACGCATGCCCTCGAACGTGATACAAGCTCAACGGGATTATTTTGGCGCGCATACGTACGAAAGAATAGGAAAAGAAGGCGTGTTCCATACACAATGGATAGCCAAGTAACGCTCAATAATTATGGCTAAGACAAAAGGTCCACTGACTTCACAGTCAATACTGTTCTTCATTTTTGGCGGCACGGGTGATCTCACCTCCCGGAAGCTGATCCCTGCGTTGTATAATCTGTTCATAGACGGTTGGCTCCCACGGAATTTCAAAATCATCGGCCTCGGCAGAACCACGCAGACGGGGGAGGAATTCCGCACGGGACTTAAGACGGACGTTGCTTCGTTCTCGCGCCGCTCGCTCGTCAAGGAAGAGACCTGGCAGGAATTCGCCGAACACATCGACTTCCTGGTTTCCGATATTGCCGAAGACAAAACCTACACCGATATCGGCGCGCTCGTTACTTCTTCACGTGAGTTGTGGCAAGCTGAACCATGTGTGGTGTACTATCTCGCGGTCGCTCCACGATTCTTCGGATCCATTGCCACGCAGCTATCCAATCATGGCCTGGCCAGTAATTCGAATAGCGCGCGTATCGTGATCGAGAAACCGTTTGGCACCGACCTCTCCTCGGCGCTGGAACTCAACAAGCTTCTTACGGGAATTTTCGACGAGACGCAGATATATCGCATCGATCATTATCTCGGAAAGGAAACCGTCCAAAACATACTGGCATTCCGATTTGCCAATTCCATATTGGAACCTTTGTGGAACAGAAACTATATCGATCACGTGCAGATTTCTGTAACGGAGCAACTTGGCGTGGGTGATCGCGGCGGATACTACAACGACGCGGGCGCCCTCCGGGACATGGTGCAGAATCATATTCTCCAGTTGCTTTGCCTCATCGCCATGGAACCTCCGGTGAGCTTTCAGGCTGACGAAGTGCGCAATCGCAAGGTGGATGTGTTGCACGCCATGCGAAAATTCCATCCGGAAGAAATTCAGAAAAACACTGTTCGCGGCCAGTATAGCAAGGGTTGGATTGAGGGCAAGGAAGTGCCAGGATACCGGGACGAGAAAGGTGTGGATCCGGAATCCAACACGGAGACTTTTGCTGCCATCAAGTTCTTTGTGGACAACTGGCGATGGAATGGCGTACCGTTTTACTTACGCACCGGCAAGCGCATGCATCAGTCTTCGTCCGTTATCACCATTCAGTTCAAGGACGTTCCCCACATGATCTTTCCGACGGCGGCGATTGAAGGATGGCAACAAAACCGGCTTATCATCAGCATTCAACCTGAGATGAGTATTCGCATTCAGGTTCAGGGCAAACGCCCGGGTTTGGATATGACGCTGAATCCGGTTGATCTGATCTTCGACTACAGCGGCACTTACAAAGGCGACACGCCAGAAGCCTACGAGACGCTATTGCTGGATACGATGCTTGGCGATCAGACGCTTTTCATGCGCGGCGATCAGGTCGAAGCAGCCTGGGAGTTGCTCATGCCGATATTGAGCACCTGGACAGGAAAGAAGAGTCTCAGCTTTCCTAACTATCCCGCCGACTCCTGGGGTCCGGAAGCAGCAGAGGCTCTCATCGCCCGCGACGGTTTTCATTGGTTCACGCTACCACTTAAACAGAAAAAGTAGTGATTAGGAAATTCCCCACGCCCGACTTGCTCATGGCCGGACTGGCCGATTTTATCGTCGATACCGCCCGCAACGCGATCGCTACCCGCGGACGTTTCGATTTCGCCGTTTCCGGGGGTAGTTCTCCGAAAAGACTCTATGATCTCCTGACGAGCGAAGCCTATCGGAATAACGTTGAATGGGACAAGACCTACTTTTTCCTGGGCGACGAAAGAAATGTTGGCTTAGAGCATCCCGACAGCAACTACCGGATGGTGAAGCAATCGCTATTCGATCCGCTGGGCATTCAGGCCGATCATATATTTCCTGTCGACACCCTGCTGGCGCCTGCCGAAGCTGCCCGGAAGTATGAGGACATTATCCGAAAACACTTTGGAGGAAGTGAATGCAAGTTCGACCTCGTGCTGCTTGGTCTGGGCAGCAATTCGCACACCGCATCGCTCTTTCCTCATACGGAGGTGCTCCACGAGAAAACGGCGCTCGTGAGCGGGCTGTTTATACCTGAAGTGAACATGTTCAGGATTACTTTCACGGCCCCTTTGATCAACCAGGCTAGAAACGTGGTCTTTCTGGTTTACGGCGCGTCAAAAGCTGACGCGGTGGCACAAATCATCGAGGGCGAGCACAATGTTGAATCGCACCCCGCGCAGCTCGTTCAGCCGGTAGGGGGGGCGTTGGCCTGGTTTGTGGATGAAGGCGCGGCGAGTAAATTAGTAATGAGCAATTAGTAATTGTTGCTTTTTAATCGGGTCGTGATTTCATAGGACAATTTGCAGTACTCGCTGGGAAAAATCCATCGGACACGGAGCTCCACGGCGTTTTTGAGATCAGCGCGTGCGCCTCGTTAATTAGGATCGCTTTTCAAATGACGTTGGCTAATCTGTCTTTGCTCTTCGTAGTATATTAAATCCGAGTACTCCGAATTTAGACTTCCTATAAAGAGCAACACATTCATGACTTTATCCGAAGTGCTATACCTGGATCAACCTGCGGGCCGATTGCCCAAAATTTCCGTGAGACTCCGTGTGACCTGGATTTTTCCTGACAGCCCTACAACCTTATCCTATTGAATCCAGGGACATTTCTAGTTAGCAATTAGAAAGAAGAGGTAGGCAGAGGGTTGTGGACATTTTCCGTCTATGAGTCGCACGCTGTAAAAACGGACCCGAAGGGCCGGCCCATCATTACTAATTGCTAATTGATCACGTGATCCAATGCAGTGTTTTCGCATCAATCGGATTAACAAACGGCGTCTTGTTTTGCACCGACATTGACCAGGCCCGCTTGAGCTCGTAGTACCAGCGCGCCTGCGCGTCTGGTTCTCCCAGCAGCATCAGCGTAGGTTTGGTCTTCAGCCCCTCGCTGAGTTTCCGAAATACACCCAGGTCCTGGTGGATGAATTGTTTGCCCAGAAAACGCAGTGGCCACCAGACATATTTCACGATACTGAGCGTGGTGTAGAAAATGTGGTTCAATTCCGTCTCGTGCTCGTTGACAGGGGTCAGGCAGGTGATCGAAACGATTTCCCGGTCGCCGACTTTGATGTGTTCCGTGCGGACCCCGGGGAGTTGAAAGTTGATCTCCGTTGACGTGCCGCCTTTGAGAACCGTATAGCCCTTTGAGTTCGCGGACGGCGCATGCCGCACCATCTTGAAACCCATCCCGTCGGGAACAAACTTCTTTTTCTTCAACTTCAACTTCTTGGCCGATCGCCAATACCATGACTGATGCACGAAGGTTACGTGGGCCGGATCAATCAGGCCGATCACCGAATGATCAATGTCGGCGGGCATCGTTACTTTTTCAACAAACAGAAAGTTCTTGTCGGCCGGTACGAGCAGGTCAGGCAGGCGCGAGTCGGCATCCGACATTTCCCGCTTGTTCTCGGGCATATACACCCATATTGTTCCGCTGATCTCGTGAACCGGATATTGAAAGACTTTGATCTTGGACGCATCAAATTTCTCGTCGAAAAGCGCGGGGATGCCGAGGCAGGTTCCGTTGGTGTCGAAGCGCCAGCCGTGATAACAGCATTGAATTTCTTTCCCGTCATACCAACCTTGTGAAAGGGGTACGCCACGGTGCGGGCAGTTGTCGCGCAGGGCGAACGGTTTGCCGTCAGGATCACGGCCAAAGACGATCCTTTCTCCGAGAATTTCCCGTGGTGCAAGCTTACCCTTTTCGAGTTGGGAGCCATGCATGACGAAGTACCACAAGTTTTTGAGAAAGAGCGATTCGTTCATGCTGCGAAGGTCCTGAAAGGGGCAAGGAAGGGCTTATTGGCCAGGTTTCCAAATCCCCGGAGGTAACGATTGAGGCATAAAATTTCTCGACCTCCAATGCTAATCGCAATCGTTTTCTGTAATTTTCTTACTTTATTATTAAAGTTTTAATCCTTTACTTGAAACCAAACTGTAAATCCGAATGAAAAGAAAATTACGCATGGGAATGGTCGGTGGCGGCCTTACCTCTTTTATTGGTCCTGTTCATCGCAAAGCAGCTGGTATCGACGGAGAAATTGAACTTGTTTGTGGTGCCTTCAGCATCGTACCGGGTGAATCCAAAGCAACCGGTGAAGCGCTTTACCTGAATCCCAATCGCGTGTATGAAACTTACCAGGAAATGTTCGAGGCCGAGAAGAAACTCCCGGCCGATCAACGCATAGATTTTGTATCAGTAGTAACTCCCAATCACGTTCACTTCGGACCCTCCAAGATGGCGCTCGAAAGTGGCTTTCACGTTGTCGTTGAAAAACCTATATCCTTTAACCTCGATGAGGCAAAGGAACTTCAGCAGATAGTCAATAAGTCAGGACTGTTATTAGGTCTTACGCATACCTATACGGGCTATCCGCTTGTAAAGGAAGCCCGCAAGATGGTAGCCGATGGAAAGTTTGGCAAGATCAGAAAGGTGTTCGTCGAATACCCCCAGGGTTGGCTCTCGACTTTGTTGGAAGGAACCGGTAATCTTCAGGCTTCCTGGCGCACGGATCCCAAGCAGTCAGGAATGGGAGGTGCAATCGGGGATATCGGTACTCACGCGGCCAACCTGGCTGAATATATAACAGGATTAAAGATTACCGAAGTGTGTGCCATGCTCAACACGGTGGTTCCTGGACGTCTGCTCGACGACGACAGCTCAATGTTGATCCGATTCGAGAACGGTGCGTCTGGCGTGTTGATGGCCACCCAGGTTGCCGCGGGTGAAGAAAACAACCTGAACATCCGGGTCTATGGCGAGAAGGGCGGTCTCGAATGGAAGCAGGAAGAACCGAATTCAATGATCCTCAAATGGCTTGACCGTCCGAAGGAAATCATACGCACAGGCATGAGTTATCTCTCACAGGATGCCAAGAACTTCACCCGCACGCCGGCCGGTCACCCGGAAGGCTACCTCGAAGCGTTCGCGAATATTTACCGCGCGTTCAGCAAAGCCGTGCGCGATTACAAACCCGGTGTAAAGCTCACCAACAAGGATTATGATTTCCCTGGGGTGGATGATGGCGTGCACGGAATGAGCTTTGTACAAACCGTGGTGGAGTCCAGCAAGTCTACGCAAAAGTGGACCAAGCTCGATTAATCTATCGCGTTCTAAACTAGTCATACACTAACGATTCTGTCTTTTAATGAAAACAATAAAAGGACCGGCGATATTCCTGGCCCAGTTCATGGGTGACAAGGCGCCATTCGACAACCTGAAGTCTATTTGTAAATGGGCCGCATCACTAGGATATGTGGGTGTTCAAATCCCTACCTGGGATCCGCGTTGCATCGATTTGAAGAAAGCTGCTGAAAGCAAGGACTACTGCGACGAATTCAAAGGAACGATTGAGTCTTGCGGGCTACAGGTCACCGAGCTGTCCACCCACTTGCAGGGACAGCTGATCGCCGTTCATCCGGCGTACAATGAACTCTTTGATTCCTTCGCGCCCAAGGGCGTACGGAAGAATCCGAAGGAACGCACGGCCTGGGCGATCGACCAACTCAAGTCTGCTGCCAAGGCGAGCAAGAACATGGGCCTGACGGCGCATTGTACCTTCTCTGGTGCGCTCATGTGGCATACATTTTATGCGTGGCCGCAACGTCCTGCCGGACTTGTTGAGGATGGCTTTAAGGAGCTCGCCAAGCGCTGGCTACCGCTGCTTAACGCCTTCGATAAGGCTGGCGTTGACCTGTGCTATGAAATTCATCCCGGCGAAGATCTGCACGATGGCGCTTCATTCGAACGCTTTTATGAAGCCGTTGGAAAACATTCGCGATGTAACATCCTCTACGATCCAAGTCACTTCGTGTTGCAGCAACTTGATTACCTGCAATACATCGACTTTTATCATCAGTTCATTAAGATGTTCCACGTTAAAGATGCAGAGTTCAATCCTACCGGAAGAAGCGGCGTCTATGGCGGCTATCAGGACTGGGTGAACCGTCCGGGCAGGTTCCGTTCGCTGGGCGATGGCCAGGTCGACTTCAAGTCAATCTTCTCGAAACTTGCGCAGTATGACTACGATGGCTGGGCCGTGCTGGAGTGGGAATGCGCCATTAAGCATCCTGAGCAGGGAGCAGCCGAAGGTGCCCCTTTTATCAAGGACCATATCATTCGCGTCACCGAAAAGGCATTCGATGACTTCGCCGGAACAGAGAAGAATACGAAGCTGAACAAGACTATCTTGGGACTTTAACCCGGGAACGAAAGAGAAAAAAATAGTTACTAACATAATCACATAACCCAAATGAAAAAGATTTTTTTGGCCATCGCCTTGTTGAGTGTAGCAAGCTTTGCGCTTACATCATGCGGCTCCAAGAAAGAGGAGGCGGCAACGGAGGAGAAGGATGCGTACGATGACTATGAAAAGGACGAACCTAAGAAGGAATCGGCCGACGACCTGATCGCGCAAGGGAAGGTCCTGGTGGATGCCAGCGACTGTAAGACGTGCCATCATCAGACGAACAAAATCATCGGACCGTCGCATACCGACGTCGCCAAGAAATATGAATTTACCCATGCCAACGTCGGGCTACTGGCCAAGAAAATTATCGACGGCGGAAGCGGCGTCTGGGGTGAAATTCCCATGTCGCCACACGCCATACCGATGGCGGATGCCGAGAAGATGGCGATGTACGTGCTTTCACTGGACGGTGAGAAGCTGAAGGAATAAATACAAATTGACAATTGACAATGATAATTTACAATTCGAGGGTCCGCGTGTTGCGGGGCCGTTGTAGCCCTTGCTTCGGCAGAGCATTGTGGAGATTGGCATTTGTTAGTTGTATTGACAGGAAGCTTATTAAAATCTGAAAAACAACCAGGATGAGAAAATTTTACTTGAGTTCATTATTTATTGCTGCTTTAGCTGCGTGCACGATGGAAGCCATGGCACAGAATACATTGACCGACAACGAAAAGAAAGCAGGATGGGCGCTGCTATTCGATGGCAAATCGACGGCTGGTTGGCGCACCTTTAATACGAAGTCAGTGGGTGCTGCCTGGAAGATCGAGGATGGTGCATTGACACTCGAAAGCAAGGCAAAGGAAGGCCGGGGTGACCTGCTTACTGATAAGTCGTACGAGAACTATGAGTTCACTATTGAATGGAAAATTTCCAACTGCGGAAACAGCGGCGTCATTTTCAATGTAGTGGAGGACCCCAAATATAAGGCGACTTACAATACCGGCCCTGAGATGCAGGTATTAGACAACACCTGCCATCCCGATGCAAAGATTATTAAGCACCGGGCAGGCGATCTTTACGATCTCATCTCTGTTTCTAAAGAGACCGTGAAGCCCGCAGGCGAATGGAACGTAGCCAAGATCGTATCCGACCACGGCAAGATGCAATTCTGGCTCAATGGCGAGCAACTCGTAACCTTCACGATGCACGATGCAGCGTGGGATACGATGGTGGCTGGCAGCAAGTTCAAGTCAATGCCCGACTTTGGCAAGGCCACTGGTGGTCGCATAGCGTTGCAGGATCACGGCGACCAGGTGTGGTACAGAAACATCAAAATCAGGGAATTGAAGTAATTCTCTGAAAACATTTTACTCCCCCATCATGAGATCTTATCTATCCATCGCGGTATTGTTTTGCCTTTTGCTGTCATGCGGAAAAAAGGAGCCATCGCGCGTACTCGTATTCTCAAAGACCAAAGGTTATCGTCATGAATCAATCGACACCGGCAAGGTGGTGTTGATGCAGCTTGGCAGGACGAATGGTTTTGAAGTTGATACCACGGAAGATGCTTCCGTTTTTAATGACGAAACCCTCAAACGTTACCAGGCCGTTATCTTTCTGAGTACGACAATGGATGTGCTGGACGTTCCTCAACAGGATGACTTCAAGCGCTACATCGAAGCCGGCGGGGGATTTGTAGGAATACACGCTGCCGCCGACACGGAATATGAATGGCCGTGGTATGGACGACTGGTTGGAGCATGGTTTAAAAGTCATCCCAAAACCCAGCAAGCCACGGTGCGAAAAGTCAAGGCCTTTGGAGAAGATCACGTCCCTGATGCATGGACGCGCACGGATGAGTGGTATAACTATAAAAAGATCTCTCCCGACATTCAGGTCACCCTCAGTCTGGATGAGTCGTCGTACGAAGGGGGCGAGAACGGAACCAACCATCCCATCGCCTGGTATCATGAGTTCGAGGGTGGTCGTTCATTTTACACGGGCATGGGCCATACCAAGGAAAGCTATGCTGACTCGCTGTACCTGGGCCACCTGTTGCAAGGCATTCGGTATGCCATCGGCGACGGTGTTAAGCTGGACTACGCCAAGGCAAAAACCAAGCGCGCACCCGAGGAGAATCGATTCACGAAGACCGTGCTGGATTTCAACCTCGACGAACCAACCGAGATGGCGATACTACCGGATGGCCGCGTCATGTTCCTGGAGCGCAAAGGCGCCGTGAAATTGTACGATCCTGCCGATGGAAAAGTCAAAGTTATCAACACCTTCACGCCCGGTACGAAGTTCGAAGACGGCATGATCGGACTTGCACTCGATCCTAAATTCAGCGAGAACCATTTCGTATATGTGTTTTACGCGCATCCGGAAAGATCAGCGAACGTCGTGAGTCGCTTTCTTTTTGCGGACAACAAGATCGATCAGACATCGGAGAAGGAGATCATCGAAGTTGTAACTCAGCGGGAAACGTGCTGTCACACGGCTGGCTCAATGGCCTTTGGAAGTGATGGGAATCTCTATATCTCAACCGGCGATAACACCAGCCCCTTTGCCTCTGACGGATTCAGTCCTTCGGATGAAATACCGGGACGTTCGCCATTCGACGCGCAAAAGTCATCCGGAAACACCAACGACCTCCGGGGAAAGATCCTGCGCATCCATGTTGAAGCGGATGGCACCTATACGATTCCAGAGGGAAATCTTTTTGCCAAAGGAGAAGAGAAGACACGACCCGAAATCTATGTGATGGGCTGTCGTAACCCATATCGTATATCGATAGATGAAAAAACGGGTTACGTGTATTGGGGTGAAGTGGGTCCTGACGCAGGACAGAACGATTCGCTTCGCGGGCCACGTGGCTACGACGAGATAAACCAGGCAAAAAAGGCCGGCAATTTCGGTTGGCCCTACTTTGTGGGTAACAACTATGCCTACGCCAAGTATGATTTCGTAAACAAGAAAGTACTTCAAAAATGGGACGTCAGCGCACCGATCAACGAGTCGCCCAACAACACCGGAAAGAGAGAGTTGCCACCGGCGAACCCTGCCTTCGTGTGGTATCCCTACGCGAAATCTGAAGACTTCCCCATGGTGAAAGAGGGGGGGCGCAACGCTATGGCTGGACCAATATATTACAGCGAACACTATAAGAACGTCGCGACCGCTTTCCCCGACTACTTCGATGGCAAGCTCCTGATGTATGATTGGATCAGAAACTGGATGTTCCTGGTGACCATGACATCAGATGGCGCGATCGACGACATTGAACCGTTCATGCCGAATACGAAGTTTAACAACATCAGCGACATGGCCTACGGTCCCGACGGAAGACTGTACATGATAGAATATGGAACCGTCTGGTTCAAACAGAACATCGACGCGCGCCTGGTACGGATCGACTTTAATGGCGGAAATAGGCCACCCGTTGTTGCCTTTGCGGCTGATAAAACGTCAGGGGCCGTTCCACTGCAAGTTGCGTTTACTGCCAAGGGCTCGGTAGATCCCGATGGAAACAAATTGACATACGAACTTGATGTCGACGGCAAGAAGCTCAAGTCCGATAACGGCGAATTCGATGTGACCTTTGACAAGCCTGGTGTAGTGAACGCCACGTTGCGTGTGACCGACGACAACGGGATGGCTGGATCAAGCACCATTCAAGTCACGGCCGGCAATCAGCCGCCCGTTGTGAAGGCGGCTATTACGAGTGGAAACAAAACGTTTTATTTCCCGAATACGGCACTCAAATACGAAGTCACAGTTGCTGACCAGGAAGATGGCTCTACCACAGACGGCAAAATCGCCGGGGGAGGTGTCATAGTCACCTTCGACTACCTGAAGGGCTACGATATGACACACATCGCGCAAGGTCATCAGCAGGCAGTCGCTGAATTGCCCGGTAAGGCGCTGATCGCTCAGAGCGACTGCAAGGCCTGTCACATCATCGACCAAAAGTCCGCGGGTCCGGCCTACAAGGACGTAGCGACCAAGTACAAAGGGCAAAAGGATGCCGTAGATGTACTGGCTGCCAAGGTAATCAAAGGCGGGGCCGGTGTTTGGGGAACTATCGAGATGGCGGCGCATCCCCAAATTAGCGTGGACGATGCGCGCAAAATGGTCGAATACGTTCTGTCGCTGGCCGCCGACAAGAACCAACCCAAGCTTCCCCTGAGTGGTTCCGTGATGCCCGGCAAAGAAACTGACGGAGCTTATGTGCTGACTGCCACTTATTACGACAAAGCCCAGGGCGCTATTCCCTCGCTTTCCGCAAGTGACGCCGTTGTGCTCCGTAGCAACGTCCTCAGTGCCAACGCCGTATCCGACCTTCAGGTCGCACGGAAAGTGAACTATCAGGGCCAATGGGGCTTGGAAAATCTTCTGGATGGTTCCTTCGCTGTGTACCGGAATCTTGACATGAGCGGTATCAAGAAAGCCACGGTTACAACATATATTGTAAATAAGAGCACCAATACCGGTGGTGACGTGGAGATTCGTCTGGACAAACCCGATGGAAAACTGATCGGCAAAATGACCTCATCGAAGGTTGGAATTGCCTCAGTATCCACCAATCTTTCGTCTGAAACCGGTACCCATGACCTCTACCTGGTATTCAGGAGCGCGGATGCGAAAGAGAAGTCGATGTTCTATTTCAGCAGCTTAAGACTGGATAATAAATAGGCCCTCAGCATAGCCCTTACCACTACACTGCCCCTAAACCACAACCACATATGAAACGAAGAGAGTTTGTACAGACAGCATCCTTTGCAGCCGTCGGATTGCTGTCCCTGCCTTCATTCCTGGCAGCGGGAAAAGCCCATAAAGGGATGGGACTTGCGCTATACTCAGTGCGCGAGCCGATCATGAAAGATCCGAAGGGTGTATTGCAAAGCGTGGCCGGATTTGGTTACAAGGAACTGGAAACGTTTAGCTACAAGGACGGTCAGATCTTTGGTATGAACTTTTCCGATTTCTGCAACCATGCCAAAAGCCTCGGCATGAAGGTAACAAGTGGTCACTACGGCCTGGCTCAAATCACTGGCGATACCTGGCTAAAAGCTGTCGACGACGCGAAGAAGAACGGACAGGAATTTATGGTGATGCCTTACCTGGTCGAAGGCGATCGCAAGACCATCGATGATTACAAGCGTGTATGCGAAAAGCTAAATGCCGCAGGCGAAGTGTGCAATAAAAATGGCATCCGTTTCCAGTATCACAATCATGCCTTTGAATTCGATACGGTGGATGGACAGATTCCATTCGACGTCATGTTGAAGGAACTCGATCCGAAAAAGGTCGGTTTGGAGCTCGATCTCTATTGGATCGTGCGCGCTGGCAAGGACCCGGTTAAGTATTTCGAAGCGTTTCCACGTCGATTCGAACAATGGCACATCAAAGATATGAGCAAAGCTGACAACTCGAAGAATTCCAATGTGGGTGATGGGTCCATCGACTTCAAAGCGTTGTTTGCCTATGCGAAAAAGGCAGGGCTTAAACACTGGTATGTAGAGTACGATACCTTCCCGGGCGACCCTGTGGAAAGTGTAGCAGCGTCAGCCAAGTACATGAAGACACTCCACTAGAGCTGGTCCTTAGTCTTACGTCCTTAGTCATTAGTTGTTTTTAGTACTTAAAGTACCTGGTAGGAGAGGCAATCAACGACTTAGGGTCAAATTCTAATACACATACTACCTTAGCATGCGCGTTGTTAACTTCCTCCTGGCGGTCCTTTTTCTTGTCTTTGCCTTTTTGCAGATCAATGATCCAGATCCTTTGATATGGATTCTGATTTACGGCGCAATGGCCGTGGTATGTATCATGGCGATATTCGCGTTTTATCCGCTGAGATTCATGATTGTGCTGCTGGTGGCGTATATGGCATATAGTTTCGTCTATATCGACGGCGTATCCGAGTGGTTGAAACGAGAAAACAAGGCTGCCTTGTTTGACGATCTCGCCAAGATGGAGCATTGGTACATAGAGGAAGCGCGAGAGTTCCTGGGATTGATGATCTGTATCGTCGTTCTGGTAATCTATATCCTTCTGGCGAGGAAACGGCGTGCGATCCAGAAGTAATAGCCATCTCGTCAACGATTTTGAAAGGACAGCGTAAAAAGCTGTCTTTTCTTTTTAAATTCAAACCTATGAGAGGTCTCATACCTTGTCTTACCATTATTGCTTTGCTGATCGGCTGCTCGAAGCAGAAAGAAAAAATCCCACCACTCATGTCAGATGACAACGGTTCAGGAAAAATCGCGGTGTATCAGGTAATGACGCGATTGTTCGGAAATAAGGGCACGACTAACAAGCCTTATGGCACACGCGATGAGAATGGTGTTGGAAAATTCAATGACGTCGATGCGCGTGCACTTAAAGCCATTCGCGATCTGGGGATTACACACGTTTGGTACACGGGCGTTATAGAACATGCCTTGCTGACTGATTACTCGGCGCAAGGCATTGCGGCCGATGATCCGGATGTCGTGAAAGGCATTGCTGGATCCCCTTACGCCATAAAAGACTATTATGATGTGAATCCCGATCTGGCGGTAAACGTGGCAAACCGGATGGCGGAATTTGAGCAACTGATCCGCCGTACGCACGAGAATGGGCTGAAAGTAATCATCGATTTCGTCCCCAATCATGTCGCGCGACGTTATCACTCGGACAAGAGACCGGCGGGCGTGAATGATCTGGGTGAAAAGGATGTAGACTCATTGGCGTTCAGCGCCGCCAATAACTTCTATTACCTGCCAGGAACCACTTTTCAGCCGCCACGCAGAGTGGCTGCGCCTGAGTTGGGCCTGGATGGGAAGTTCGACGAGATGCCCGCTAAAGTAACGGGCAACAATGTATTTTCTGCAACTCCTAACATTAACGATTGGTACGAAACGGTTAAGTTGAACTATGGTGTCGATTACCAGGACAACCATGCTGTTCATTTTGATCCCGTACCCGACACATGGATCAAGATGCGTGATATCCTGAAATTCTGGGCCTCCAAGGACATTGATGGATTCCGATGCGATATGGCTGAAATGGTACCGGTGGAATTCTGGCACTGGGTTATTCCACAGGTGAAGGCAGACCGCGACGACCTGATCTTCATTGCTGAAATCTACAACCCAGGACAATATCGCAACTACCTCGAGAATGGGGGATTCAACTACCTGTACGACAAAGTACAATTGTACGATACACTTCGGTTGCTGCTTGCCGGGCAACAAAACACGCGCGAAATTGCAGACATTCGCACATCCTTGAATGGCATCAACGACAACATGCTGCACTTCATGGAGAACCACGATGAGCACCGCATAGCATCCAAATTTTTTGCCGGTGATCCGTGGAAAGCAGTGCCCGCGATGGTAGTGAGCGCCACGTTAGATAGGGGTGCCGTTATGGTATACTTTGGACAGGAGGTTGGCGAGCCAGCGGCGGCCAACGAAGGTTACCAGGGCGATGATGGGCGCACCACGATCTACGATTACTGGGGAGTTCCTGAACACCAGAAGTGGATGAATCGCGGAACTTTTAACGGCGATTCGCTTTCACTCGAGCAGAAACAACTGCGGATGTTTTACACAGACCTATTGAACCTCGCTACTTCGAACGGCGCCATCGCCATGGGTGACTACGAGGACCTTACCGTGCACAACCAAACGGCCGGGAATTTTAACAATAAGATTCACGCCTTTGTGCGATTCTCCGGCGACGAACGGTTATTGATCCTTACTTCCTTCAGCACCGAAACTTTGAGCATTAAAGTGCAGATTCCCGAAGCAGTTGTTGCCCGGATGGGTCTTGATAAAAGCAATACCTACATCGCGCGCGACCTGCTGTGGCGCGAGGCCGAAGTGGGCTTCAATGCAGACTTTACGTTCGAGCTCACGTGCAAGCCCTTCAGTTCCTTTATATTTAAGATTAAGTAGCCATAAACCTTCCCGGGTTCAAAACTCAACAGACCAGAAAATATGCCATGATTACGGTACAAGGAACATCTCGAGTCATTATCGAAAACGTTCAGCCTCTTGTCGACAATGGACTCCATCCGGCCAAGCGAACGGTAGGAGAGCAGGTCGACGTAACTGCTGATATCCTGGGAGACGGTCATGATCACATTCGGGCGCGCGTTCTGTTCAGAAAGTGGACGGAATCGAATTGGCACGAAGTCGAAATGGTGCCATTCGGAAATGATCTGTGGAAGGGCACCTTTGACACGACGGAGAAGGGCCTGTATTGCTTCAAGGTAACGGCGTGGATCGATCACTTCGATACGTGGTACGATGGGTTTCGCAAGAAAGTGGCCGCCAACGTGGATGTGCATCTCGAACTGCGCGAAGGTATCGCCTTCCTCAAGGCGTTGGAAACGCGCAACCATCGCCTGACGCACGCCCTTTCCCGCCTGGACGGTGACTACGACGAAGCGATTGCCTACGTGCGCTCCGAAGAGTTTGCGCACCTGGTGCATGCCCATCCGCTCGTAGAGCATGCTACCACAACGGAGCGTGAATATGAGGTGGTAGTGGAACACAAACGGGTAAACTTTACGGCCTGGTACGAATTGTTTCCACGATCAGCATCGCTCGAGAGCCGGCATGGAACATTCCGCGACGTGATCAAGTTGTTGCCCCGCATTGAGTCGATGGGCTTCGATGTTTTGTATCTGCCCCCGATACACCCCATTGGAAAAGTGAACCGAAAGGGAAAGAATAATAATGTGACAGCGGAACCAGGCGAGCCGGGATCCCCCTGGGCGATTGGCAGTGATGAAGGCGGCCATAAGGCGATCCATTCCGCGTTGGGCACGTTCGAGGATTATCGTTCACTCATTCAGGAAGCCAGGATGTATGGACTGGATATCGCACTTGACCTCGCATTTCAGTGTGCGCCGGATCATCCTTACGTGAAGGAGCATCCGGATTGGTTTAAGCAGCGACCGGATGGATCGATCCAATATGCCGAGAATCCGCCAAAAAAATATCAGGATATTTATCCGTTCAATTTCGAATGCAACGACTGGCAGGCGCTCTGGACGGAGTTAAAGTCAGTGATCACGTTCTGGATTGATCAGGGTGTGACCATCTTCCGGGTCGACAACCCCCACACGAAACCTACACCCTTTTGGCAATGGGTAATCGCCGAGGTGAATAAGACCTATTCAGATATCATCTTTCTTGCCGAGGCATTTACGCGCGCACGCATTATGTCCTCACTGGCAAAGGTTGGGTTCACACAATCCTATACCTATTTCACCTGGCGCGTTCACAAGCAAGAACTCATGGAATACATGAATGAGCTTGTGGTTGGACCTTCCCGGAACTATTTCCGCCCCAACTTTTGGCCCAACACACCCGACATTTTACCCTATCATCTTCAATACCAGGGCGAGAATGTATTCATCCTGCGGTTTGCTTTGGCAGCTACGCTGTCATCTAATTATGGTATCTATGGTCCCGCCTATGAGCTGTACGACAACCGTCCGCTGCCGGGTCGCGAGGAGTACATGGACTCAGAAAAGTTCGAAGTTAAGCACTATGATTGGAAACGGACCACGCGCATGACCGACATTATTACGCTGGTGAACAGAGCGCGCCGCGATAATGAAGCGCTTCACTCAACGTGGAATTTGCAGTTTTGTCATATCGAGAACAATTTTCTGCTGGGCTATATCAAGGCGACGCCCGATCTGAGCAACATTATTCTGGTTGTGGTTAACCTGGATCCCAATGGTACACAATCAGGACACGTTCAGCTTCCGAAAGAACGACTAAAGCTTGGGGATCATATTTATGTCCGGGTGAGAGACCTCATCACAGAGGAGGAATACACGTGGACCCAGGAGTGGAATTTTATTTCTCTCGATCCATTCAAAATGCCCTTCCACTTGTTTAAGCTAGAGATCGGAGATCCTTTCCAGTAAGTATGAAGACGTCGCCCAAGGCAAACGAAGCATTATGGTTTAAGGATGCCATCATTTACGAAGTGTCGGTACGGGCCTTCTATGACGGGGATGGCGACGGCATCGGCGACTTTCAGGGACTAATCCAAAAGCTCGACTATCTTGAAGACCTGGGTATCAACACCATCTGGCTTCTTCCTTTTTTTCCGTCGCCATTGAAGGATGATGGCTTTGATGTGACAGAATATTGCGATGTTCATCCGGATTATGGCACGCTAACAGACTTTAAACAGTTCCTGAAAGAGGCACATCGGAAAAACATTAAGGTTATTACGGAGCTCATTCTGAACCACACCTCCGATCAGCATCCCTGGTTCAGGCGCGCGCGCAAAGCGAAAGCTGGTTCGCGCTTTCGCGATATGTATGTGTGGAGCGATTCGGTGGAACGATACAAGGAAGCGCGCGTCATATTTTCCGAGGAGGACTCCAACTGGACCTGGGATTCGGATGCACGCGCGTACTACTGGCATCGCTTTTACAAACATCAACCGGAGTTGAATTTCGACAGCGTCGATGTTCAATTGGAAATGATCAAGGTGGTTGACTTTTGGATGAAGTTGGGTGTTGACGGTTTCAGGCTCGCTTCGGTGGCTTTCCTATTCGAAGAAGAGGGCACGAGCAGCGAGAACCTTCCACAGACCCACACGTTCCTGCGGAAATTGCGCACGCACATTGACAAGAATTACCGGAACAGGATATTGATTGCCGAAGCCAACCTGTGGCCCGAAGATGCGGCTGCCTACTTCGGCGATGGCAAAGAATGCCACATGAACTTCCACTATCCGCTCATGCCGCGTATGTTCCTGGCGTTGCGAACAGAGGATAGTTATCCCATCATCGACATAATTGAACAAACACCCGAGACGCCTGAAACGAGTCAATGGGCGGTGTTCTTGCGCAACCACGATGAGCTGGGCCTGGAGATGGTTACGGAAGAGGAGAAGGACTATCTCATGAAGGCCTATGCCGACGATGCCGACACCAAGTTCAACGTGGGCATACGCCGGCGTTTGGCGCCGCTTATGAACAATGATCGCAGGAAGATCGAATTGCTGCACGCCATTCTGTTTTCACTGCCCGGCACGCCGGTGCTCTATTATGGTGATGAGATCGGCATGGGTGACAACGTTTACCTGGGCGATCGCTTTGGGGTGCGCACACCCATGCAATGGAACATGAACCCCAATGCGGGCTTTTCTACCGCCAACCCGCAGCGCTTGTATCTGCCCATCATCACAGATCCAGTATATCGCCACGAGTCGATCAACGTAGCCACGCAGGAGCAGAATCATTCATCGTTGCTCTGGTGGATCAAGAATGTGATGGCTATGCGCAAGCGGCTGGGCATCTTTGGTCGCGGCTCCATGAAGTTCATCGAGTCATCAAATGCCCGGGTGATGGCATTCGTTCGATCCTACGAGGGACTTCAGATCATTACTGTGGCGAACCTCTCGCAGTTTCCGCAGGCAGCCACCCTGAAGCTGAGCGAATATCGCGGCAGCGAGGTCATTGAAGTATTCAGCCAAAACCGCTTTATGAGTGTCGACGCGGCCGACTATCCGATCACCATCGGGCCATATGGATATTTCTGGTTTCAGCTGGACACACCCGAAAAGAAAGATCGGGGAGAGGCCAGCGGAGAATTGCCCATGATCACAACCGATACCTCGTGGGAGAAGCTTTTTGACAACTACAGCGAAGTGCGTACGCTTGAGCGCAAGATCCTTCCGCCGTTTATGAAGAAATGCCGGTGGTTCGGAGGCAAGGCGAAAGTCGTGAGCAAAGTGAGTGTGAACAAGGCCATCCCCCTGAAAGTTGACCGGGATGCGCATTTTCTTCTCATTCTCGAAGTACAGTATGTGCAGCGCTTGCCGGAATTTTACTTTTTGCCAGTGACTTTTATGCCCGAGGATCTCATGAGTGAACGGGTGGAATACTCGGCTCAAAGTGTTGTCTGTCGCGCGGAAATACAAGACACGGTCGGCTTCATTGTGGATAGCAGCTATGACAAGCCCTTTCGCGATTTCCTTTTCGTGAGCATGGCCAAAGAGAGCCGTATTCGCGATGACGAGGGTGGAATTTTACAATTCTATTCAAGTGTATTCGCCAAGATTGACCAGGATAAGAGCGTAGATTCAAAGATTCTTAAGACGGATCAGAGCAATACGTCCATTATCTACAACAACTTATACTTCTTCAAGTTTTACAGGAAGCTTGAGAAGGAAATGAATCCCGAAGTGGAAGTGGTACGCTTTCTTTCGGAACGCACGTCATTTCAAAATTCGCCGCGTTATGCAGGCAGCTTTGAATACCGGGACCACGAGGGGAAGATCATTGTATTTGGATTACTGCAGGAGAAAGTTGATAATCAGGGCGAGGCATGGGGACTTGCGATCGAAGCGGTAGGCCGGTATTATGATCGGATTTTGGCCAAGGCAAAGGACACAACGCCGCCGCCACTGATCAATAGATCAAGTCTGCGTTTCGACGAAACGCCTGAGCTGCTAAAAGAGCTCATTGGACGGGGATTTTACGAACGGATTGCCCGACTCGCTCAACGAACGGCAGAAATGCATCAGGCACTAGCGTCGGACAAATCGAATGCGGCATTTGCACCTGAACAGATCACGCCCAATTACCAACGGTCGCTCTACTCGTCGTTCCGAAAACTGGTGCGCGACCGATTCAATCTTCTTGAATCTTCGCTGACACGGATCGATCCGGGAGCGCAGGCTTTGGCCCGAAAAGTGCTCGCCCTTGAGGATGAGATACTGGCCTGTTTTGCCGAGGTGAATCAGCAACGCATATCGGGCGAGAAGACACGCGTGCACGGTGACTACCACCTTGGTCAGGTGCTTTTCACCGGCAGCGACTTTGTGATCATCGACTTCGAAGGAGAGCCCGCTGTGTCATTTAATGAGCGACGCCTCAAGAAGAGTCCATTCAAGGATGTCGCCGGCATGATGCGTTCTATTCACTACGCAGCACTTGGAAAAATACTGCTGAGTGACACCTATACGAAGACAGACGTGGAAGTGCTGGAGAAATGGGCCGATCAGTGGCAGCATTATGTAAATCGGTATTTTCTCGGTGCTTACCTGCAGGCAATGGGAATGGAAACTAAATTCTCGCGTCAGCACGAAGTGCTCCTGCTCACTTTGTTGCTGGAAAAGGCGATTTATGAATTGGGCTATGAATTGAACGGCCGCCCCGACTGGACAATCGTACCGTTGCGTGGAATTCACTATCTCATGCAACGCTACCTTGACGAGAAGGCGGCTAAAGAAAAATGATGCACGACGCCAAAGCGGCGCTTGCTTTTGATCTAACACGACGCTAACAACCACATCCATGGCAAAGAAAGGCTCATCGAAGAAATCAGCATCCGCTCCGGCAGATGGATTCACGCTGATCACGGAATTTGACGTGCACCTGTTCAAGACGGGTAAGCACTTTAAACTCTATGAGAAACTTGGATCACATGGCATCGATAACGGCACACAAAAGGGTACTTACTTCGCTGTATGGGCTCCGAATGCAAAGGCAGTTTCGATTATTGGCAATTTCAATCAATGGAAGGATGCCGTACATAAACTCTATCCCCGTTGGGATGAGTCCGGAATATGGGAAGCGCTGTTTACAGATATTGAGCATGGGGAAGCTTACAAGTATGCCATTCATTCTAATACGGGCGAATTCCTCGAGAAGGCCGATCCATTTGGAGCCTTTTTCGAAATGCCTCCGCGCACTGCCTCCATCGTATGGGAGCCGCATTATGAATGGAAGGATGCCCGCTGGATGTCTGACCGAAAGAAGAAGGCTGGGACGAAGCGACCCTTCTCGATTTATGAAGTGCATTTCGGATCATGGCGGCGCAAATTGGAAGACGGCGTAAGCAGATCGTTAACCTATCCGGAGATGGCTGACCAGTTAGTGTCGTATGTGAAGGACATGGGTTTCACGCACGTTGAGTTTCTGCCCGTTATGGAGCATCCTTTCTATGGCTCCTGGGGATATCAGTTAACAGGCTACTTTGCGCCGACGAGCCGGTATGGCAGTCCTTCGGACTTCATGTATCTCGTGGACTGTTTTCACAGGGAAGAAATTGGTGTGATTCTCGATTGGGTGCCCTCGCATTTTCCAGGAGATGCCCACGGCTTGCACAAGTTCGACGGCACGTTTCTGTACGAACATGAGGATCCACGGAAGGGATTTCACCCGGATTGGAAGAGCTACATCTTCAACTATGGACGCAATGAAGTGAGGTCCTTTCTTATCAGCAATGCCTTGTTCTGGTTGGACCGCTTTCACATTGACGGGCTTCGTGTAGACGCAGTGGCTTCGATGCTTTACCTGGATTATTCACGAAAAGAAGGGGAGTGGATACCGAATGTATATGGGGGCAACGAAAACATTGAGGCAATAAGCTTGCTCAAAGAGATGAACGAAGTGGTGTACAACCAGTTTCCCGACGTGATTACGATCGCTGAGGAGTCTACGTCGTGGACGGGTGTTTCACGTCCCACGTACCTGGGTGGCCTCGGTTTTGGGCAGAAATGGATGATGGGCTGGATGCATGATACGCTGCACTACTTTAGTGAAGATCCGGTCTACCGAAGGTACCACCAGAATGAGATCACATTCAGCATTGTGTACGCATTTACCGAAAATTTCATGCTTCCTCTTTCTCACGACGAGGTCGTGCACGGCAAGGGATCTCTGGCCGGCAAGATGCCCGGTGATGAATGGCAGAAGTTTTCAAACCTCCGTTTGTTGTACGGTTACATGTTCACCCATCCCGGTACGAAACTGTTGTTTATGGGAGGCGAATTTGGCCAAACCTCTGAATGGAATCATGAAAAAAGCCTCGATTGGCATCTGCTCGAGTACGGTGTTCACCAGGGCGTACAGAAGTTCGTAGCCGATCTCAATCGATTTTATGCCAATGAAAAGGCCCTTTATCAATATCAATTTGAACACAAGGGCTTCAGCTGGATAGACTACTCCGATCAGGAGAATAGCGTGATCGCATTTCAGCGGCAGGCCGACACGAAAGAAGACCTGTTGATTGTCATTTGCAATTTTACGCCAATGGTTCGCTATCACTATCGCGTAGGAGTTCCCCATCGAGGATTCTGGAAAGAGGTATTAAATTCTGATCACGATCGTTACAACGGCAGCGGCGTACTGAACGAGAAGCCTGTGATGACCAGTCCGGTAAAATATCATAGTAGAGATAATTCGATTTCATTAACTTTGCCACCGCTGGGCATCTCCGTTTGGAAACTTGAACGCGAAGTAAAAGAGTTCGATCTCCCGGGATAAAATTAATGGAGGGGATGTTCGGCTTGATCTAATATTGAGCCTTGAAGAAACATATTTGCATACACGGGCATTTCTACCAGCCTCCGCGGGAGAATGCGTGGCTAGAAGTAATTGAAGTCCAGGATTCGGCCCATCCCTATCACGATTGGAACGAACGCATTTCGGCAGAGTGCTATGCGCCTAACACGGCGTCGCGCATCCTGAACGGAAGAGGCGTCATCAAGAACATCATTAGCAACTATTCAAAGATCAGCTTTAACTACGGTCCGACGTTGCTATCGTGGATGGAGGTAAACGATCCCTCTACTTATCATGCCATTCTGGATGCCGACAAGGAGAGCGCGCGGCAGTTTAGCGGCCACGGTTCGGCGATGGCCCAGGTATACAACCATATGATTCTCCCGCTCGCGAACGATCGCGATAAGGAAACACAAATCATCTGGGGAATAAGCGACTTTGAGTTTCGTTTTGGGCGAAAGCCGGAAGGCATGTGGCTGGCAGAAACGGCCGTGGACATGACGTCGCTGGATTTACTGGCAAAGCACGGCATTCGTTTCACAGTGCTGGCACCCCGCCAGGCGCGTGGCATTCGCAAGGTCGGCGAGTCGATTTGGGAAGACGTTACAACGGAGTCGCTGGATACAAAGCGCGCTTACAATTGTGTGCTTCCATCGGGACGCGAGATTGCATTGTTCTTTTATGATGGGAACATCGCGCAGGGCGTAGCGTTCGACGGCTTATTGTATGATGGCAACAAGTTTGCCAATCGTCTCATGAATGCATTCGATCCGGATGACGAAGGACCTCAGCTTGTGCACATCGCCACCGACGGCGAGACGTACGGTCACCACCATAAGCATGGCGACATGGCACTCGCCTTTTGTGTCGACTACATCGGCCGGCAGAAGGATGTTACGCTCACAAACTATCCCGAATTCCTGGAGAAGTTTCCGCCCACCTACGAAGCGATCATCCATGAAAACAGTTCCTGGAGTTGCGTGCATGGCGTGGAGCGGTGGCGCGCCAATTGTGGTTGCAATTCTGGCAAGCCCGATTGGCATCAGTTGTGGAGAAAGCCCTTGCGCGAATCGCTTGACTGGCTTCGCGACGAAGTAGCCAAGATCTATGAGAGAGAAGCAGGGAAGATTCTGCACGACCCTTGGCGCGCCCGCGATGAATACATTAAGGTCATCCTGTCTCGCAATGAATCGACGATAGAATCTTTTCTGAAGGAACACTGCATACGCGAGGTGGAACAGAATCGCGTTTTCCGGTTGATGGAGGTGCAACGGAATGCCCTGCTGATGTACACCAGCTGTGGATGGTTTTTTGACGAGATATCCGGCATAGAAACGGTACAGATTCTTCAGTACGCCTGCCGTGCTGTGCAGTTGTTAAGTCAGACGAGTGACATCAATCTCGAAGAGGAGTTTCTGAAACGGATAGAGATGGCACCCAGCAACCTGGCAGCGTTGGACAACGGTGCCGAGGTGTATCGAAAGTTTGTCCTGCCCTCCAAGACCAACCTGCAGCGCGTGGGTATGCACTACGCGGTCGCTTCCATATTCGAAGAAGATCCCGAAGCCACGCCGGTATTCAACTACACGACCAGCAACGATGTGTTTATACGAAAGGAAGCGGGTGAGATGAAGATGGTGCTTGGTGTTACGAATGTGAAATCCAATGTGACACGCTCAGAGAAGAAGTTTGCATTTTCTGCCATTTACATGGGGCAGCACAATATTATCGGGAATATTTCACTCGACATGGAGAATGAAAAATTTGCCGCCGTACAGGCGCAGATGGCTCAGGCTTTCGAGGAGGCGCGCGTGGCTGACATCCTGGGATTGATGCAAAACTACTTCGGCGGAGAGAAGTTCACTATCTGGCAGTTGTTTCGCGATGAGAAACGGAAGGTGTTCAACCTGATCACCTATCAAAGTATGCGCGACCTCGAGAACTCTTTGCGAAGGATATACAATCGCGACTATCCGCTGGTCATGGCGCTGGCTAACAGCGATACTCCGATTCCCAATGCCTACCGGACTACATTTGCCTATGTACTGAATGAGGACCTGGTACGGTGTTTTGAATCAGAACGCATGAACGTTGGACAAATCGAACGCATCATGGGTGAACTTGTTAAATGGAGATTGGAAATTGAGGATATCGGGAAGCTTGAAAGACTGGCCGGTGAAAGCATCTTCAGAGAGGTGCGGCGCATCGCCGTAGAAGGCGACAATCACAAGCGAATCCAGCGCCTGAACCGCGTGTTTCCGCTACTGCTGATGTTCAAGCTGCAGCCCAGTTTGTACAAGAGCCAGAATCGCTACTTTGAGATGGCGTCATCGGACCGTGGTTATCGGGGACATTCAACGGAGTGGGTTAAACATTTTGTGGCGCTCGGAGATCACCTGGGCGTAAAGCTCGAATAAAAAATTATGCCTGACCGGCCGCGAAAAGTCCGTACCCTTCTCGGCACCTTAGCATGCCTTCTGCTGCTGATCCACGTCGCCATAGCGTTGGTGATTGTTGCGTGGCCGGATGCCAGCAGGCGCAGCAGGGTCCTGGGTTTTTACCGGCGGTTCGTGGTATTGGGCCCTTTTTTTCAGGAATCGCGCATTATATCGACTCAACATTTGCTGGTAAGTCAGTACGAGAAAGAAGCGTGGTCGGAGGGTACTGACTTTGCCTGCCTCGCGGTGGCAGGTAAGGCAGGAGGAAAATATGAAGCCCTTCAACGGCAGTCGTTCGAAAACTTCCTGGCGGATCGGGCGGCTCGCGCAAAGAGAAGGGATGCTCATTCCCTTGCCGTGAGGGAACTGGAGGGTTACCTGAGATCGCGGCCCGCATTCAATCGTGCTGACTCTATAGCCGTGGCGTTCATTCGCCAAAGCGCGATCGGTACTGAGGTGCATATCGATACGATCTACCAATACAAATTCAAACGGTAATATGACTGGCTCGACCACCTGGCGCGCGTACCGTGATGAGTTGGCATGGCAGATTCTCCATCCCGTGTCGACGCTTGTATTCACTCGGGCGTTGAGCGTCGTTGTGCTACTGAAGATGTTATGGCAATGGCCCATCCGCAGTGAGTGGTTGAGTCTTCATCACTGGCCGCTGCCCCATGGACCACTATCGGGACCGTTGCTTTTGCCGGCGCGATTTGCCAACGCTCATCCGCACGTCTTTTTTTTCGCTGCGTCATTGTTTCTGGTCGTCCACCTGGCGGTGAGAAGAAACTACTTCACGGCGGCACTATTCTGTGCATTGGTCTTCAATTTGTTAATGATCAACCAGCCCACCGGCGATGGCGGAGACGTGGTGGCGTTTATGCTGTCCGTGTGGGCAATTTTCATGGTGCCTCCACGCGCTACGGCATCGCCATACGCTGCGTCCATACAAACGGTGCTGTACAATATTGCCAGACTGTGCTGTTGTTTGCAATTCGTGTTTCTCTATGCCGCTTCCGGCGTTGACAAGCTCAAAAGCAACCTATGGACTACTGGAAAAGCATTTGAGTCCATGCGCATGGCCGGAGGCATCATCAATCCAGGCTTCCCGGCTTGGTTAGCCACGCCATTCTGGGATGTTACCCTTACCTGGAGCACGATTCTGCTGGAGATTATGTTTGGCCTGTTGATCTGGTTCAGGCCATGGCAACCTGCGCTGATCCTGGCAGCCGTGGTGTTTCATCTGGGCATATGGTGGATGCTCGACCTACCGGACTTTGCACTCCTCATGATTGTCGCCGTCATGATATTCCTGCGTGACGACCAATACCGAAAGCTGTTCAAGCCATGGCTTCTTTCAACGTAGTGTTGTCAAGGTAGTTCCACACGAGGCTGCTCGCTCCGATAATGGGCGCCGCCTGGTTCTGCAGACCCGAAGGGAGAACTTTCACCTTCCCGCGGAACAAGGGCATCAGGTTCGCTTCCATGTGCTTGATCGTTGGCTTGAAGATCAGGTCTCCTGCCAATGAAAGTCCGCCAAACAGGAAGATCGCTTCCGGATCGGTGTGCACAACAGTTTCCGCTAGCTTCATACCCAGGATACGACCCGTGTATTCAAAGGCAGCGAGTGCGACTAGGTCGCCACGGACTGCCGACTCAGTGATCATCTTCGTGGTGAGATTGTCAAAGCTGATCCCGCGAAGTTCGCTGGGCTCGAGGTGATCGGCCAACAGCTTATATACCGTCCGCTTGATGCCAGTAGCCGATACGTATGTTTCGAGACACCCGCGTTTTCCGCAGTTACAGAAACGGCCGGCCGGATTCACAGACGTGTGACCAACTTCTCCTGCAATCCCGTGTTTTCCATTCAGCAGATGTCCGTTGCAAACAAAGCCACTGCCTAATCCGGTACCCAGGGTGATGACGACAAAGTCCTTCATTCCCTTGGCGGAGCCGTATACCATTTCGCCTACAGCCGCTGCGTTAGCGTCGTTGGTGACAATAGCGGGGAGATCGAATTCTTCTTTGAACATATCGGCGAGTGGAATGATCCCCTTCCAGGGAAGATTCGTCGCGCGCTCAATCGTTCCTTTGTAGTAGTTTCCGTTCGCGGCGCCTACGCCAACACCAATGATCTTGTGCGACCCCGGAATCTTGGCGATCTCCGTGCGTAATGCCGCAGCAAGACCCTTGAAATAATCCCTGAACTCTGCGTATTGCGTAGTGGAAATGCTGCCGTGGCTGATTACACTGCCCGTTCGGTCAACAATGCCATACTTGGTATTGGTGCCACCTATGTCAATACCGATCGTGAGCTCTCTCATAGTAACGCAATTTTGGTTTGTATGGATTGTGACTTAGTTATATCGAAAGGATCTTGGCAATTCGGAATGATTCTGCGTCGATGTCGTGATGCTTGTCCATGATATCGCCGAACTTATTGTAAACAATCTTTTTGTTTCGGATGCCGACCATGCAATCAAACTCGCCTTGGAACAGACCTTCGACTGCGCCCACGCCCATTTGGGAAGCGAGCACGCGGTCGAAATAGGTGGGACTGCCGCCCCGCTGCAAGTGACCCAGAACGGTAACTTTAATATCGAAGTAATCCGAACGTTCCGCGACTTTTTTTGCCAGGGAATGGGCATCGCCGATCTTCGAACCCTCAGCGACGACAACAAGATTGGATTTCTTGTTCGTCTTTACCCCTTCGCCAAGCAAGGCGTAAAGCTCTTCGAAGGACATATTTTCTTCGGGTACGATGATGGCAGCGGCACCGCCGGCTATCCCGCTGTTGATGGCGATGTAGCCGGAATGTCTTCCCATTACTTCTACAAAGAACAGGCGATTGTGCGACAACGCTGTGTCGCGGATGCGGTCGATCGCCTCGACGGCTGTATTGGTTGCCGTATCATAGCCGATCGTGTAGTCGGTACCGGCCAGGTCATTGTCGATAGTTCCGGGTATACATATCGACGGAATGCCATGCTCTTCGTAAAACTTGTGAAGTCCTGTGAATGTGCCATCTCCGCCAATGGCGATCAGGGCGTCAATTCCCTGCTTCTTTATTTGTTCGATGGCCTTTACCCTGCCTTCCGGTGTTCTGAAGTCTTTGCTGCGGGCCGACTTAAGGATCGTACCTCCGCGCTGAATAATATTGCCCACAGAACGTGCATCAAGCTTCATGATGTCACCCTCGATCATACCTTCGTAACCTCTCATGATCCCGACGCAACTCTTCTTGTAATAGGCACAGGCGCGGACCACGGCACGGATGGCTGCATTCATTCCCGGAGCGTCGCCACCCGAGGTGAACACGCCGATCTTCGAAATTTTATTGTCCATTTATGAATACAATCCAACAAAAATAAGGGACGACTACTAGTTTACAATCAACAATTTCATCAATTGGATTTCAATCGTTTGAAATAGTTGATCAGCCCGTTGGTTGACGAGTCGTGCGACGCGACCGGTTCGTCTGAGGTGAGTTCTGCGAGAACTCTCTTGGCAAGCACTTTTCCCAATTCAACACCCCATTGATCAAAGCTGAAGATGTTCCAGATCACCCCCTGTGCAAAAATCTTGTGCTCGTAGAGGGCGATCAGTGAGCCCAGCGTACGGGGCGTCAGTTGTTTAAACATGATACTATTGGTGGGCCTGTTTCCGTCAAATACCCGGAAAGATGCCTGGAAGTCAAGTTCATCTTTACTCATCCCTGACGCCTTCAATTCCTCTTCCACTTCTTCGAGAGTCTTGCCTCGCATGAGTGCTTCGGTTTGGGCAAAGAAGTTCGACAACAACTTTACGTGATGGTCGCCAATGGGATTCTGACTAATGGCCGGCGCCAGGAAGTCACAGGGTATGAGTTTGGTTCCCTGGTGAATAAGCTGGTAGAAGGCGTGCTGCCCATTCGTTCCCGGTTCGCCCCAAATAATGGGGCCCGTCTGATAATGCACAGGCTCGCCATCTCGGCCAACAGCCTTACCGTTGCTTTCCATGTTTCCTTGTTGGAAGTAGGCGGCGAACCGGTGCATGTACTGGTCGTAGGGGAGGATCGCCTCTGATGCAGCGCCAAAGAAATTGTTATACCAAACGCCCAGCAGGGCGAGGATGACGGGGATGTTTTTCTCAAAGGGAGTTTCGCGGAAGTGCTTGTCCATAGCATGCGCGCCTTCCAGCAGTTGAACAAAATTTTCGTATCCTATCGTACACACGATAGACAAACCAATCGATGACCACAGCGAATAGCGACCGCCTACCCAATCCCAGAAAACAAACATATTCTCCGGCGCGATTCCAAAACGCGTAACTTCTGCGGTGTTCGTGGAAACCGCGACGAAGTGCTTGGCAACGTCTGCCTTACCCGCCGATTTCTCCAGCAGCCAGGCGCGCGCAGATTCGGCATTCGTCATGGTCTCCTGCGTGGTGAAAGTTTTGGACGCAATGATGAACAGCGTCGTCTCCGGATCGAGGTCTTTCAGCGTCTCGGCGATGTGCGTTCCGTCGACGTTCGAAACGAAATGCGGCTTAATTTGCTTCGCGTACGGACGCAGGGCCTCGGTAACCATATAGGGACCCAGGTCGGAACCACCGATGCCGATGTTAACAATGTCGGTGATGGCTTTGCCGGTATATCCTTTCCATGCCCCTGTGTGCAGTTGCGACGAGAAGTCTTCCATCTGCTTCAATACTTTATTCACTTCGGGCATCACATCCACGCCGTCCGCCATGATCGGGGCACCGGTACGATTGCGCAGCGCGACGTGCAATACAGCGCGCTTCTCTGTCTGATTTATTCTCATGCCGGTGAACATCGCCTCGATGGCATCCTTGAGATCTACCTCCCGGGCTAGGGAGAAGAGATCCTTCAGGGTTTCTTCGGTGACAATATTCTTGGAATAGTCCACCAGGATATCTTCGAATGTTGCGTGGAATTTGTTGAAGCGTTCGGGATCGTCATGAAACAGCTCGCGCATGGTTGTGGCCTGCATGGTAAGAAACTGAATTTCCAATTTTTGCCAGGAGCTGGTAGTGGAAGGGTTGTGCTGAGGAAACATACGCTAGGTTGGTTTGGTCGTGTCGCAGAACTTCTGTGAGGGAAGTTAGGGGAGGCCGACAGTTGGTTACTTCTTGAATTTGTTCACGAGCAAGGCCAATTTCTCTTCCATGCTCATTTCCTTCGGTTTGTCTTTAGGCTTGTTGTCGCGATGCTTGTCTCCCTGAGGCCGCTCTTTTCTGCCTTTGCCGCTATCCGGCGTACGCTGAGGCTCAGCTTGAGCAAAGGGATCCTTTTTCATCGAAAGTCCAATGCGTTTCCGCGGAACGTCAACCTCCACCACGGTCACCATTACCTTCTGTTGAACGCTGACTACTTGCTGAGGATCCTTGATGAAGTTATCAGACAAATGACTGATGTGTACAAGGCCATCCTGGTGCACGCCGACATCGACAAAGGCACCAAAGTTGGTCACGTTCGTGACGAGCCCCGGCAGGCGCATGCCTATTTTCAGATCGCCTATGGTATTGATACCGTCTGTAAAGCTGAATACTTCAAACACTTTGCGCGGATCGCGTCCCGGTTTCTCAAGCTCGGTGACGATGTCTGTCAACGTGGGCAATCCCACCTTTTCGGTGACATAGCGCTTCAGGTCGAGCTGCGCACGCAACTCGGCGCGCGTCATGAGGTCGCGCACTTCGCAGCCCAGGTCCTTTGCCATGTTCTCGACAATAGGATAACTTTCAGGATGGACAGCGCTGGCGTCGAGTGGGTTCACGGATTCACGGATACGCAGGAAGCCGGCCGCCTGCTCGAACACTTTTTCGCCGAGGCGGCTAACCTTCATCAAGGATTGGCGATCCTTGAAGGGTCCATGCTGATTGCGGAATTCCACGATGTTGCGTGCCAGCGACGAGCTCAGTCCGGACACGTATGACAACAACTCCTTGCTGGCCGTGTTTACTTCAACACCCACGGAGTTCACGCAGCTCATAACGATGTTGTCGAGACCGGTCTTCAGACGGGGCTGGTCTACGTCGTGCTGGTATTGCCCGACGCCAATTGATTTGGCATCGATCTTCACCAGCTCTGCCAAGGGATCCATCAGGCGACGACCGATTGAGACAGCACCGCGCACGGTGAGGTCCTTGTCCGGAAACTCGTCGCGGGCGACTTCGGATGCTGAATAGACGGACGCACCGCTTTCGTTGACCATGACGACGGTGATCTTGTGGGATAGCCCAATGGATTTCACGAAGGCCTCTGTTTCGCGTCCAGCCGTACCGTTGCCAATAGAGACGGCTTCGATATCGTACTTCTCGCAAAGCATTTTGATGAGCGCAGAGGCCTTGGCCGATTCGCGCTGAGGCTCGTGCGGATATATGGTATCGTTATAAAGCAACTTTCCCTGGCGGTCGAGGCATACCAGTTTGCAGCCTGTGCGAAAACCGGGATCGAGGGCCAGCACATTCTTCTGTCCCAACGGTGCGGCTAGCAGTAGTTCGCGAAGATTGTCGGCGAATACGCGAATGGCATCTTCGTCGGCTTTCATTTTCGACTCCATGCGAACCTCGGTCTCCAATGATGGTTTCAGGAGGCGCTTGTAGCTGTCGCGCACCGCCAGCTTTACTTCAGCGGATGCGGCATTGTCGGCCTTCACAAATACCCGCTCGACGGCTCTCACCGCCATCTCTTCGTCAGGAAATATATCCAGGGCCAGAATGCCTTCTTTCTCGCCGCGACGCATGGCCAGGAGGCGATGTGAAGGTGTCTTGGCTATTGGCTCAGTCCATTCAAAATAGTCTTTATATTTCTGTCCGTCGGACTCCTTGCCTTTCAATAGCCGCGATTCGATGACTCCCTGGTGCCAGAAAAGGTCACGCACGTTCTTGCGAACAATGGGATTTTCATTCGCCCACTCGGCAATGATGTCACGCGCTCCGGCCAATGCCTCGCTGAGGTCGGCCACGCCTTTCTCGTTGTCAACGAACGTGGCCGCAAACGCGGCGATATCGAACGGTTCCTGATCGATCAACTTTTGGGCAAGCGGTTCCAGCCCTTTTTCCCGGGCTACGCTTGCGCGGGTTTTCCGCTTGGGTTTGAAGGGAAGGTAGATGTCTTCCAGCTGTGCCAGCGTTTCGGCCGACACAACCGCGCTCATCAGTTCGACCGTGAGTTTACCCTGCTTTTCGATTGACGAAATAATCGACTCCCGGCGGGCGTCCAGCTCCTGCAACTGCTCCAGGCGATCCTTGATGGCTCCCACGGCAACTTCGTCCATGCTGCCGGTAAGTTCTTTCCGGTACCTCGATATAAAGGGAATGGTTGCTCCCTCTTGTAGCAAGGTAGTTACTGCATTAACATGCTTTACCTGAAGCGATAGTTCCTTAGCAATCTGCTCTACCCAACGCGAAATGTTTTCCTTCTCCATAATAGACGAACAGGTGGCAAAAATAGAATAAGCTTCACAACCTGCAATAGTGTATTTTTAGATTCGACTTTTACCCTCCATGAGCACCAAGCGGATAGCCCTTATTGCGCACGACAACAAGAAGAAGGAACTGATCGATTGGACAAGGATCCATTTGGCGAGTATGCTGCGGTGTGAAATATACGCGACCGGCACGACCGGACGGCTACTGGCGGATGAGTTGGGTTTAGCGGTGCATCGGCTTCACAGCGGACCGCTCGGTGGCGACCAGCAGATTGGTGCCCTGATTTCCGAAGGCAAGGTCGACTTGCTCGTGTTCTTCTGGGACCCGCTCGAACCGTTGCCTCACGATCCCGACATCAAGGCCTTGCTCAGACTTGCGGTAGTATGGAACATTCCTGTCGCCTGTAACCGCGCCACGGCAGACATTCTGCTGAGTTCCGATTTGCTCTTTTCGTATGATCGGACCATTCCCGATTACGCCACCTATCAGAACCGAAAACTTTCATAGCTCTTTTCAGTCAATTGCCGGATCAGGGCCGTGCGCATCTTCAGGTGCGCAGGTTGTACCAACGCCGTAAATTGATCATGCGTTGTATGAAAGCCCATGTAGAAACACCACCAGCCAACGCTCAGGGCTGGAATGGCGCGAAGCTCTTCCCGGCTGATCGGCCGCGTCATTTGGTAGGCGTCGAGCAGCAGCGAAAATGATCGGTCGGCCTCGGTCCGCGTCATTCTATTGAACTGTACGTCCAGGCAGAGCTGCGTCCAGAAGGTCATGAGATCGTTGACGAGCCAACCGTGTGCGAAGAAATCGAAGTCAAACAACGTGATCTGATCACCGGCGAAGTGAAAATTCTTCGGCAAGAAGTCATAATGACAATATCCGACAGCAAAGCCATCAGCAGAAAAGTTGTTCAGTTCCTCCCGTGCTTTTTCGATAGCGTGTAGCCACCACGTTAGCTCATCAGGAAGAGAGGTAAGATATGGCTTCGCTTTTTCGATGGGGTCGGTAAAGAGCGTATCCAACGTGAGGCTCCAGCGCCGGTGATGCAGGGTAACAGATGATGACGTCATGTGGAATCTGGCCATTTCACGTCCGAGGCCGCGCAGTTGGGCATCCGAAAATTTCATGATCGACTCACCGGCCGCGAAGCTGAGCAGTACAGCGTGGCGTGCTCCTTCTGCAGCGTCAAAAGTCTGGATGGCGTTACCCGCGCGGTCGACGAGAGGGTAGGACACCGAAACGCCGGCCTCCTTCAGCGCAAGAAGCAATTCCACTTCTGCCCGAATATGCTCCAACGTTCGATGCGTGTTCCGATACACGCGAAGGATGGACTTGCCGGATGCGGCCTCAACCAGGTATGTGTCGCCGACACCGCGAAGGAGCAATTGACAGGAACACCTTCCTAAGGCGTACTGCTTCGAAAGATGCCGTGCCAAAGCTGCAGGATCGAGCGTCGAATAAATGGTGGGAAAAGACATCTGGAAATTTTACCCGATACCAGGTGCTGAACGAAGTCCAAATCAAGGACTGTTGATCAAGGGTCCTAAAAACAAAAAGAGCCGCATTCCCGGCTCGTTCTCCCCAATCAACCAATAAGTAGCGCGGGGGGGAGTTGAACCCCCGACCTTTGGGTTATGAATCCAACGCTCTAACCACCTGAGCTACCGCGCCGTAAACGTCAGCACCGCGTACGGGCTGTTTTTAGGGAGTGCAAACTTACAAGTTTGCCGGGAATTAGCAACAACGTCATACAATTTCAAACTCGCCAATTGTTTTTGCCATACTGACCAAAATACCATAAATTCAATCACCTTTACATTACATGGCAACCGTCAGCACTAAAAAGAAACTTTTCTCCGCCGACTATGAGATTCATGCGTCTGTAAAGATGCTGTATCCATATATTCAGACTGCGAGTGGCTTGTCGGAATGGTACGCTGAAGATGTCAGGATTAATAACGAGGACAAGACCTTTACTTTTTTTTGGGATGATGAAGGGCACAAGGCCCGTCAGGTAGCGCACCGGACCAATCATTTTGTGAAATTTGAATTTGTTCCCGAAACAAAAGAAGACGAACGCGATCCTTCCTATATAGAGTTTCGCCTCGAATCAAACGATCTTACCCAGTCTGTTTACCTCAAGGTCTTTGATTATTCCGACTTCGACGATCAACGCGAACTTCGCTCCCTTTGGGATGGCCTCTTCGAAAATCTCCGTAAGATCGTCGGCGGCTGACTTCCCTCATCCGCGTGGTTTTTCAATTATTACCGATCCCATCAACAAATCAACAGATCAACAGATCGACAAATATCCCGCTTGGCCTTATTTTTGAGCTTTATTCGGCGTGATGAAGAAACTGGACAAGCTAGTACTCGATGCCTTTATTGGGCCCTTCCTGATCACCTTCCTCGTCGTCGTCTTCATCCTGCTCAACATCAACATGTTGAAGTACTTCGACGACATCATTGGCAAGGGCCTGGATTGGTGGGTTCTCGGTCGGCTCTTTTTCTACTTCGCGATATTTACCATTCCCACGGCCATGCCATTGGCCGTGCTGTTGTCGTCGCTGATCGCGTTCGGAAATTTAGGTGAACACTTCGAGCTCACCGCCATCAAGAGTGCCGGCGTCTCGTTGGTGCGTGTGCTCCGGCCGATCTTCTTTTTCATTCTGCTTCTTACAATGGCTGCTTTCCACGCGAACAATAACATGGTTCCCAGGGCAGCGCTTGAGGCTTATAGCCTGCTCTATGACATTAAGCAGAAGAAACCAGCGCTGGAGCTGCGGGAAGGAGAGTTCTATCGCGGCATTGATAACATGAGCATCAAGGTGAATAAGAAATTTCCGAAGGATGAGCAGGCTTTGAAAGGTGTGATTGTTTACGACCACCGCAAGAACAACGGAAACAAGGAGGTGATCGTCGCAGATTCCGGAAGGATGTACACGATATTGAACGATCGCTATCTGAAATTCGAACTTTACAATGGGTACAACTACACGGAGGGTGCGCCCAACCAACGCGGCGTAAGCGCCAAGACCAATGATGCGAAAGCGTCATTGACCCGAAGCCAGTTCGGCAAGTCTCAGTTTGTATTCGACCTGGCATCATTTCAATTACAAGTCACCGACAAGAAATGGTTTCAGGGAAACCGAATTATGCGCAATCTCGGGGAACTTCAATCCGATATGGATTCTCTGAATCGCGAGGTTCTGAACCTGCAGCTCAACCACTTTCTTGGCCGGCCTGACTATTTCAACTTCTTTACGCGTGGCGATTCGTTGATCCTGCCGGAGAAGGTTTACCGGCATAAGATTTACCGCGACTCAATGGCGAGTTTGCCCTATGCGCATCACGGAAGGCTTGGGGCGAACGCGGTGAAAACGGATAGCGCGGCCGTTAAGAAATTCGACACGACGCGCAGCAAATCTCTGGCAGAAGAACAAAAAATTACCCGGCGACTGTCGGACTCTGCCCGCGCCACCAGCGTCGCACCGAAGCCTGCCAAGCAAACCCCGAAGGCCAGTGGCCGGCCCGGCCGCCCCAAGGTCAACAGGAAAAAACCGCTGGTGCTTGACGCACGGCAGCGGGCGAAGGTGGACAGTGTTTACCACATGCCGCTCACGCGCGATATGATTCAAGGTGCCGCCAACAAGGCGCGAACCTTGAAAAGCCAACTCACCAACGCGAACGACGGCATCAGCAACTTTAAGACAGAACTGGTGATCTTCGATATCCAGTGGCACAAGATTCTGGCGAGCTCTTTTGCCTGTATCGCCATGTTTCTCATCGGCGCACCGCTGGGTGCGATTATCAAGAAAGGGGGACTTGGCGTACCCTTTCTAGTGTCTATCCTCTTTTTCATCGTCTACTATGTGATCAGCATGCAAGGCGAAAAACTAGCGAAGCAACACACGGTTTCGGTGATTGCCGGGGTATGGCTGTCTGACGCGGTGCTGTTCACGATCGGGCTGCTTTTCCTAAGGCAAGCCCGCCGGGATGCGCGCCTGTTCGAGGCCGACTTCTACTCTGTGTTGCTGGACAAAATCAGGCGGCGCTTTTTCCCGAAGGCTAAGCCCGTGGCGGCCAGTACGGTGTAGCGTGTGAAACTTTAAGTTTTTTTTGATTTCCTGCACGATTCCCTTACCTTTGCCCGCTGAAATAAAGGAAATAACATTTATTCGAAATGTATCTGACATCAGAAATTAAAAAGGGCCTTTTTGCAAAGCATGGCTTTGGAAAAAAGAAAGAGGAAACCGGGTCCGCAGAATCACAAATTGCCCTCTTCACGCACCGCATCAATCACCTTACGGCGCATCTCAAGGAAAACAAGAAGGATTTCTCCACCCAGACAGGCCTGTTGAACCTTGTCGGGAAGCGCAAGAGGCTCCTCAACTACCTGCAAAACACAGATATCGAACGGTACAGGGCCGTATTGGCCGACCTCGATCTCAGAAAATAATTGAATTTAACTCTATAGAGGGGACCCTTTCCAAGGTTCCCTTTTTGCATTTTTTAACATTTGGGTCCGCCAGCCGGACGCTAACCACATCTCTTTATGAAACCTACAGTAATAACTAAAACTTGCCAACTCCCGGATGGTCGGGAGATTACCATAGAAACCGGAAAGCTGGCCCGCCAGGCCGATGGTTCAGTTGTATTGCGCATGGCAGATACCATGATCCTCGCCACAGTTGTCGGAGCCACCCAGCATAAGGAAGGCGCTGACTTCCTTCCACTTTCCGTTGACTACCAGGAAAAATTCGCCTCCACCGGTAAGGTACCAGGCGGTTTCATGAAGCGTGAAAGCAAGCTTTCGGACTATGAAGTGTTGATTAGTCGCCTTGTTGACCGAGCTATACGCCCCTTATTCCCAGATGATTATCATGCCGAAACTCAAGTAATGCTTTATTTGATTTCAGGCGACCCGGCTGCTCTTCCCGATGCTTTGGCTGCCTTTGCAGCTTCATCTGCCCTTGCGGTATCCGATATCCCTTTCGGTGGTCCGATCTCGGAAGTCCGCGTAGCACGTGTCGATGGCCAGTTCGTCATCAACCCGACTATGGAACAGAAGGGACGTGCCGACATCGACCTGATTGTTGCTGCCTCACTGGAGAACATCCTCATGGTTGAGGGTGAAATGAAGGAAGTTTCAGAGGACGATATGATCGAGGCCCTGAAGCGTGCTCACGAAGCCATCAAGATTCAGTGTCAGCTGCAGATTGAGCTTTCACAGGAAGCAGGCAAGACGGTGAAACGCACCTACAGCCACGAAGAAAACGACGAGAACCTCCGCGAGGAGCTCTGGAAGCTTATGTACGAGCGTGCCTATCAGGCTGCCCGCGCACTCCACACCAACAAGAAAATTCGCTCTGAAGCGTTCTCTTCCATCCTGGACGAGTATATGGCGGGGCTGCCCGAGGACACCACTGTCAACAAGGAAATTGTAAAGCGCTACTTTAAGCAAATACACAAGCAGGCGGCCCGCGATCTTTCACTTAATGAAGGACTTCGACTGGATGGCCGTAAAACCACTCAAGTAAGGGATATATGGAGTGAAGTCGACTACCTCCCTTCGCCCCACGGATCAGCGCTGTTTACCCGTGGCGAAACGCAATCGCTTACGACCGTAACCTTGGGAACGAAGCTCGACGAGCAGATGATCGATGGAGCCATGATCGAAGGATACTCCAAGTTCATCCTTCACTACAACTTCCCCGCGTTCTCAACCGGTGAAGTGAAACCGAACCGCGGCCCCGGTCGTCGTGAGGTGGGTCACGGGAACCTGGCCCTCCGCGCGCTCAGGCAGGTGCTTCCGCCAGACGACAAGAACCCTTATACCATTCGTATCGTTTCCGATATTCTTGAATCCAACGGCTCGTCTTCAATGGCGACTGTCTGCGCGGGCTCCCTCGCATTGATGGATGCCGGCGTTCCGGTGAAAGCTGCTGTGGCAGGTATCGCCATGGGAATGATCTCCGACAGCAAGACGGGCAAATATGCGATCCTGTCTGATATCCTTGGCGATGAAGATCACCTGGGTGATATGGACTTCAAAGTAACAGGAACCGAGCAGGGCATTACCGCGTGCCAGATGGATTTGAAGGTTGACGGACTCACGTACGAGGTTCTTCGCGAGGCTTTGCTGCAAGCGAAGGAAGGCAGACTTCACATTCTGAACGAGATGAAGAAGACCATCACGGCGCCTCGTCCGGACCTCAAGCCTCAGACCCCCAGGGCAGAAACCGTCATCATCGAGAAAGAGATGATCGGCGCAATCATCGGCCCCGGCGGAAAGGTGGTCCAGGATATCCAGAACACAACCGGTGCAACCGTTTCTATCGAAGAAGTGAACAACAAAGGCATCGTTCGCGTGTTCGCGGCGAGCAAGACGGTGATGGAGGCCGCCCTGAGGCGCATCAAGGGTATCGTGGCGATTCCCGAAGTGGGCGAAGTGTACGACGGCAAGGTGAAGTCAATCATGCCTTTTGGCGCGTTTGTAGAGTTCATGCCGGGCAAGGATGGTCTGCTCCACATCTCCGAGATCAAATGGGAACGCCTCGAAAATATGGAAGGCGTACTCGAGGTAGGCGAGGAGATCAAAGTAAAGCTCATCGAAGTCGACAAAAAGACCGGCAAATTCCGTCTCTCCAGAAAAGTATTGCTTCCCCGGCCGCCGCGTCCCGAAACAACGCACGCCTAATAAACGTAAGGATAAATTGACAGGAACTATATTTTGACATTATATTGTTATCGAACACAGAGACTAAAATCCAAGGATGAGACAGCTCAAGATCAGTAAACAGATAACCAACCGCGAAAGCCAGTCCCTGGATAAGTACCTCCAGGAGATCGGTAAGGTTGACCTCCTTACGCCTGACGAAGAAGTAGAGTTGGCAAAGCGCATCAAGGAGGGGGATCAGATTGCGCTTGAGAAGCTCACGAAGGCGAACTTGCGATTTGTTGTGTCGGTGGCGAAGCAGTATCAGAATCAAGGATTGTCCTTAGGCGATCTTATCAACGAGGGCAATCTCGGTTTGATCAAGGCGGCTCAACGTTTCGATGAGACCCGCGGTTTCAAATTTATCTCTTATGCAGTGTGGTGGATCCGTCAGTCGATTCTGCAGGCATTGGCTGAACAGTCTCGTATCGTTCGTTTGCCGCTCAACCGCGTGGGTTCATTAAACAAGATATCAAAGACTTTCTCTGAGCTGGAACAAAAGTACGAACGTGAACCTTCACCGGAAGAACTTGCCGAGGTGCTGGATGTTACAACGGCCGAGGTAGTGGACACCATGAAGATCTCCGGTCGTCACGTTTCGATGGATGCTCCCTTCGTACAGGGTGAAGAGAACAGCTTGCTCGATGTATTGGAGAACGACAGTGAAGAGACCCCTGACTCGGGTTTGATGAACGACTCATTGCGCCGTGAAGTGCAGCGCGCGTTGTCCACGTTGACGCAACGCGAGGCCGATGTGATCACGCTTTACTTCGGACTCAATGGCGAACATTCCATGACCCTCGAGGAGATTGGCGAGAAGTTCAACCTTACGCGCGAGCGCGTTCGCCAGATCAAGGAGAAAGCCATTCGAAGACTCAGACACACCTCCAGAAGCAAGGCGCTAAAACCTTACCTGGGTTAAGTTTTCATATTTCCAGATATTTTGAAGGGTCTCGAATGAAGAGGCCCTTTATTTTGTTAGCTAGGTAAACATCGTCACATGACTACTGAAGAAGTAAAAGTATTGATCATCGGTTCCGGACCTGCCGGCTACACGGCTGCCATATACGCCGCGCGTGCCGGTTTGAATCCTGTTCTTTACACCGGAGGCCAACCCGGAGGCCAGCTAACCATTACCAACGACGTGGAGAACTTCCCCGGTTATCCAGAAGGTGTTAATGGCCCCCAGATGATGATTGATCTTCAGAAACAAGCAGAGCGTTTTGGCACCAAAGTACACTACGGCCTCGTGACCTCGGTTGATTTCTCAGGCTACCCGCTTAAAGTGGTGGTGGATGAAACGAAACAGGTCATCGCGCACGCGGTGATTATTGCGACAGGCGCAACGGCAAAGTACCTGGGCATTCCCTCTGAAGAAACATTTGCCAACCGTGGGGTCTCCGCCTGCGCCGTATGCGATGGCTACTTCTACCGTCAGAAAGAGGTCGCAGTGGTAGGAGCGGGCGACTCGGCCGCCGAAGAGGCCACCTACCTGGCGAACCTGGTCACGAAAGTTCACCTGATCGTTCGCCGCGATGAGATGCGTGCCTCCAAGATCATGCAACAACGCGTCATGAAGACACCCAATATCCAGATACACTGGAATACCGAGACCGACGAAATACTCGGGGATGATTCAGGCGTCACCGGCGCGCGCCTGCGCGACTCGCGAACCGGCGAAAAGAGAGAGGTATCCATACAGGGCTTTTTCCTGGCCATCGGGCACAAACCCAATACGGACATCTTCAAGGAATATCTCGGCATGGACGAAACGGGCTACATTCAGATTATACCGGGCTCTACGCGTACCAATATCGAAGGCGTGTTCGCCGTGGGCGACGCGGCCGACAACGTCTACAGGCAGGCTATTACAGCCGCAGGCACCGGATGTATGGGTGCTCTGGATGCGGAGCGCTTCCTGGCGGCAAAAGAAGTGGAAGCTGTCCATTAGTACGCCATCGCAAAAGTAGTCGGCGATTACGAGGAAAGAATAGTACCAAACCCTGGAAGGTAAATTTGGCTATGCAGACTATATTTCTGTTTTTAGGTAATTCATTGCGATTACTTTTGCCATGACGTGCCGGTTCCCCTGAAATTAAATAGCATTGTGAAACTCGATGTACTTGTACTGGCCGCGCACCCTGATGACGCGGAGATTAGTTGTGGTGGCACTATTGCCAAGCACGTAGCGCTTGGTCACAGTGTCGGTATCGTGGACTTCACACGAGGTGAATTAGGGACCCGGGGGACCCCGGAGCTAAGGGCTGAGGAAGCGGCGGCGGCGGCCCGTATTCTGAAAATAAGCGTACGTGACAATCTCCGGCTCAAGGACGGCTTCTTCGTAAACGACCCCGAACACCAATTGAAAGTGGTGCGTGCCGTACGCAAGTACCAACCGGAAATCGTGCTCGCCAACGCCGTGTACGATCGCCACATTGATCATGGCAAGGGGGCAGCCCTCGGTTATGACGGATGCTTTTTGTCGGGCCTGGCAAAGGTGGAGACGTTCGACGACGAAGGTAAGAAGCAGGCACCGTGGCGGCCGTCGGCTGTATACCACTGCATCCAAAGTCTTTTCATAGAACCGGATTTTATCATCGATATATCGGAACACTTTGAATTGAAGATGCAAGCTGTACGTGCCTTCAAGTCACAGTTTTATGACCCCAGCAGCCAGGAGCCGGCGACCTACATTTCGAATCCTTCTTTCCTTCGTATGCTGGAGGCGCGCGCGATTGAATTCGGCCATGCCATTGGCACTTCTTACGGCGAGGGCTTCACCGTTCGCCGCTATCCTGGGATCAACTCCCTCTTTGATCTTATTTAATTATTGGTTGATCTGTTGATTGGTTGATTTGAATGCACGCCTTTGGCGTGTCGTCTGTCAGTCCGCTTTCGCGGCTGCATTCAAATCAACCAATCAACAGATCAACCAATCAACCAATAATATCAGGGCGCGAGCCGGTGGCACTTCCACAACCCGTCTACGTGCATGAACTCCACGCGATCGTGTAATCGGCTAGGACGGCCTTGCCAGAACTCGATCATGAACGGGGCCACCTGATAACCGCCCCATTGCTTCGGCTTGGGAAGCTTGGTTACCCCTGCGAAACGCTTGCCTATCTGCCCGGCGCGCTCATCCAATATTTTTCGATTGTCAATTACTGAACTTTGGGGTGACGACCACGCACCAATCTGAGAGGCCACGGGCCGGCTTTGAAAATACGCCTCAGATCGGAAATCCTCCACCCTTGTAACAATGCCTTCTATGCGGACCTGGCGTTCCAGTTCCGGCCAGAAGAACGTTAGCGCACAAAATGGATTGGCCACGAGTTCTTTGCCTTTGTGACTTTGATAATTGGTATAGAAAACGAATTGATTGTGCTCAACACCTTTGAGCAAAACGATCCGGCAGGAAGGGCGATGATCAATGCCCACGGTTGCCAGACTCATGGCGTTCGGTTCGGGGACGTCCGCTTTCAATGCCTCGTCGAGCCATTTATTAAATTGTTCGATGGGATCGGCAGAAACACTTGTAACGTCCAACGATGCCTTCGAGTATTCTTTCCTAATGGCTTCCAGTTTGTGCATACGGTTGCAATTTATTCAATTGTCTGTCACAGAAATAAAACTTGCTTTCAAGCAAACGAAGTATTTTATTCAAGTACGAAAACATGGGCGTTATAGTTCGCAATTAATTAAGTGTACGACGAAATGGAGTTCTTTAAATACAGGAACAAACTTCAGCCCGAGCGAGGAAGGTTATTGATATCGGAACCGTTTCTCGCGGATCCGAATTTCGAGCGAACCGTTGTACTGTTATGCGAACACAATGAAGAAGGATCATTCGGGTTTGTTGTTAATAAGCCGTCGCTATTGAAAATTGGTGAGGTGATGGACGTTATTGGTAGCATCGATGAACGCGTGTTTGTGGGCGGCCCTGTGCAACAGGATACGTTACACTTTCTCCATCGGAATACCAGCCTCGACAAGGCGGTGAAGATCCGGGATGAAATTTTCTGGGGTGGTGACTTCGAAGGCCTCGTGGCAAACATTGACACCGCTTCCGTAAAATCCTCAGATGTACGGTTTTACCTTGGCTACAGCGGGTGGTCGACGGGCCAACTTGAAGCAGAGCTTAAGGAGGATTCATGGATCGTTTGTGACTATGTGACGGACGAACTATTATTTGATACGGACCCAACGCTAATGTGGAAAAAGGCGTTAGACAGCATGGGGGGCAGGTTTTCGGTGTACGCTAACTATCCGGTAGACCCCCGGCTTAATTGAACCAATTTGTGTAAATTTACGCTATACGCCGCGTAGCAATGGACATGACCATGGAAATGGAACGAGAAAAAAAGGAAGGGCAGGAACGCGAGATGGGCGGGGAGGGAATGTCCAACGGAAGAATGTTACACTCTGAAGTTGACTTGTCCGACCACGATGAACTTCGGGATGAAACACCGGATGATCATCATGAAGCGGAACACCATGTCGACTACTCGCAGTTTTCGAAGCAACAACTTTCTGAACTCATCAAGGAACTTTCAAAGGAGACAGACTTTCGGAAAGTGGATCTCGTATTGCGCGAGATCAAGCCGATCTTTGACGATATGCGCGACAAAGAGCGCGCGGAAGCCCTGCAACGTTTTATCGCCAACGGTGGAACGGCAGAAGACTTTGAATTTAAGGGCGACGAGGCGGATGTGGTTTTCGATGCGAACTTCAAACTCGTTCGCGACCGACGCAACCAACATTTCCGCCAGCAGGAAGAGGCGAAGGTTGACAACCTGAAGAAGAAACATGATTTACTGGAACGGCTTCGCGTGCTATTCGACTCGCCGGATGCTACCAATCAATTCGATAAGTTCAAGGAACTTCAAAAAGAATGGAAGGCCATAGGATCTGTACCTTCCGCACATGCCAAGACCTTGTGGGCCAACTATCACGCGCTCACCGATCGGTTTTACGATAATCAGAGCATCTATTTTGAACTGAAGGAACTTGATCGTCGACGGAACCTCGAGGCCAAAGTGGAATTGTGTGCGCGTGTAGAGAAGTTGATCGATGTGGCCGTCATCAAGGATGCCATTGCAGAACTCAACGAGTTACACCATGAGTTCAAGCACCTGGGCCCTGTTCCAAAAGACGAGAAGGAGGGTGTATGGCAGCGGTTTAAGACCGCATCGGATGCGATATACGCCAAACGGGACGGCTATTTGCAAACGCTTCAGCAAGAATTGCAGGAGAACTTCGGCGGGAAAGCTAAACTGAGCGAAGAAGTGCAGGAGTTTGTAAATTTCAACTCCGACCGGATCAAGGAATGGAATCAGAAGACTAAGGATATTCTAGACCTCCAGAAGCGTTGGGAAGTAATCGGTGGTTTGCCTCGCGCAAAGGCCAAGGATGTCAACAAGAAATTCTGGTCTGCGTTCAAAACGTTTTTCAACAACAAGAATACCTTCTTCAAGAAGCTGGACGAAGAGCGCGAGCATAACCTGCAGCTTAAGAATGATTTGGTGAAGAAGGCGCTGGAACTCAAGGAAAGCAGCGACTGGGAGAATACTTCCAACGACCTGAAGAACCTGCAGCAACAGTGGAAAGATGTCGGTCCCGTGCCTGAGAAGTTCCGGGAAAAAGTTTTCAAGGAATTCAAAGATGCCTGTGATCATTTCTTCGAACAGCGTCGCTCACAGCACGACAAGGTTGAAAACGAACAGTCGGTTAACCTGAAAGAAAAGGAAGACATTTGTACCACTCTTGAAAGCCATACGGCGGGTCGTACTGGCTCGCAGGAGATCTTGCACGAGTTGCAGGACAGGTATTCGTCCATTGGATTTGTTCCGCGCAAGGACATCAATGCTATCCGCCACCGCTATCACGAAGCCGTAGAACGGTTTATTAGCTCATTGCCGGGCCTGTCTGACGATGAGAAAGGCAAGCTGGCGCTGGAGAGTCAACTCTCGGATCTGCGCAACGATCCTATGGCGGATCGCAAGATTTACCAGAAGGAACAGCTCATCCGGAAGAAGATAACGAAGGTGGAGAACGATATTGCCTTGTGGCGAAATAACCTGGAGTTCTTCGGGAGATCGAAGAATGCTGACAAGGTCAAAGATGAGTTCAACGACAAGATCAAAGATGCCACGGATCATTTGAAACAGCTTAAAGAGCAGTTGAAGATGCTGAAGATGGCGTAGGAATAATTAGCAATTGATATTTGACAATTTTAGAGGGGCCTGTCGGCCCCTTTTTCTTGCATTCAAAGTAAGGCACGGAGGCGCTACGGTTTTAGAAATTCATCCACGTTGTCGCGAGTGATGCGAAGCAGGCCGGTGTTGATGGTTTGGGGCACGCTGGTGATGCCGGCGCGTTGGTCATTGCCCGACAAACGATTCGTACGGTGCACCATGTCATAGAGAAACTGTGCGCCATACCAGGTAAACAGTTCGCGCTTCTGGCCGGCAAGCATTTGAATCGTTCCGTCTTTCACCAGCTGAAGATGTTCCGGCTCCCAGTCCACCGTGGTGATCTTGATGACTCCCTTTTTGCCCGCTTCGCGTACAGCCAGCGCAATTCCCGGACCCGAATTGGAATCGAAGCCGCAGAAGCCGGCAATGTCAGGATGCGCGGCGATGACATCTGATGTGATGCGCGCAGCTTCTTCCACATTGGCCTTGTCGTCATATTTGCCAACCACTTCGATTCCCGGGTTCCGGGCAAAAACGTCGAGCAGTCCCCGAAAGCCGTCCTCCATGTTCGTCAAGCCCAGAATTCCCATGTAGGCTACTTTTCCTTTGCCTTTCAAGAGCCTTGCCATTTCTTCGCCTTGCATGCGGCCGATTTCGTACCAGTCGGTTCCCAGGAAGGCATGGCGATTTGAGTGCGGAATATCCGAGTCATAAACAACGGTTGGGATACCCGCTGCTACCGCCTTGTTGATCACCTGCGCAATTGCCGGATCTGTTCCATTCACCAATAGCCCCGTAGGACGGGTGCCGATCACCTCTTCCAGCGTATTGATCTGTGCAGGCACATCCCATTCTGCGGGTCCGAGGATGGAAACCTTTACACCCATCTTCGCACCCCATCGCTTGAATGCCGCCTGATCATGGTTCACATACATAGGCATGGTAACCGCCGTTGTCACCATCACATACTCTTCATTGCGTACCACCGAGTCACGCAATTCTGCAACGGTGCCGATATTGGACGACGCATTTCGCGGCGGCAATTCGCATCCACCAAGAAAGGGCAACATAAAGGCCATGACCACCACGCCTGTGCGAACGACATGATCGGCCGATGTGGACTGGGGTGTAGTGCGCGTCTCCATTACGTTGCGTTGTATCGTTTTTGCAAATACTTGTCGGCCCAGAGCGTAACAATCAGGATCAGGCCAAGAATAATCTCCTGCCAATAACCGGATACCCGGGCGAGGACCATCAGGTTACCAACGATGCCCATAAACAGCGCACCCAGCAGGGCACCGCCGATTTTGCCTTGACCGCCGCCGAGGCTGGCACCGCCAAGGATAACCGCCGTAATCACGCGCAGTTCGAGGCCACGTCCCATGGTGGGCAAGGCCGCGCCGAGTCGCGATGATAATAAAATGCCAGCTACGCCAGCCAACAATGCCGAGAGGAGAAATGCCATCACTTGCATGCGCTTCACGCGGATACCCGAAAGCTCAGCCGCTTTTTCATTTCCCCCAATGTAATAATAGCGTCGGAACAGGATCGTACGGTTCACCAGAAACGCAAACACCGCCACGACTAACAGCATGTACCAAACCGGCATCTGGATGCCGAGTAGTCGCGACTGTCCAATGGCATTGAACCAATACGGCAGATTTTGAATTCCGGAGCCACTTACCAACAATGCGAGGCCGCGAACGATCCCCATCATGGCCAGGGTTTGAATCATCGGATTGATGCCCTGGTAGGCGATTAACCACCCATTGACGAAACCGATCAGGACCGACGCGAGCAATCCTGCGGCGATTGCCACCGGTACCGGCGCGCCGGCAAATTGCAGGAGGTAGGCGGTAAGGCAGCCGGAGAATGCAACGACCGATCCGACAGACAAGTCGAATGCGCCCGAAATCAGTAACACCATCATGCCCACCGCTACAATTGTATCGGTAGACAGATTGAGCAAAATCTGGCGGAAATTACCAAAGGTGGGGAAGGTTTCCGGATAGATGAACGTGGCAACGATGATCACCAGGGTGAGCAGGGCCAGCAGTGAATACACGCGATCTCCAAGTATCCTTTTTAGCATGGTCGGTCAGATTGCAGCGAGTGACATGATGTGTTCCTCTGTGATTTCGCTACCGGTCAAGGTGCCCGAGATGCGTCCCTCGCGAATCACGAGCAAGCGGCTGCAGAGACCAATCAATTCCGGCATTTCGCTGGAGATCACCAGCACCGCGGTGCCTTTCTGTGCCAGCGCCTCCAGCAGTTCATAGATCTCATACTTCGCGCCAACATCGATGCCGTGCGTCGGTTCATCTACGATAAGCACTTCCGGATGAGTCATGAGCCAACGGGCCAGCATCACTTTTTGTTGGTTTCCACCACTTAACAGACCGACCGGCTGCGTGAGGCTGGTCGCTGAAATCCGAAGGCTGGCCTTTGCGGCCAGCACTTTCTCCGAAGCGATCTGTTCGCGATACAGTCCGCGCCTTGACACGCGTGGAAGGGCTGCGGCGATCACGTTATCGCGCAGCGACATGGAGGGGAAAATCCCTGATCTCTGGCGGTCTTCGGGCACATACGCGATCGCACGCTGTATCGCATCGGCGGGGTGGCGCGGATGAAAGGCCTTGCCGTGCAGCCTTACGAGGCCTCTATAGGGATCGACGCCGAACAGAGCCCGCGCAATTTCCGTCCGACCCGCACCGACCAGTCCGGCGAGCCCAAGAATTTCGCCTGCGTGTAGCCTGAACGATACGTCCCTGAACTTGCGTCCCGACAATCCGTTTACTTCCAGCACGACTGGTCCGCCCCGTTCTGGTGACGGGGCATGGTTCGCCAGTTCGCGTCCCACCATTTTCGAAATGAGCATCGGTCGGGTCAGGGCTTTGGCCTCGAACGTGCCCTGGCTCGCGCCATCCTTGATGATGGTGACGCGATCCGCGAGCCGAAATATTTCTTCCAGGCGATGGGAAATATAAATAATAGCGATGCCTGCGCCCCGCATGCTGCGAAGGATCATAAAGAGCGTTACTGTTTCCTTTTCCGAGAGGGCGGCAGTGGGTTCGTCCAGGATGAAAAGCGTGGGATCTCGTGACAGCGCCTTGGCGATCTCTACCATCTGTCGTTGGGCCGGTGTCAGGGACGACACGGTTGTAGAGGGTGATATCGACTCCAGGTTCAAAGCCTTCAGTAACGCCTGTGTTCGGCGATAGAGTTCATGAAACCGGATCAATCCCCACGCGTTTACGGGTTGCTGATTGGCAAATATGTTTTCGGCAACGCTCATACTGTCGATGAGGCTCAGGTGCTGATAAACAATGCCGATACCCAGGGCAAACGCATCTGCTGGCGTATGCAGGCGCGTATCCGTACCGTTGATGGTTATCGCTCCCGCGTCCGGCTGCAGATTGCCGGCCAGGATGTTCATCAGCGTGCTCTTGCCCGCACCGTTTTCGCCGCAGAGGGCATGGATTTCGCCGGCGCGTACATCCAGGTCAACGCTGCGCAGGGCCTTTACACCCGGGAACGACTTGCTGATTTGGCGGAGTTGTAACATCCTTTGGATGACAATGGTTAAGGTTGTACGGTACCTGGCGCAGGAAAACCTTTCGTGGCGTCATCAATGACCAGTACCCAGTCCGTTGTTTTGTCCGGCGGCGTAAATGTCCGCGCGGCTCCTGAGGCCGTTCCGGCCTTTGTTGCTTTGCCCGTCCTCACATCATACCACCAAACGTTTTTCTTTCCGCCGCTGACGCGACTGAGATTGATCTTGGCCGTGCACGCCGCCGGAAAATACACCATAGCGTAAGTACGCTCCGAGTCGATCGTGGCAACCACCAGATCTTTATAATCCTTTCCGGCACCGGCGGCTATGATCGACTGGTCGGCGACGCGGGAAAAATAGGGCCGTGAAAGCATCAGGTTCTTCAGGTATTGCATTTTGCCAGCTGCCTCGGCCTTCGAAGCCTTCTGCCATCCGATGATCGTGTCGCCGGGGTTAATGGGTGGATAGAGTGCCGGGTCGAGAAATTGCCAGATTTGATGGTGGCCGTAGGTAACGCCGCAGGCTCCGGCAAAGACGCCGCGATAGATGCGCGCACGTACATCATATGCCGTAAAATAGCCGCGCGCGCGCGTCCATTTTCCGTCCCACGGATTTACAGGATGGTCTTCATAACAGGGCTCCATATCCAGGGTGGGCTTCTCGGGCTTCAGGGCGAGATCGCGTTTCACCCAGTCCCAGGCCTCAGTTTCGCGCGCGCCATGGCCTGACTGAAATGCGTTCATGTCGAGCCACGGTTCCGCCTGAATGTACTGCGACGTGGACTGGGGGCCTCCCGCAGGATGGTAGGTAATGAAGGCGTCAGCCCCGAGCACCTCTTCGACTCCCTTAGCCATCGCGCGATAGATAGGGCGGTCGTCAATTTCCTGTTTGTCTTTCTCGTAAACTGCGGGACGGTCGCCTCCCAGAATCCAGAGAACATTCCAGTTGCTCTTGTATCGGGTGGCGAGCAGTCGTCCATATACCTCGGCGTTCTGAGGAGTAAAGATCCTCGGACCATCACCCCACAGCTGCGCGATCTTATCGCCCCAGGTGGGCAGCAGGCCTATGTAGAGGTCGTTGTCGGCGGCGAGCTTTACAATATAATCCAGGTGGTCCCAGTAGTCGTATTGATAGGAATCATTCGGATCGCTGCCAGGTGTAATGAGCAGTTGTGTGGGATCTTCATTGTTGAGCGGAAAGTCGCCATAACGGTTGGGCTGACGGATGCCGTTAAACTCAGCCAGCGCGACGACCTGCAGCACATTAAATCCCTGCTGCTTTCGCGTGGCCACAAATGCGGCAACATCCTCGCGTGTTAGCCTGTGGGCCATTTCCCAATCCGTATCACCCAGCCAGAAGAACGGCTTTCCGTCCTTCGTGGAAAGATACCGATGGTTGGCGCTGACGGTTATCTGCGCGTGCAGCGTACCCGTTGTCGAGACGAGACAAATCAGTAGCCATAACGCGGCTGCCGATCGGCCGCTCGTGTTACTATAATGATGGTGTGTTGCTTGAAGTGGATTTGTATGGCAGGTATTCACAGAAAAAAGGTTTAGCGGTGGTAAATCATTTGGGTAACTGCGTCATCACATCGACCTGGTATTTAACATGAGCGGGGTCGAGTACTTTTTTCCAGTCGTCGCGGAAAATGAGGGGCCTGCCAATCTGGATGGCCTTGTAGCAGGCATCCGAAAACACGCCTCCGGGTATCTGATCGAAACAAAGTGCCAGGTCTATATTGATGTGCCCCATAAAGAAGTCGAAGACGGCGTCTTTCGGCACGCCCATCCTGACCACCTCATCCATCGCTTCACGCATGGTGAACATGACCGCGCCCAGAAACGTCTCGGCCAGCCCGGGCTCCAGCAACGCCATCTGCTCAACGGTTATCCTATGCGCACGGGTGACGGGCGCATACATGGCTTTCGCCAGCCCTTCACCCAGGGCGTAGTGTTCCTCCGGTCCCTGCATCAGCGCACACACTATGGCCTGTTTCGCCGTAATTCCACCAAAGTAATCAAAGTGCCGCCGCTTGTCTTCTTCCCAATTGAATACCGACGGATGGGTAGGATGGGAAACGAAGTAGGTGATGTCTTCCCTCCGGGGCAAATGGCCACCGACGGCGGCGGCCGGATCCAGCGTAACCACCAGGGTACCGGGACGAATAACGGGAAGAATCTCCCGCGCTACGTTCCCGATGTAAATATCGGGAACAGCAAGGATCACGATATCGGTTTCCGGCAAACATGCCTGCGCGGTGGTTACCGTTACGCCCCGCTGCGCTAGCCTTTCGATTCCCGCAGGACTTACTTCTACGTAAGATACCTCATAGGCGCTGTCTTTGAGATTGTCCGTGAGGCGGCATCCCATTTTTCCGCCGGCGCCAATTAAAGCAATCCTGGTTGACATAGTGTTGGTTCGAGTTTCGTTGTACTTTTTTTATTCGGCCCCGTTCCCACTTGCTTATCGGTGATCTCGGGCGATAACTATATTATCCTAATGCCTTTTTTTTGCCTGGAACGCCGGCAATCGTTTCAAGTATTGTATACTTTCGATAGCCCACTGCTCCTCGCGGTTAATGGTCGCGTTCAGCGAATCATCCGGTGGCACCCACTGCTCCAGGATGGCGCTCTCACAACGTCCATAGGCGGAAAGCCGGTCCAACAGCTGTGGCAAATCCAACATGCCCTGACCGGCCGGTGCGCCCTTAACCACGAACCCCATCTGGTGCGTTGGCCTGCTGATAGTGTAGTCTTTGACGTGGAGATTGACGGTGAAAGGAGCCAGTTCGCTAACCACCCGTTCCAGGTCTTCGCCGGCTCCTAAACTGTTTACGGTGTCGAGGCATATCCCTACCGTTGGTTCGCCGACCGCAGTTAAGACGGCAGACAAGTCTGCGGCTTTAAAGCGATCGTGATTCTCGATGCCGAGTGTTATCCCGGCATTCCGCAGCTCGGGGAGGGCTCCTCGTATAATGGCAATGATGGTATGGGTTGTTGGCTCGTAGCCGTCGAGATCGGTTACGAAACGGAGGAGGGGGGCCTGGTAGTAAGCTGCCAGCCCGATGTAGTCTCGCAGTCGCTTTTCCGTCAGCCCGCGCGCGCCGATCTCTAACCTCAGGTCGTTCTTCGTCAGCAGCGCTTTGAGCTCGCGTCCTTCAGATTCCGGCAGGCGGTGCAGCGGCAGGTTGTCGCCGATTTGCAGGCAGTCTAGTCCGAAGTCGAGCGTTCGGTTGACTAAATCGAAAGCAGAAAATGAGCGATCAGGCATCTGCGGGGGCACGCCAACCGACCAACCATAAGAAAAACTACTGATCCCGAGTAACACAATATGCAATCATACGACCTGAGGTCAAACGATTGCATCATGTATTTTATCTGTTTTATGTGCTATTTTAGCAAACCTGGATGCCGACAAGCTCCACAACTGTTGAAATTGAACATGGCCAAATACACGCGGCAACAGCCTCACCTGCTGAAGATCATTCCCCCTTTCGAGCACTCAATTGTGGTAAAGGGCGACAACATTTCGTGGAACAACCCATGGCACTTTCATCCGGAGATCGAATTGATTCATTGCATCAAAGGAAAAGGAACGACCTTTATCGGTAACTCAATACGCGCGGTCGAAGAAGGTGAGGTCTTGTTAATCGGGTGCAACGTACCTCACACACGCCAGCGCGATCGCGACTACTATTTGTCACATCCCGACGAAGAACCGGAGAGCATCATTGTGCAGTTTCGCGAGGATTTCCTGGGAGATCGGTTCTTCGATGTTCGCGAATTCATCCCGATAAAAGATATGTTAGCCAGGGCGTTGCGGGGTGTCAAGTTCCTCGGCGAGACGCGGCGACTCGTGGCAGCGTGTTTGCAACGCATGCGCGTTCTCGAAGGAGCGCCCCGCATAGTTGAATTGCTGTTGTTGCTCGACCTGATGGCTCACTCACAGGAGTTCAACTACCTGAATACAACAAATTACATTAGCGACGCCCACGAAAAGTCATCTCAAAAGATCAACAAGGTTTATCACTACACCATCGATCATTTCAGGGACCCAATCGCGTTGTCGACCGTTGCCTCGCTGACCGGTCATTCTACGGCATCGTTCTGTCGATACTTCAAGACCCGAACGCGAACGAGCTACATTCAATATCTTACGGAAATGAGAATAGCATTTGCCTGCCAGCAACTGATGGACGGGAGTGTGGATGTGGGACAAGTTTGTTTCTCCAGTGGTTTCAACAATTTGTCGCACTTTCATAAGCAGTTTCGCCGGCTCATGGGGATGACCCCGGGAGAGTATATGAAACGATCAACGAAAAAGGTGGTTGGCGAGTAGTTGAGGAGTGAGAGGCGCGTAGTCGTAGTTGGGGTAGTTGGGTAGTTGGCGCAAGTCTTCCTAGGTGAATGAGGGAGTTGGTAGTTCCTTGGCGGGAGACTTGTGCCCCGTTGTAATCCCCGTAGTTGGCGCAAGTCTTCCTAGATGAATAAGGGAGTTGGTAGTGCCTTGGCGGGAGACTTGTGCCACGCTGTAATCAAAGCGATGAAAAAACGTCAGTCTTCAGACTGGCTGGAATTCAATCTAGGATGTGATTCAAATCGAAATTATTTCTATCCAGTCTGAAGACTGGATGGGCGTATCTCCAGATTATCTGGGGGGCACAAGTCTCCCGCTAGGGAACTACCAACTCCCTCATTCATCGAGGAAGACTTGCGCCAACTACACTGGCACTACCAACTCCCTCATTCACCTAGGAAGACTTGCGCCAACTACGCAACTACCCCAACTACGCGCCTCGCCCACTACGCCAACTGCTTTTTCTTCCTTAATTTTGTGGAAAATGATAAGCTGATGAAGCAGGGGATAGCATGGGGTCGTAATTCATGCATTACGGTGGTCCGTAATGCATTCTTGTTAGTGGTTGTGGCTTTAGGGGCCTGTGATGACAATCATGAGCCGGGGCCTACGCCGGAACCGGAGGTTTTTAATTTCAGGTATCTTTCGGTGGAAGTGACGTCGCCCGTCGATGCGAATAACGTTACAAAAATCACCTTCCATGCGGATGATTTAGAGTCGTATACCTACGCCCTGAATCAAAACGGCAGCCGGCGTGTTAACTGCTCGTCAAACACGTTTCTTGATGCCGACGACGAAATGCTCGTGCAGGATGCCAACTCTTTGTCGTTCAAAACCGATGCAGACGTAATTTTCGACATCGTTGACCTGAACGGAAACATCACGCGTTTTACCCCCACTATCACAGGCGCTACCAGCATGGTTATCCATGACGCGGGTGCCCCTTTAACCGATGACGAACGCAGTGCGTATATCGCTGAAGTTACCAAGCAGGTAAACAGAATGCCGAACGAGGTTTTTGAAATCCGGTAGGGCATTATTTCATTCTGTACGCAAGCCGTTGGCAGGATTTGTCCTCGCCGCCCTGATCGACTGATAGCTGATCGTAAGGACGGCTACAGCCAGGGCCAACAGTCCAGCCACGACAAAAACGTCCCAGGTGAGTGGAATTTTGTAGGTGTATTCCTGCAGCCAAAGGTTCATCATGTACCGGCCGATCGGAACGGCAATTACGAATGACAGGGCAATGAGCTTGACAAAATTTTGCCCCAACAATCGCAAGATGCTATTGGCTGATGCACCCAGCACGAGGCGCACGGAAATTTCCTTGGTCCTTTGTTCAATCATGAATGCCGACAGGGCGAACAGTCCCAGGCAGGCCACAATAACGGCCAGCGAAGCAAACGTGAAGAAAATCCGGCCGGTGCGTTGCACATCTTCGTACATGCGGGCGAAGTTGTCGCTCATGAACGTGTAGCGGAAGGGTTGGTGCGGCATAAACTTGTTCCACACACCCTGGGATGAAGCGATCAGTGATTGCATTTTGTCGCTCTTGCCTTTCACGCAGGCAATGGAGCCGCCGGAACCTTTGCTAAGGAACAAGGGTCGAATGACTCCCTTCATGTTCTCGTAGTGAAAGTCTTCCACGACGCCAATGATGGTAAAGGTCTCCCAGGTCATGATTTTTTCGCCTACCGGTTTCTTCAATCCCAATTCCTTGGCAAGTGATTGATTGACGATTACTGATTGAGAGTCGGACGCCAAAGTAGGAATGAAGTTCCTTCCGTCGATCAGCTTCATGCCCATCGTCTTGAGGTAATCCTCGTCGGCGTACCAATGCTGCGCGCCTACGGCTTTGTCGATTTTCGAACGGCCGTCCAGCCATGTGCCGTTCTGATCACGGTTCGTCCCCGACACGGGCAGGTAGTTGGTAATCGTCACGTCTTCGACGTCGGAAAGCTTCTGCAATTCTGCCTTGAATGCCTCCTGGCTCGAACCGAGGGTATTGGCCCCCTGTATCATCAATACCTGGTCTTTTTCGAAGCCCACCTTGCTGTGCATGATGAAGTCAATCTGCCTCGAAATAACCAGTGTTCCAATGATCAGGATGATGGAGGTGGTGAATTGGAATACCACCATGGCACTGCGCAGTGTCGAACTTTTCGTACCCCGACTCAACGTGCCCCGAAGGACCTGGATCGGTTGAAACGATGAAAGATAGAATGACGGATACAGGCCTGCCAGGATGCCAATCACGAAGGCGGATAACAGGATGGCGGGCAGGAACCACGGTGCGGACCACGGTAGCGACAGTGATTTGCCTGCCAGCGAATTGAAGTAGGGCAGGGCCAGTACGGTGATGATCAACGCGAAAGCAAATGATACATAGCTGTACATGAGCGACTCGGAAAGAAATTGTCGCATGACCATGCAGCGGCCCGATCCGACCACTTTGCGCAAACCGACCTCTTTGGCTCTATTGGCCGATCGTGCCGTGGAGAGATTGATGAAGTTGACGCAGGCAAGTGCCAATATGAAACACGCCACGCCTCCAAACAGCCAGAGATATCGCGTATCTCCATGGCTGAAATTATCGCTGACATTTTCTGGGTTCAGATGCACATTAGCCACTTTCTGAAATTGATAAAGATGATACTTTTTAACATCCGCTGACGTGGCGTCGCCAGTCTCGTTCAGGTAGGGTACCTGATATTTGTCCCGGATGGACAATAACTTTTTTTCCAGGTCAGGAACGTTGGCGTCCGCTCTCAGGCGCACGTAGTTGTCGTAGTTCCAACAACACCAGCTGGTCTGCTCACCAGGCCAGAATTCAACGCCCGTAAGCGTAAGTAAAAAGTCATAGTCCAGGTGGCTGTGCCGGGGGAAGTTCTCAAAAACGCCGCCAATGACGTAAGCATTGGCCTTGTCATCGTTAAGGACCAGTACCTTACCCGTTGGATCCTCTTTTCCGTAGTACTTTTCACTGATCCTCCGCGATATCACGACGGTGTGCGCTTTGTCAAGGGCCTGCTGATGATTACCATACACCATAGGGATTTCAAGGACATCCAGCAGGTCGGGGTCGGCATAGGCGAATCCCTCTTCAAAAGTGTTCTCGAGTCCGTCGTCCTTGCGAAGGAGGTTGTTGCCTCCGTTGTACCACTTGTAGGGGATAAGTCGTGCGGCCTTTTCGACTTCAGGGAATTCTTCCCTTAAGATGCCGGCTACTGAAGCGGGGGTTGACATCCACTTGTCGCCGTCGCCGTTATTGTAGTGGTTATATAAGCGATACAAACGATCCCCGTTGGCGTAATGCTTATCATAGCTCAATTCATCACTGATAAATAAGAAAATCATCAGACATGTAGCCAGGCCCAGCGCGAAGCCGCCGATAGTGATGGCTGTGTACATCTTGTGGCGATTCATGTTTCTTACACCAACCTTGAAATAATTTTGAAGCATAGCATAAGGGTTAGACTGCATGAATATTTTTTTTTCCCGGACGGCAAAAGGTTGAAGAAATTGCAACACATTGAAATAGAACAGCGCGTCGGCACGGCGTTTACTCATGTGCGTGCGCCGATGCTCATACAGTTCTGTCAGATCCCCCAGAATGGCCTCGGAAAGATGCTTATTGCAGAATGCACGAAGCATACGAACAGCAAGTCGCGGTGGCAGCACGGGTGAGTGTGGCCTGTTTTTTTGTTCCATTTATTTTGCTCCTTCCCAGATTACCGATGGAACTTGCTTCCACATATCATTGCGAAGCTCGCGGCTGTGATTAAGCACTTTGATTCCCGCGCGCGTCAGTTGATAAAGACGCTTGTCCCTTCCGCCGCGCGTGGTTGTCGCTCCACCCATAAAGGAGCGGAGGTACCCCTTTTCCTCCAGGCGCACGAGTGTCTTGTGAACGGAACTGATCATGATGGTGCGACCGGTTTGTTTTTCCAACGCGTTCAGAATGGACAAACCGTAGGCGTCGTCGATGAGTATGCCTACGCTCAAAAGCACGAGCTCTTCAAATTCTCCGAGATACGTTCCTTTCATGGTTAAGTCTTCAATAGCAATGCGCCATTTGTTTCACCTTTGCCTAAGGATACCGAAACAGGGGTCAAAGGTTGCATGTGCCCCAACACTTTTTTTTCGGACTGCGGCTTCGGTGTGACCCATCCCTTGAAGCGGGATGCGCCAGCGGGAGCGTTACAGGTTGCTCAAATGATCGTCTGGTCCAATGCGATAAACCTGCATTGGCATTCCTGCTTCGGAATAACTAACTGATGAACAATACATTACAATTTATGCGTAAAAATTACGCAAACAAGTGCGTATTTCTTACGCTAACGGACTATTTTCGAATCACCGGCCGCATGACGCAGAAACTTCATCGACAGCAACAGGTTTTTATCAACGATGTCTCCGTCGATTGTGTCATGTTTGGATTTCATGACTATCAGCTGAAAGTCTTATTGCTGAAATGGCCCGGTGCCAACGCCTGGAGTCTGCCCAGAGGTCCGGTGCGCCGAACAGAAGTAATTATGGATGCCGCCGTAGGCATGTTGCATACAACCACAGGGCTAGACGACGTATTTGTACAGCAGTTCCAGACTTTCAGCCGGCCGTCAGACCGATGGACGGAGACCAGTAAAAACGAATTTTCAGCCACCGCGAACCCGCATCTTGCCGCCAGTCTGATCGCCGTGGGCTTTTACGCACTCGTCGACTTCGAGCGGGTAAGGCCACGCGTACAAGGCACCTTTCAATGGAGCGAGATCGCAGATCTGCCCGACCTGCTCTTTGATCACCATGACTTGATCGAATCGGCGCTTCTGGCACTTCGTAAAGACCTGCGCTATCTTCCGATCGCGAAATTGTTGCCCAGCAAGTTCACGCTCCGCGAGATGCAAAAACTGTATGAGACCATATTGAACCGTGCGTTCGACCGGCGCAATTTCCACAAGCTGCTCATGAGCTATGATTTTCTCACCAAGTTACCGGAGAAGAAAACGGGCAGCCAAAACAAGTCCCCACACCTCTACACTATTGACTTTGACAAATATGAAAGCGCCCTGCAGGATGGCATCTCCTATTAAACTATCCACTACGATAAGACGGGTCGTGCTGTCTGGATTGTTCGGTATCGGCGCGATAGGAATGCTTCAGGCCGTACCGCTTGAAAGACGGCCAGGCAAAACACGGGTGTTTGTCATCGGTGCCGTAGACCAGTACCACAGTCCCATGGTGCAATGCGCGAGGGCCGTGCTCGAAAAGATTGCCCGGGAAAACGACCTGGACCTTCACCTGACTACCGATACCGCAGAGATTACCCTGGCGAACCTTACCCGGTACGACGTCTTCATACAACTCCACGTGGCGCCTTACGATCTCTCGGCTTCCCAGCAGTTTGCCATTCAGCAATTCATTATCAAGGGAAAAGGTTGGATCGGCATACACGCGGCAGGGCTCATTGGCAAAAACCTGCAGCCCAAAAACAGGCACAGCTGGAAATGGTACTGGAATTTGCTGGGTGGAGCTAATTATACGCCGCACCCGCCGCTGCAGGAGGGTTCAGTGAAAATTGAAGATCACGATCATCCTGTCGTAAAAAACCTTCCCCCGACGTTTATGCTTCGCGATGAGTGGTATGAATTTGATGCGCCCCCGGCCGACGCTCACGTATTGGCTGTTGCCGACGAATCAACTTATGAGCCACGCAAGGCGATGGGTGTTCATCCCGTGATATGGACCATTCCCCGGTACGATCGGGCGTTGTACATCAGCGTGGGCCACGATGTGTCGGCGTGCACCAATGATGACTACAGCATCCTGGTTCGCGATGCGATCAAGTGGGCCGCGGACAACGACGGTCGCGAGCAGCGCGAGATGGAGGCCTTCCAGGCAAGCGAAGGTTCGGTCCTGGTTAACCAGGTAGGTTACGATACCCGCTTTGCCAAGGGGGCTATGCTGAGAACGAAAGAAAGGGTGCTCGCTTCCACCAGCTTTACCGTTGTGAATGCCCTTACGCTCGAAAAAATACACGAAGGTGTTGTAGGTAGTTCCGTCCAGGTGAAAGAATGGGGTCCTTATTGGTTCACCACGGTTGACTTTTCCGCCATAACGGAGCCGGGTTATTTCAAGATTGCCTGTGCAATCAACGGCAAAGACATTGAATCGTTTGGCTTCGAGATCCGTGAAAAGCTGCTCACCAAGCAGCTCGTACCTGCTATCACCAATTTCTTTGAAGGTCAGAAGGCCCTGTCGGACGAAGAGCTGTCGGGTGACGCGCGCGTGAAACTTTACGGTAGCGACAAGACGGTCGATCTGAGAGGCGGTTGGGCCGACGCGTCTGGGGATGTAAGCAAGTACTTTTCGCATCTTGCCTATACCAATTTTATGCTTCCTCAGCAGACACCGCTGGTCGATTGGTCAATGATCGATGCGGTAGAGTCGATGCCGGCGCTGCTGGAAGCATCAAACATGAGGGACTCGCTGGTCTCTAAGGCATTCTACGGGGCCGATTACATCATGAAGTCATTGTCGCCGGAAGGATACTTCTACATGACTTTATTTTCATACTTCAAGAAGGATCCCGGCGAGCGGCGTGTGGTGGGGTTATTGGCCGACAGCAAGACAACTTCCGACTATCAGTGCGGATATCGCGAGGGTGGTGGAATGGGCGTTGCTGCTTTGGCAAGAATTTCCAGGTGGCAACAAAAGAGCAAATACAAACCGGAGGAATACCTGCAGGCAGCGGAACGGGCGTTTGCACATTTGCAAAAGAATAGTATTCAATACATCGACGACCACAAAGAGAACATCATTGATGATTACACCGCATTGATGGGAGCAACCGAACTGGCGCTGGCGACCCACAAGGTCTCTTACCGGCAGGAGGCGCAACGCCGCGCCCGTCGGCTGGAGAACAGAATTTCCGAGGAAGGATTCTTTTGGTCGAACGATGAAAGAACGAGACCCTTTTGGCATGCATCGGATGCCGGTCTTCCCGTCATTGCGCTTATCCGTTATCTCGACCTGGAGAAGAATGCTGTAGAACGAGAGAAGGCGCTCGTGGTGATCAGGCGATTCATTGATTACCAACTGAAGGTGACGCGAGAAGTGTCCAATCCGTTTCAGTATCCCCGGCAAATTTTCCGCGTAAGCAAGGTTGTCATGAATGGCTTCTTCATTCCACACGACAATGAAAGCGGTTGGTGGCGGCAGGGCGAGGACGCCCGAATCGGATCGCTCGCAACGGTATTGCTACGCGGGGGACGACTCGTTTATCCAGACAAGGGTGCCCTGGGTGTGAAACCTGAGATAGCGGAAATGTCTGCCGGTCTCATCAATTGGATACTCGGTTGCAACCCGTATCAGGTGTGCATGATGTATGGCTATGGACAGGTGAACGTGCCCTATATGGCCGCGATGTATGGTCACGGTTCGGGGGTGGGCGGAATATCCAACGGTATTACGGGTTCGAAAGATCGGAACGACGGTTCGGGTATTGATTTCCGCTATGAAGACAACGGCAATGAATGGCGTTGGAGCGAACAATGGATTCCCCATACGGCGTGGTTCCTGCAGGCGTTAACGGCTTTGGAAAGAAAATAGACTGACCATGAGAAGATTTTTGATCGCCGGACATGGCCGATTTGCTACGGGACTGAAGACTGCCCTGGACATCATCGCGGGTGAGATGGATCGCGTATGGGTGGTCGACGCCTACGTCGATGAAAACACTTCCATCGAAGATCAGATCAGGGCGATCTCGGGGCAACTCAAAGCGGACGATGAGCTGATTGTGTTCACCGACCTGATGGGTGGAAGCATCACAAACCAGGTGATCAGAAATGTGGATATGGGAAAAGTTCATGTCATCTCGGGCACGAACTTCCCGGTGCTGATTGACCTGGTGCTGTCAGATCCCGATACGCCAACGGTTGAGGCGATCGAATCGGCGCTGTCCACGGCGCGCGAGCAACTGGTTTACGTAAACAAAATATTAAATAACCATACCTCCGATGATTAAGCTCTTGAGAATAGACGACCGACTGGTGCACGGGCAGGTTGCCTTTACCTGGGTACCATCGCTTGGAGTCGATACGCTGCTCGTGGCCAACGACAAGGTGGCACGTGATGATTTCCAGAAGATGACGATGGGATTGGCGAAACCGGCAGGAACAAAGTTGTTAATCAAACCCGTGAGTGAGGCGACGTTTTTTCTCAACGACGATAAGAATAAATCGGCGAAGGTGCTTATTCTGGTCAATTCTGTTGCCGATGCGTTTGCCATTTGCAATGGCGTACAGGACGTTCGCGCTATTAATTTTGGAGGCCTGCGTGCGCGCGAGGGCGCCAGGATGATTTCCAAGGCAGTGGCACTCACGAGTGAAGACGAAGACCTCGTCCGTGAGCTTTTACGTCGGGGGTTAGAGCTGGAAGTGCGCCAGGTTCCTTCGGATACCAGGCAAAAGCTTGCCGACCTGATCTCTCAATAAGCCAAAATACTATTCATCGTGACCTTCTCTTACCTGCTCATTACACTTGTCGCCATGTTTGGCCATGCCGAGGATTTCCTTGCCACGTCATTGCTGAGCCGTCCGTTGGTGCTGGGTCCGCTCGTGGGTGCCGTGTTGGGCGACCTGAACCAGGGTATCATGATTGGCGCGAGCCTGGAGTTGATCTTCATGGGAAATATCAAGGTGGGAGCGGCGATTCCTCCGGACGTAATAACGGGAGGGGTATTGGGCACTGCATTCGCGATCCTTTCCGGTCAGGGTGCAGCCGTGGCGTTGGCGTTGGCTGTTCCGATCTCCATCCTGGCGGAGATGCTGATCAGCGGGCTATTCATATTCCGCTCAGCCTTCAATAAGAAGTTTGCCGAAGCGGCCGAGGCAGGCGACTTCAAACGCTTTCAACTACTGCACATCGGGTCGGGGCTGTTGAAGCCTTTGCTGATGGGAGCTGTCGTATTTCTGGCCCTTCAGCTGGGAGCCGGAACGATGAAAGCATTCCTGGAGACGATTCCGCCCTGGGTGAACACCGGACTGCATGTAGCGGGCAATATGCAGTCCGGCCTGGGAATTGCCTTGTTGATGAACGTTATGTTCAGCAAGAAGGTCGCCCCGTGGTTCTTTCTCGGTTTCCTGCTGAGCAGCTTTCTTCATCTTCCCATGATCGCCGTAGCTTGCCTAGGCGTGGTCATGGCGCTTATCGTCACCAACGCATCGGCTACCGGCACCCCCGCGGATAATGAGGAGCCGTCAGATATCCCCACACAAAATCAACCGGCATCTTTTTCGAAGTCGGACATTCGCAGCATCTTTTTTCGTTCGTTCACGCTCGAGGCAAACTTCAATTTCGAGACCTGCCAGAACACAGGTTTTGCCTATTCACTCATGCGGATCCTAAAGAAGATTTACCCTTCGCCCGAGCGCATGGCCCTCGCGTTGAAGCGACACCTTCAATTCTTCAACACCAGCCCTTATGGATCCACCTTGATACTGGGCATAGCGGCGGCGATGGAAGAAGAGAACAGCCGGTTGAAGGATTTTGATTCCGAGTCGATTAACAACGTGAAACTCGGTTTGATGGGACCCGTCGCCGGAATTTTTGACTCCCTGTTCTGGGGCACCTTGAAAGTGATTGCCGCCGGTGTCGGAACGTCTCTGGCGATGAACGGCAATGCATTAGGCCCCCTGTTGTTTATTATCCTGTTCAATGTTCCTCACTTCGTGGTGAGATATCAGTTGACATTCATTGGTTACCGGCAAGGATACAAGTTCCTGCAGAAGGTCTCCGGAAGCCATGTCATGGATAAGCTGACGTCGGGTGCGGCAATCGTGGGACTGATGGTCGTGGGCGCCATGCCAGCGCTACTGATGTCAGTATCTACGCCGCTGGAAGTAGCTTCAGGGGTCTCGTTGCAAGATACCTTAAACAAGATCTTGCCACAGATGATTCCGCTTGGCTTTACGATGCTCACCTACTATCTGCTCAAAAGACAGGTGAGGACAACGTACCTCTTGTTGGGATTGTTGTTGGTGGGTTTTCTGGGAAGCGTGTTACATCTATTGGCTTGAGTTATACTAACGTGGACATTCAGCAACAAATGATTGAAGGGGTAGGGGCGTCACCGGGAATCGCGATCGGTCGTGCGTTTGTTTGGAAGCGCGCCACGTACGAGCGTACCGGCGAATCCCTGCGGGGAGAGAGTGACGTCGAGCATGAGATCGGAAAATTCCGCAGCGCCGTAAATCGGGCTATCGATGATGTCGAATCACTCATTCGCGAAGCGCAGGGTTCCCTTACCGTTACCGAAAGCGACCTGTTGGAGATGCAGGTAGAGATGCTCGCCGATCCGCAGCTACACAGCGACGTGGTAACGCAAATAAGCGAACGCAGGCAGCCGGCGGCAGATGCTGTGTGGGAGGTGAGTGAGCGTGTTATGCATGCGTTAGCACAACTGGATAGCGAGTACCTCCATGCGCGTACTGCCGATGTACGGGCGTGTGCGGAACATATCGTGCGTCATATCCAGGGGGAACCATGGGAAGCACTAAGAGATCTTCCGGCGGGTAGCGTACTCGTTGCAGATGATATTTCACCATTGGAGGCGCTTACGCTGGACCTGAAGCAAATAGCGGGCATCATTACCCGATTCGGCGGAAGCACGTCGCATGCGGCGATATTGGCGCGTGCGAGAAATATCCCGGCCGTTGTGGCCTGCGGTGAAAGCCTGACGGTGATCGGCCAGGGGGAGGCGATAATAGCGGATGGCGCCAGTGGCCAGGTGTGGCGAAATCCTTCCGCGAAAATCCGGGAAGAGTTTAAACGAAAAAAGCTGGCGCTTGACGAAGCGCAATTATCCCTGCGGTCGCTGACGTCTCAGACGGCAAGGACCGTCGACGGAAGGGCGCTCCATCTCATGGCGAACATCACGGGAATAGAGGACATGAAAGATGCCCTTCAGTATGGCGCCGAAGGTGCGGGGCTGTTTCGCACCGAACTCCTGTTTATGAGCCGGAACAGTTTCCCCAGCGAGGACGAGCAATTCGACTGTTACAAGCAAGTCGTTCTGAACGCCAATGGACACCCGGTGACTGTGCGTACCCTGGACATTGGTGGCGACAAGCCACTCAGTTATTTTAATCTCCCCCGCGAAGAGAATCCCTATCTGGGTTTTCGGGCCATTCGTATTTCGCTGGATCGTGTGGATCTGTTTCAGGAACAGTTGCGTGCGGTCTTGCGCGCCAGTGCGTTTGGTACGCTGCGCCTGATGTTTCCTATGATCGGCAGCATGCATGAACTGAGAAAAGCAAAGGCGATCCTGGACGAAGCTAAGAACCAATTGCGCAGTCGTGGGATAGCGTTCAATGACGACCTCGCTATTGGTACCATGATTGAGACGCCGTCGGCGGCAGTTATAGCCGACCTGTTGGCAAAGGAAGTGAATTTCTTCAGCATCGGCACGAATGATCTTTGTCAATACACCCTCGCGGTGGATAGGGGGAATGAAAAGGTCAAGGCGCTGTATGATCCCTTTCATCCGGCCGTCCTGCGCCTGATCGCCCACACGATCGAGCAGGCTGTCAAACATAACATTGACGTGAGTATGTGCGGAGAAATGGCAGGTGACCTGCGGGCTACGCCACTGCTAGTAGGCATGGGGTTGCGATCGCTTTCCATGACGGCTTCCGGTATTCCACACGTCAAGCGGGCAATTCTCCATGGATCATTTGTGCGCGCACAGGAAATCACGGCTGCCGTTATGCGTATGGACGATGCCGGGCAAATCAAGGAATATTTGAACCACGAAGTATTGAACTGGCGAGCATGATATCTAAAGACTACACCATTACCTCTATGGAGGGCATACACGCGCGACCGGCTACGAAGCTGGTTCGTTTGGCAAAGGAATACCGGTCCAACATCAGCCTGAAGAAGGGAGATCGCTTGGTGAAATTGAATAGCATGCTGAACATCCTCACCATGGGAGCCAGGGAAGGCGATACCATTACCATCATAGTAGAGGGAGATGACGAACTGGCCGCGTACGCAGCCATCGATCAGTTTCTGACAGAAGAGCTCAAGAACCACTAAGTTACGTTTCATGAAGATCACCATCACCAAAGATGAACGCACGTTTGATGTGACGGCAGCCTGGCGCATCATCGCCCAAATGCTGGAAAAACCGAATGCCGTCATAGGTTTATCGACCGGTCAGACCACCCTCAACATGCACGCCGTCGTTTCGGAGATTCACGCGAAGTATCCGTTCGATGTTTCGCGTATCACGCTGTTTAACGTGGATGAATTGACAAACCTGCCGCGCGAGTATTCCGGCAGTTGTTATACCATGATCAAGACACAGATCGCGGACCCCATTGGCTTACCCGAAGAAAACTTCATTATGCCGCCTACTATGTCGGACGATTTTGAAGCCGAGGCAGCGCTGTTCGAGAGAAGACTGGCGGAGCGGGGAGGGGCGGATTTGCAAATGCTCGGCCTGGGTACCAATGGGCACATCGGCATCAATCAGCCCGGTACACCTTTCGAGAGTGAAACCTGGGTGTCGCCCATGGATCCGGACTTTGAAGCGAAGGTCCGCCGGGAGACGCAGGTTCCAGATTCAACCGTGTTAGGTGGATTGACCCGGGGGATCAGCAACATCATGCATACGAGAAAGTTGATATTGATCGTCAAGGGTAAGCACAAAGCCAGTATCCTCGCGAAGGCCATCCAGGGTCCTGTGTCCGTTGATATCCCTGCATCCATTGTGCAGATGCATCCGAACTGCGAGATCCTTATGGACGCTGATGCCGCTTCTTCACTGGATGGAAATTTCATTCGCCGGCACACAGACGCGCATTAAGGCGGAGCGGGCATTTCTGTCGTAGCAGGGTGAAGCAGAAAAGATGTGACGCGGCTGGGTACATATTGCCCGCTAGTGCGTACATTCCGAGCACTATGGAGCGAAACTTATTGACTCAAAAGATGAAACAAGCCAGGCAGCTAAGCGGCCTGTGGATGCAATTGCTATCGGGTCTGTTGCTGATGTCGTGTTCGTCGGGTCTTAAGACATTTTCGGAACAGGCACCGGCGTCAGAGTTGAGTAAGTTCAAAACCTATGCGTGGGCTGCGCCAAGCAACAGGGGAAATAATGGACATCGCAATATGGCCTTAGAAGCCATTGTCATTAACCAGGCGAACGCGGAATTGCAAAAGAAGGGGATGACCATTGATGTCGACAAGCCGCAGGTGATCCTGAATTATACCACGCGGATTGAGGATAAGATGGAGTATTCTGTATCGGCTGGTTACAACACGGGATTCGGTTATGGCGGCCCGGGCTATTACGTGGGCGGGACGTATCCTATGGGAAGCGGCGACATTCATTCATCCCAGGTTCAGCAAGGGATGCTTTTCTTTGATATGGTTGAAACCAGCTCTGGAAAGACGGTTTGGAGCGGCGGCGCTACGCAGAAGGTAACGGCAAAATCGAAGGTCGAGCCGATCGTGAAGCGCGCGATAAAATTCATCTTTGCGAAATTGCCCATCAGCCACAAGTGACGGTGTTGTCCATTTGCGCCGGCCTTGAACACATGATGACCCTTTTGATTAATTTTGACTATGCGTCAACTGGCAGCTATCGTTTTTGCGGACATGGTCGGCTATACAGCTTTGATGCAGGCCAACGAACACGCTGCACGTCATAAACGCAGCCGCGTCAAGAAAGTGATGGATCAGGCACTGCCCGATTTCAGAGGGCGAATATTGCAGCAATATGGTGACGGAACGCTCTGCCTTTTCAACAGTGCAGTCGACGCCGTCCTATGCGCGACGACCATCCAGCGACAACTGTTGGAGGAGCCCATGGTAGAACTGCGTATCGGTATTCACATGGCCGACGTTACGATCGAGGACGACGCCATTTATGGTGACGGCGTTAACCTGGCGTCGCGAATCGAATCGCTGGCTGTTCCGGGTAGCGTGCTGGTGTCCGAGAAGGTCTATGACGAGATCAGGAATCAACAGGATATCACTTCGGTGGACCTTGGTTTTTTCGAGTTCAAGAATGTGATGCATCCGATGCGGGTCTTTGCCATTTCCGACCCTGGAATTGTGCTGCCGGTGCGTGCCGCGTTAAACGGCAAGACGCGCCTTCCGGTCAATCGATTGGCCGTGCTGCCGTTCGTGAACATGAGTGCCGATCCCGAAAATGAATACTTCAGCGACGGCATTACGGAGGAGATCCTGAATACCTTGACGCAGGTCGAAGGGCTTCAGGTCACGAGCCGTACATCGGTTTTTGCGTTTAAGGGAAAACAATCGGATATCCGCGACATCGCCTTGCAACTGAACGTCGACAAGGTTTTGGAAGGGAGTGTCCGGAAGGCCGGAAACCGCGTGCGTATAACCGCTCAGTTGATCAATGCCCTCGATGGTTTCCATTTATGGAGTGAGACATTCGATCGCGACCTCATCGACATTTTTCAGGTCCAGGATGAGATCAGCGGCATCATCACCAGGAGACTGCGAAAAGACCTTCTTTCCGATCAGCCGCCGCGCGTGAAGGCGCCGGTGAAGAATGTGAACGCCTACACGCTCTACCTCAAGGGTCTTCACTATTGGAACCGGGTCACTCCGGCAGACGCACACCAGGCCATCCGTTGCTTTGAAGAAGCCATTGCCCTCGAACCGGGCTATGCGCTGGCGTATGCCATGACGGCATTGGCCTACAGCTACCTGGGTTCAGCAGGCCAGATCTTACCCTCTGAGGCATTTGCGGCCGTACATAAATACGCCGACAAAGCCATCGAGCTCGACGACACCATCGCCGAGGGATTTGTAGCCAAAGGTGCGGCGTACTTACTCTATGAATGGAATTGGGAGCTTGGCTTTAAGGCACTGCAAAATGCCAAGCGCGTAAACCCCAGGAGTTCGGCCGGAAGCGACCTGCTGGCCTTCTACTATGTGCTGATGGGACAGACCGACCTGGCCATTGATACGATGGAAACCGCCGTTGAACTTGACCCGCTGTCAACGATCATGAACCAGGCGTTGGGCAATGCCTACCTGTTTGCTGAACGATACGATGATGCGATCCGTCAGGCCGAGAAGATCCTGGAGATGAATCCTGTCATGCGCAGCTGTCTTGAACTGAAGGCATGGGCCACGGGAATGAAAGGCGACTGGCTCCAGGCGTTGACTTTATTCGAAGAGGTTCACAGACTAACTGGCCATCCATTGAAGGGCCTGATGGGTTTGGGGTTTACCTATGCAAGGTTAGGCGAACGGGAAAAAGCACTGGAATGTGTACGCAAACTGGAGCAAAGAAAGGCGCAGGAACCGAGTGCGATAATTGATGCTGACCTGGTTACGATCTGGTTTGGCATTGGTGATATTGATAAAACGATCTATTATATCCGCCAATGCATGGAAAAGCGAATGGCTCCCATTGAATATTTTGTGCAGTATCCCCAGTTTAAATCACTGCGCGACGATCCCCGGTATAAGGCACTGCTGGACGATATGGCTGTGAAATGATGAAAGCCAATCCGATGCGTTCAACTTTCCTGAGAAAAGTCATTCCCATCGTCCTGATAATCTTTTCACGCGCGGGGTATGCGCAGGAAAACAATGCGGAAGACTCGATGAAAATTCGATTTCAGCAAAATACCCATGCCGTTGTCCTCGATGCAGAGTCCGGAATTATTCCCTGGACGGTACCCGCCTCCAACGCCTATGACTATTTTCTCCGCCAGCGATGGAACTTTATCAAGACCAAAGTTCCGAATAGTCCAGGCCCTGAACCACGGTCGGGCTACCCGATGTACTATTTCTATTGTGCCTATCGGGCCAGCGAGGGTCAGCTCATCCCTGACCAATGGATGAACGACATCGGCGAGAAAATCCCGAATTGGTTTGAATCGGCGCGCTTGTACTGTGCTTATTCCGGCGATAGTAGCGTGATGAATATTGTAGAAGCGCTGGCAGATTATGCCCTGGGTCACGGAATGAGTCCTGCTTCATTTGCCTGGCCCGATTTCCCCTATACGGCCGCTAATGCCGGGGACCTCGAATTCAGAGGGTTTACGTCGGCAGAACGATTTGTTCTTCATGAAATTCAGGTCGACCATGCTGCTGAAATGGGACTGACGTTCTATCGCCTCTATCAATACAACGGCAAGACTAAATACCGGGAGGCAGCGATCAAAATTGCGAATACGCTGATGGCCAAGATCAGGAAGGGTTCTGCAACACAATCGCCGTGGCCTTATCGTGTCGTCATGGACAGTGGGAAGATCACGGCCGGTTACGGTGCGAACTGGACTGGCGCCTATTTACTTTTCGATGAATTGATCCGGGCAGAAGAGGGGAAGACGAAGGCTTACGACAAAGGGCGAACGGTGATCAGGCAATTCCTGTTGAACTATCCCCTGAAGACGGGTTACTGGACCGACGGGCATTCGGATACGCCGGTGAATAGTAACACCTACAAGAGCAATCTCAGTGCGAGCAATTTCAAATTGTTTCTTTTTGACTTTCCTGATTTTGCTCCTCAATGGAAGTCGAATATGCCCGCACTCATAGCCTGGACGGAAAAGTATTTTGTGACGCGTGGAAGCGGTGGCGAACCGGGGAACATGTGGGGCGCGAACGTCGTCGGTGAACAGGATGACTTCCTGGTGAAGATGGACTATCAAACGGCGCGATACGCCGCTGAATGCGCCAGGTGGTACGCAGTATCGAAAGATGACGCTTTCAAAGAAAAGGCCTATCGTTCACTTAATTGGGTGACCTATTGCAGCGATGCGCAAGGAATGGCTTTTGAAAGTCCGCTCAGTAAAGATGTTTCCAACTGGTGGTCCGATTGCTATGGCGAAGGTCCCAGGATGTTCTATCATGTCTTTGCCGCAATCCCGGAGTGGGCACCACCGGCAGAAGATCATATCTTGTATTCAACGGGTGTATTGAAAGAGGTCGTTTATGAAAAGGGTAAGGCAACCTATTTCCCGGCTGTGGCAAAGGGAATTGAGTACCTCAAATTGTCTTACCTCCCCGGGAAGATCAGCGTGGGTGATAAGGTATTGAAGCCATTAATGGGTCAGGATGATACCGGATATACTGTCAGGGAACTGGCCCAGGGGGATTATGCGATCACCATTTACCGCTCGGCAAAAGGAAAAGTGATCGTTTCGGAACAATGATCTTGTATCTTAACCCCGCCACTGCCTGGCAAGTGTTATGAGAAAGCTACGCTTGTACTACCTGTTGCTCTGTCTGCTCTTGCCTGTTCTTGCCGATGCCCAGTCACAGCCGGTTACTTATGTTAAAATTGACGGCGCGCGAAAGTTTCAGGTATTCGATGGTATGGGCATCAATGCTAACACGCGCAGCTGGAATGCCGACGAACTAAAACCCGCCCTCGACCTTTTGCTGGATTCGATGCATGCTACAATCTGGCGTGTGTTGGTGGAAACCGTTGAAAAATGGGAGGACATAAATGACAACAACGACCCTTTCACTTTTAACTGGGCGTACTATAACGCCTTGTATGAAACGCCGAAATTCCGGAAAGTGTGGGAGATGGTAAAGTACCTGAACGACCGCGGCATTACGGATAATCTGATGTTTAACTTCATGGGGTTTGCGCCGGAGTGGATGGGCGTCAGGGTAATTCAGCCGCAGTACGAAGATGAGTATGTCGAGATGATCGTTTCGTTCTTCCACTACGCGTTGAAGACAAAACGCCTTCGCTTTGGCCTCGTCGCGCCGACCAACGAATCGGAACATCATTGTTGCCAGGAAGGTCCCCACTTAAACGGTGCGCAACACGGGCGCATTCTCCGGAAGCTGATCGACCGGATGGAAGCCTTGAAAATCATGGATGGCATCAAGATCGTCGCGCCTGATAATGCCAATTCTGAGATTGCGATCAGGGAATACATTCCCGAAATGATGAAGGATCCGGTGATCATGTCGCACGTCGCGCAGCTGGGCGTACATAGTTACGGAGGATATCACCAAGGATTCACTGATTTTGTTCAACGCTCGCCCTACCCGAACACTTCGTACTGGGTAACGGAATGGAACGCATGGTGCCAGGGTTGCGACGAAGGCATCCTGGGCGAGTATAACTATTCATTTGCCAGTAAGGCTGTTAACCACCTGCTGGATCTCCTGCAACATGGGGCGCGGGCGGCGCTTGCGTGGGAAGGATACGACAGCTATTATGAGCATCATGCACCGTCTCTGTTCAGCTACTGGGGAATGCTGGCGTACCATCCCGACACAAAGTTGTACACGCCCAGGCCGAACTTTTATGCCATACAGCACGTATCGCGCTTTGTAAAACCCGGCGCCAAACGAATATTCACCTCGAGCATGGGCGATACAGTCAGGACGGTCGCGTTTTATGATTCCGCAACGCAGCGTTTAACACTCGTTGGTGTGAATTCAACCCCAAGGCCCGTCAACCTGAACGTGATGCTTGCCGGCCTGCCTGTTTTTGGGAACCTCGAATTGTATGTCACGGATGAGACGCACAACGTCTCCAAAGCCGCGCTGATATCCGTTGTAGGCAAAGCATTCGCCACACAAATCCCCGCGTCAGCCATCTTCACCGTCACGGGAGAAGCAGCGTTGGCTACATCCGTAGCGAAGAGACCTGAGCCGAAAGGTTGGTATTCAGGCGATATTCACGTTCACCGGAATTGTGGCGACAAGAAGGTATTGCCTGAAAGTGAGCTGCCACAAATGATGGAAGAAAACGACCTGGATGTTATCTCTCTATTAGCCGACATGGGCAATGGCGAAGTCCTTTATAGCAAGGAAGACTTGCTGAAGGTAAATGGTCGGGCAGCGCCTGAATCCAAATCCAATCGGTTGATTCAATGGGATGCCGAGTGGCACTACGATGCTACGTTCTCAACCTTTGAGCACCAGGCGCTTGGCGGACACCTCGTCATATTGGGATTGAAAGAAGCGCACCAGATATGGGAAGAGTCGCCCTCTAAAATTCTTGAGTGGGCGCGCAAGCAGGGCGCGGTAGCGGGCTTTTGTCACTTTCAGTACCTGAACGATAAAGTGCAGAATGATTTGAACTGTTGCATTCCGATCGACTACCCGGTGGAGGCGGCATTGGGTACGTTCGACTTTGTGTCCGAAGACGTATATGGCGTCGGTTCGCCGGGAGCTGGCTGGTACGATAGTGAAGCGGCCATACACGCCTACTACAAGCTGTTGAACTGCGGCTTTCGGCTCGGTCTCGCAGCAGGAACCGATTATCCATGCAATGAAAATGAACCGCTGGGTACCCTGCTTACCTATGTTCAAATCAAGGATCGATCGCTGACGTATAGAGGGTGGGTTGATGGCATCAAACAGGGGCGGACGGTCGTATCCAGAAGAGGTCACTCGGAATTTTTGGACATGCGGGCCAACGGGCAATACGGACCGGGCGATGTTATCGTCGCGAAGAATAAAGGCTCCGTTGATCTCGAGGTTACATGGACTGGAATAAATGAGACGCCCGGAACGATTGAGTTGATTAAAAACGGCGTCGTGGTGGCGCGCCAGGCAGGCACTGTCAGACCAGGTGTCGGCGTGACGCTAAAGACGGCTGTCTCCTTTGATGCCAGCGGTTGGATATGCGCGCGAAGGATGGATGACACCGGTCATGTGACCCATACGGCGCCGCTGTACGTTAGCATCAACGACAAACCCATACGTGCCAGCCAGGAAGACGCCCGATTCTTTGTCGCGTGGATAGATAACATTCTGAAGAATATTGCTCCTGGTGGACCTTGGGCTAAATTTTATGTGAACGATCAGGAAGCCGTTCGTCGCAGGTATATCAAGGCACGCGAGATATATGACAAAATTTCAAAAGACGCAGCGGTTCGGTAGTATGAGATACAGTTCCACCAACATCTGCCGGTACCTGCCCCTGAGCCTCCTATTGTTCGCGACGATTACCTGTACGCAAAAGCAGGAGACCAAAACGATACTCGTGCTGGCAACCGTCACGCACTTTGGATTATATACCGGTGAAATACTAAAGGCAGAGGGTTTCAACCATTTCGAAATGGATTCCCTCGAGAGTGACCACATAAGTGTTGAGTACCTAAAGGGATTTGATATAGTCGTCCTTGCACAAACAGTGCCTACTGAAGAGCAGGAGCAAAGGCTTACCAGGTACGTTGAAGGTGGCGGTAATCTTATTGCCTTCCATCCGGACGAAAAGCTGCAGCACCTTTTCGGATTGAAAAAGATAGCGGGCCCTGCGAGGTCCGGCTACCTGGCCATCATGGATCAAAATGCAGTGGGCAGGGGACTGATAAGAGAACGCCTTCAGGTCCATAGTGAAGTAACTGCCTACGAGCTGGCGGGCGCCACGGAAATTGCGCGCGTATATCCATCCCGTGACACATTGTCGGGAATCCCCGGTATTGTGTTGAATCATTACGGTAAAGGCCATAGCCTGGCCTTTACCTACAATCTGCCGGAAAATATCGTTTACACCCGACAGGGTAATCCCCATAGCGCAGGATTAGAGAAGGATGGTATTCACGGAATTCGCGCGATGGATTTGTTCACGCACGGATTTGTCGATACCACGCAGAACACGTTGAATCATGCAGACGAGCAAATGAGGTTGCTCACGCATGGGATAGAGCATTTGAGTCTGCGCACCAAACCGATGCCCCGGTTCTGGTATTTTCCGGACTCACTGAAGTGTGTCGTTACCCTGAACAACGACGGAGAAGATTCGAAGGAAGCGGAATTTCTGAAGCAGTTCAATGATGTTGCACAGCACGGGGCGTCCATGACACTCTATGTAAAGGAGCCGCAATACATCCCGGCAGCGCGTGTTGTTTCCTGGATGAACAATGGTTTTGAGATATCGGGGCATCCGGATGATACGCGCCAGGCGGCACACCCCGATTGGCAAACGATGGACAGTGTTTATACTACTTTAGAAGCCCGTCTCAAGAACCTGTATGGCATTCCTTCGATGAAGACGATCACCAATCATTGGTTTGTGTGGGTAGGCCATAGCGCTGACGGCACCCCAAACTTTGCCGCACAGGCAGAAATCGAAGCCCTTCACGGCGTAGGATTGGATTGTAACTACGCCCACTATGACAATGGATCCGATCAGGGACATTTTCTCGGAGCCATGGGAACTGAGCAGGGGAATTACACGGGCAGCGGTCTCACCATGAAGTTTGCCAATGGCGATGGAAGGATCCTCGATGTGTATCAGCAGTTGAACAATGTTTACGATCAGCAATACATGGAGCACCGGGATCAGGACGGATATTTCAACGCGTTTCGGGGATTGACGGATCGCAGCATTCGCGACGAAGTATATTCCAGTATCAGCGTGCGAGCCCACAACAATGAATACTTCTTTTCAGAAGTTCCGTTAATGAAGATGCTTGACTATGCCCGGACGAACAACATCCCCGTTTGGGCTGAGGTCACATGGCTTGAATTCCTGCAGGTAAAAGACGAAGCGACATTTAAAGACATCCGCTGGTCAGGTGAACAGTTGTCGTTCATCATTCACTCAACACGGGCGTTTTCAAGAGACCTATCGTGCCTGCTTCCGTATCGGTATAATGATAAGCGTTTGACGGCGGTTCGGATGAATGATGATCCGGCTCAATTTGATGTCATTAAGATCAAGGGATTCGAATACGCACGAATACTTATCAGGTCAGGGGCAAGTCACAGGATTGACGCGCAATATGGAAGTGAATAGATCGCATAAGACGTTGATCAACGACGCTGCGATTTGATCAGGAATCAAATTCGCCTTGCTTCAATTTACGCTGGTTCATAAAATTCTGCGCCCACTTAACGCCAAAATACTCCCGCAGGCCCGGCGACAAGGCCAACGGCGTGCAGATCAATAGTTGACTCCACGTATTCCACAAGAGCGGTGACTTAACTTTTAAAACGTTCTTCATGAACGCAAACCTTCCTGAAAGCGCATACTTTATGGCGGTCCGAAAATACTGGGAGACGATTTGTGTGTTAAAATAAGAAACCAATCTTTTGCGGATATACTCGTTTGGCAATTGTTCCAGGAGATCTTCGTAGATGGTGATCAATTGCCCATAGTCGTCACCTTTCTGTGTCATATAGTGAGTAGCCGATCCCTGATGCATTCTTACGAACACGACATCTTTTTTGCTTAGGATAAGATCATTTGTTTTTGCAAGCGTCTGCCACATTTCAAAATCCAACGCTGTTTTTAAATGATCTACGAACCCGCCTGTCGAATTAACCGCCGAAACTTTTACAGACACGTTAGAAAGATTACCGGTAAAATTGCCAAATAGAAAGAACGCCAACCTTGATTCCGCCGGACCAATACTTTTAGGGAGGGTGTTATAACCATACTCCTTTATTTTACAGGCACAGGGATCTGGATTGAAGGCAATGAAAGCGACGCTTGGTTTTGAGGAATCCCACTCCGCCATCACGTCGGTCAACCCTTTAGGACGAAAATAATCATCGGCACACAAAATGTAGGCTAGCGGAGCCGTGGCCTTTGCAAACAGAAAATTCAGATTTCCGGAAATCCCCCGATTGGTTTCGTGATGGTAGATACGAATCCTTGAATCGGTCAGCCCAGCCAAATACTCCCGGGTTCCGTCAGTCGAACCATTGTCTCCGATGAGCAGTTCCCAGTTTTGAAACTCCTGGGCTAATACGGATTCTATACCTTCTTTGATATAAGGAAGACCGTTCCACACAGGTGTTATGACAGAGATGGCCGGAACCCTGGACATAGGCTTAATTCTTGGCTCTAAATAATGAAAATAATCATAAAAATGCATTCTCAACCAATTTTGGAACACTTCAAGGGGCAGTAAGGATCAATTTTACACGCCTAACGGTCGGGAAGGATCGGCAGGTCGTCCGTTGGCAGTGGCGCGGATCATCAAATTTGGATTTCTCCGACGTACGTCGCTTGTTTTCGGCAGTAGCTAATAGTAATTATGACTATAAGGTAGTTGACAATATTGGCGGCAAGAATACAATCATCTTACAACGGATACCGATGAGCAAAGACGAGCCAGAACACAACTCCTTTTATCTTCAAGAAATATCCCGCATCTTAGCGCTCTACCCCTCGGCATTGTATGTCATCGCCTCGCGCAAAATTGGTCGCTGGTCTCCTGGTTAGCGTATTGTTTATCTATAGCGCGGGTGCTCAGCCGTTCGGGAAGGATCCTTCACGCTACGATCGCGAAAGCGGGAACTTTTATGTAAAAAACTACAGCGGCAACATTTACAATGCAGTGGCTCAAAACTGGGCAGTGATCCAGGACTCGTACGGCAACATGTTGTTTGCCAATGGAGACGGCGTGCTCTTATATGACGGCAAAAGATGGTCGTTAATCGAGACACCTTCAGAGAGTGTCATCCGCTCTATGATCAAGCGAAAGGATGGCCGGGTATTTATTGGTGCGCTCGATGATTTGGGATACATCGAACGCAAGGACAATGGCCAGTCAGTATACGTTTCCCTCCTCGACAAGCTGCCATCCGATCTTCAGAAAATGGGCAATATCTGGAGTATTCAAATTATCAATGACGAAGTTTACTTTGAATCGGAGATCGGTCTGTTTCAATGGAATGACGAGCGATTTGAATTTTCGTCCTGGCCCGATAAATCTGCCTTCCACAAAACATTCGTTTGGCGCAACAGGCTATACGCATCGGAGCCGACTTCAGGACTTCTCTTGTTCAGCAATGGAAAGTTCACGGCGGCACCTGGTGGTGAGGCGTTTCGCAACATCCGTATTTATGCCGCCATACCAACCGACGACGCCGGTATTGTATTCGGTACGAAATACGATGGCTTATACCGATACGACGGCAAGCAGGTCACCGTGTTTCAAACAGCGGCGAACGCATACCTGAAACAATACGAGGTGTATACCGGACTTAACCTGCCCGGCGGACATATAGGAATAGGAACCAAGTCAGGGGGTGTGGTGATTCTTGATCAGAGCGGTGCCGTGAAGTCGATGATCCGCAGGGAAGATGGGCTTCCGACGAATAGCATTCGGGGGATGTTCGTTGATCAGCGTCAGAATCTCTGGCTTGCCCTGGAGGAAGGCATCAGCCACCTGGAAATAGCCAACAACCTTAGCGTTTACGATGAACGCATGGGACTGGAATCGGCCGTTAATGATATCTGCCGGTTTCGGGGAGACATTTACGTCAATACGATAGACGGGACCTTCAAGCTTGAACCTTCACACCTCCCTGATCGAAAAGCTTATTTCCGACGCCTCGGCTTGCCGCCTCAAGCCACCTGCTGGACCTTCGAGCAAATGGGAGACCGACTGTTAATCAGTTCCAGCCTGGGAGTCTTCGAACTAAGAAATGGAACTGTTTCGAGGATCACACAACTGCCGGCCTTTGCCATTCATCGGTTTCTGGCGGATACGACCAGGATAATGATTGCTGAAGAACATGCACTGTCATCGCGCAAGCTCGTAAAGGAACATTGGGTGAATGTGAAAGGTATAGACAGCCTTCGACTTGATAATATCAAATTCAACGAGACGCTGCCAGGCAAGCTTTGGATCAACACGTTCTCGCAAGGAGCTGTTCTGATTTCATATATCAACGACGAGGGTATCGTTGACTACGATGAACCGGATACCCGACATTTCGGCGCGGCGCAAGGTCTTCCAGACGGCTTCATTAAGATCAGCTCCGTGGGCGGATATGAGAGTTTTCGGGTGGGGACTGAAAGTCAGCTCTTTCGCTTTAATTACCAGCAGCAGCGTTTTGAGGAAGATTCGTTGTTTTCTTTCACTTTTGGATTTGACAGCCTTCCGGTCTTTCCGGTAACCGAAGAGAATAGGAACGGCGCCTTCCTCATGAAGACGAAACGCGCGCAGACGGGAACCCGAAAGCTATTCATCGTAACGCCATCAGATAGTCGATACACACACCAGGAAGTTGACATGTCCAGGATCTTTGACCGGGTTGGCGTTATTACTTTCTGGGACGAGTACGATAGCGCTGCGTGGCACATCGGCGCCGAACTTATGATACGGCAACGATTTTCAAATGATGGGTTGGATACGGCGACTTTTGCAACATTTATCAACAAGGTTATCGTTGGCGGTGATTCTATTCTGTTTGATGGAACCGGGACCACAACCAAGGAATCGACATTCACCTATGGGCTGAGTTCCCTGCGGTTTGAGTTCACCTCAAATAATTTCGTCGCCGAGGAGACGAACCTATTTCAATACAAGCTTGACGGATACGATGACAAATGGTCGGAGTGGTCCAATGAAAACATTAAAGAATATTCAAGTTTGTGGGAGGGGGACTACCGCTTTTGGGTTAGGTCAAAAGATTATGCCGGAAGAGTGAGCCAGGCACAATCGTTCGACTTTATCATATTGGCTCCATGGTATCGCAGTAGCGTCGCCTACATTGCTTACTTTTTGATCCTGTCGTTTGCCGTTTGGTTACTGGTGAGATGGCGGTCGAGTCAACTCGAAAAAGATAAGGTTGCCCTTCAGGCTGAGATATCCCGGCATACCATAGAAATCCGGCAACAAAACGTGCAGCTGGAAAAACAATCCGAAGCGCTGTCGGCCAATGCGAAGCAGTTGAAGGAACTGGATACATTGAAATCCAACTTTTTCATCAACATTTCTCATGAGTTCAGAACGCCTCTTTCTTTGATAGTCGGACCCCTTGAGAAGTTTATTGCCAACAGCAGCAGCGTTAAGACGACAGAGCTCGAGCGTATGCATCGAAGCGCGAAGCGTTTGCAGCAGCTGATCAATCAACTCCTGGACCTGGCAAAGCTTGAGTCGGGTACGCTCAAAGTCGTGGAACAGCGTGCCGATTTTCTGTATTTTCTTCGTGTGGTGGCTGCTTCATTCGAATCGCTCTCGGACACAAAGGCCATCCGATACGAGGTAGACATTCCGCCAGGCGCCTACGAAACCATATTCGACACCGCCAAACTTGAAACGGTATTGTACAATCTTCTTTCAAACGCATTTAAGTTCACGCCGGAAAATGGACGCATCGACTTCAAAGTTTTGGTGCCCGTTGATAATAAGGATGAGATCGTCATTTCGGTGAGTGACACGGGACCCGGAATACCATTACACGCATTAGATCATATTTTCGATCGCTTTTTTCAGGTGGATAGCTCGAGTTCCCGCGCTTTCGAAGGAAGCGGCATCGGGTTGTCCCTGGTGCGGGAGATTATCGCGTTACTGAAAGGATCGGTGGTAGTCGAAAGTCAAAACGGGGCGGGGGCGACCTTCACGGTTCGCCTGCCAATGCCAGGGACGTATAGCCCCAATTCCCAAAATGTATTGCCACAGCACGCAGGAATTGCCGGGACACTTTCGAAAGACGATACAAAAATAGACGACCCGATTGCCGACGCTGATACATCGGACGATCTACCGACTTCTGTTCCACTCATCTTGCTGATTGAAGACAACAAAGACCTGCGGGAGTACCTTCAGGAAAATCTTGAAGCCGATTTCAGGGTTATCACGGCAGAAAACGGAAAAACAGGGTTAGAGAAAGCACTGGATTTAATTCCTGATCTTATCCTGAGTGATATGATGATGCCGCTTATGGATGGCTTCACCTTGTGTACCGCCGTGCGTGCCGACGAACGGATCAGTCACATTCCCTTCATTTTGTTAACGGCGAGAGCAACCATTGAAAGCAAGCTTGCCGGGCTGGAGCTTGGTGCGGACGACTATGTTACAAAGCCCTTCAATTTCCAGGAACTTCAGGTGAGAATCAAAAACCTCCTCGATCAGCGGACGAAGTTGCGCAAGAGCTACAGCCGTGAGTTGCGAATAGAACCGAAGAGCATTTCAGTTACTTCCGTTGATGAACAGTTTCTGAACCGTGCGCTTGAAATTGCAGAGGCGAACCTGTCGGATCAGCAATTCTCGGTGGAGCGGTTTGCAGAAGAGATGGGTATGAGCAGGAAAAATCTTTTGCGCAAGATCAAAGCCATGACGGACAAGTCGGTCAATGAGTTTATCCGAAACTTCAGGCTGAAACGCGCTCATCAGCTGATCCAGGGTCGAGCCGGGTCTGTCGGTGAGATCGCCTATCGCGTGGGATTCAACAACCTCTCGTACTTTTCCAAGTGCTTCAAAGAGTTGTATGGCGTACAGCCACAGGAAATGCTGAACAAAACGAGCGTATCAGCCTCGTAACTACCTTTTAACATACTCTCCGTCAGTCTATTGAACACATAGTCCCATTTGTGTTAGGGATTGTCTCATTTGTGTTCGGCCAGTCGAAGGACCGGGGCGTTGGTATGCTTAAAAAACCCAATCTCTATGAAAACAAAATCAGTATCAGCAAGATCCGTTATGACACAATTTCAAGACATCTTCCGCACCGGATTTATCCTGGTCATCCTGTTCCCACTGGCGCTCGCAAGCTGTAGTGACGACGAAAAGGCGGCCAGACCCGATACCCGCGAACAGTTCGTTGGCAATTATGCCGTCGAAGACATCAGCGCATCAGGGAATAACTATGAGTACGATGTCTCTATCTCGAAAGGGGCCAAAGGAGACCTCGAAATAACAAATTTCGCTGACATCCTCAATGTACCGGTAAAAGCGACGGCTGAAGGAAATCAGCTTATCATCAAGTCACAGTCATTCACAAATCCCAGTGGAAAGACGTTGAAGGTTGAAGGATCAGGAACCTTAGCGGGTGGAGTACTGACTTTTAAATACACAACAACGGGTGCGCTGGACTATTCCGGGAATTGCACAGCAAAGAAGAAATAACGAAAGCAGGACGTTTTTGAGTTTGTGCGCCGGCAACATGAATTTGTTGCCGGCTTTTGTTTTTTTTGCCCGTTTGCCCGAAAGATGATATATAGACGGATGCGTCTACGCCGTATATCCGGAAACTTTTAGCTTTACTTCGACAACCCCGATGGTTATGGCGAGGCCGTACCAAGCGACTGATTTATAGACCAACAATACTTTGGCGGATAGCCATCAATGTCTGGAAGGCTCTTTAGTTTGAGCGCAATTGAAAAACATCCATATTAGCAAGGCCAAGTTTCAAACCCCCTTCAATGAAACCTCACAACACGTTCTTTTATTTGACTCGCATAGTGCCCCTGATGTTGCTGGTTTCGGCCTGCAGCAAAAAGGAGGAGACCGTTGCGCTTCCACCTGTTAAGGTAAACGTCGTGAATGTGGCGGTGCGAGACGTGCCTTTGTATGAGGATTTTGTGGCGCAGGTATTTGGGCAGTCCGATGTCGATATTCGGTCGCGGGTTGAAGGGTGGATTACCTCCGTAAATTTCAAGGAGGGCTCCACGGTAAAAAAAGGCGATTTGCTCTACATAGTAGACGACGTTCAGTATCAAACGCGTGTGGATCGCGAAGCCAGCGAACTTACACGTTCAAAGACTGAACTCACGCGTACGCAAAATGAGCTTAGCCGTGTAAAGCCACTTACGGAGCTTAATGCATTAAGTAAAAAGGATCTGGATAATGCAACGGCCTCGTATGAGGCGGCACAAGCTCAAGTCCGTGCCTCGGAGGCATCCCTTAGCAATGCCAAAATCGAGCTTGGCTATACACGCGTGTATGCACCATTTAGTGGAGTGATCGGTATGTCAAACGTACGCGAGGGTGATTATGTGAGCCGCGCCGGGGGTACGTCCGTGCTGGCGACCATTTCGAGCATCGGCGCCGTGCGCGTTCGGTTTCAGATTAGCGAGCGCGAATACCTGCGCATCGCCAAATTTTCGAAGGAAGAATTGGCGTCTGCACGAAAGAACATTCAGCTTATCATGGCCGACGACAGTGTATACCCGCAAACAGGTGAGGTAAATTTTGCGGATCGCCAGATAGATTCGAAGACCGGAACGCTAACCATCGAAGCAAACTTTCCCAACCCTGACGGACTATTGCGCCCGGGTTTATTTGTAAAGACGCGGCTGCTGCTTAGCACGTATCCGCAGGCACTGGTGGTGCCTCAACGGGCTGTGATTCAATTGCAGAGCCTATCTCAGGTGTTTGTTGTCACAGACTCCAGTACACTAAAGACAATGATTGTCGAGGTAGGGCCAAAGGTGGGCGATGGATACGTCATCACCAAGGGACTGAAAGAAGGAGATAAGGTCGCGGTTGTGGGAACGATGAGTCTGACTCCCGATTCAAAAGTTGAACCCATAGAAATGAAATGGCCGGAGGAAGCTCCTAAGCAATAGTTGAATCCTAATCCCTAACCTCCCCGCCTCTTATGAGCGAATTTTTTATACGAAGGCCCATCGTTGCAATGGTGATCTCTATTCTGATGGTCATCATGGGTTTAATCACCTTGAAGACCATCCCGGTCTCCAAGTATCCCGAAATCACACCACCGATGGTTCAGGTAACTACCTTATTCAACGGTGCCAATGCAGTAAACGTAGAGCAGGCTGTTGCCACTCCCATTGAACAGCAGGTGAACGGCGTGGAGCAAATGCTGTATATGAAGTCCATCAATGCCGCGGATGGATCACTGACATTACAAGTGTCGTTTGAGGTTGGAACGGATCTCGACAATGCGAACATGCTCACACAAAACCGCGTGTCGCAAGCCAGTGCTAAAATGCCGAACGAGGTCAAAGCCTTTGGCGTCACTACGAAAAAATCGTTGGTGTTTCCCCTTATGCTCGTCTCGCTGTCGTCGCCCGATTCTACGTACAATGGTTTATTCCTGAACAACTACGCGAACATTAACATTGTAGATCAGCTTAAGCGGTTGAAAGGAGTAGGGGATGTAGTGCTTTTCGGCGGCGCTGATTATTCTATGCGGGTGTGGCTTAAGCCTGATCAACTTACCAAACTCGGCCTGACGGTAAGCGATGTGTCCAATGCAGTAAAAAAACAAAATGCCATAGCGCCAGGCGGGAAGTTTGGCGCGCCGCCTTCGCCCAAGGGTGTTGAATATACTTACAGCGTCTTGTTGCAGGAGCGTTTAATTACGGAAGAAGAGTTCGGGAACATCATCGTGAAATCCGATGAAAAAGGTTCCATTGTCCGCCTGAAGGACATTGCCCGCCTGGAGTTGGGGATGGAAAATTACAATTCATTCAGCAGACTCAATAGCAAATCGGCGAGTACGATTGTAGTGTACCAGATGCCGGGCTCAAACGCACTGGACGTGGCAGACCTTGTGCAGAGTACGATGGTTGATCTGAACAAACGTTTCCCCGAGGACCTTAAATATGATATTGCCCTAAATACCACGAAGTCCGTTTCAGTCGGCATTGAAGAAATCATTCATACGCTTTTTGAAGCAGTCGTCCTGGTTATCCTGGTGGTGTTTTTATTCTTGCAGGACTGGCGGGCTACGCTTATCCCATTATTAACAGTACCCGTTTCGTTGATCGGAACGTTCATCATCTTTCCATTGCTGGGTTTTTCTGTGAATGTACTGTCCCTGTTGGGTTTAGTACTCGCCATCGGTCTGGTGGTGGATGACGCGATTGTCGTGGTCGAAGCGGTGATGCATAACATAGAGCACGGCATGAATCCGAAAGAGGCTACGCAGAAAGCCATGAAAGAAGTAGGAGGGCCGGTAGTCGCCATTGCCCTGATTCTCGCTGCGGTGTTTGTGCCCGTTGCATTTGCGGGAGGTATAACGGGGAGGTTGTATCAGCAGTTTGCAATTACCATAGCCATCTCTGTTTTGTTATCGGCCTTTAACGCGCTTACCCTTAGCCCCGCGTTGAGTGCGATTCTGTTGAAACCGAAAAAGAAATCAACCGGATGGTTGCAACGATTCTTCGATGCCTTCAACCGGATGTTCGACAAGTTCACTTTGGGATACACCGGCGTGGCGGCCCTTGTCGCCCGTAAATCAATTCGATCCATTATTATCATCGGAGTAGTTCTTGGCGTGACCGGAATATTAGGTAAGAACATCCCCGGTGGTTTCGTGCCGGAGGAAGACGAAGGATATTTCATGGTAAATATCCAGCTACCCGATGCGGCATCTACGGAGCGTACGGATGAAGTGGCGAAGAAAATCGAACACATCATCAATGACACGGAAGGTGTTGCGTACTCCACTATGGTAGTGGGTTATAGTATGCTTACGCAGTCGTATTCCACTAACAATGCATTTGTATTTATATCCCTGGAGCCATGGGAGGAGAGAGAGAAGACAGCAAAACAATTGATTCAGCAAACCAATCTGGCGTTTAGGAATTCCATTTCAGAAGCTACGGTGATTGCCTTCGGCCCACCACCAATTGAAGGGCTTGGAACATCGGCGGGCTTTACGTTGCAGCTACTTGATCGGTCCGGAAGCACCCCGCAGTTCCTGGAAGAACAGGCGCGCAATTTTATTGCAGCGGCCAGGAAGCGTCCGGAGATCGCCAGCGCATTTACCTTATACCGGGCAAATGTTCCCCAGAAGCAAATTGTTATTGATTTCGATAAAGCTGAAAAGCTGAACATCGACCTCAACGAGATCACCAGCACAATCTCCACTTATCTGGGCGCCAGTTATGTGAATGACTTCAACCGGTTTGGCAGGCAGTACAAAGTATTTGTGCAAGCGGAGGCAGAAGATCGGCTTAGTCCGGCGGATATCGCGCGGTACTATGTACGCAGTCGTTCGGGTGAAATTATTCCGTTAAATACACTCGCCTATGTGAAAGATATCTCGGGCCCTTCGTATACCAATCGCTTCAACATGTTCCGGGCTGCTGAAATTTCAGGAGCACCGGCTGAAGGTTATAGTTCTGCGGACGCGCTGCACGCACTGGAAGAGGTCGCCGAAACCTTACCAAAAGAGCTCGGCATCGCATGGAGCAACATGTCGTACCAGGAAAAGGAAGCAGAGGGAAGCGGCAGTACCGTATTTCTGATGGCCCTGGCGTTTGTATTCTTAATCCTTGCCGCACAGTATGAAAGCTGGAAACTTCCCTTCAGCGTGTTGCTCGGTGTACCTGCTGCTATTATGGGAGCTTTCTTTGGTTTATGGCTCGGCGGCTTATGGAGTCCGAGTTACGTGAATAACGTGTTTGCCCAGATCGGATTAGTGATGCTGATTGGACTTACGGCAAAGAATGCCATCCTTATCGTGGAGTTTGCCAAGATGCTGTACGAACAGGGCAAGCCTTTGTATGAATCGGCGCTGGAGGCGGCGAAGTTACGGCTTCGGCCTATCCTCATGACTTCGTTCGCCTTTATGCTGGGCGTAGTGCCGTTGCTTACTGCATCGGGTGCAGGGGCCGAGGCACGTAAAGTAATGGGCATGGCGGTATTCATGGGGACGTTGATTGCTACCATCATTGGGGTTATTATTGTTCCGGCCTTGTTTGTCTTCATAGAAAGCCTCGGGGCAAAAAAGAAACCTGCAGATTCACCTGTCAAACCGGCCGAACCGATACATTGATATGAATAAGATTATTGTCCTCGGCATATTCTTGGCAGTGGCGACAGGCTGCGCTGTGGGGCCGAAGTATTCAAGGCCTGACCAAAAGAAGCCCGAGGCTTATGCTCAGGCAGCTGCACGCACTGACTCCATTACGAATCTTAAATGGTGGGAGGTTTACCAGGATAGCACCCTTCAGGGATTGATCAAGAAGGCCATCGAACAAAACCTCGACTTAAAAATCGCCGTTGCGCGTATCGAACAGTCACGCGCGATACTCGGGTTCAACCGGGCGAACCTTCTGCCCGCCATCGATTATTCGGTGCGCGCGAGGGCGAACGATTTGCGCGATCTTTCCGGCGATGCCGGCGTTACGTTTCCCACCAATTCGTATTCCTTGCTAGGCAACGTCTCCTGGGAGATTGACTTATGGGGAAAACTGCGTCATGCCAATCGAGCTGCCCTGGCGGAACTGGTGGCTACGGAAGAGGATAGAAAATCGCTCTACATTAGCATGGTGGCACAGGTGGCCGAACTTTACTTTCAATTGAGAGGCCTGGACGAGCGCCTGGTGATCACCCAAAGAACGACCGAATCCCGGAAAGCCTTTCTCGGCATTATTGCCTTGCGGTTTGAAAAAGGAGAGGTGTCAGAGCTCGATAGACTGCAGGCCGAGCAATTGGCACTGGCGGCAGAGTCACAGCTGTATAATCTGGAAAGGGCGATCATTTCGACGGAAAATGCCTTAAACTTTTTGCTTGGACAATCCTATAAATCCATTTCCCGTGGCTTGGTCAACGATCAGCAACAGCTCGTGGACATCCCCAGTGGCCTGCCCTCGCAGTTGCTGGAACGCCGGCCAGACATCCGGTCTGCCGAGCAGAAACTGATTGCCCAAACCGAACGGGTAGGGGTAGCCGTTGCGTTGCGCTTCCCGTCGCTCAGCCTTACAGGCTTCCTGGGTGTCGCCAGCCCGGATATTGCCGACTTGTTCCAGCCCGGTGCCTACATTGGTTCAGTGGCCGGACAACTGGCGGGGCCGCTTTTCCGGTTTGGCCAGAACAAACGCCGGGTAGAAGGTGAACGGGCTGTAGCGGTCCAGTATGGATATGAATATGAAAAGACGGTACTTAACGCTTTCTTAGAAGTGGAGAATTCACTGGCGGAGATTCGTACTTATCGCGGCGAGTTCAGCACCCGGCAAACGCAAGTGGTGGCCAGCGAGCGGTCACTGCTGCTATCCAGAGCGCTGTACGACAATGGATACACGTCATTTCTCCAGGTACTTGATGCCGAACGCGAATTGTACAGCGTGCAACTCGAGAAGTCGATTGCCTTACAAAGTCAGTTAACCGCAACTGTCCGGCTGTATAAAGCACTGGGCGGCGGATGGCAGTAAATTCACAATAAAAATTGCAACTTGAAAGACCTAAAAACAACCTTTAAAATGAAACAAATCGTATTTATTCTGCTCCTGGGATCAGCAGCTGTATCATGCCAGAAGAGCAAAGAAACTGTGGACTCAACGGCAAGCGCCGACAGTGTTGAGGCTAGCGCCTTCACGGCAGAACGGGATGCTTTCTTCAGCAACCTGACGGCCCCGGCCGAAGCGGCAGCGCAAATTCAGCTGAGTGCAGCCGAATTTAGTCCAAAACTGATGAATGATCCGAAGTTGTTTACCCAATATGCAAACAATGAAGTTAAGGCGGCGGCCAACTTAGGCGTATACCTTTCTGATCTCAATTACAGCATAGCCTACAAGCAATCCGCTACGACAAAAGAATATTTTTCGGCCGTGCACGAGTTAAGCAAAGCCATTGGCGGCGAGGCGGCAACCTTGGAATTTCTCAAGAAACGATACAATGACAACATCGCACAAAACGACTCAGTCAAAACCGTTTTGAACGACCTGGTGAAAAAATCCGTGGGTAACCTCCAGGGAACCGAGAAGGAAAGACTGGCCGGAATCACCATGGGCTCCTATCAGATCGAAAACCTTCATCTGGCGCTCGGAACTCTTCAGTCCTATCCGAAGGACATTCTTCCAAGCGATGCGCGACAGGTTATTCTCATTCCGTTATTCAAAATGGTATTGGAACAGCAGCGCAACGTAGAAGACATCTATAACTTCCTTAAGAGCGTAAGCGATCCGCAGAACCCTGATCAAAATCCTAATTATCCCTACTACGCCAAGGCATTCGAAGAGCTGATCGGCATATACAGAAAATTAGATGTCGACGAAAAGATCGCCAATAACCAGGGAGCTGAACTCATGAACGATGCTGTCGTACAAGAGCTGAGTGAAAAGGTAAACGCCATCAGGAATAAGATTGTCAGCGCCGAATAGGTGGTTGATTAGTCATTAAGTATTTAATAGCAGGGCTTCGCAGGGGGCTCAGTTTTTTCAAATAAGTTTTAACTTAACTATATCTCTATGAAACTCATGTTTGCGATCGTCATGTTGTTTTGTTCGTTTGGACTGTCGGCTCAGACCAAACCTGCATCGGGCGGCAACTGTTTTAAGGAATGGTATACACTCTTTAAAGAACGCGGGGCCAACGCTATTCCGGACGGAACGAACGACGTGATCATCACGTTGCGCTACACGGATTATTCGGAATGTTTTATGGGAAGAATCGATGTGTCGGGCGGAAAAATAGCAGGCAAACTTCAGATTCAGAAGATGGACGGAAGTTTTGAAGAATTCGACAAGAAAGTGAGCACAGCCTTTCAGAATTCCGAGGGAACTTTAAAAGAGGAGTTACGCGAGATAAGCAACGGTATGAGCGCATCCGTGAACCTCGCCGAAGGCGAAAATATCCGCCTGTTCTTCTACAAGTCATTAGCAGAGAAACCGAAAAGCAATAAGAAAGCACCTTCGCCAGCTACCCTGGTGAAGAACTAACCGGAAATTATAACGGCTCTTGTGGTGCTTCCTACACTGGTTAGTGAAGCATTTCGTACGGGCAACCATTGAGCTGGAGGCTCCATTGTTTGAGGTTCGTATTCTGCGACGAAGCTTAGGCAATGGAGCTTTCTGCTAAATCAAGGTAACACAACTCCTGCCAGCTAATTTTTGATTTTTTGCAAAGGGGGATTTTTCCAGGTTCCATTCACCGCCTCGGGAGCCGGCCAGTACAAGCGCATGACTGCCATGAAGGGACCTTTTGGTGCTGGCAGCCAGTTCGACTCCAAGTCAGCCCCTGGTGAATCGTGTTGAACATACAAGGTGAGTCCGCCGTCTGCGTCTGTCTTGAGCTTTGGCAGCATCGGCGAGTTAATGAGGTAGCGATTGATAGGGTTTGCGCTTAGAAGTATGGATGGCAGCTCATACATGGTGAGTGACCAGAATGCATTCACTTTGGGGAGCTGTCCTTTCGCAAAATGTAACGTGTAACGGTTTACAGTTCCATCTAACGGCTGTTGGGTATCATCCACGGTATAGAGTGGATACATAGCCTCAAGCTTGGAATTCAATTACTATCGGAATATAGTCAAAATTGAGTACCACGTCTGCACTTTTTTGGACGCCTTCCGGGAGGATCATGATCCTCCTGCGTTTTACATGAACGCGCACCGCCTGCAAACGACGTGATGGCTAAGAGCTGCGATTTCTCCGCACCACCAAGCCATCTTGATTTTTGCGTTGCATTATATGTCAATTGGTGATTAGTTTATAGACTACGGCGTTTAGGAATGACACCGTTTGAGCATTAGCTTACTCACGTCTACTAAAATGACAAGGCGATCAAATGCTATTATGGAAAAACCAAGCGCGTTTACGTGCACGATGAAACGCATGCTGCCATGGATGCTTTTAGGCAGTTGTCTGGCATGCTCCACCGTACAGGCCGTCGCCCAGCAAACGGAGTCTCATAAAAAATGGAAATTTCTGATTGAGCCCTACCTGATGTTTCCGTCAATGGCGGGAGAGGTGGGGGTTAGAAATCTTCCCGACGTTGATGTTAAGGCAAATGCCAGTGATATATTCAGCAACCTGCAGTTCGGGGCCATGCTGTATCTGGAGGCCCAGACCGACAAATGGGCAATCACATCGGACTTGCTCTTGCAATTGATTACGATAAAGGGTCAGGGGAAGATCGCCTCAGATACGATGTGAACACCTTTGGGCCAAATGTCCGCATTGGATTTAATCTGTAGAATCCACAATCGATCGTTTTTGTTGCGCGTCAACTTTACCCCTGGGGCTCTGTTTCATGAATCGGTTATAGCGGGCGATGCAACGCTCCCATGCGATAAGTAACATGAGTTCAGCGTTCGTTGTGGTCTTGGCAATGTTCGTTGTGGTCTTGGGGATATTTACTTGGAGAAAGTGTTCTACGTTGCATGAAGCGGCATCCTTGCCTTTTATTTAATATATTGTCACACACTATCTTTCTAATTCATAGGCACCCCCTTCAAAACAATGAACACAAGAAGATTCGTCCTCTCCGGGCTTTTTATACTTGGTGCAATCTCAGCGATGGCTCAGTCAAATGCCGCGCAACCAGCTGACACGCTGTCTAAATTCGATCAGTTCAATAAGAAAGCGGAGCGATTCTTTAAAGTATTTCCCGTTCCGTTGATATCATACTCCACCGATGCGGGAAATATCTTCGGGTTGGCAAAGTTTAACACCTTCCACGTCTCAAAAAAAGACACCATTTCGAGACCCTCCAAGATATCGGAGGTGGCAACGTTCTCGACAAAGGGACGAATAAACGTATCTGTTTCGAATGATCTGATTTTTAAGGAAGACAAGTACATGTTTTTGAGCTATTTCAATTTCAAGAAGCAGCCCGAATATATGCTGGGCATAGGCAATGATGTCTCAAGAGATGATGTGGAACAGGTAACGACCGATCGGATAAAGCTTGCTACTACGGCCCTTATCCGTGTTAAGAAGTACTTCTACGCTGGCATTGGGCTGGATATCGCCAATTACTTCAGCATTCAGGCCGACAGCAATAGTTTTCTCATTGAAGATAATGTTACCGGATTGAAAGGTGGCGTTGATTTTGGGGTGGGTCTTGCAGGCGCGCTCGATAGTCGCGATAACCGCTACAACGCTTCGAAGGGGGCATTGATCCTTACCACGCTGGTATTTTATCCGGAAGCTATTGGAAGCGCCTATCAATTTACCAAGTTCGACCTGGATATGAGGAAGTATTTTATGCCGTGGAAAAAGCTCAAACACGTCATTGCGGTGCAGGCCACAACTACTTATACTGACGGAGACGTTCCTTATTACGATCTTGCTCAGCTTGGCGGTGACGACAAAATGAGAGGTTACTACAAAGGGGCTATTCGCGACAAGGTGTTGGTTGACGGCCAGATCGAGTATCGCATGCCCGTATGGAATATTTTTGGTATTGTTGGATGGGTAGGCACCGGGCGGGTAGGGAAGGATTACGGCGATCTGGCGCTTAGTGGATTCAGGTTATCATACGGAGGGGGTGTCCGCATACGCGTGGACAGCGGCAGCAATGTGAATCTGCGAATCGATATGGGCTTTGGTCCGGGTGGCGTCAGCGGACTTTATCTCAATTTTTCAGAAGCATTCTAATGATCCGGCGTAACCTTCGTTCGCGCTCCTGATCATACGCTTATTAGTTTTATATCATACTGTAAGTCAGATGGTTATAAGCATGATGTCATTTGTATTAAGCACCATAGCTTACAATCGAGTCTCAGTCATTCACCAGCGCCAGTAGGCTAATTGTTTATTGCCTTTCCTGGGAAAAATACGTTTCTTAGTCGAATGCTCAAAGTGGTGATTGCTCTCATCGCGTCTTCAATTCTAGCCGGTTGTCTTGATCCTTATTCGCCGCCGATAAACGATACGGATGTTGATATGCTCGTGGTAGATGGCTTTTTGGATACCCGGGCACGCACCGTAGCTGTAAAACTCACCAAAGCAATCGGACTATCCAGCGCGATGCAAACACCGCTGGAAAGTGGCGCAACGGTATGGCTGAACGGCGATGACAACTCGGACTTTGACTTAACCGAATCAGAAAGTGGTAAATACGAACTGACGGACATTCCCATCGATCCCGATAGGGCTTATCGAATCATGATCCGCACAGCGTCGGGCCATGAATACGCCTCAGACTATGTTTCCATAACGGCGACGCCTCCCATCGATAGCATTGCCTGGGCGTGAGAAGATGGCAATCTGGCAATAAGCGTTGACACCCATAACGACAATCCGGACGACATATATTACCGTTGGGACTATGAGGAAACCTGGAAATACAGTGCCGAGGTATTTTCATTTTTTAGCGTCGTCGACAAAACACCGGTGCTGCGTACGGTTGATGACTACATTTTTTATTGCTGGAATGAGAATCCTTCAACCGAGATCCTTATCACCTCTACCGATCGATTGAGTGAGAACAGGGTCAGCCGATTCCCCATCACCGTCATTCCTGCCGGATCAAGGAAGATATCGATGCTCTACAGCATACAAGTTTCGCAACGGGCAATCAGCGAGGAGGAATACACATTTCTCAAACAGCTGAAACAGACTACGGAGAGCATCGGCGGCTTGTTTGACCCTCAACCTTCGCAGGTGCCCGGCAACATTAACAGGAGGCGGCGTGCTTGCCAAGCCGGATTTTTGGCCATGAGATTTATTCAACCCAATTAAGATGTGGCTCTCGCAATTAAAATTCTCTATTAGAATCTTGTTGAAAGACAAGTTCTTTTCAGTCCTCAATATTTTCGGTCTGGCACTTGGCATCTCCATCAGCATCATCCTGTTCCTTATTCTTCAGAATGACTTTACTTATGACCAGCATTATGCAAATCACGATAGAATTTATCGCCTGGGAGCGCATTATCAGATACCCGGAAACGATGAATATATAGGTTCCGCAGCGCGCGAATTGGCACCAATTTTATTACAGACTTATTCTGAAATAGAAACGTTGGTGCGCATTCACACAACGAAGCAACGCCTGGTGAAGGAGCCGGGTCAAGGCACGGCGAAGTCTTTTTATGAAGACCATGTGGCACAGGCCGACTCCAGCTATTTCGACGTATTCAGCCACGCGTTCGTTGCTGGAGACGTTGCCACCTGCCTTGATGGCCCCGGCAAGGTGGTGATAACACAATCCATGGCGCGGAAATACTTTGATGGAAGTGATCCCATGAACAGGACACTTTCTATTGATGAACAACTCTGCACCGTCTCGGGCATCATCAGTGACTTCCCCGAAAATACACACTTGAAGTTTGACTTTCTGCTGTCGGGACTCGGCGAGACCCGACCCGATTGGGACGTCACAATGAAAGACGGCAAACCCATCTCCCTGCTTTTCTGGAATCCGGATGTCTACCTGTACATGCTCTTGCCAGCCAACTATGAACCTCAGCGATTCTATGCGCGATTCAAAAACATTTTCGATCAATACTTCCGGGAAGAGGGCGATCAGCTGCATGGCAGCAGTGTCCCCGTGCTGCAGCCGCTGATTGACATTCATTTTTCAGGCTTCTCCGACGATGGTCCCGCAGGCAACCTTACTTACCTGTACGCATTTTCCGGCATAGGATTCCTGATCGTGCTCCTGGCATGCATTAACTACATGAATCTCTCCACCGCCAAGGCAGTGAACCGCGCTACTGAAATTACCATCAGGAAGATCGTCGGTTCCGGAAAGCGCGTCCTGGCCTTTTCCGCACTTTGTGAATCTGCTCTGCTGGCTTTGATCTCTCTGGTCATAGGGTTGATACTGGTGCCATTGGCCTTGCGCATCCCCATGATGCAACAAATTATTGGAAGAAACCTGCATCTTGACCTGCTGGACAATCCCTGGTTGCTATTCGCGTGTGTAGGCATTGCGTTGAGTGTTGGTTTAATCGCCGGAATTTATCCCGCCTTTTATCTGCCCTCTATCCCTGTTTTGGTGGCCATGAAAGGTAAATACAAGAGCAGTCCTTCGAGTTATGTGCTGAGAAAAGGATTGATCACCGGGCAGTTTGCCATTTCCCTTTTTGTCGTGATCTGCACTTTGTTCATGATACATCAAATCAACTTTATGCAAAGCATGGAGTTGGGCTTTGACAAAGACAACGTATTGGTAGTGCCGATTCAGGATGTCAGCCAGCATAAGAGTCTCCAGGCAATCAAGAATGAATTGCTCAAAAATCCGCACATCACTTCCGTAACAGCTTCAGGCAGCACCATGGGCCTGGGTATCGGGGGCAACGTGATGTTCGGAGAAAGCGAAAACGGAATGCAGCAACAGGGAGGCATCCTGGGACATTTTGTCGGCGACGATTACCTTACAACGATGGGAATACCCCTGCTGCAAGGTCGTGACTTTCGTCCTGGCGAAGGCATCGACGAACACGGCATGTACATTGCCAACGAGGCGGTAGTAAAGCTTATGGGATGGGGCAATAACGCACTCGGCAAAAAGGTGACTTTCTGGGGTGGCGAAAATTCGGGTACGGTGATCGGCGTTGTAAAAGACTTCCATGCGAGTTCTCTTCACAACAAGCAGGAGCCCATGTTCATCGTGAAGGGGCACTGGGGATCGGGCTACCAGCAGATCCGACTCACGGGCACTGACCTGCCTGCCACTATTGCCTATGTAAAAAAAGTGTGGTCTCAGTATGATACGATGCACCCTTTCGAATACTTTTTCCTGGACCAACGATTCAACGAACAATACAACGACGATGTCATGCAAAGCAAATTACTGGGTATGCTATCGTACATCTGCATCTTCATTTGTTTGTTGGGATTAGTTGGGCTGTCGGCGTTCAATGCCGCGCAGCGAATTAAGGAAATTGGCGTCCGCCGCGTCATGGGCGCAAGTGTGAAAGACATTATTCTTCTGATGTCGGGAAATACGCTGGGACTTGTGGTACTGGCTTCGGTTATCGCCCTCCCGCTATCATGGTGGACGGTGAGCCGCTGGCTTGACAATTTTGCCTACCGGACGGTTTTACCGTATGCAGACTTTCTTTGGGTGACGCTGGCGGCGATGGTCCTGGTGTTCGTCACCATTGCCATTCAGTCGTTAAAAGCGGCACGGGCGAATCCAACGGAGTCGCTCAAGTATGAATAAGGATCAGCCTCATGGGATCCGGATAGGCTTTATGGCGTCCCGGGAGTTCTGGCCAAAGAGAGCTAAAAACACAATTCTCGAGGATTTGAAAACTTTCCCTTTGCGTAACCATGTCAAATTATTTTGCGTCAAAGGTGCAACCAGTATGTATTCTGAATGATCCTTCCATCACCACATCGGGATCACACGTCAAATAACTATGCCATGTTAAAAAACTATTTCACGATCGCCTGGAGAAACCTGGTTAAAACAAAAGGTTATTCCTTTATCAATATTGGCGGACTTGCCCTGGGCATGTCAGTGGCGATTATCATTGGTCTTTGGGTGAATGATGAACTGTCGTTCAATAAGTACCACAGTAACTACGATCAAATTGCGCAGGTTATGAAAGCCGGCACTTTCCAGGGAAAACATTATTCAGGTCAAAACTACCTGCAGTTCCCGATGCTCCATGAGCTTCAGACGACCTACGGCGCGAATTTTAAGTATGTCGTTCCGCGGCAAGGTACGTATGAAGCCATCCTTTCTATCGATGACAAGAAGATCTCAAAGACGGGAACCAACATCGGGGAAGACGGGCCCGAAATGTTCACCTGGAAAATGATATATGGCAGCCGGTCGGGGTTAAAAGATGTTCAGTCGATGATGATCTCGGAGTCTACGGCGGATGCGTTGTTTGGCGCAGGTGATCCCGTGGGCAGGATAGTAAAACTTAACAATGAGAAAGAGGTGACAGTGTCGGGTGTTTTTGAGGATTTTCCAAAGAACTCCGATCTGTACGGCCTCCAGTTCGCTCGCCCCTGGGAAGCTTATCTCCTGGAGAATCCCTGGGTCAAAGACCAAGGGTGGCAAAATCACTTTTTCCAGATCTATGTCCAGTTACAACCTACGGGTAATTTCGAAAGCGTGGAGGCCAATATCAAGGACCTGGAAATCAATGCAACGCGCAACCTCGACTACATGAAGGATTGGCTGAAGTTCAACGCAGAAGTGCACGTTAACCCCATGAGCAGGTGGCACTTGTATTCCGATTACAAGGAGGGCACTTTGCAGAACGGTCCGATCCAGCTCGTTTGGTTTATTGGATCGATTGGCGCATTTGTGCTATTGCTCGCCTGCATCAATTTCATGAACCTCAGCACCGCCCGGTCCGAAAAAAGGGCCAAAGAGGTTGGCGTCCGGAAGACACTCGGTTCAGGTCGTAAGCAACTCATTGCCCAGTTTTTTGCCGAGTCATTTCTCGTGGTGATCATCTCGTTTGCGTTTGCCTTGTTGATGGTATTTGCAGCGCTTCCCTGGTTTAACACGATCGCACAAAAAGCCATGCAACTTCCGTGGCAGGCTGCCCCATTCTGGATTGTCGTTGCGCTGTTCCTTTTTATTACCGGCATGCTGGCCGGAAGCTATCCGGCGCTCTACCTGTCATCATTCAATCCGCTGAAGATTCTTAAGGGCTCGTTCCGGGTCGGTCGCCTGGCCTCGATACCCCGGAAGGCACTGGTGGTGCTGCAGTTCACGGTATCGATCATGCTTATTGCTTCCACCGGAGTGATCTATCATCAGTTGATGTTTGTAAAAGACCGGCCGGTGGGATACTCACGTGAAGGACTGCTCATGATGGAGAAGAAGGGCAAAGAGTTCTACGATAAATTTGAAACACTGCGCAGTGAACTCAAGAGTTCGGGCGCAGTTAAAGAAATCGCCGACGCCGGTGGACCGATCACTACGACGTGGTCCGGCAACGGCGGCTTTTCCTGGAAAGGATTTGATCCGCTGGCAGACAATACTTTCAACACGTTAAACGTTTCTGCCGATTTCGGAACGACTGTCGGATGGACGGTGCTCGATGGCAGGACCTTTTCCAGGGAAATCGCCAGCGATTCTTCCGCAATCATCCTAAACGAATCGGCTGCCAAACAGATGAAGCTTGAAAATCCCGTGGGTGAAACAGTACACTGGACAAACCTGGCGTGGAATATGGACAAGGACTTCCACATTGTCGGCGTCGTTCACGACTTGGTAATGAACTCGCCTTTCGAACCCGTGAGACCCGCTATCTATCTTAATATGGGAGGCGCCGGATGGTTGTATTTGCGGATCAATCCCGAAATGACCACGGCCGAAGCACTACCTAAAATTGAAGCGACGTTTAACAAGGTGATCCCCGGCGCGCCATTCGACTATAAATTTGCGTCTCAGGAGTATGCCGCTAAGTTTGCAACCGAAGATAACATTGGAAAACTTGCCGTCGTGTTCACGACGCTCGCGATCATTATAAGCTGCCTGGGGTTGTTCGGCCTGGCGTCATTTGTGGCTGAGCAGCGTACAAAGGAAATTGGAATAAGGAAGGTGCTCGGCGCATCTGTTCCAAATCTGTGGAGAATGCTTTCGGGTGAATTCGTGGTATTGATTATCGTGGCTTGCATCCTCGCGGTGCCCACATCATACTATTTTCTTTATAATGGAATAAGCGGATATGACTACCGCACGGAGATCGCATGGTGGATCTTTGCTGCCGCTTCCGGTGGTGCAGTAGTGATAACGCTGGCGACGGTGAGCTACCAGGCAGTGAAAGCGGCGTTGGCTAATCCGGTGAACAGCTTGAGAACGGAGTAGAAAATGCTTCGGGTATAGACGACCCCGACTTCCTGCGCCTTTGCCTCGGACGGACGGGGAGAAGACTCATTACCGCTAAACCTTCGGGACATGCTTATCCATAAACTTTACTCTCGCCTGGTCAAATCCGTCCAGCGTTTTTGACCGTTTTGTATTTAACTCTTCGTTTACCTTGTTATAACCTTTGATTGACCCGTTGAAGTCGTTAAGCAGCTTGTTATACTGATCAATATCAGCCTGCGTGCGTTTGCCGGAAGGCTTCGCGTCGAATGTCTTTTTATACTTTTCGAAGTCGTCCCTCTTGATTAGAAACGAAGTGAACTGCTCAAACTTATCCGCTTCCTCCTGATGGAAGATCAGCACTTTGTCGCATGCCAACGCAAGTGATGCGTCGTTTTGAAAAGGCTTTAATGTGTCCAGCTTCGATAGTCCTTCAGCGGAGAATTGCTTGAGTGATCCTTTGGCTTGTTCTATTGAATTAATATCCATTTTGCTGAGGCCCTGCAGCATTGAATTCTCCTGTATGTAGCTTTTGAAGAAAATCAGGTAGACTTGATTTGCATACTGGTTGACCAGTCCGGTCTTGCTGAGTTTCTTCGACAAGTCCGTTTCTGCGCCGGCAACCAACGTGATATTTTGCGTTGCAGCAAATGCCGTATAGGCAACGCTGACTTTGGCTAACGATAAATCCAGTTTTGCGTTTGCCTTTTCCTGGATGAGCAGATATGCTTCCATCTCGTCGTACGATTGCTCTGCGACTTCTTCCATGTCTACGATCTTAGCGTAGTCTTCGTTCAAAACAATCAATAACACGGTCCAGTACTCTTTGTACGCATCCCGTAATGAAGCGTCACCTTTGTAAGGTTTCAGGACGCTGATTTCTTTGATGTTCTGCTTTACGGCACTGATCACTTCCATTCTTCGCTTTTCCATTTTGCGGGCCCTGCCTCTGTGGGCGACCTCACTCATATAACTCATGTACTTTTGAGAGAGCAGATTTTCCCTGTCAGTGAATTGATTCATATACTCGACGGGATTATCTTGAGCCAAGCAAAGGGACGTTCCCACAACGACCGCTATGAAGGAGCGTATTAATAGAAGACTAACTTGTTTAATTCTCATTTTTTTCCAACGATTTTTATAAAGTCACACATGATAAGAAAGCCTTCTTCGAGGAACAGGTCACTCTCTAGACGCGTAATCCAACGGTTATTATAGGATTCGTCATACGCATCAGGCAGCCCTGTGGCAATTGAACTTGGGGTGCGTGCCGCTTTGAAAGCGGGTTGCCGAGTGGAAGTTTTTTCTTTTATGCTGGAAATCATCTCCATGTCCTTTATCCGCGTCGTTTTATATTCCGTCCAACGCGAGATAGTGACCTCATTCCTCTTGAAATTTGAAAGCCATTCACTGTATTTTTCAATTTCAACAAAACCTGGATTGTTTTGTTTGCGGCAGCGGCTGGTATTTGCGAGGGTATCGATCGGTAAAGCCGGACGCGGCTGATAGTAGATTTTCTTCTGAACAGAATCCGATGACAGGGCGCATGGAGTAAATCGCTCGCCGATGTCAAGCTTACTTAATACATCAGGAACGGTTATGTCCGGCACTACACCGATGAACTGGTTTGTCTTGCCGGTCACCCGATAGAATCGTTCTATAGTGATGCTGGCATATCCCGTATCATCGTTTTTTGAGCCAACACTTCTTAAGGTCTTTTTTCCCGGAATCCCCGCCGTACCAGCCGTTGGAAATATTTGCTGAGCCGTACCTTTTCCGTAGGTAGTGCCACCAATGATTATCGCGCGGTGGTAGTCTTGCAGGGCGGCAGCAAATAACTCCGAAGCCGAAGCGCTTGCACCGTTGATAAGTACCAGCAAGGGCCCGTCGTATATGGTACCGCGGTTCATGTCCTTAACCGTTTTGACCTCACCGGCTCTATTCTTGATGGCAACCATCGGACCGATGTCGATGAATATTCCAGCCATAGCAACCGCTTCATCCATTAGTCCTCCGCCATTGAAGCGGATGTCGAATATGATGCCTTCGACATTCTCTTTTTTCAGTTTTACAACCTCGCGTGCAACATCGTTAGCGCAGTGCCCCTGGTCGCCTTCGCTCCACGATGAGTAGAATGCAGGAAGCGAAATGAGACCGACTTTTTGTTTTCCATTCAGCACAAAACTTTTGACAACATTTTCTTCCGCATCGCCGACTTGTTTCGTAAGGGCGACCGTCCTTGAGACCCCTTCAGCATTTCTTACGACCACGTTCATAGCGTCTTTGCCGCTTTCATCGAGGACGTTAACGACGTCTTCAACTGAAAACCCAAAGAGTTCTATAGCGGGTTCTGATGCGAACTGAATCTCCTCAACAACGTCTCCTTCGAATAGCTGACCTGAGTTCCAGGCCGAACCCCCCGGCTTGAGGTTGGTGATATAAACTTCTCCGTCTTCGTTTTCGTCAAGGCCAAATCCATAATACGCCCCTTTGCTGCTGAAAGACGCGATGAAATCCTTAACCTTCTGTGGTGAAAAGTAATTTGAGTGCGGATCGAACGAGTTGGCAATGCTGCTCATGAATTGTGTCGCGACGAAGTCCATTACACTGGTTGGCTTCGAAAAATGTTTTTCGACGTTCCTCAGCATAACGCGACTCACCTGGTTCCTCGCCGTCTTCTCATTCTGTGAGAGAAAGTCCTTCTCGGGCACACCCGCGTTTTTTAATGCCTTGCCGTATAATCTGTCAAAGACATCCAATCTGAACTCAAGTGCCCACTTTGCTTTTAGTTTCTCCGGGTCCGACTCAAAAGTGGAGTCCGCACGAAAGGGTGTCTGATCGTTGAAGTCGACAGGAGTTTGGGATAATTGGGTAATTCCCTGCCTGTAGCGTTCGAGACTTGATTTGTAAAGTGCTGTTACCTTCGGTAAAAAGGTCCAGGGTGCCGTGCCATTCAACTCATCGTCTATACGCTCCTTCCAGGGAGTTAGGGATTGTACATCCTGAGCCGTAAAGTACGTGGCGTCAGGATCAAGTTGCTGCAATAAGTTGTTAAAATTCCATTCCGAGAAAGTGTTGTCGACGGCACGTGGCTGAACATGCATGTCACGCAATATTTTTAAAAGCCTTTTGGATTCTGCGTCATAGAAAGTGGGGGATTGGGCGGCGGCGCCGCACGCATAACACAGCAAGACAACGGGTAATAACCTGGACATAGATTGCGGCTGACTGGGGTGCAAGCAATTTTCAATGATACCAAAATTCTTTTGAATAATTGATCGAACGGTTCGTCATTTTATTCCGGCGATGGTGCCTTTGCTTCTTCTGTCCGGCCTTTATATTCTGGTAAGAAAAACCGATTAAATGGAGTTAAATACAATACCATGCGTTGCCGGAGCGGATTACACCATCTGGCATGATGGGAACTGGCATTTAAAGCGATTCTGAACCAGTTTAATGTGGGTCTTTTTAACAAATTTGGCTGACTATTTTAAATCGGCGAGATTTAAATAATGGTTCATCTATCTAGCTGGGAAAGTCGTCCAGATTGGGATATCGCAAGGGATGTGTTAAAGGAAAAGAAACCCGTTTCATAATTGAATTGTCGTAAATGAGATTCTCCGAAGTACTGGTGGTTGTCGCAAGAACGCTCGCTACGCAACAAGAACGCGAGGGCATTCGTTATACGCCTATTTGCTACCAAGATTGTAAAGGTTAAGGTCGTTCTCGTAAAGGGAGCGGCCTTTTTTATTGCTATAAGGTTGAGCGAAGGTCGCGTTTAAGTTCAAATTCGGCCAAGGTTTCATTGCCCATCAACAGCACCCGCCAGATAATTGCAGTGCTTGATAAGTTTAACGAGATCGTGTTGGCGGGAGAAGTCTATAGATTCATTGCGGATGTATTCCGAAACAGATTTTTTATGAGTGGGAAGCATTTTCCGAAGGGTTGCGGGCGAAGCACTGCGAATCCGATCAGCATCATCGATAAAGAAATAAGTCGACACCCTCTGGTAGTATGTGTCGTAATCCAAAGCTTTTCCCCGATAATCCTCCAATCGGCGTCCTTCCTCGATTTTGGTTAATTTCAGAAAGGTGCGGGAAGCCAGTTTCACCTTCCCGGGCAAAACCAATTCTAAATACCCCCTCTGTGGATCATAATAAAACAGGTTACTGTCCAACATAAGGGACTTCATCGTTTTCAGAGGTTCTACTTGCAGCGTATCTCCGCTTGAATTTATCATGTCCATTTGGGCGGAGTACATATTGTAATTCAACCTGAGGGCTTGCTCTGGAGAAAACCCGGTCGTGAACACTAAGCGGCTCTCTTTGAAGGCTGGATAGAGATAGATGCTATCCCACCAACTGAGATTTTGCGGGAGAACATGGGCCGGTTGTTTAAAATGTTTATCGGATTGTGCCACTGCGGGCTGCACGGCAATTATTAGCACTGAGATGTAAAGGATGAGGACTCGGGATTGGATCATGTACAACCTGCGATCAACGCGTCGGCCGCGTGGGAATCGGAAAAACGCCTTTTCAAATTTAGCAAATTCGCGCGGATATGCTGAGGATAGGCTTTTTGTTTAACCCGCAACAAGTATGCAGATCAATGTTAATGACGTTCATCGATGTGAAAGACGCGGCCATGGTATTGGCGCAGGCGATGGTTGCACTGGGAAGGGCGTCGGTAATATTAACGACCGAATGGTCAAGTGACCGCCGTTGAGTTTAGCGAGTACGGCGCAGGCCACCGGCGACAAGGGCACGAAGTAGGTAGCGCTTTTAATTAATGCGAGACCAGATTGAGTTCGGACAGCTCGCGGCCTATTTCATGTATGCTGTCAAGTATGATAGCAGACTGTTTGGGAGATGGCTTTTTCTTGCCAGTTTGTCAAGCATTGCGAGAAACATAACATAGCCTTCAGAAGTCCATAGGACAAATTGAGATTGACTGTCTTGAGACGAAATTAAAGATTTTTCGATCTGCGATAGGCAAATTTCTCAAAAAATACCATCTACGCTTATCGATTACTGTAGACGACCCCCGTTAATAATGCATTTAAATTCGCTCTCATTGTTTCACAAACGAGAGCAAAATGACATCCACAATTATTCTTAATGGCATAGAGGTCGACGATCTGATGGGGCATATCCGCATGATCGTACGCGACGAGATCGCCAGCATTCCGAAACCTACACAGGTAAAAGAATATCTGACACTAACTGAGGTTGCCGCGCTCATTGGCAGACCGAAATCATCCATCTATCAACTCACACATGCCGGCCAAATCCCACATGTGAAGATAGGGGCCGTGTTGATGTTGAAACGGGCAGACATTGACAAATGGATCGCATCGAAACAAGTCGTTAAATAAAAAGACGCCGTGAAAAAGGCAACCGAATACGCGAACACTCGCTGCAGATTACTAGCAGAGTATAAGCGTGCGGCGTCTCAGGTGAAAGAAACTCCCTTTCTGAATCCGCAAATAGAGCCCGCGCCGCATTCGACAATCGGCGCCCCGCGATATCAACCGCGTTGGTACTACTTCGATAAATAATTGCTTTTCATTTTCCGGCGTGGTCGCGAACCCCGTGAGGTATTTTGGTTCTCCCTGGTCACGAGTTGGCCGGGGGGAGTGTTCTCGAATCAGGTCGTTCGCTCCAAATCCACTTAATGTCCGAGTCTTTTCCATACTCCTTTAGCCGATCGAAATGAAAGTCATCCCAGGTGTCAAACACATCCTTCGCAAAGCTTTTTCCTCTATTAAAGTAAAAAAGATCAATTGCAATTTTTAGTGTTTGATATTGGCTACGCCGCACGATCGAAATTACATATTCTCGAAACTCAAGACCAGCTTTAATTGATTCATTAGCTTCTTTAAGTGTTGGCTCGTATCCCTCGTGAATTATTCTATTTCTCATTTGGTAAGTGAATAAGTTATACAATCCAAATTCCGTTTGAGCGTCGTTCCAATTCCAACTTACATTCAATTTCTTTGTCAAGTGGTGGTTAATAAAGTTCTTATACGCTCCCACATTATTTTCAAACATCTGTTGTTGGAATTGCTTTTCCTCTATTAGTATTGCCGCATACAAACGAATAAGAAATGATTCAATCGACGACTGTATACTAACCACACTTTCGCGCATTCGACCATTCCTATAGTTTATTAATGCATCATAAGCAAAAATCTCTTGTGATGTCAGAATAGGGTTATGTAACGGATCGACGGACATAACACGTTGTATGTCCTCAATTTGGGCGTGGTTTAACGTCTTATCATTTAGACCCAGCGCGGAGTTAAAATTTAGAATAGCCACGGCAAATGCATCGTCGCGCCAATCGGTAAACACTTTCGCAAATACAGGCGACTTTAAATTCTGCTTATTAACAAGGAATGTTGTTGTATCCCGCGCTAGGAAGCTGTAAGAGATTAGAATAGAGTTTAAAAACTCAACAGCAATCGCGGACAGTGCATCGGAATCGGAACCGTCGAATGCGGAAGAAGAGAATATTATTAATTCAGAATACGTGAATTCGCTTTCGGCTTTGAAAAAGGCAAAGCCAACAGATTTGATTGATGATTCGACTTCGGTCCTTATCTTGACCTGCTTGAATGTTGCCATTATGCCGTACTTGCCAAACTTGCCATGCTCAGCATGACTTGCTAGACATAAATCATCAGGTGCCGGAAATTTAAATTGTAAGCCAAGACCAATCTGATAAAAGTATTTCGCGTCGACCTCAGCTTTGAGCGGGCTATAATATTTGTCAAAAACCTCCTTGGTTATGACAAACGTTTGGTCTTGAGGTGACATGTTATTAATTGGGGAATTAGTAGAAATGAAGTTCGTCTATCGTCAACGTTCCGGCTGTTCAATTGGACGTTAATCATATTGTAAGACGTAATCATTTGTATAAGAGCAACGCATAATCATTCTATAACCTAACCACGTAGACCTCCTTAACAATGATTCTTCCTTCACCACCTTTGCACTGCAGGTGTATTCTCATGATGTTACCATCATAAAGTAACCGGCTACTTGGTATTGCCAAGACCGGTTGACTGCTCGGTCGCATTCTCCTTTCTCGTCAGATCACCTATCCTCTTCACCACCTTTACACTATCTTCTGAGTCCGTTTCACCTGAAATGATTCTGTTCATTTCCGTCAATATCTTATGCTCCAAGAGGTTTAACACGGTATCATAGGTTTGAAATTGAAGGTTGTAAACGTAATCGATCTCGGTTTTGTCAAGCACGTTTTCCAACATGGCCTTCATTCCAGTGTCGTTCTTCCAATAAATAAACTTTCCTCGCCGTAAACCATCAATCGCCAGATAAGCTGATCTGTTAACAATAGCCTGATAAACAAAAGCAATTGACCAAAGCTTCGGCGGGATTAGGTATCTCAGAGACGCATGCTCCAGCAGCATTGGACTCTTCATCAACGTGCCGTCCACATCCAACTTCTCCAAAGTTCCCTTCGACATCTTTCTAACATTTTCGATTGTCAATTCCTCGTCGCCGAGAATGGAATACATAAGGCTAATTACCGCAGGCGGCTTATTCTTTGTTGCAATCACGAAATTCCAAATTGTTTCCAATGCGCCCAGCCTTTTTTCGACAAATCGATCTGGCAATGTTTTGGATAACACGGTGGTCAATACAGAGTTATTTCGGTCAATCATGCCCCTCAATGCTTCAATCTCTTTTTGATCAGAATGCCTCCACCTGTCCAAAAGCCGATTTTGAAGCAACACGAAGATAAAGCCAAAGCCAGTGAGCAAAATTCCTGAGAGCCCACCAAGCAATTTTACAATAGTCCAATTATCAATGTGGTACGTTATTTCCTCCATAGGTACTCTTACTTTATGCAGCGTGCTTGCTGGGATTCCCTCAAACAAAATTAAAGTTGAGTAACTCTTACCTCCTTTATGATAATACGCCCCGTTCCGGGTTTGCAGTGTAAGTGTACTCGTAGTGCTTTTGACTCATTGGCAGTGTATTCGGTGGACAACTCTTCAAGAGAACTCACGGGCAGGTGAAACGCCGGGGGCGCTGGGAAATTTGACGCAGTTCCTGGTTTAGTGTCTGTACCGTGCACCCAAAGTCTAAAACCCATAGTACATTCGCCATCGCTTCGCACTCTGCAACTCACACGGTAAACCTTACCTTCCGCTATCCCGCCGTGTACATCGTAAAACATACCACCCTCACCCCCATTGGGGTTTAGATTAGAAATAATTGCATTGCCGTGAATTATATTTGCTGACTTGACAGAAGCTCCCCAGTAACGGACCCAAAGTTTGTTCTCGCTTGCGAAATCCTCCAGAAATACGTCGCGCTTCGCTGGGTTAATCCAAGTCCGCATCACGAAATGATAAGCAAGGACGTTGAAAAGGAATCCAAGCAGTATGATTAGTGGGTTTACCACTATAGGCAAGTAAAAAATAGTTTTTATGGCCGAGATTTGTTCTGTCGAAATTTTTGGAGGATTATTATAAAAATCCGCGCCAGCTTCCTGCACTCCACCTGCGATAAATGCGACGATTACTAAAAGCAGGAGAATGATTAATACCTGCGAAAGGTTAAAGGAAGTCAGCCCTAATCGCTTGGCAATATTATCAAGAAGAAATTTCAAATTTCGCGATTAACGGGTCATTCTGTAGACCAAATGTAGGCCAGGGGAAGGTGCTCGCTTATCCAATTCACAGCTAAACACCTGACTATCAAGAGCCCCCTGTCGGAATCGAACCAACGACCTACTGATTACAAGTCAGTTGCTCTACCAGCTGAGCTAAGGAGGCTTTTTATACGTCTTCCGGGCCAATTTCGGTGTTTTCAGCTAATTTCCCGCCAAAACACCTCATTCTCCCACCTTTTTTTGCGGGTAGATGTCATCGTAAAACGACTCCTCCACCCCAAAAGCGAGCGCAAATATATGGCAAACCGCGAACTCCACAACAACAGCAAACACAAAGATAATGAGCACTGGCTGGTTGTGCGGTTTGACATCGAGAAACAGACCTTCCATCCGCATCCTCAAATACCGCTCACATAGCAAAACGATGGGTCACGGAACAGAAGAAAAAGGACTTATTGTTCTGAGCGATATCCGTCTAACTTTGAAGCAATCCTCATAAACTTCTATGCCATCCCCCAGATCTGCCGCGACCTTGTACAAAGTCTGTGTTCTCCTGCCTGTGCTGCTGTGTTGTTTTGTATCGTGTAAGGATGATGGCGAACAGCCTACGCCACAAACCATTTCCATATCCCCGAATTCGGGACTCCCCGGTGCCGCAACGGTCATCCAGGGCGCCCAGTTTAGTGCCAACAAGGGCGACAACGTGGTGACCTTTAACGGAAAGGCAGCCGATATAGTCGAAGCCACCGCCACACAGTTGGACGTGGTAGTGCCGGAAGATGCCGACACAGGCCCGGTAGCCGTCGTCGTCAGCGTAAAAGGTAAAGTCGCTTCAAGCCAGCTGATCTTCTCCGTTCTGCCTGCGAACAGCACCGTTACGTCAGTTGTGCCCGTCACCGGCGGATTCAATACGCTGGTAACGGTTACCGGCTCTGATTTTGATGCCACTGCTTCAAATAACGTGGTTACGTTCAACGGCATACCGGCGTTGGTTGAATCTGGCTCTGCGTCGAGCCTAAAGGTGAGGGTACCGGCAATGGCGGGTACCGGAACCGTTGTCGTAAACAGCAGCGCCCCTGGCCCGGTATTTACGTATGTGCCCGATGTATACGTGGTGGGTTTGGAATTCAGTCCGGCTGGTCAACGTGGTAAATACTGGAAGAACGGTGTGGCTATCCCCTGGTCGACGCCCGGCAAAAATATTTACTTCACAGACATTTTCGTGGTGGGCAATGATGTGCACATATCGGGAGCCGAGATCAAGAAGAATGGAAGTTGGGTGGCGACGTACTGGAAGAACGGCGTCTCCACTCCGTTGGCCGACAGCATCCGGAGTACGGATGCACGGTCTATTGACGTAATTGGCAGTGATGTGTACATCACCGGGAATCAAACGAATGCCAGCTTTAAAATTGTTGCTGCTTACTGGAAAGGTGGTTCGCTAAAAGCACTGTCAGAAGGCACTTATAATGCCCTTACCAACGATATAAAGGTAGTGAACAACGACGTGTATGTTGCCGGAGAACAGGACACGCCATCTGGTTTTGTCGCTGCCAAGTACTGGAAGAATGGCACAGCGGTGGTACTCACACCGGGAACAGCTGCCAACGGTACGGCTGATGGCATTGCGATCGTGGGAAGCGATGTATACGTGTCCGGATCGGCTCAGAAGAACTTAGCTTCCAAGTACGTTGCCCGGTATTGGAAGAACGGTATTGAGAATCTTCTGACAGATGGCAGTCGCAACGCCTATACGGAGGACATAAAAGTTGTCGGCGATGATGTTTACGTTCTGGGATATGAAGTCAATACAAGTGGTATATCGGTGATTAAATACTGGAAAAATAGCCAGGAGACTGTATTGACCGACGGCAGCCGTGAAGCAGGTGCCTATGCTTTCGAAGTGATCGGGGAGGACGTATATGTAGCGGGCTTTGAAAGAAATGGGGATGGCAAGAACGTGGCTAAGTATTGGAAAAACGGCAATCCAATTGTCTTAGCGGATGGATCCGGCAACAGCGCTGCTTTTGGCATATTTATTCAATGAAGACTACGTTCAGCCTTCTCTCCACCATACTATTCTTTTGATCGCTGCGAGCCACTGCTACGGGAGTTTCCCGATCGCTGTTGTGGCTGGCTGGTGCTACCGCGCTTTTGCGGAGCACTCATACGCGGCTGACTCGACCTTTGCTGCGTCGGAGCAAACTGCTGCTGACGCGACGGCGAAGTTCGTTGTTGAGATTGCGCCGGTTGTCTTGAAGGAGCCTGCCGGGGTGCCTCGTGCTGTCGCTGAAGATCCTCCAGCTGGCGTTGTTGTTGAAAGCGTTGATCCTGCTGGCGTGACTCTTGTTGCCGCTGCTCTTTGAATCGCTGCAGCTGATCCTCCTGCGGTGCCTGCTGGCGCTGCTTCACGTCATTTTGCTGACGACGCAACAGTTCGGCTTCTTTTTGTCCTTGCACGCGGTTGAAACCGGCGTCGCGGTTAGTACGATCCAGGACATCACTTCGGTTATTTGACGGTTCCGTTGCTTCCGTCGAACCACGATCTGGTCGAACATCGCGGCGCAGGTCCTCGAGGTCACGACGCGCGTCATTCGATGTCTCACGCTGTCTTAATCGTTCAACTGATGACGGGTTGCCTGGTACTGAACCCTCGCTTCTGCGTATAGCGTCACGGTTGTCGTCAAAGGACTCACCCGAACGCTGGCCGCGCAATTGCCGGCTTCTGAGTTCTGAAATGTTCTCACGTCCCTGCGCGTTGTCGCGTGTAAATTCCGCAGGCAAAGCCTGTGTCCTCGTTGACCGTTCAATGGCCGGCTTGTAAAGGCTCACGGAGCTTCTGCTCACTTCCGTCTGACCTGGACGGTTCCGGTCGTGTACATCGTACACGGGCACGCGTTCACCGTTTCGCTGCTCAATATCCGAACGCGAAGGCCCTGTGAAATAGTCGGCGCGATCGCGGCCGTCCGAACGGTCTCTGCCCTGGGACGAACCCTCATGACCGTAGTAGTTGTTATTGACGATCACCGTGGTGTGGTTGATGACATTTACAACCCTTGGCCTAGGCACACAATGGCGATATACCTGCCGATACATTACGTAACGATAAGGAACGAAATTCCAATAGTGACTGGGAATGTGATTGTAATATCCAACGTTCAGACTGATGGACAGACCGGGCATGAGCGGCGCCCAGCCATAATACCCGCCGCCGCTGCGCCAGGTCACCCATGCCGGACCCCAGGTGGTATCCGGCACCCAGAGCCATCCATAGAAGTCGTCGTAGAACCATCGGCCGTAATGAAACGGAGCCCATCCCCAGGAATAGTTGGAAACCCAGGTGTTGCCGTATCCCGTCTGCACCCAATAGCCATTCGAACCATAGGGGACGAAGTCTGAGCCCTCGTTAGGCATCCATACATATCCGTAACGGCCATGGTCTACCCACGTACCGTAAGGTTGCAATTCGTCATAGAAAACCTGAAGCGATACGCTTCCTTGTGCCTTGGCAGTTCCGGTCGCCATCGAACTGAAAGCGACGACTGCTACAGCTACTATCCATTTACTCCAAATCTTTCTCATCGCTGTAAACACTTGATTACACCAGAAATGAAGTAAAAACTATGCCAGAATAACGCCTGGAGTGATGCGTCAGGTAGGGGTGAGGTTGTCAGACAGCGTCAGATTCTCTCCATGCGCGCCGCAACGTATCGGCATCGGCGTAGCCCAGTATGTCCGCGACCCGCTGTTTGCGCGCACTTCCTGTTCTAAGCAGCTCTTCTGCCAACTCCTTCCGCAGCTGCAGGGAGATCTCACGGAACGTAGTGTTTTCATCGGCCAGCTTCCGTTGCAGCGTCCGCGGGGTCACGCTCAGATGCGAGGCGATGATCTCAATCGATGGGATTTGCCCGCGAAACTCCCGGACCAGCAATTGCCGGATGCGTTGCGTGAGCGAGTAACCTGAAGCCGTCGGCAAAGTTCGTGAAAGTTCGCGCCACGATCGACGGCGCCATAGATGTGCTCCCGCAGTATGGATACCTGGAATTGCATGTCGTAATCTCCTGTTTTATGTCGCCAATTACCGGCTTTATTTGGCGATCGTCAATGCCGGATGCTCGTTCTAGTGGTCATGACTCGACGGCCGATCAGAGAAAAGTTCTGAAACGACGCGTCGTGAATTTGTAACCCCTGACTACCGATGAAACGACTCAAGCGCGCGGCGATGCTCCTCGTCTGCCTGGTAACTTTGTTTCTTATTTATGTTCAACTTACCTATAAACGGGAGTTTGATGCGCCAGTTACAGGCATCAAAGCAAGTAGTGACTCGGTGGTGCTGGCGCGGGGTGCCTACATAGTAACGGGACAGGCACATTGCTACGCCTGTCATATGCCCGACTCGCTCACGAGGAAGGGATTGCGGGAACCGCTTATGGGCGGACATGCATTCAAAACTCCCTTCGGTAGTATTAACACGCCCAACATCACGCCCGATAGTGTTAGTGGCATTGGCGCCTGGAGCGACGAACAACTGGCCCGGGCCCTGCGCTACAACGTCGACCATAACCGGCATGCGATGGTAGGCATCATGCCGTTTAACGCGATGTCGGACGAAGACCTGACCGCGGTAATCTCCTACCTCCGCACGATGAAACCTGTTCGTCATACAGTGCCTGAACACGATCTCAACATGCTGGGCAAAATGCTGATGCGCTTTCTGATCGAGCCGGCGAAGCCGAGTGTTTCCCAGGTGAAGCCCGATTCAACAGCCGCCTACGGACAATACCTTGCGTACACGGTGGCGAACTGCAACGGCTGCCATACGCGCCGCAGTGAAACGGGTGGATTTGAAGGGGATCCCTTCGCCGGTGGAAATGAATGGGTAGAAGAAAGCGGAACCTTCCGCTTCAGGTAAGTAGATAATTTCGCCGACAACCGTTGTCTTGTAATAACCGGCCAATCAACAAATCAACCAATCAACAGATCAACCAATAAATCAGACTCTCAGGAACAACCTTTGTCTATACATGAAGTACAGGAACAACCATTCAATGCCCACAAAACACAAGGCAAAGGTAAGCGGCGCCAGTGACTCGCCCGACAACTGGATCAACCACTTGAAGAACGCCTCCGTGGTGAAGGCCCAGTTGATAAAATTGGGCGCCATGTAAATGAGGATCGAATTCATACCGATCACGCTGAAGAAAAAAGCCCACTTCCGGTAGCCTTTGATGTCGATGATGTAGTAGAATATGCCCAGCAGTACGAGGCTCCATCCGCCCACCCAAAGCACGAATGAGCTGGTCCAGAGATTTTTGTTAATGGGGAAAGCAAAATTCCAAAGTCCCCCAAGCACGAGGAAGGCGACGCCCAAAAGTTCGAGCATACCTGCCTTGCGCGTCATGGTCCAGGAAGGGTTCTTGAGCAATCGTCCTGCATAAATACCGAGCAGTGCCGTAGCGATGGCGGGAATGGTGGACATCACACCTTCAGGATCGTGGATGCCCAGGTACAGTCTGCCGGGCATGATCGAGCGATCGATGTAGGACATGATATTGCCTTCCATGGTGAGATCGCCGGCAGCAAATCCCGGAGCCGCAGTGAGCAGGATGAGCAGCCAGTAGCCGGCCAGTATCCCCCAGAACCAGATGATCTGGCCTCGTTCTTTCGTGTAGAGATAGATGATATTGGCGAACATATACGCGAGACCGATCCGGCCCAGTACGCTGCCGAAACGGATCTCGGCAATGGGTTTCAGTTCAAGGCCGTTGTTGGCGATGAGTCCAAGCAACACGAGGACAAGTCCGCGTCGTATTACCTTCAGCAGGATCTGCTCTCTTGTTTTGCCGCGTTCGAATTCACGCTCCATGGAGTAGGGCGTGGCGACTCCGGCCATAAACAGGAACAAGGGAAAGATCAGGTCATAAAACCGGAAGCCATGCCATTCGGGGTGGGTGAGTTGATGGGCCCATCCTTCGAACAGGGGTGATCCGGTGACTTTCGCGAGGGCGTGGATGATCTCCTCGCCACCCATGATCCAGAACATATCGAAGCCGCGAAGGGCGTCGAGTGAGTATAGCCGTTGCGTTGGTACTGTAGACGCCATGATATAAGAATACTTTACTTGAGTTCATGAATTCTTAAGTTCCGGAAACGCACCACGGATCCATGTCCCAGGAATCCGATGTGACCCGCGTAACGATTAAGTCCCGGATGCTCTTTGTGATCCAACGTTCCATTCGCCGTGGCCTTTTTCAAGTCGCCTTCCACGATCACGGTGCCGTTAAGGGTCACCCGTATGGTATTGCCTTTTATGTGGACTTCTTCCTCATTCCATTCTCCCACAGGTTTCAGAAAGTCACGCTTGGCCGGAAGAATACCGTATACCGATCCATGATATTGCCAAGGTTGCAGTTGCGCGTATTGCGCCGATGTGTTGTCCAGTATTTGTATTTCTTTGCCCACGTAGGCGGCGTCGCCTTCGAGTGGTGCATGAATACCCAGTCCGTTGTTTGCACCTGGCGTAAGTTGAAACTCAAAGCGCAGCACGAAGTCGCTGTACTCTTTTACTGTGTATAAATTGCCGTGGCTTTTTTCGCCGGGGTACAGGGCGATGGTGTTTCCTTCCACCACATAGTCGGTCTTGTTGCCCACCCAGTTATCAAGTGACGTGCCGTCGAACAGGGGCTGGAATCCCAGCTTCAGTTCTTCGGTTGTGAGCCGGTAGGGCCGCGCATTAATTTCTTTCACATACAGGTTACGGAAGGCCAGGTCGGTGCCGTGGGCCTGCAGTTCGATGGCTTCCTCGGGAAAGATCGGCAAGCTGCGATCCCAATAGTTTTCCAGCACGACGCTGTCAACGACGAGTATTCCGTTGAGATGCACCCAGACGCGATCGCCAATCATTCGAATACGGAACGTGTTCCATTCTCCGATAGGGTTGTCTGCCACGCTGAGGGGCGTACTGCGTCCTTTCTGGTTGTTATACAATCCGCCGGATCCGACCTGGGCACCGGCGTCTACCCGCGTCGTATCCCAGATCTGTACCTGTGGAGATCCGCGAAGATAAATGCCGCTGTCGCCGTTCTTCGAGATCCGCCAGTCGACCAGCATTTCGAAATCACCGTACTTGCGTGTAGTGCACAGGTTAGCCCCGTCGCCCTGGAATACGATCATGCCATCTTTCACGTTCCAATTCTTGTTAACGGCTGTATTTGCCTCCTGCTGTTTCTTGGTAAATGCAGCAGGGGACATCTTCGAACGCTTGATCGGATCTTCCACCAGTCCTTGCCAGCCACTGAGATCCTTCCCATTGAACAGCGATTCGTAGCCGATCACGTACGGCATTTTTTCGAGGTACGTAAGGATGTCGATTCGCTCGTATTGGCTGTCGCCTCCGGTAAGCTTGTCGGCCATCTGGTTCAAAACCTTGCGTACTTCAACGCCGGTGAGTCCCGGGCGTCCGTCGGAGGCTGGCAGCGCGATCGTCATGGCGGAGCGGCTGGCGATACTACCCAACTCTGTATCGTCGAGATAACCGGACACAAAGACGAGTGAAAGGAAGGTTCTGATAGTCCCGGCCGCCCGCAGCGCCGCAGTTTTCTGTTTCTTGTCGGCCGCGAGCGCCATCACCTCGCGTACGAGCAGCAGCTTTTGATCGTCGGGCAAGTTCGACTTTACCACGTGCGACAGAATGGATTCGGCCGCACCGGCGTGGTAGGTCTTCATCGAAGGATCCTTTAGAACATGGAGAAGCGGACGCACGGAGCGCTCGTCAGGCCAGCTGGTCAGTGCTTCGAAGGCAGCCTGCTTTTGCGCGGCATCGGATGAGCCCATGGCCGCGAGCACTTTTGTCATCGCGCTTTTGTCGGGTGTGTAAGGCAGCACGGGAATGATCTTCAGCGGTTGGCTTTCGTAAGCGGTCAACACTTTCTGTGCGCTGCCCGCATCAACGGATGCGATAAGCGCAGATTGAACGGCGCGAACCTGTTCATTGGTCGATGCCGTCGCCAGAAGCGAAAGCAGGGAGCCGACCTGAGCAGAAGACGAGACCCTGGGCAAGGCCTCGTAGCTCGCGAGCTTTACGCTGTCGTTGGCAGACGTCGTCAAAGACTTAACCGCCTCGAACTGATCAGTTGTGCGCTTTTCGGCGAGAAGCCGGACAAGGGCTACCTTGTGTGCATCGTCGGCCGCCGACAACCGTTGGGCTATACTTTGGCCCTCTTCCTTCGAAGCCAATTGCGCGATCGCCGTGCTGGCCGCTGAAATCTCCCTGCTATCGGCCGATGCCATCAGGTATTCGAGCAGCGGTGCCACGTACTTTTTGTTTCTGCTGAACGTCAATCGGTCGGCTGCTGCCATCCGGGTTTCGATGGAGGCACTCTTGAGCGCCGGCACGAGTTGTGTGTCGGAAAACATTTCCTGCTCGGATGCATTGGCCTGATGGGAATTGGCCAGCAGGATGAGCAAGCTTGCCTGCCGTTCGCCTTTCGCGCCTTTGTATTCCTTCATCCAGGTCTTCAGGCCTGCCTTAACTGAAGGCACCGCCAGCTTCAATACTTCTTTCTGATAACCGACATCAAAGCGTTTCGATTCGGCAACCAGCGTCTTGAGAGATTTTTCCGGTTCCACCTTTACCAGCGTACCGAGGGCGGTCAGCCGGAGGTGTTGTTGCGTCGGATCATTTGCCGCCGCCAATGTCTTACGTGCAACGTCTCCTGCCAGCGCGTTTGGTTTGTTGCTGAGTTGATGCATGTATTCAACCAACGCCGTGGCCGCCTCGGTCGGATCGGGCTTGAAACCGGCTTGCCTGGCATAGGTTAACAAGACGGATGAAGACATAGGATCGCCGATCCTGGCCAGCGACCACAACACCTGGCGGCGGAGATTTAAGTCGGTCGCCAGCGCAGCGAGGGGGACAGCGGCTGGTGCGTACTGCAGATCACCGAGCGCTTTGATGATCCTCATTTGTGCGCCTTGCGCAGTGGTCAATGACTGAAGCAGCGCTTTCCTGGCATTTTCGGTACCAATAGTGGTCAAGGTACCGATCGCCGGGTCAAAAAGATCCTTATCCTGCAGTTGCGCCTGGAGTGCGGATACTGACAAGTCGGATCCGACCAGCTTCAGGTTGGTAATGAAATAGGCTTTCACCTCTGCCTCTTTGGCTTTTGCCAGCGCCTGAAGATACACGCCTTCGAGCAGCCGCTTTTGCGGCTCAGATACAACGGTGTGGCTAAGCAAGGAAATGGCATACCGTGGCTTAATACCGGATTCCTGGCCATTCGGAACCACCTGCGACGTCAGGCTGCTGAGATTGCCTTCGCCCGATTGTATCAATTCTTTGAACAGACGTTGTTCAGCGGCGGCATCTTTCGCCGGAAGTTGCCCGAGGATGGACGTGAGCTGACTTTGCGCGTGTAGCCCTAACGATAGCGAAAGGAGGAAACCAACACATAGCGTGCAAAGGAGATTTATTCGATTAATGATCATGCTGTTCATGTGTTAGATTTTCCAGGGTCCTCGCATCGGTTGATCGATGAGGCGGTTTGCCGCCTCATCGTTAATAAACACCTGCTTCACGGGATCAAACTCCAGAGACCTTCCCAATTGCAACGCAATCTTTCCCATGTTCACGATCGTACAGGACCGGTGACCGTTGATCTCGTTCAGCGCAAATTTTTTGCGCGTTCTTACTGAATCACTAAAGAGTCCCACTTGCGTTACCGGATCGGGCAACGTATCAATCTGCTTCATAACATTCGGAATATCCGTTCGGAAGCCGCGGTATACTTTTCCTTTGGGTCCCTCGAGGTAAGGCGCCTGAAGATCTTTGTTCTCGCCGTCAAGCACGATCTTGCAGCCATCCTGATACGTGAATTCGATGCGTCTCCAGGTTCCCACAGCATCGTCATGTTGTTGCGGTGCATCGATATCGACGCGCACAGGACTCGTATCGTCCTTACCGAGAAAGTATTGTACCGGATCGATATAATGTTGTCCCATGTCGCCAAGTCCGCCGCCATCGTAATCCCAGTATCCCCGGAACGTGCTGTGCACGCGGTGTGTGCTGTATGGCTTGAACGGTGCCGGGCCCAGCCACATATCATAGTCAAGTTGTTCCGGAACCGGCAGGGGAGGCAAATTATCTTTACCGACCCAATAGAACTTCCAGTTAAAACCGGTCACGCCACTGATCGTCACCTTGAGGGGCCATCCCAGTGCGCCACTGTCCACGAGTTTTTTTATGGGTTGAACAGGTGTTCCCATCCCATAGAAGTTGTCTTTAAATCTAAACCAGGTATTCAACCGAAACATGCGGCCATACTGCGCCATGGCTTCCATCACGCGCTTTCCTTCTCCGATCGTGCGCGTCATCGGCTTCTCGCACCACACATCCTTCCCGGCTTGTGCGGCCATTACCGACATGATCCCGTGCCAATGCGGTGGCGTAGCAATATGAACGATGTCGATGTCGGGTTGTGCAATGAGTTCACGGAAGTCGTGATAACCCCGCGGCGAACCGCCCGCCAGCGCAATGGCTTCTTGTAAATGAACGCGGTCCACATCACACATGGCCACCACGCGCGTTCCCTCGTAAGGAATATGTCCGCGACCCATTCCCCCCACGCCGATGATTCCTTTCGTGAGTGTATCGCTTGGCGCCAGAAAGCCTTTTCCCAGCACGTGACGTGGCACAATGCTAAAGCCGGCTATGGCCAGAGATGTCGCCTTAATGAAGTTGCGCCGGCTCAGCGACGAGGAAGCATTTGTTCCTGTGAGTTTCATGTATTGAATGGGTGTTATGGAGGTGACATTCGTCACTCAAGTTAGCGCAATAAGAATATTTATGTCATGATTTGAAACAACTTTACGTAATTCATTTACCGTCCAGATTATTTGTTGATTGGTTGATCTGTTGATTGGCTGATGGGGGAGGTATAATGAGGAGAGAAGACCGGTTTATGAATTTATCGATCAACTTAATACCTTGGTCCGACTGTACATGATGCGATTTGCACCTATTCTGATTACTCTCCTGCTGTTCGGCGTCCTGGCAGGATGCGAGAAGGAGACCACCGCACTTCGCGTGGACCTTCACTTGCCCGATGACCTCGAGGCCACGTTGTGGGCCGAGTCGCCCATGTTCTACAATCCCACCAACATGGATGTCGATATCCGGGGACGTGTTTGGGTGGCTGAAGCTGTAAACTACCGGAACTTTAACAACGACTCAACGAAGGCATTGCATCACCGCGGCGGCGACCGCATCATTATTCTGGAGGATGCCGATCACGATGGGCGAGCGGAAACATCCAAGGTGTTTATCCAGGATAAGGATCTTGTTTCACCAACAGGAATCGCGGTGATTGGCAACCAGGTGATCGTATCCTGTTCACCGAATCTTATTGTATATACGGATAGCAACGGTGACGATATACCCGATGATAAGAAGATACTACTCACCGGCTTTGGCGGGTATGATCACGACCACTCGCTTCACGCCGTAGTGGAGGGCCCTGATGGTCTATGGTATTTCAATACCGGCAACGCGGGGCCACATGTCGTGAAAGACAAAGATGGTTGGACGTTGCGCTCCGGAAGCCTGTACACCGGCGGATCGCCTTACAATAAAGAGAACCACGGCAATATGAAAAGCGATGATGGCCGCGTATGGGTGGGAGGGCTTTCCCTTCGCGTAACGCCTGAAGGTTCAGGTCTGAAGGTAATGGGACACAACTTCAGAAACAGTTACGAAACGACGATCGACTCGTATGGAAATCTTTGGCAGAATGACAATGATGACCAGGTGGTTGCGTGCCGGACGTCGTGGCTGCCCGAAGGTGGTAACGCGGGATACTTCAGCAACGACGGAACGCGATACTGGCAGGGTGATCATCGTCCGTGGCAGGATGTATTCACGGCGCATTGGCACCAGGAGGATCCGGGGGTAATGCCCGCCGGTGACCGTAGCGGAGCAGGGGCACCCACCGGCATTGTACGATATGAAGGCGATGAGTTGGGCGAGGCGTACAAGGGATTGCTGTTCAGTGCCGACGCCGGCCGGAATGTGGTCTTTGGTTATCGGCCTAAAACGTTTCAATCGGGATTTCAACTCAACGACCGCACAAATTTTATCACGTCGCTTGCTGCCGACAATCCTGGATATGTGTGGAATGATTCGGCGCAAAACCGCGATAAGGACAAGTGGTTCAGACCGAGCGATGTTGCTGTGGGAACGGATGGTACCCTGTTCGTGGCCGACTGGTACGATCCCGTCGTAGGCGGGCACCAGATGGGCGACAGCACCGGTTACGGAAGGATCTATCGAATCACGAGAAAAGGAAGAAATCCGCATGCCCCCGAACTGGATACCACACGCGTGAAGGGATTGATTGAAGCCTTGCAGAACCCGGCGATACACGTGCGGTCGCTAGCCGCCACGTTGCTGGCACGTCGGGGAGACGAGGCGGTAGAGGAAGTACAAGAGCTGCTAAATGATTCGGATGATTTTGTGAAGGCCCGGGCAATCTGGTTGCTACCGAGAATGGGAGAGAAGGGACGAGCGCAGGCAGCGGCCCTTTTGACGCAGCCGAACGCTTCGCTCAGGGCAGTCGCCTTCCGGGCGCTGCGGGCAACAACAACAGACGTGCTTCCACTAGCCACCCAGTTGGTTTCGGATACTTCGGCATTTGTTCGCCGTGAGGTAGCCACCGCGTTACGCGACCTGGACTATAGCAAGACGAAACCCCTGTTGATCCGTTTGGCTCAGGCAACCGACGGAACGGACCCCTGGTGCCTCGAAGCCGTTGCCAGTGCCTGCGAAAATGAGCGCTCGGATTTTTACCAGGCCCTGGCAGACGCGGGAGCCATCGGCGGAGATCCGCTGCATTGGAATACGAGAACGGCCTCACTGGCCTGGCGGTTGCATCCCGATTGGCTCGTACCTGACTTGAAAACAAGGGCCGGCGCTTCGATCGTGACGGAGACTGAGCGATCGCGCGCCATGACTGCCCTGAGCTACATCAACACAACGCAAGCGGTACACGCCATGTTGGACTTGTCGCAGTCCGCCAATTCCCAGGTGTCGGCGCAGGCGAAATATTGGCTCGCTTTCCGGCAAAGCAACGACTGGCTGGACCTGATCGACTGGACCAGGAGCGGTATTGATCCTCGAACGGAAAAGCTACTGGCCGACATGACGGTGCGGGCGAATAAGTTACTGAGCGAAGAACTTCCGTTCGACGAACGCAAATGGAACGCCCAGGCGATGGCCCGCGATGAGATGGGGGCACAGATGCTGATTGACCTCGTGGCTGCGGGAAAGGTGCCCCGTACTTTATATCCCGTGATCGAATTGGAAATATTTCGCAATCCGTCACTGACTATCCGCTTGCAGGCAGGCCATTACTTCACGAAGCCTGGCGTGAGTCGTACGTACTCGGTGCCTGCTATCACTCAACTTGCGCCGAATGGACGGCACGGGGAGGTATTGTTTGCCCGCCATTGTGCGCCGTGCCATAGGGTTGGTGCAACGGGAAACGACATCGGTCCGGAGTTGTCGCACATTGGCGGTAAATACGATCAGGCCGCATTGCTCGACGCGATCGTCAATCCCAGCGCCGGCATCGTATTTGGGTATGAGCCTTATCTCGTGTCGACCCGCGACGGAGAGTCCTTCTACGGTTTCCTCGTGGCGGATGGCGCTCAGACGGTCGTGATCAAGGATCTTGCCGGCAGGAAGCACACCATTCGGACTGAGAACGTGACGACCAGGAAGCGACAAGAGAACAGCCTTATGCCGGAACCCTCCTCGTTCGGACTTTCAGAACAAGACCTCGCAAACCTCTCTGCCTTTTTGCTGACGAAGAAATAGCTATTGAACAATCGTTGCCAAAAGTCTATCTTACAACGTGATGCATGAGAGCTATGCCCTTTGTCTATGCGGCACGCCATAACTCATAATCCCGCCGTACCCGATGAACCTGTTGCTATTTGTGTTGGCCTCCGTACTTCCCCCGGATACTGTACCTTTCAAGGCAACGGAAGAATTCGAATTAAAGCTCAACTTTGAATTTAAGGAGCGGCAACGGTCTGACCCGAACAAAGTTGAAATGAATCAGACCCGCAGAGAGTATGAGCGTTCCCGCGGATCCGGACCCCTGCCTTACCTGTTTCTCGATTTTCGTGTGCTCAAGGTAGAACCCAATGAGGTGCGCGTGCGCGTGATCGAAAACAACAGCAAAGTCGTGCACAATAAGAAAGTCGACATCAAGACCGTATTAAAGCTGGAGCTGGGATTCACGGACGATATCAAGGATCGTGTCGGGGCCTACGAATTCACCATCCTGTTGCTGGATGATGACAAGAAACCCGTAAGCCGTGTGGTTATTTTTTTTCAGAAGGATGGTACTTATCTGGTCAATGGCCAGGTGCGCGGCAAAATCTAAATTAGTCGTTAGGTCCTGCGTCGTGAGTACTTTGGTAAAGAGACTTTTAGTCTGATAGCAACGCCCCAACTTTACATACGGGTAACCATTCGTAACTAAATACTAATTACTTAATACTACATTTACCGTCTTTTATGTTTTAATTAGCGCGCAAACGAAGAAACTATGGACTCACCTCCCGTATTTAAATCGTGGCGCTCCTGGTACTGGCTGGTACTTATCGTGCTGCTCATCCAGATCATCTTATACACCTGGATAACCGCAGCGTTCGCATGAACTATCTTGACTGGATTATCCTGGTCGCTACCATCACTTTTATTGTTCTGTACGGTACGCTTCGCACACGAGGCAGCAAGAATATAGAAGGCTATCTGAAAGGTGATAACAGCATGCGCTGGTGGATGATCGGCATTTCGATCATGGCCACACAGGCGAGTGCTATCACCTTCCTGTCAACGCCCGGACAAGCGATCGTAGATGGCATGCGTTTCCTGCAGTTCTATTTTGGTTTGCCAGTTGCCATGGTGATCATCGCGGTTACGATGGTGCCAATCTATTACCGGCTCAAAGTTTATACCGCCTACGAGTATCTCGAAACGCGTTTCGATGTAAAGACACGGATACTCGCCGTGATTTTGTTCCTGATGTTGCGTGGTCTTTCCGCAGGCATCACGTTATTCGCACCGGCACTCGTGCTCTCCACGATCCTGGGATGGCCCGTAGCGTTTACAACTATTTTGATTGGCGTCCTGGTGATCATCTATCTCGTATCAGGTGGTTCTAAGGCCGTGAGCCTCACGCAGCGCTATCAGATGGCTGTCATCATGGGCGGGATGGTCCTGGCCGGCGTATTAGCCTTCAACCTGCTTCCCGATGGCGTTTCGTTTAGCGACTCCGTTGCCATTGCCGGCGAGTTGGGTAAGTTAAATCTGGTGAGTTATGAATTTGACCTGCAGACACGATATAATATCTGGTCGGGACTGATCGCCGGTACATTCCTCTCGCTATCCTATTTCGGCACCGATCAATCACAGGTTGCCCGGTATCTCGGCGGGGCGTCGGAAAAGGAAAGTAAACTCGGTTTGATCTTCAATGGATTATTGAAGATACCCATGCAGTTCGTCATCCTGTTCATCGGCGTCATGGTATATGTATTTTATCTGTTCAATCAGGCCCCGGTCTTTCACAACCGTGTTTTACAGGATCGCGCTATGCAGACCGAGCAGCGCGTTGCACTGGAGAGCCTCAATGGCGCATACAACCAAATGTATACCGAGAAGCGCAAAGCGGTGGATCATCTGCTGGGTGCCGTTCATGCAGGTAACACCACGCAGATCGACCAGGCAAAGGAGACCGTTCGCGCGTGGGAGGAGAAGGAGCGATTGTTGCGTGATTCCGTGAAGCACACGATCAAGAGGGCGATACCTAATGCGAAAGAAAACGATACGGATTACATCTTCCTGAATTTTGTATTATCGCATCTTCCGCATGGCATTATTGGCCTGTTGCTGGCCGTGATGTTCTCGGCGGCGATGTCATCGATGGCTGGTGAATTGAATGCGCTGGCATCCACGTCTATCGTTGACATTTACAAACGCGGCGTCAGGCGCGATGCCCCTCCCGAGCACTATGTGAAAGCCTCTCAGTGGATGACGTTCGCCTGGGCGCTGATAGCCATGGTATTCGCCATGTTGGCGCGCTTCTCAGAGAACCTGATTCAATATGTGAACATCGTGGGATCGCTGTTTTACGGAACGCTGCTGGGCATATTCCTCACGGCCTTTTACATCAAGTACGTGCGCGGTACAGCCGTATTCTGGGCGGCTGTCATAAGTGAGTCGGTCGTGTTATATTGCTATAAGTTTACCGACATTGCCTTCCTGCTATACAACCTCATTGGATGCGGCGTCGTGATCGTTGTGGCGTTGGTAATTCAAGGGATCATAAATAGTCGATCAACCGATAAAACAACTGTTTGATATGAAGACCGTAGTAGCCTTACTTGCCTGTTTATTTGTAATGAATACGAACATGAATGCACAATCAAAGGATGAAAAAGAAGTGCTGGCAATTGTTGAGTCGCTGCGCCAGGCCATGATGAAAGCCGACAAAGCCGCGCTCGAAAAGATCGCTGCAGAGGAATTGTCGTACGGACATTCTGCCGGTTTGCTCGAAGACAAAGCCACCTTTGTTCACAATATTGCTTCGGGAAAGTTTGGGTTTGTAAAGATCGAATTCCCGGATGTTACGGTGAAAATCACAGGCCCCAACGCGATTGTGCGCCACAAAATTACAGGAGATACCACCAATGACGGGAAGCCGGCTACGGTAAACATTGGCGTCCTTTTGGTTTTTCAGAAGCAAAAGGGAGAATGGAAACTCATTGCCCGGCAGGCCTATAAGCTTTGACAATTCCCGGAAACAAGGTGGAAAGGCGGTTTTAGTAAGGAATTCCTGCGATTGCATAAACGCAAGAAAATCAGCAATCTATGAGGGACGACCGCAAGTGATTTTGAGCCATTTATGGCCGGCCTGCCTCCCGTGACTACATTTCCCCACGGACAATTCATTTCATGTTGAGCTTTTCAAACGGACATTTTCGTCGCGATTCGGAAAATAAAAATCTTCCTGACCGACGACCATGGTTTTTAGGATGTGCTCAAAATATCCTTATCTTTTCGTTGTGAACGTTTGAAATAGTACCCAGATCCTCAACCTTATGGAATTGATCAAGAACACGCAGTGGACACAGGATAATGATGTCGATCTTATACGCAAGTTAAGAGACGATCTCGTTAAGGACTTTCTTGATGATCGCTACTTAAAGGAGTTCATTTCTGAGAACTACAATGTGCGCGAGTTGTCGAATGTAAAGCTTGAGTTCTTGAGAAAGGAATTGAAGGAGCTGCTGCAAAGTCCACTGGATGTTCAACACTACGAACCGATACTTTCATACTTGCGCGAAACAGGATCCGACTCGCTTGGCGACGGCCAGGATCAGTTGTTCTATGTTGACATTGAGAAGATTCTCAAGCGCTACATTTTCTAAAGAACCTTTCGTAGTTCCTTCTGGTCAATATTTTTGATGCTGGCGTATCAGGAAAAACATCTTTTCGTTAAATTTGATAACGACTAAAATCTATTTGCTATGTCAAAATCAATGGACAAGAAAAAAGAGGACAAGAAGCCCGCGGCTAAATCATTGAAAGAAAAGCGCGCCGAAAAGAAGGCCAAGAAAGCCGACAAGTATAAGTAGGCATTCGTGCGTTGTCTTCAGGAAAAAGACCACCGATTCAGCGGTGGTCTTTTTTTTGAAGACAACCCCCATGGGTTTGTGGCGACAACCCATGGGTTGTCGTTACAGACAAACGGGGTCGATAGACCCCGCCCTAATTGTCAATTGTCAATTGTTAATTGTCAATTATTTAAGTGACTTGATCAGGTCTTCGTTCATGCGCTGATAGTCCACATTGTTTTCTTTTTTGGCAGCATCCATGGAGGCGTTGGCGGTTGCCACGGCACCAGGCTTGTCGCCTAGGGCTTTCTGGATGCGTGCCTTTTGATAGAGAACCCAATAGGTACCGCCGCCCATTCCGTCAGCCGCCTTATTCACCCATTCGAGCGCCTGCTTCAGATCCTTGTTGTTGTCCATGTAATAGGTCGCTGCTACAAAATAGTTATAAGGTTCAACCTTGGTAGCTTGGGCAATTGATGCCATCACCTTTGCGTCGTAGTCTGTCGTGATCGTGAACTTCACCGAGGTGTTTTCCCAAGCCAGTTGCACCTTTGCCGATTTGCTATCATCGGAGATGTCGGCGATGTTGAAAGTAAGCACTTCAACTTTTTCCGTAAGCTTCTCAGACTTCACTTTAAACTTGGCTGCATCTTTGGACGCATCGTATTTGTCGACGCCGCCCCCAAGATCGAGGTCTTTACTGAGCGCGATCGTCCATTCTGTGGCGCCGGGCCAGCTCAACACAAGGTAAGTGCCTTTGGAAACAGCTACGCCCTCCACCTTCACATCGTCAGAGAAGGTGATCCGGGTTCCGTTGTTCGCGCCCGTGCGCCAGATTTTACCGTAGGGTACCAGTACCGTTGCTTCAGTGCCGAAGATCTTACGACCTTTCATTTTCGGTCTGGAATAATCAATTTTCACGTCGGTGAGCCCGACTACGCTGCTAACAGTGCCGGCGGGGCTGGCTGCCGGTGCCTGAACTTGTGCCTGGGCGACCAGGGAGTAGCCAACGATCGCCGCAAACAAGAACATTTTTTTCATGGTGGTATGGATTTTTAGTTGTTTTGACTAGTACGTCTTTGCAAAATGAGCGCAATTAAAATTTGCCGAAAATCATGCAAACACGCGGGTGCAACAACGATGCCCCGGGAAATTCGATCATTTTTGCTACGACGTACTCGGGGCCAAAAGTAATGAAACTATCAAATCCGCTAGCATGAACGGCCTGAAGCTGCCGGAAACCTTTTACGAGAGGACGAATGTGGTCAGGATAGCCCGCGATCTGCTGGGCAAATCGCTCTTTACGAAAACCGACGGTGCAATAACCGGTGGCATGATCGTAGAAACGGAAGCCTACTCGTGGAAGGAGCGGGGATCTCATGCCTATGACGCCCGCAAAACGGCCCGCAATGCCGTGATGTTCGGACCGGGTGGACACGCATACGTGTATATGTGCTACGGGATTCACTTCCTCTTCAATGTCGTCACGAACAGTACCGACACCGCCGATGCCGTGTTGATACGGGCACTCGAGCCTCACACCGGCATTGAGACGATGGAAGCGCGCCGTGGCAAGCTTGCCAATCGCTATCACCTCACGTCCGGCCCGGGAAAACTCACGCGTGCGTTAGGCATTAACCGTCAGTGGAATGGACGCTCGCTGCTTGACGACGACGTGTGGATAACCGACAACAGCACACGCCTTTCTCCTGCTGACATCGTCGCTTCACCGCGAATTGGCATCGACTATGCCGGCGAAGATGCCGCATTGCCGTGGCGATTCACTATCAAGAACAACAGATGGGTGAGCAAATGACCACTAACATCGAAGCCCGAATGCTCATTTAACGAGGCGATGATCGATGGGGCGACGAGGAGGGCTGGATTCGCGGCTGGATTTTACCTGGACGTAGGTGTTGGACGGGGCTGCTCGTTAAGAAGGTGATTCTTTTTAGAATAGGTACATGCGTTTCAGGGTAAAATAAGGCCGCTCACTCAGCCCTCCCTCGTCTTGCCCCATCGATCATCGGCGTGCCTGTTTAAATAAGCATCCGGTACGATGTCAGTGGGCATTTGAAGGAAGAATAAAAAGAGGAAAGCAGGGGAGGACAGGTACACAAAATCATAGATCACACCTGCCCACTTGCATCTCTGCCGCCTTTCCTTCCCTTCCCCTAAAATATGATCACAGCGAGGGGCGAGGGGCGAAGAAGGTGAGCGGCCTTATTTTACCCTAGACAACGCGCGTCTATTCTAATAGGTGAAACTAGCTTTACGAGCAGGTCAGTCCATCCCGTACGCCCAGGTAAAATCCAGCCGCGAACCTTCTTCGTCCCTCGCCCGCCCTTCACAAAGTGCGCTATGCGTGTTAATCTGCTCGCTGTGATTATATTTGCCCAAACTTATCGTCTCATGAGAGTATTTTTAACGGTAGGGTTGTTGCTATTTTTTCAACCCCTTTTTGCACAGCGCCCAGTAAGCAATGCCTTTGGCAAGGTCAATTCGGCCTATGACGAATTGGATCCCGTGGTGAGTCCTGATGGGCGCACCTTGTTCGTTACCCTCGCGAATCATCCGTCAAACATCGGAGGGAAAAAAGATCAGGGCGATATCTGGATATCGACGATGGGCGAAGACAACCAGTGGAGCGCGCCGGTACACGGCGGCAACCTGATCAATGACGGAGCCTTTAACGCCGTGGCGGGAGTTTCTTCCGACGGCACCCAGCTGTTTTTGCTGGGGCACTATTCAACCGGAGGGCCTATACGCACGCAAGGCATTGCCGTATCGAACCGGGCAGGTGATGGCTGGTCGAGGCCCGAGAACATTTCCATTCCATATTTTCAAAACAAGGCCAGTGTGCTTACCGGTCACGTAACGGCCAGCCGTTCGGTGTTCGTATTTTCGGCAGAGACCTATGGCACGCGCGGAGTCGAAGACATTTACGTTTCCCTGCGCACGTCCGACGGCAAATGGTCCGAGGCGAAGAACCTGGGAGGCGTGATCAATACACCCTTTCAGGAGTTAAGTCCGTCGCTCAGCGCTGATGGCAAGACGCTATACTTTTCCAGCAACGGACGCAAGGGCTATGGCAGCTTTGATGTCTACTCATCGGTACGCCTGGACGATACGTGGACGAACTGGTCGGTGCCCGTGAACCTCGGCGCTGCGTATAACACGGAGGGACGCGAGATGTTTTTTCGTTCGAATGAAATGCTGGGCTTTATGGTGTATGCGAGTACAAAGAACAGCGATGGCTATGGCGACATCAGGATATCGGTCCTGGATGAACCGTATAAGCCGGATAAAGCCGACAGTGTGATCTACGTTGAGATGCCGCCAGTGATGGCGCAGGACACCGTGAGCCGCGTCGTGGAAATCGCGCGCGCACCCGCCGATGGCAAGAACGTGCGCGTACATGGCAAGATCACCAATGCAAAGACCGGCGAGGCGATTGTCGCGAACCTGTACTTTGCGGCGCCGGCGAATAGTCAGACCACGCAAGCCACCGCTGATGGTTACGTGGTAACGATTCCCAGTACCGACGATTACTCGGTTCGAATCGAAGGCAAAGGATATGTAAGCACGATGGAGAAGCTGGAACTTCACACCTACGAATTGAACGACCTGGAGATGAACTTCAGGTTGCAGCCCATCGAGGTGGGTACCACGGTTAACCTCAAAGATGTTTTATTCGAGCAGGGAAAGACGGTGCTGCTGCCGCAGTCATATCCGGAATTGGACTTAGTGGTTTCCTTCCTGAAAGCCAATCCAAACGTTAAGATTGAACTGGCGGGTCACACAGATAACCGCGGTATTCCCGCGCAGAACGTGAAGCTGTCACAGGCGCGTACAGAGAAAGTGAAAGAGTACCTGGTAAGCAAAGGCGTTGAAGGCAAGCGGGTCTCAGGCAAAGGCTATGGTGGTGCTAAACCAATCGCGAGCAATGACGACGAGGAAACGAGGAAGCTGAACAGGAGGGTGGAGTTTGTGATAAAGAAATCGTAGTCGATTGCAATTAGTAATTAGTAATGAGTAATTGTGGAGGGGCCTTTCGGCCCCGGTATTTAGGTGTTCACGGACCCCTTCAGGGTCGCCTCTTGCGGCGCCAAGCCGCCCTCCAATTACTAATTACTCATTACTAATTTAGAACGTTTTCTTCGACAGCGCCTTCATCACATCATTCTTATAATTCCGTCCGATCGGAACACTGAACTTTCCGATTTCCACATCGGTGGCTGAATAGGCATCGATCTTCTCCACGTTGATAATGAACGAGCGGTGGATCCGGAGGAACTGTGGCCGTGGAAGGCTTTCCTCGAGGTAGCTGATCTTCTGTTGCGTGACAATTTCCTTGTCGGCCGTGCGCACTTTCACGTAGTCTTTCACACTTTCAATGTACAGCACGTCGGCCATACGCGTTTTAACCATCTTCTTGTCGACCTTAAAGTATACGTAGTCGTCGTTGAGAGAGTCGGTTTTAACGCCAGCAGGTAGCGTAGCCGTTGGCTGGTGCAATACCTTGGCCACGGCCTTGAGGAACCGATCGAAGGGGATAGGCTTGAGCAGGTAATCCACCACTTCCAGTTCGAAGCCTTCGATCGCATAGTCGCGATAGGCAGTAGTGAAAATGACTTTCGGGGGATTCTTCAGTGTTTTGATGAAGTCCAGTCCGGAGAGTTTCGGCATTTGAATGTCCAGGAAGATGACGTCCACCGGGTGATCCTGGAGGAAAGCGAATGCATCAATAGCATTCCTGAAGGTGCCCAACAATTTGATCGGCTCGATCTTTTCGAGATAGGACTCCACGATTTCAATTGCCAGCGGCTCATCGTCAACGATAATACAGGATAGCGACATAGTGATTTCGTGAATGATTACGCGGTAGTTTCAGTGGTCTCCACAGTTGAAGGCACTCACGACTGTATCGTGAGAATGACGAGGAACGTTTCCTTTCCGTTGATGATCTTCAATTCATGTTTACGCGGGTAAAGCAAATCCAGCCGGCGCTTTACGTTCTGAATGCCAATTCCTTCTTTCTTTTGAACGGCATTCTCGCCGTTCTTGTTGTTCTCCACCTTGATCACAATCAGGTTGGGCTGGTTGTCGATCGTGATTTTCACCCAGGAAAGCTGAAGGGTTTCGCTGGCCCCGTGTTTGAAACAGTTTTCAACAAACGGCAGGAGGATGAGCGCGGGAATCTTGCGATCGTGGGTCTCGCCGCGCACGCGGATATCGACGTCGAGCTTGTCGCCGTAGCGCATTTTTTCGATATCGATGTAGTTCCGGATAAACTTCACCTCCTTCGAGAGCAGCACCTCGTCGCTCGTGCATTCATACAGCATGTAATTGATGAGCTCCGACAATTTTAACACCGTTTCGGGCGCTTTGGGTGACGCCTTCAGCGTAAGGGCATACAGGTTGTTCAGCGTGTTGAACAGAAAGTGCGGATGGATCTGCGTTTTCAGGAACTTCAGTTCAGCCTGCAGCTTCTCTTGTTCGAGCACCTGTTGTTCTTGCTGGTTGACGTACCAGAATTTCAAGAGCTTGATGGCGACGGCAAAGAAAGTGACCGGATAGATGGCGACGAACATCTTGATGATCTTGGGCAGGTAGAAGAAAGGATCCTGGAGGCCGAGTGGAAAGTAAAGCGGATAATCAAAGTTGAAGGCGATGTAGCGTTGCGCGATGCCAGCAATGAAGGACGCCACCGTAAGCCAGGCGAAGAACGCCCCATATTTTTCAGGCAGCAGATACTTCGGCAGGAGAAAGTAAAGAGTAAAGTAGGTGAAGATGATCTTCACCGGCAGGTAGAAAAATTCCTGCAGGAACGTCTGCTTGTAGTTCTCCTCAAAGCTTCCGTACAGGATCGCATAAAACACCAAATGCGCCACCCAGAACAAGGTGTGCTGCAGGATTCTGTTACCGAAGAGCCAATCGAACTTTCGCTTTAGCAACGTGAAGAGATTTTAGCCAGGTCGAGCTTAGTGCAGGTCATAGCCGCGAAAGGTAGCGGAAAGTTTGTTTTGGATCACGGGTGGGACACGTACGGCGCCCCCCAGCTACCTGATGCAGTGTTAGACCGGACCAACCTCATTCGGCATGCGTTTTCCGGAAGGCGGACGACGAAAAACGGCATCTGTACCGGGACGCGATCAGGGTGAATTTCTCTGCGTAGATTAGACTTATGCAACACTTCATCCTGCGCCGTTCGGTCTTGCTTATTCTTGGCGTGATCATCGCATCTGCCGCGGTGTACTACTGTGTTTGCGGTGTTTGGAAGAACTGTTATTGCCATTACTACGAACAGGGGGCACGACGGGTATCCGCTCCATTTGCAGGTCATAGTGTTCCACGTCAATTCAGCCTGCCCGGTATTGGTTAATTGCCTCTAAAACCGGTAATTTCTTCGAAATTTCATTTTTTTCATGAGCTTACGAAAGGAGAAGGCAGCCCGTCTGAAGGTGCATGTGTTGGATCAGACGCTCAAATTAATCGGCAAAAAGTCGTTCGAGGACTTGTATGTGGATGATATCTGCGCACGGGCCAAGATTTCCAAAGTGACCTTGTTCAAATACTTCCCTCAGAAAGAGGATATTCTGCTGTATTATTTCCGCGTTTGGTGCATGTCGAGGTGTGTGGAGCTGTCGCAGAAACCCCGGGAAGGGGCTGCCGGAATCGTTTACCTGTTCGACAAGCTTGGCGAGACGTCGGAAGAGCATCCAGGCCTTATGCTGGCGGTTTTGGGGTACTTATCGGACATGCGCCGGTCGCCCAAGCCGTTTCCGATCAAGATGGAAGAAAAAAAGCTGCTTTTTCCGGAGGTGACCAACATCACGGTTGTCGACATCCTTTCACTCGATCAGATGGTGGAGAAGTTTGTGCTGGAAGCTATCTTCAGGAAGGAAATCACGCGATCGGCCAACACGAAGGACATTACGCACCTGCTGCTGGCCGCTTTCATGGGTGGAATTGTCATCGCCCACACCAATCACCTCCTTCCGTTGAAGATGTATTATCGGCGGAATGTGGAAATGGTGCTGAAGGGGCTGCAGCAGTGACCTCCCGCGCACGCGTTGGCGCCGGTCTTCAGACTGGTGCCGGGCACTCTTTTTTTCGTAATTGACATCGTGCCAGTCTTCAGACTGGCTTCGTCATTCATCATAACATCAATTCTTAACCTTCATCTGCTTTGTTCTGGCCTTATGCCGGTCTTTTTTCCGATCATACCATCTGTGGTGGTACTTCGGCTTGACTACCTTTGCGGTGGAGCCGGATTTTGGGCTGCATGAAGGCAGCATGAAGAACAAAAGAAAAATGGCTAAAAAGATGCTTCGCATGCCTCGGATGGCCAAAAATAGCATTTTTTGATATATTGCCGGGAGTCGTTTTTAAGGAAACGATTTCAGGGCGTCTATCGTATAATATCCATCATTACCTTTGACAAGATTCCCCCGAAACACCACTATGAAAAACCTGTTGCTTAGCCTAAGCGTTTTGTTGCTGGTTTCAACATTTACCGTTGCGCAGGATTCGAAGGATTTTGACTCCGGCGTTGCCAAGTTTAAGGCCCGCGATTACCAGGGCGTCATCACACAATTTAGTGCCGCGCTCAGCAATGCTGACCACAACAAGCGCTATGACGAAGACCTCTATTGGTATCGCGGACAGTCGTATTTCCACACCGGCGAGTATGCCAAATCATTGGATGACCTGAATCAGGCGTTGTCGCTCGATCACTACAATAAGGGCATGATCATCTGGTACCAGGCGCGTTGCTACGACAAGTTGGGCAAGACCAAGGAAGCGGCAGCTGCTTATGACAGCGCGCTGAAGGCCGCCGAAAATAATAAAAAGACGACGGCGCTCATTCATTATGATCGCGGCCAGTTTCACCTGCGTCACGGCGAGAAGACGGCAGCGGATGCCGATCTGGCGGCTGCGGTTGAGTTCGATCCCAATGTTCAGCATGCGGCCGTGGCTCACGCGGTAACGGCAGGGCCGGCGACCAAGCAGCCCGCTACTACCGCTACGGCTACACGCACACCGGGCGAGGATAAAAAGACACAGATGATCATTCGGACGAATCCTAATGCGTCGAAACCTGACGCTACGCCCGGCCAAACGGCACAGCAAGCTACGGCGACACCCGCAGCGCAGAACGCGGAACTGGTGTCGGCTATCGCGGCCACTTACAAGGACGAGAAACGCTATGCCCTGGTCATTGGCAACAGCAACTATTCGAAAGACATCGGCGTGTTGAAGAACCCGTTGAACGATGCGACGGATGTGGCGACGGAGCTGCGTAAATCAAATTTCGACGTGCAATTGATCACCAATGCGACTTATGTGCAGATGCGTGAGGCGATGCGCAAGTTCCAGGAGAAACTCACGGCCGGTCCCCGCGATCAGACCGTCGGACTGTTCTACTACGCCGGCCACGGTGTGGCGTATCAGGATGAGAACTACCTCGTGCCCATTGACGCAGACGTAAAGTTCGAAGACGACATCACCCGCATGTGCTTCCCCGTGCAACGCATGGTGCTGGCTAACATGGAGCGCACCAACTCACGGATGAACATTGTCATTCTGGATGCTTGCCGGAACAATCCTTTCCCGGCGACGAACCGTGCCATAGCCGGCGGACTGGGGGAGATGAAGAAGGCGAGGGGATCATTCATCGCTTATGCGACTGCCCCTGGGGCGGTAGCGTCTGATGGTTCGGGCCGCAACGGCCTCTATACGCAAGAGCTGGTAAAAGCGTTGAGAAAGCCCGGATTGACGATCGAGCAGGTGTTTAAGGAAGTGCGGATGAACGTGATGCGTATGTCGGGTGACAAGCAATACACGTGGGATAGCTCCAACATCATCGGAGAGTTTTACTTTAAGTTCTGATTCAAGTCAGGTATTCGCTGAAGGAGAGAGGCGTACCCAGTTAGCGTCTTCTCAATCGGCGACCTTGCCACAAGAAGGTTTGGGCACGTGCGCCCAGGCTATCCGTTGCCCGATGCAACCATGACCGTTGTCTGACGTATAATTCAGGAAATTTACCCTACCACATGTCTATATGAGAAATTCATTTTTTCTGGCTGGCTTAGTCTTGATTTTTGCACACACCCTGAAGGCCCAGGACGAAGGGACCATTGTGAAGCGCGATCGCATCGAGCGCGATAAGAGCATATACCTTGCGTTGGGGCCGTCGTTTACGCTGGGCAAAAACATTGGCGACTACAGCGCCGGTTTCAGCATCGAGGCGGGCCTTACCAAGCGTATGAACCGGATATTCTCGATAGGACCATCGCTTTCATTCGTAAGATTCGATTACGATCCGGCCGTCACGGAGGCGGGCAATAAAAATACTTTTATTGGCGGTCCCTTTACAGATCAGACGGGCACGTATTATGAAGGCCTCTATATTGAATTGACGGGTGGTGACATTTCACTTACCTCGCTGGCGGTGAATCTGAAACTTAACATCGTGCCCATCAAGGACAACACGAAGTTTTCATTCTATGCATTTGCCAAGCCGTTTGTTGCCTATTCCACACGGTCGGAAGTGATTGGCGACGGCTACTACCTGAGGAATTATGACGACATTGAGAATGCGGATGACTGGATCACCTATGATGAGTTCGATTGGACGGCAGGTAACGCATATGTCAAGAGCGAGTACAACATCGATGTTTCTCAGGACATGAAGAAAGAATCAAAGGTCACGGGTGGTATTTACATTGGACCAGGCGTGGAGCTTTTTCCCACCAGGCCATTCTCGGCCTTTTTGCAGGTGGCCATCGGTTACACGTTTCCCATTACCTATGTGAGTACAGAATATTATAATAAGGAAGGCAGCGAAAACAATCTCCAGACAATTATCATTAATGGAGATATAGAGAAGTATCCGATGTTGAAGAAGGGCTTTCCTTCTATCGGGGTTCAGTTTGGCGCCTCCTATAACTTCTGATTTAGTTAAACAGATTCTTCGTATCTTAACTAAGCCGTTCTCTGGCGTCATCGTTGGAAGATTCGGCGACTACCATCACCCATGAACCTCAGGCGTTCTATATTTATTCTGCTGGCGCTGGTGAATTCCGGTTTTGCCGTAGCGCAGTTCAAGCTTTATGAGAAGGGTCACGACAGCTATACGTCGGGAAAATATGCTGACGCGATCAGGAATTTTTCCGAATATCTCACCAAGGGAACGCGTGATAAGGCCCTCGATGTAGAGGTATTCTATCTGCGGGCGCTTTCTTATTACAAGAGCAATCAGTATCAGTCGGCCGTCGGCGATTTCCAGGAAACTTTGCTGCTGGATCATCCGAATAGGGGAAACATCTATTGGTTTCTCGCGAAGTGCTACGAGAAGACGAACAATCTCCCGGAGAGCATAAATGCGTTTAACTATGCCGTTCGTGATCTCGATGGCAATAAGGAGAGTAAGGCCAAGTTGCTGTGGGAGCGGAGTCAGCTCTATACGCGGATGAATAACCTGCCGATGGCTTACCTTGACTTAAAGACGCTGGCGGCGTTGCAGCCGTCGAATGCGGATGCGAAGCGCGAGCTTGAGAAGTTGGAGAAGCAGGGCATCAAGCCGCCGTCTACGGCGGGAGTGGCTGTAGCGGCGGCACAGAAGGTGGTGGATAAGCCACAAGGCGAGAAGGATAGGAGCGCGGAAACAGGTAAGGCCGGCTCAACCGCACCTGCCAATAGCGGTACCGTTGCTGGTGGCACCAAGGTGGCGCAGAGCAATGAAAAGCCGGCTTTAAAGACGCAGCCGACTGGCGGTACGACCTCGGGGGGCGCCGGTACAACGACAGGTGGCACCAGTACGACGGCAGTGTCGCAGCCCGTGGCGAGTTCGGCACCTCACGTGCCCACGCTGGCCGAATTATACAAGGACGAAAAACGGTATGCGCTGGTCATTGGCAATGCCAACTATCCGAAAAATATTGGCGCCCTTAAGAACCCGGTAAACGATGCGACTGATTTTGCCAAGGAGTTGCAAGGCTCAGGGTTTGAAGTCCAGTTGCTGACAGACGCGACCTACGGGCAGATGCGGGCGGCGATGCTGCGCTTTAAGGAGAAGGTGGACGCAGGGGATAAAGAAAAGACTGTGTCGCTGTTTTATTACGCAGGTCATGGCGTGCAACGCGAAGATGAAAACTACCTGGTTCCTGTGGATGCGCTGATTGAGTTCGAGGATGACATCCAACGGTATTGCTTTCCTGTGCAGCGCATGGTGTTGTCGAATATGGAGCGTTCCAACTCGCGGATGAACATTGTGATCCTGGATGCCTGCAGGAACAATCCGTTCCCGGCATTGAACCGGTCATTGGGCGATGAAGGGCTGGGCGAGATGCGCCGCGCGATGGGATCATTTATCGCGTATGCCACGGCGCCCGGTTCTGTGGCGAGCGATGGTACGGGGCGCAACGGCCTCTATACGCAGGAGTTGATCAAGGCGGTAAAGAAACCAGGTCTGACGATCGAGCAGGTGTTTAAGGACGTGCGCCAGAGCGTGTTACGTTTGTCCGGCAACAAACAAAACACGTGGGACAGCTCGAATATCATCGGCGAATTTTACTTTAAGTTTCCGCAGTAGTAGCTTTGGTACGTCACCAACGACCACGCTATGAAAACATTCGAGACTTTGTCGGCAGCCATTCAGGCCTTGAAGACGGATGGCTATCAATACGATTTCAACCTTCATCCCGACGCGATCGAGTGCACGGACCTGCGTCAGAAATTTCGTCCCGACGAGTTTCATGTGGATGCCGTGTATCGGTTTGAGGGGATGACCAGCCCCGACGACAGCTCGGTGCTATATGCCATTTCTTCCAAGCAAGGACCGAAAGGCCTGCTGGTAGATGCCTATGGGATGTATGCCGAGTCGGTGAGCCCTGAAATGATCCGTAAGCTGACCATTGACGAAAAAACACGCCCCTGAGCCATTTTTTTCGGGCAAATTTTGGATAAAACCTGAGCAAAGCTATCTTTGCACACCTTTTGAGCATTTGATGATTTTATCATTGTTTGATTGGTTGATTGGCGCTGAAATCCTTGTATTTCCTGCATTTTCAATCGACAGATCATCAAATCAACAAATGGCTCTGGTCCGGTAGTTCAGCTGGTTAGAATGCCTGCCTGTCACGCAGGAGGTCGCGGGTTCGAGTCCCGTCCGGACCGCCAGTGTAAAGTGCCAGTTATGACGTAACTGGTTGATAATGAGTGAGAATGTTTTTTGAGATTGCCTACGTTAATCTCGCTGGTTGCTGTCTGGGTTGCGTAGCCGGGAAGGTTTTATGTTCGGTGGCGTCCTAAACAAACAATAACCATTATGCTTGTAATGTGGTACACAGTTACTTCAAAAGAGACGTCGGACGGCGCTCAGTTGTGGGCGTCTGAGCTTCTAAAGATCATGCCTGTGATCTTCAATAAGGTTTCCACGGGAGAGCTTCCCAAGGTTATATTGTTCCGCAGCATTTCTGATGCTATCCCTGAGGGCAATTGCATGGTGATATTCACCTCAAGGGACTTCTACAGTAGCTTTGTTAGCGCGTCTGCGTATGCAGAAGCACTTCGATCTGCATCCAGTAAACTAAAGATCGTGGTTCGATCAAGGGCGTTGGAGCCCGATGCTTTTTACGCCTCTGCGTTGCGGGACATCAAATAAAAAAGCCCTCCATCCTGAAGGGCTTTCTCTAACCTGAACAAAATATCATCGATGAGCCGCGACCACCAATGCGGCATTTTGAAAGTGGTCACATAAAGCTATGAAAAAAAGAAAGCCCGTACACGACGGGCCTTCGGATTGGAAAAAAGTGTTAACTGATTCAAAGCTACGAAATCAATTCGTGTTCTGCAGACCTGAGTACCTTGCATGAAGTTCAGCGACGTTTTTCTTTATCTGTTCCCAGTCAATTGCATACCTGTTGAACTCCGGATTCACCATTTCGCACTCATGAAGCAACCGCTCCAAGTCGTCGTCAAGTAGCTCACCCGCGCCTTCATCGCCTAAATAGCGTTGTGCTAACAGATTACCGTAGACCTCAATCAAGAAGGCCCGCGACCGTCCGTTATCGTCCAGCTGTTCCATGACTAGCTACCCCCGACAAGACCAGCCACTGCCTCTTCAATTGATTCTACATGAATGAAGCCGGCTGAATCGACAGCACGAATTAGTAGGCCCGCTCGGACCTCCACCAGCATACCGACTTTATTCTCCTTCCATAAATTGGCGTAGTACCCAAAGTCAACTTCGATTCCTCCAATCGTGTAGATACTTCCGAACGACGCATCTCCGATTACAAGTTCATCCACGCCAACTAAGGGCGACTCAATAAGCTTCAATCCAAGAAGCTCGTTTGATTCAGCAGATACCAGAGGCACCGCATAGCCGTCAATTGTAGTTTTTACAAGTCTTAGTGCTGCACTTGTGATCGGATGGATGGCAATGAAGTTCGGTCGATACTTGCCTCCAGCACTTGCTAGCATTTGCGCCTTCAGCATAATGACAAGATCGTACAGGTTTGGATTCTCGATAGCTGGTCCGCTGTACCCCGCATACGGCGTTGCCGACTCCAAGATCCCGCGCATGTGTGTGCCCGTGCCATCGCCGCTGTACAATTCGCTTTCGAGCTTCAACGCTACGTTTGTACGCAGGAATCTTTCGACCTCTGGCACAAGCAAATTGTAATCGACCATGAACTCTTTCGTCAAAACCGCTATATCTGCGATTTTAGTCGGGGTCATTGCATGCTCAGAAAATTCCAGTTCCGACTCCGGCTTACTCGCCGACTCGGCGACTGTGTCTGCGCCTCGTACAACTGATGCAACGTCCAGATAAGTGACCTTACCTCCGGTGTTCAACCCCAACGGAATGAAGCCGAAGAGAGATTGGAACAGGTTGGTATGGCCGGCATCCAACTGTCCGACACTGTTGAGCCGGTGACTTCGTGTTGACCCGCTCACGTTCGCCCTTGCGATGGCATCTTTAATCACAGCGATCGGCAGCGAAATTTTCACCGCGCGCGCAGCACCGCTTAGCAGGTCCTTGAAGGAGTTTTCACTTTTCTTCAAGATACTAGCAAGCTCATTAGTGACGCCAAGTGATGCCATAATAGTGCCCTCACCGCGCTTCTTGAGTTCTTTACCGAACTCGATTTGACGAGACTCCATTTCGTCAAGGCGCTCATTTGTCTTTGAGGCGAGCGCGTCCGCTATTTGTTCTGCAATCTCTTGATCGCGTTCTGATATTTTTGTCATACTCTTTTCTGTTGTGATCTCCGGCGGGAACGCACAACGGCGCTCCCTACCCGAAATCGGTGTTAAACAATTAATTTAAAAATTGGATTGAGACTGAGTGCTTTCACCGGCTCTTGCGAGTGGCTGGGCGGCTCTTGTCCTTGAAAAGGTTCATGGCATCTGGCCGGACGCTTATGACCTTGAGAGCGACAGTAAACAATATCCTGATTGCTCACCGAAGGAATGCGGAGTGCTGAGTGATTATGCTCGGCTCAGCTGCCGAGTGCTAGCAAACTTCCGGCTCGGCTTTGTTTTTCCGCGGCATCTCACGACGCGAGTAGTTGCGGAGGGTGGCCAGCTGACTCGCAGCCTGCCTTTTACACAAATGAAACTTCAGCGCTCGTTACAACGCTTTTGATGTTATGAACTAGTGATTTGTCGAGCATCGTTTTGATGCGTTGTAAAGTTATGCCTTTTTGTCAGCATTTATTAACTCAGCAACCTGCACAGCAACTATTTTATTAATATCCGTTTTCGGCACTAATTAATCAGTTAATGCCCGATCTCAAGAGGACTCGAACCCAACCAATTTAGCAAAGGTTCTAACGGCCAGTGGTGCAAGCTCCGGCCATCCGTTTGCTTGCTCAATAGCCGCGCGTTGGCGGATTCGTCTTTTGTTATGCTTTCAGATTTTAGGGTCGGGTTAATCGACCCTAAAGGTTTTTTACCAAGGTTCTGCGGAAAGAACTCATCAAGCCATGCGCCCTTGCGCTGCTCAATTCCTCAAGATCCTTTCATCAATCCTTGCTGAACCTCGATATCAACGCTCTCCATCCAACTATCGAAGTCAGAAAGCAGCTCCAATTGGCTCTCAGTGGCGTCAGTTGGTCTTATCGGTGTCCTGCGCTCCTGGATGATCGGCAAAATCGGTCGACCGTAACACCGGTTCAGGTGAAGCTTATAGAACTCAAGAAAATACTTAGGACGCAACAGCCCGCCAACGAACATTCTTAACTCATGCGGGGCACTAGGATCAGCCTTAATCGCTTTAAGCTGAGCCGAGGTGCATGAAAACAGCCGCTTGTAAATTTCAATGAACTCACTGTTGGAAAGCACTCCACAGCCGAGCTTTTCTAAGTACGCATTAATATTCTTTGCTGCGGCCGAACGCCTTGGTCGCCCTGCTCTGTTTATTCGTTCAGGATGATCCGCAAATGTGTTGCCGTCGAGATTGCTCTTCTTTTTCATTCTCACTGATATGTCCGCTGTTAAAATTGCTGCGCTAACTCTTCATCCGCATCGAGCAGGAATTTAGTATACTCTAAAATGTTTTTGTCTATCTGTCTTCTGAATACCGCGATGATTTCGCCGACCCCTGGATGCTCCTGGTCAGACTCGAACGCAATGAACTGTGCGTTAGTCATTGCTGACGTACGCAGCGCTAACTTTTGAATTTCGCGATAGCTCAGACCTAAGCTCATCAGCTTCTTAATCCAAGCAGGTTGTTTACTAAGCATAGAATTGTTGTTAAATGTTGAGTGAATTTTTTACTCTTCGTAAGTTTCTTCGTTGTCGTCGTTCGTGTTAAAAGCTTTTACCAAAGCCTTCCGTCGTAATAGAATTGTCGGAACGTCATGCGTCCCCCCGCGTCTTGATATTGCCAATACATTTGCCGGAAGCGATGAACCCGGTCACGATGATTTCTGAATAATGGTTGCATTGTCATAACTGTTTAAAAGTTAAAGCTGCTTTCCGGCTCAGTGTCTTCCGGCACCGTGCGCTACACGTCATCTTTTTGCCAAACATCTGCCCTTCGGTGTCACAGTTCGTAAATGTCCGATGTGTGACAAGCTGAGGAGGAAGCGAGGCTCGCCACCCCATCCACATGGAACAAACTCAAAGTGCGTTGTAAATGTTCATTGTTATCACTTAAACAGCCTCCCTAAATGCAAACCATGTAGTTAACCGCCTCGGTTAACGGAATGGCGCCCAACGCGAGTTGACGCCCGCCACTCACCGTGCTTAGACGTTACTGCATTTTCATAGGGCGGAATGCAATTATCGTTTAGAGAGAGTCCGACCCCCTAACCCCTATAAAAGCGTTAGGAGGAAATTGTTTTTATGTCGGCCCCCTCACCTTTGGGACTCGAAGTCCCGGGCTAATGCAATCCGACAGTGGTTTACGTCTCGCCTACGGATTGCACGTAGTATCACACCTGACGAAAAGTTGTTTCCCGTTTGCAAGAATCTTTGCGTTGCCGCTGAAGGTATCGAACGGGATGTTGCCGAGTAGCGGAACCACCCGGCCACCTTTGTTCGGCAAGGCAGTTTTATATAAATCAGGTTCCTCTGCTAACCCGTAGGATTAGCATCGATTACGATGACTTCGTAAGCAGTCCGAAAAATGATTTATCTTTGTCCATCTGTTCGCACCAGATATCGTATAGCTTATTTCGCCCGTACTGCTGGAAACAGGACGGGCTTTTTTATGTCTACTTAAGGAAGCTTCAATTCGAATTCAGCGATCGCGCGATCGAAGTGGGGTTTCATTACTTCATCACCAATAAAGTGATCGCGGTCGTTTTTCAAGTACTTGAGAGTTAACAGGTCCCCGTCACGAACAATCACGACGCCATCAATGACATCGTTTCGCCTCACACATGCGAGAACGGGTTCCCATTCATTTATTAAATTTGCAAGGGTGATCCATTCAACTTCCTTTGCTAATTCTTGAGGTGACCGTAGAACTGGCACTCCATGGGTAACACATGTCGCATTCACAAGTGGGAACAATCCATCGATCTTCACATAGGGGTCGCGCGAAGGACGTCGCGAAACAATTTGCCCTTGGAGATGAGCGATGCATTCAATTATAATCTGCTTCATATTTGGTGAGGGATATAGGGTTAATGGCGCAACCTGGACCGCACCTACAATCATGTTCCGGTGATGAAATTGTCAGTTTCAGAGGGGAAATAAGCGATTGTGTGACGGTGTACGTAGTCTTGGCCGGACTCGAATGCTAAGCCGCTGCTTGTTGCCTTTCAGCTTTTTTGGTAACTGTAATCGACTCGGTGCGGACATACTGCCGACCCGCAATCTTTTCGAGTTCTATGAGGTTTCGCCTAGCCCATTCGTATGCGGTCTGACGGGTGATGTTGTATTGCTTGCAGAATTCAGGCATTGCCATACGCTTAGGCTGCGGCGAGGAAAGGAGGGCTTTCATTTGCGCGATATCCTCGCGCACTACCTTGAGATCGTTACGTACTTCGTCGAGAATGTTCATAATGTTAATGTTGTGCTTTGTGATAAACACAAAATTAACAGAGGCGTAAGAGACGGGGTAGGAAATAAGTGCGTGAATATTAGCCCTTTTTTCGCTGCACTTTCTTCCGTTTTCGGATAACCACAGCGTCAGGAAAATGCTTCTGGAAGGCGTCCAATAATGGAGTATGAGATGGAGAGACATGATGGAAGCACGACCAAAGGAACTCATAGGTTAACCCGCTCTTCCTTGTGAGCTTCCGGATATGGTCAGACCAAAATTTCCCCACTTCGTAAACACCTTCAACTGGTCTGCCCTTCGTTCGAGTAGGTTCAAGTATACTAACAATCTTGGCGGCGTTCTCAATAGCCTTTAACGCTGCACGTATAATTGTAGGGTTTGTGATCGGCTTCGGGGAATGCCCAGTCGCCGGTCTAAGCGTGATACTGACAATCGGCTTCTTTTTAATAAGGCTTAGGATATTTTCTGTGTTTGTTCTTTTTCTACGGCCCTTAGGCTTCTCACTACTGACGCTCATAGAGTAACTGTACATTATAGCAGACAACGTGCTAACATCGTCGATACTTATGGCCCGCAGCGGCTGTTTATAATCCTGATAAAACTGAATCCAAAATTTCAATCCTTCAAGCTCCACTTTGCGGATGTCCGAATCTAGATCACGCACATATCGCAAGCACATTTTATGCACTTGCTCCTTCTCAGTCTCCTTTGATAGCAACTGGGCAATCACGAGACCTTCATTTGAGGTTGAAAGTCGAAGTACTCAAGTGCTTTTTGTTGGAGCGCTTTTTCATCCGCGCCGATGTACAGAAGAAAGCTTGCCTCAGTAGCGTGCCCTGTGAACTTCATACACATGGAAGCGGGCATGGGCCGCGTAAACCATCCGTAAAAGAGACTCGATGCAAAAGTTCGCCGCGCCGAGTGAGGGCTTATAGCTTCCCACTTTTCGGAGTACTGTGGTTTGCCGTCTCTTATCTTGACCACGACCCGGCCATTCAACTTAGCCTTCTTAGCTATTTCCTTGACGTGTGAGCGGAAATTTTGCTCCGATATCATTTGAGGTAGATCGCCGTCACGCTTGTCTATGATGCGAGTGGCAACAGGATGAAGAGGCACCCGTACGCTTGTGCCTGTCTTTTCAGCAACGTAATCCAGGTATGTAATCCCGGCTTCCGTGCTTATGTTTTGTCGCGTGAATTTTTTAAAGTCGCTGATCCTCGCGCCGCTGAAGCAGGCAATTACAAATATGTCTCTTACGTCGGCAATCGTTCCGGACAATTCAAGGTCAACTATCTTGAGAAGATCTTCCTTGGACAGGGGCACAACCTCATTTTTTAGCTTCGTCACTGGCCAATAACTGAACCGGGCGTCAGAAATCAACTCATTGGCGCTTGCCAGGTGCAGTATACTCTTCAGTTCTTTGATATGCCTCCCAATGGTGTTATCATCAAAGCGTTTCACAGTCTCGGTAATTGTCTCTACTTCGCCGTCCGGCTTTTTAACCTTTCGCTGTTTTTGCACTTTCTGCACTGACATCCAGTTTGTGAGGTCATTGTAAAATGCTCGATCCATGTTGTCGAAAGATGCAGACGGCCTGAATTCCTTGACTGCGCGCAATGTTTGGCGTTTTGACATTACCGTCGAGGCTCGAAGTAATTTCCCATTGCGTGGCTTGATCTTGCCATCAAGAACACCTTGCCAGAACCCGAACAACTCTGAGGTTCCTCCGCTAATGGCCGCATCGATAATGCTGTTCAGATTGGGCTTTGTCTTTCCAAGGGCCTCCTTCAACTGACGTTCAAGGGTAACTTGATCAACACCGTCGGGAATGGTGTACCGCTGGAATCCTTCGCTTTTGTGATACAGCTGCAAGTCGCTGTCTGTCCATTGCAGGCCCTTGTGCATCACATCAACACGGTCTCGAAGGCTTACTTCGTTGATTGGTATTTCTTCATCCTCAAGTGCTTTAATTGCCTCCTTACACTTGCCGATCAAATCTTTGAAAGTGTTATTGGTCGCCCTGACTGCATTAAAGCCCTTACGAGCGACTTTCTTTCCGGTCGAGTATACGAACCTCCCGCCGCTGAAAGCCTTGTTGTAGGCCACCACGATGGCCAAGGCGTCCTTGTCTGTCCCGTTCTTGATTTTGATGCTGAAATCTATCATATCCCGTGCTGAATTGGTTGCTGTGCCGGTTGCGGTTAAGCCGCTAAAAGGGCCTGCGGTTGCTGTCCTGGTTGCGGTGTGAAAATTACACCACGTTAACCACATTTTACAGTTTTCCGAGAGGGAAAACGCGTTTTGCTTACGCTTACTGTAAAAATACGTAAAAGAAAGATATGATAAATCGAGTCCCGTCCGGACCGCCAAAAGCAATGTAAGCCCTTGATAATCAAGGGCTTTTTTGTTGTGTATCACTTAATGTATCACTCAAAGTATCATTTTATTGTCAGCTAGTAGTTCCTCCAAGACCTATCACATTGTAACGTTACTCTGGTGACTTGTACAACCTTTGAGACAATTTCATGGTTATCTTTATGTAAGGCAACAATAACTGCCAATGAAATTCGGTGCACTTATTCATCAACCCAGAACTTGACGAAAAGCAATCGACATTGCTATTCGATTCGGATTATGTGAACTACCATCTCCAAGGCCTGTCTGACCAAGATTTGGAGGACTTGTTTGTGAATTTCACCCTATGCAACTCACTAATGTCAAAGCATGAAGGCTGTGTTCACATTGAGATGAGGAACTACCAGTACACAAATCCTAACGGCTTTGTGCATGACGTTACGTTCGACTTGGTCCGTGTATCACCCCGGTAAATGCCCATTCTCAAAAGGTAAACATTCCAGTTCTATTCGGTCATCGTATGTGGCCCACATCGCGCCGGGCTTCCCTTCAATCTCGATGTAATAACTTAGGAAGGTGTCGGGACGATTCATCATGCAGTTGTACCCGATGATACGGGCAAACTCCCCTGTTTTTATTAGACGAACAATGGTACCTATTGGGTATTTGGCAAAGGTCATGGCAATGCGATTTAAAGTGTTGCTTTAAGTCGTTGTCTTGCCATAGACAGGGGTGCAATTATAAAATTGTTATCTTCAATTTCAAACACCGTTATGAAACGATCAATTGTAATTATTGCTGTAGTTGTTTTCCTTGTCTGGTTGTCCTATGGCATCATTGCCCCGACCATTGATGGTGTGGGCAAGAGTGGTCAATGGGGTGATACTTTCGGTGCGTTCAGTGCATTGATAAATGGTTTTGCACTTTTGGCAACGGCATTTGCTGGCATCTACATTTTCCGCACTTACCACCAACAGGTAAAAGAAATTGCTGAAAACAGATTGTTCAAAGAGTTAGACAATTTTGCTCAAGATAAAATACAAGTTGGCAAGGGTATGGATGATGTTATAAACTCATTACATACTAGCGTTGAGCAGACCATAAAAAATGAGTATGGAAAGTCAGTCCCTCCAAAAGACAAATTAGTAAGTTGGTATTTTAGCAACTTAGAACTCGAATTTATACGGGATTATAGTATACAAAGCCAGACCCCACGACTAAAACCGTATTACGTAAACTACTTTAAACACATCAACACAATCTGTTATCTATTTATCGACCTCATAGATAACGGACATGCCGATCATTTCAAACATCTTCGCTCCATACTCCTAAGCAGAATGAGTGAAGGTGAATTAAAAATGGTATGTTATTACTACTACTTGTTCTATGATGTGGTTAATTCACGCGATCAGAATTTTACATGTGAGAATCCAGTGAAGATTTCCAAAGTGTTCGAAGACAATCTTCATTTTTCTGATGACTTTTCAAGAAACCTTGATCCTAGGGAAAACCATTTTGACTCTTCACTTAGAAGCTACCGCGCCAAGTACGCAGATTACAGAAAAGACAACCTAAGCCTCGAACAAATCCGTAGGTTGTAGTCGTAGGAAAAACGTTTTATGCCGCTTTCTAAGAAATCATCATTTCAAAAACATAAAATTAAAGATAGTCCGATCTACAGTGTCACTGTTAGGATTGTTGCTATGGATAAGGACTTTCAGAACGTTGTAGCATCCGGAACAGGCGTTGTAGTCGCTCAGAACTTGGTGCTTACAGCGAAGCATGTGTTTGAGGATTTTGCGGTTAAGTTCGGAATAGGTAAAATAAATTCAGCCGGTGTCGCAGAGACGGATGATTTCAACATCTGGGTAATGTTCATGTCAAATCATCCCGGACAGTTGTATCATGTTTACGAGGTCGCTCAGATACACCTAAATCCATATTCTGATCTAGCGTTGTTCCACCTCAATTCATTTGATAAGGCTGGCAAAAATCATAGATATTTTTCATCGCCTCTCTCTCTCGTCATTCCATCAATAGGTGAGAGAGTTACAGCATTTGGTTATCCCAAGTCGAAGGTTGTTGTTCGCCGTGATGAACAGGGTACTTCGCATATTGAAATAAATGACGAACCTTCAATATCAGTTGGCGAAATCAAGGATGTTCATCCTGAGAAACGAGACAATTTTTCAATAACATTTCCGTCAGCCCTGACTAACGCCAGAATGGACGGCGGAATGAGTGGGGGACCAGTGTTTAATGATGAAGGTATGCTTATTGGGCTTGTATGTAGGGGCTATGATTTGGTTGATGATGAAGAACCCATTAGTTACATAGCATTACTTTGGCCGCTGATGGCGACCATCGTTGAACTTAAGGGGGAAAGAATTCCTTTGTATAAGCTGGCTGAGGATGGGATTGTCAAAACCGAAGGTCTAGAACATATTATCATTGACGATAGAGAGGTTGAGAATAGATACGCAATTTCCTACAACAGAGAGGTAACCGCCGTTAAAAAACTTGATCTGCCGCCGATCGGACGAAATGACCCTTGTCCGTGTGGTAGTGGCAAGAAATATAAAAAATGCTGCTCCCCTTGAAATTTCAGTTTTGTTATATTTGTATCTACCCCGAATACTTCGATCACGATGGCTAAAGAAAAAACTACGGAAGCTGCGCCAGCAGCAGAATCTATTCCTCCAACTTGCGGCATTATAATGCCAATTAGTACCATTGACACATGTAGTGAAGCACATTGGTTAGAGGTACGATAAATCATAGATGATTGTATTGTGCGTGCCGGGTTCAGGCCAAATATGGTTAGTGAAGCACAAGAAGTTGGTGTCATACACAAGCGAATTATTCAGAACCTTGCTGAGAATCCTATGGTTGTTTGCGACATCAGTTGTCGGAATGCCAACGTCATGCTGGAACTTGGTATCAGATTGGCCTTCGATAAACCGACAATTATTATTAAAGACAGCGAAACCACCAATCCATTTGACACTACACCAATAGAGTTTTTGAAATATCCTCGTGATCTGCGATTCAAGGCGATTCAGAAGTTTAAGGATGATCTTGTTGCCAAGATCATGGCAACTCATATAGCCGCACAGAAGGATCAGAACTATAGCACATTTCTGAAGCACTTTGGCGAGTTCAAGGTGCCAACAATTCAGACGGTTGCTGCGAGTCCACAGGAAATTAATCAAGACCTGATCCTATCGGAGTTGTCAATGGTAAAACAGATGCTTACTCAATTCATCGTACCGAGCATTGAGCCAGTGTTCATACCTTCAAAGGATTCCGAAAATCCTTACACGATCGACTATTGCATTGGTGGTGCCTACAATAGCAAAAAAACTGGAGACGTTGAACGAGCAGTTGCGTCTATAAAAAAACACAGATTTGTTCAAAATGTAACGGTGAGAGCGAGGGGGACTGATCACACGCATTTGCTTGTTGAAGTATTTTCACCCGACCATAAAATTGAAGCCAATGCACGACGATTACTAAAAATCGCAATCGAGCCATATTTTGTCTATACTAGTGCCGAGGGGTGTCCGAAATATGATATTTGGCCGAAACTTGTGTTTGAATCAATACCCAGAAGAACTTAGAACGGTAGTTCCACTTCCTTTGGTATCTCTGGCTCTGATTCAGGCAGAGCCTCGTTGTTGATAATCATTGAAGCAATACGATCTTCATCGAATATGTTGTGGCTGTAGCTTACACCGAGATCAACACGGTAATACACCGTATCATGATCAGATCGTGCGATCCCTTGATCCGTGGCGATCTTGGTAATAGTGTTATCAGCGTGTAGGACATTCATCTCTTGAAGTTTCTTCTTCAATGCCTTTTCCTTGTGCCCCAAGAGTTTTGCTAGTTTTCGTATTCCAATCATTTCTTGTTGTTTTGGTTAATTTCTTTTACTCGGTGTTGGACATGCTTCCAATACCTCTTAATTTTTAAAATGTTGTAGCCTGTATGGATTGATATTGCTTTCTGGGTAACCTTTGTATTAGTTCTTGACAGTTCCTTTATTGCCCTCCCCATGATTTCAAGGCTTTCTGATACGTCTTTCCTCAAAGTGATACCTTTTCTATGAGTTACATTATCTACTGTGTATATATTACTAGGACTAACTGGTAGAATGAAAGTGATACCTTTTTCAGAGACTGACGGGGTTTGGGCGACTGCCCAAACCCCCTGAAGTAGTCCTTTGGATTTATACAGATAGATAGTCTTAGCTGCAATATCTGATATTTGAGATAGCTTCAAAACTGATACTGCGTTTCCACTTTCCTCAGAGTCGATTTTAATACTCTTATAGGCATCTTCGATGCGTGTGATGTATTTCTTCCTTCTGGTTGAATAATAAAGTTGTTGGCCCCTGAATCGCTTTTCCTGCCTTGGTAGATTGCAATACCTTGACCAGAAAACATTCTTTCCTGTTTCAAGATTGTTGAATAGGATTCTCCCGTTGATCCAACGGGAGAACATGTCATCGACAAGTCTTGTGATTTCTCGTTCTTCCATTGGATCATGGGAGAAGGAAAGTTTATTTAATTCAAGGCAGTATTCCAAGAGTTTGAAATACCGGATAAACGGAGAATTGAATAGGATCGACATGCAAGCAACTCTGATATAGTTTGCTCTGCTACCACGTTTTATCTGGCGTATTTTAAAGTTGATGGTCTCAATGCCATCAACATATACAGGTTCATTTTTGTCATTGTCATGGAAGAATAATTCTGATACCTTGGTTTTGAAGTTCATATACTCGTTGTATTCCGAGAGTAGAAAAAAGCCGTCATCAACTCCGAAGAACTTGTATCGTTTCTTGATCATGGGATACATTTCGAAAACTCTTTTGGCCTTCGACATCTTATCCTGATCTTCCCAAGTCTCAATATCTTGAGGTAATTCTTGTTTGCTTTGGATTTCCAGCCTGTCAAGCGATAGAACTACTTCCAGTGGACTCGATCTATGTCGTAACTCATTATCAGCACTCAATACTGTAAGCTGAGTTACCTTGGCTGCTTGTGGATCAAGCCTACCATCAAAATATGTTGTTGAGAAGTATTTGTATATCGCGGGAAAATGATCAACAGGATTGATATTAATAAAATCCTGTGTGGACTTATCCAGCTTTACTATGATATGAAGACCGGTCTTTGACGGGCTTCTCTATATAGTAGAAACAAATGGAAGTTGCCAGTATTTGTTAATCGTGTCGGCAATCTCGGTTTTATCAAGGTGATCAATATCACCGAAATAGCCTGTAGATTGTTTAAACGAATCGTAGGAAACCTTTGATTTTGAGAATTGAGCATTCCACGAAAAGCAATTGCGTTGGAATACCTTAAAGTCGTTATACTCCTGAGTTCCTTTTGTGTATTGGGGTATCGAAGAGTATCGTATTTCTTCAATTAGATTTTCAAATGTGGATTGTCTTGCAATGATGGGCATTGCAATGGCTTGAATAACGTCAACTGATTGAGATAACATGCGAGTGCTTTCATAATCTTCATGGTAATGTTTATTGCGAGAGTAAAGTAAAAAAGGTATAGGTCAGGGGACTCGCAACCCTGACCCTACCGTTATTTAAAGTAGAAATTATAGTTAAGCCTATCGTTTCTTAATCATACATACTCGGTATGTAGCCGAAAAGTATGGATGATCTAACAAAAATATAGTATATAATTTGAGTTGTCAATAGAGTTTGCAACAACGATTACTCAAATGTTGTGCTGCTTGAATAGCTCGCGTGCCCTTAATATTGTTGCGTCAATGTTGGCATCGGATTGGTCTTTCCATAATTTCTTATCCAGTTCATCCAGTTCGTGAGTGAGTTCCAACTTGTCGGGATCACTATCATGGCTAACTTTTTTTAGGGCCGCCGAAATTCCAAATAATAGTCTGTGCTTGCCGTCGCTTGCATGATCATACACATCGGCATTCGCTAGGCCGAAGGGATCGCCGTAGCGATCACAATGGTCGAAGGCAGTTCTAACTAGGTGTTCATATTCCATTCTCATATCTAACGGGTTTTATTGGTGTCGCTACGAAGATGGCGAATTTCTTGTAATTAAAATATTTTGAAAATATTTTCATTTTTTGGGGGCGGTTGCGTTGATCTCAACTATTTATCGATAAGGGAAATCAGAAACAGCCTATGGGAACAAGAGAGGCAGCGGCGCTAAACATGCTACATGCTAAATGGTTTGGTCAACAACAGATAACACGATACAGACCAATGTTCAACCGATACTCCAAGGTTGATGGAATATTCTTTAGCGGATGCACAGACTGCGTATTCGAATTTAAAATGAGGAACAACCACATTTTTGAATACGACAGTACCACGTTCATAGAAAGAGAGAAATACATCAGCTTACTGGATGCTGCCAGCATCATCGATGGTAAGGCATTATACATCGTCGACTATCCAGAATGCGTTTTGGTCTATGACGTTACCGCGATCAGGAATATTTCGTTTAGAAATCTTAATCTTCCCAACTCGACTTTGCGTGGCAGGACGAAACCGGTACCCAAGTCGATTGCGGACCTGTCGTTGTATGATGCCGATTTCGTAATCAGCAAAACATCCACTGGTTATATACGCAGATCAGCGGAGGCATTGAAGCAATTTATAATTAAGAATAAGAATAACATGATCGTTTCAAATCTTAGTTAGGAATTGCCAAAACAGAAGTATAATCTTCCGATCCCTGAGATCAGGAAGTTGGTAGAATTGGAGGGTTTTAACTGTTCAGGAGATCGCGACGAAGTACGGTGCAGGCTATATGGCTGTTTATACCAAACTTCGGTACCACGGTATCAAGGTTAAGGGGAACAAAGCGGCTAAGGCAAAGGAAAGGCGTATCGTCACTTCGTTAAAGAAAGACAAGGACGGGAAGTACTGGAATGATGTGCAGGAGACTGCGATCCGGGACTACATCGCATCATCATCAATCGATGTTAGGAATGGTATCTATCAGCAGCTTTTACATGCACCTATTTCCAACATGATTAACGCGATATATCAAAAGCACTTTGGTGGTTTTGCTCTGACGGAGAGCCAGCAGAAGGACTTACATGATGATGTTCTGATGCAGGTGTTACTCGGTATCACCAAGTTTAAAGTGAGCAACGGTACAAAGGCATTTAGCTACATTCAAACAATCATTAAAAACAAGATGATAGACGTTTTTGGCAGAATATCTGCTCGGCCTCAAGTGTCTCTTGATGATTACCACGAGCCAGCATATTTATATGAGTTGGAGGTTTCGGACCTAGATAAAATCAAACTTAACGCCATTAAACATATCAGATCGAGACAGACTTGGAATGACCCGTTGCTTGAGTCAATCGCTCGACATGCAATAGAATGTATTGAGACCTACAGTAATTATAATAAATTCTTTCTCACATTTTATGTGATGGTAATGACTGGCTTAACTGTGAAGCAACTTAGATACCAGAGTGGTAACAGAATGCATCTCACAAAGTGCTTCTATTACAAGTACACTTTAGCGGACTATGAGAAGGCAATTGAGGAATACGGTGGCGACATCAATGATATGATTAGCGTCAAGGATGCATTGCTTTTTTTCGAGTATGATGAAGTGAACAAGCAACAGTAGATCGGCAGGGCATATCAGCGATTGTACGAAAAGGAAAAGTATGGTGGTAAGAAGAAGGAATACCAGAGAAAATATAATGCGAAAAAGAAGAAAGAGAGAAAACAGGCTGGTTGCGAGGCTATTTGATATGTTGGACTATCTGTTTAATTATAAGCCATACGCTGGCAAGACGAAGACGGCGAAGATCAAATGAACACTGTCGGTCCGCTAACACAAATATATATGATTGCCACAGCATCGGCGGCGATTGCGTATGAACTTACATTTAGTCCACTCAGACGTTTATTGTTCTTGGATCGGGAGTACCCGCACGTGATCCTGTTCTCGACCTTAAAGGCTTATTGGAGATTGTTTTATCCAATGATGTTCATGGTACTGTTGCCAGCGGTGCTAACCGGAATTCTGCTATGCAGAATTCATATTCATTTGCACAAGCTGGTGAACTGTAAATACTGTCTGGCATTCTGGATCGGTCTGGTTATATATATATCGCTGGCGCTTGATATGAGTACACCATATGCAATTATTACCGGAGGCATTGCCATACTTATGCAGTCCTTTAACAATATATTCAAACGTATTTAAGATTATATGATAGCTGAGATATTATTTGCCACGATACTTGTGGCAGGCTCTGGGGTTACGGTGACAGATTGTGCATGCGAGTTGAATCTACCGGAATGTATCTGTAAACCTACACACGACGAAACGGTAAAACAATTTGATGAATTCTTTACGAGCAATTACAAACTGTTGTTAGGCAAAAGCAATTACTTTTTCAAGCGCTATGGGCGGGACGAAGTGTCGGAGCAGTTGTCCGATGCTTATATAAAGATCAAGAAGCGTATTTCAGAACACGGATACGAGGGGGACAACTTCATGGCCTACACTTACTCGACCCTGTACAATCAGTTCCGACACAAGCAGAACCAGCAAAAGAAATTCCAGATGAGGCATTACGAAGACTTTGAATCTGAACACCTGCAACAAGAAATCCATAGTCCAGTGCGAACACTTCTGGTAAAGTATATTCAGCCAGCAATGTTATGGTTACCACCTTGGAGGCATTACCGTTCTTGGACAAAAAGATCAAGAACAGTGGAATAGTACAATCTGCTGCTGATGGCAGCAGGAACCTCGATCAGGCACAATATGACGATTTCGAACAACACGTGAGAGATAGGGCATTCTTTTACCGTGATCGTCTGGTAACGTATCTCAACGCTAACAAGGCATTGTTTCCCTCATATGGAAATTGTGAGCCAGTAAAGAATAATAGCATTGGTATCTACTTAGGTCCACGTTAAATGAGATCGTTGCACATGTTTAAGGGTGATTTTATTAATACCACGTTCGGTATGGTATTGGCTGTCGTTGTAACAAATCCGGTTAGGTTGCTGGATACTTTTATTGTTGGCTTGGTGGGTGCCATAGGCGCGTACATCGGCAACATGTTAATCAAATGGATCGTGAAAGTTATCTCAGGCAAGCGACAGTGAGCCCGGAACTTGGTATTACGTTTTTGCTTTACTTAAGAAACGTTGAGTTAACCTTATTTTAGTTAGTAGGTAATCGAGAGAGGTGCCGCTGTATTTTATGTGTTTGGTAACTTGCTGTAACGCCTGCGCCAAGTCTTGCTGGTTATGTTCAATTTTTGTCTGAATGGACGTTGTCATTACATGATTCAATTCTGGTACTCGAACTAGCAGTTGTGTTCTGAACTCATGAGGTTGTTTATTGTTATAAAAATGAAGCAGGTGTGCCAATACTTTGGTTAGGTCAAGATTGTATTCGTTTCTTAAAAATATCGGTATTAGGTCGGTGAATTCGTCATACAAAGATTGACAGGTTAGTTTGTTGTTCTGTATTTTTTGAAACAGGTCATTTTTCATTGTCTTGACAAAGATCAGGGCAAATAGCAGAGGGGCAAAGGTGTATTGATCTTCTTTAAATGTACTCAGAATCAGTCGCGATTGTGCAAATATGTTTTCCTGTTGTCTTAACGTTCCCGCATGAGTATCAAACAAGATGTAGGCAGTTTCAAGGAGTGTAGGTGCATCACTGCCAACTTCCGGGTATCGTTGCGCTCTTGACTCTGTAAAGTATTCATCTAAACCAAAATAGCCATATAAGTAGTTGCAAAAATCCCTGTTTGAAGGCTGAGGGATTGAATATTCTAAGTCTATGAATCGTCTTAGGTACTCTTCGGTATTAATATTTGTGCTATTGTAAAATCCGGTCACGGCGCTTGCTAGATGCTTCTTATCAATGGAGAGAACAAAAACTATTCCCGGCACGGAAAAGAAATGCTTTACTTGTTCGAGGACTTCAACGGAATAGTTTGGTCTACAGCGATCCAATTCGTCGACGATAAAAACTAGCGGCTTATTGTTGTTTTTTTCTTTTACAAATTTCTGTAGTTCGACGCGGAACTCTGAGATCGTTTTCTTTTTTGTTGCATACTGCTTCATCTCGTCCTCAAAGATGTCTGTTGCCGCTTTGACGGTGCCACTAATGGCCTCAATGAAAACATCGGAGTCCATATGCTTACTTGCCACAGCTTTTGCTAATGCTGGGAAAACATTTTTCGCAAGAACTGCACCCTTTTTGACCACGGAGTTAAAGGCCCTTGTCTTTGCTATTGGAGCTTTGGAAGGAGGTTTTAGTTCGGACATCAGTGCGATCATGGGATTGCTGTCAAAGTCATTCTCCCACGCGTTAAAGTAAGCGGTCTGGAATCCTTTAGTATGGAGATGCTGTCTCCACATTTTCACAAAGGTGGTTTTCCCTGTACCCCATTCGCTTGTTAATGCTAGTACGAAGCCATCGGCGTAATTTTGAACTATGTCTGTTAGAATATGGGCGTACGGTTCCCTGTTGAGTTTGCAATTTTTGAATGGTTTGTCTTGATCGATTTCCAGTTCTTGATGTTTGATTTTCATACAACATGTATCGTTAGATTGGGGGTGTCGGGAAGTTAGTAATTTTAGTGGAGTTTTAGTCAGGAAAACCGGGTTGGAGGTTGGTGACGGCGCGTTTTATATTGCCTACATGTTTCTGATATGGGGACCACATGTAGTTCATGATGATATTATCATAGCGACATTGATTGCAAATGTCTGCATTTGTCTGTTAGGGTTCTGCTTTAGCATCACTGTGATTTTGCTGTAGGTTTAGAAGGCTATTGTTCGCGAGGGTTTTATCTTCTTTTCATTCACGATGTCCAGTTTGTATTGATGATCGGTGTATAGCTTCGGATTATAGTGTGATTGCGTATCTTTCTTCGGCTTGTGTCCAACGAAGTAATTACGATCCTCCTGTATTACCTTCACTCGCTGAAGGATGGCAATCAAGGTATGACGAGCGAACAGAGATGAAAACAACTCGCTAATAGGATAGAAGCCTTCAACCCATTTCTTGTCGACTTTCTTTTTTCCCCAAATTTGGCGGTCGAGATTCAGTAGTGCTGCAACCTTAACGAGGTTTGTATTGTACTTCATTTCAACGTTCTTGGCTATTTCACCTTTGGTTAAGAATGGAATATTATCATTATGGCGCTTCAATATTTCCTGCAAATAGTGATTGGTTGGATTGTTTATCTTCAACCGTTTTTTAGTCTTGCTTGTTTCATAGGCAAAATAGATACTTCCGTATCCGTCATCTTTCTTGACTATGTTGGTATCATTGAATTCGTTTATCCGCAGACCTCCAACCATCGTTTGAAATATAAACTGGTCGCGAGTTAAAGCTAACTCACTATCATCAATCTTGGCATAGAATAATTTATCTAATTCCGGTTTGCTCAACGCATAATCTTCACGTGGATTTTCGTTGTGCTCTTTTAACTCTTCTTCTTCTACCAGTTTGTTGAACTTGGTTTTTATTTCGAATGATGGCAGATACTTGGCATCCATCAAGGCACGTGCGACACGCGTGATTTGCTTGAAGTATTTGTTTTTGGTTGCCGTTAATACAGGATGTATGGGAGAGTTTTTAAAGATGTCTGGATCAAAATTCAAAGGGTCTTTGACTTGCCTTGTGTCTACCCAGCCGGTTTTATACATGAAATCGAGAAAGTTGGCAATCCAGTTGTCATTGAAATCACTTACGTTCTTTGATGGGTTTGCCAGTGTCTTGTATTGAAGCATTCTTAAAACAATGCTGGTCCCACTGTTGGCAATGGGTTTTTTAGTGTCTGGGTTGGGGTACCAAGTTGCTCCGAATACTTCAAAGATGTCGTTCTTGTCGAATATCTTCTTCTTGTATATTTCTTCCGTTGGCTTGTCCTTACGTTGCTCGCGGGCAACATAGGTTTCGACGAATTCTTCTTTCTCGTAGGTCACACGTTCTCCCTCTATGATAGACTCATTGTCTCGCTGATACTTATAAAACTTCTTGGTAGCGACGCTTTCTATTGCTTTCAATTCTTTGAGTGATTCGTCGTATAGCTTGGTTCGAAACGTAGCGTGATTTAGCGTTGTGGCGCTGTTGTAGGCTGCATCCCCAATTGCAACTGCCTTATGTAGCATTTCAAAAAGGAAACGGTTAAAAGCCATTAGAAGACCGTTCGTCATGGTGCCTGATCTTATCGCGTTCTGATCAGCATTGAATTCACCTTCGGTGAACCGCCAAGTTCGACCTTGGTAGATCACAGGTGTGTCTACTTTAACGACTGGATTTGATCGTACAGCCAGTCGTATCTTCAACTGGTATTTGTCCGATGGCCGGTTTTTTAGCAGGTAGAGGTTGGCTGATGAATGTTCGCCTTGGATGGTTGAATCTTTATATGCCCTTCCCATGATATGTGATAGTTCGAGTCCGTTGTATCACTCAAATGTATCACTTAATGTATCACTTAACAACCGGCTAATTGGACTAAAACCGCTAAAATGACTTTAAAATGGCATTTGTCGCCTTGTTTACGAGTCCCTTCCGGACCGCCAGACGTTTTGTAATGCGCACTAAATAAGCCACTTACGAGTGGCTTTTTTATTTCACGTACAACTTTGCCTACATTTTGTTGCTGCTATCAACTGCCGGTTTCTCCGAACTTTCTTCGAATGACCATTCTTATTAAATTGAGTATGTATTCGCCCCGTTGTTGAAGCGCCTTTGTGTTGTGTGAAAGCTTGGAGAAATTGGGAAACGGCTTTCAACGGGTTCACGATTTTAGAAATGCCGATACCCGATTTTGATCACAACCATGTCCTACCGCCACACGTTGGTGATCCAAGACTGCCGAACGACTTTTCACCTTATCCATGTTCGACGCTGGAATTCTGTCAGCGATTTGGAACTTCGCGATCTAATTGTCATCCTCCATAACTACTTACGATTTCGGGATCGAATGACAAACTCTGGCGTCGTAAGTGGATTCCAATGGATCGATGGAAGTTTCGTACGAGACGCTTTTCCTCACAGGAAACAGAAAAGTTCAGTATGAATTGCTGTCTATACGTGAATCGTAGAGTGTCGTTATCCGCTAGAATTTTTGAGGCGCATTGATGATTTTGTCAATGACCTTTTCTGATCTTACCTGCGTCCAAAGCATGGCAATGACAATCAGTAGGGCCGCGACCAATATGACCCAGATCAATCGGATCGTGTCGGTCGCTGACTTGCCAAGTGTACTAACAATGCAGACAGACCACTTATGAACGGGCCGGAAATGCCTTGAATAGTATCACCAATTTCTCCGGTATCACTATAGTCTGGAAGTAGTGACGTTTGCGTATAGAGGAAAGGAAGCACAATTATGATCAGTAGGATGACGGCGACAATGCTAACAATTTCGAAAGTCCGTGACATATTCGGTAATGGGGTTTGTTGCTTGAAGATTGCGAGAGAAAGTCCGGTCTAAAATGGCCGAAAAGTTGAAGCTTTCATTTGCTGACGAGGTAAAAACAAACCAAAAGCGCGGTTTCGGGAAGGGCCCCGGCACTATCGACGTCCCCTGCGGTTTCGGAGGGAAGTGTTGACCAAACATTAGGGTATTCTGTTGCGTGGCCTTATTGGCAGTGACTTTTTCGCATGTTTCTGATTATAATCGCAAATAGCCACCATGATACGTTACACGTATTATCTTTTTCTTTGTCTAATTTCCTGCAATAGTTTGCCGGAGTCAGAACGGCTTGCTAATGAGTATTGCGACTGCATGATTGAACACAATGCGGTGAATGACTTCAATGCGGCTGAAAAGTTCTGCATTGATGATTTGATGACAAACAGATACATGCGAATTGAATTGATTGATATGAGGGATCGGGCATTGGACAAAAAGCTTTCAGATCAGACCCGTGATAGCACTTTGCAGTTCGTTGATTCATTCACTTCATATGTCGAAAGTAATTGCTGTAAAGAGATTGGACTATGCGATGCTGATTCTACGGTTTCAGGCAGCGTTGGAAAAAGTAACTGAGTTTTTCCATTTTGTTTAAGGTTTATGTTTTTTATGATACCAATTCACGAATGATCCGAAATCCCGCGCAACGAAGTACACGCCGCCGCTTGATTCGATTGCCTGTTTTGTCTTGTGCTGTTCTGCGCCATTCGGTCGCGGCCTATCTTAACTTCAATGCTGATATGCCGGCCGTTGATGACCGCACGAATGTCCGCCGTACCTTTGCGCGTTGTGTCCTTGATTCATTCACCGGCTATCGCCCTGGTGTGCCACAATACATCGACATACGTTCCGGTTGGCGTCTACCTGCGCATCGTGTTGATGCGAGTGGCCCAATGGCTGTGCAATTCAAGCCAACGCGTGATGCTTGCCGTTAGTCCGTTCGCTGTGCGATCGTTGAACAGGCGCGGCGCAATTATGCGGCAACGGTACCTGCTAGTGATCATTATAATGATTCAGAGACGGTGCCGAAGGCTTTCGTGACGATTATGTTCTTTGATAAGGACTATAACCTTATTGATGCGGCGTGGGAGCAGGTAGGAACACCAGGCGTGCAAACGAGTGCCACGGTTAAACAGCCACCGCATGACGTGATGACGGTGACCGCGAAGGCACCGGAGGCTGGATTTGCCTATGTGTTTGTGAGCAATGAGCATCCGTTCTATTTGGATCTATACTTTGATGATGTTACAGTGAGTCATACGCCGTCGCCAATTGTCGGTGTTTCGGATTGTTTTCCGTTCGGATTGTCATACAATTCTGGAGAAAGGGCAGGTGCGCTTGAGCAGAAGTACATGTATAACGGTAAAGAGCTTCAGGACGAGATGGCGCTGAACTGGTATGACTATGGCGCGAGAATGTATATGCCCGAGATCGGACGATGGGGTGTAGTCGATCCGCTGGCAGAAAAATCGAGAAGATGGTCGCCATTTGTTTTTGCTTATAATAACCCAATTAGATTTGTTGACCTGGACGGTAGGCAGGCTGATGACTTTGGAAGTGTAACGTTTCAGGGTATGCCGGAGTTGGAGATGGAGGTTTTGTTACGGGTACAACTATGGGAACGGAGTCAAAATCAACGTCAGTATCTGCTAAAACATTTGGTAAGGCATGGTCAGAGCACTTTCATACGGCACATAAAAATGGGGCGTCCAAAAACCTTCAAAAGGACTTTGCCAGCTTTTCTAAGAATTTCGTGCAAGCAAACCCTGGCGGCCCTGGAGCTGTTTTCTCCAATATGGACGATGCCGCACTTGATTGGGGGTTGAAATATAACGATAACTCCATAGTGAACAAGGCGGAATACAATTCCAGATATACGAGACCGGTGGAGGGCATGCGTACACTAAGCCGCGGGTGGGGAATGCAATTAGTTCTTACAGGAGTCGTTCTGGGATTGGAAAGAAGGATGTTGGTGAAATACATTCGCACGCAAACTATGCAGGTACCTCGGTTGATAGCTTCTCACCCGACGATATTGATGGGTACAAAGAGCAAGGGCCGGGGTGGACAGCATACTTGACAACTCCTATGGGGGCTCCCTACAATTGCCAAGTGATCCAGAGTCGACCGGGTTTGGCCGCTATAACTCAATTGATCCGACAACGGGACCTAAGGGACGAACCAACATTTCAATTAAGTGATTGGTTTAAATTGCTATGGCCGAATGATAACTCACAATAACATGCTTAAGAAGAAAATCTTAGTCACTTTTGCGGTTGTAATGATCGCGCTTACAGTCTATTGGAACTATCCGAAACATTCTTCAACAATTGTCTTTCGAGATCCGCTAACTTGCGGGATGGTGTCAACTGAGGAGACCGCTTGTAGCATAGCAGAAGCTGTATGGTTACAAACTTATGGAGATATCATATATCATAGTACTCCCTTTGTTGCCACCTTGAAAGACTCGGTTTGGATTGTTAAAGGTACATTACATGCAGAGCGTGGGGGAACTCCATATATGGAGCTTTCGAAAAAGGATGGAAGAATATTGAAAGTCGTCCACTACAAATAATTGGTGCCTCATATCATTTCAACGAAATGCTTTTTTTGTTATTGGATTCGCTGCAAAAATTATCAAGGTCGCAGGGACTGGCAGGCCAGTGTCAGTAAATGACTATTTCGGAGGATTTTTATTTTCTACCGACTGTTGTAATCACACCATCACAGGACGTTGGAGCGGCGTCCTCATTAGTCATGGGATCGATGTATGTTTGGACTACCTGGTGCCGTGGTGGGAGGGTCGGCTACGTCCCTCGAATACATTTATGATGGCATCGTTTGGTTTGGTTAAATTTGATTCCTATGTCTAGGTCAATTTCTTTGCCCAGTATGTCAGGCATGGCATTTTGAAGCTTGATCCGATTGTATCGATACAATCGTGAAAGTTTCAGCATGGTGTTGTTTGTTGCCCAATTCTTCTTTGTGAGTATCGCTGAAAATAGTATGGAACGTTAGCCATGTGAGTGTCAGATATAGTGCTTGAAAGCTATGAACTTTGTATTAAGGAATGAACCCAGACACCACAAATCGTCTATTCGCCGGGTTAAGGGTTGGTATTGTGGCACTCCCATACCGTTGCAATCTATCGCCTGGCTTTGTGTTTTTAGCAAAGTCATTAAGTTCAGCCTTACTGGAAAAGTTGAGTTCTATTAAACTATTAAATGTTTCCATAAGCAATGCCATGAGGTAGAGAAAGTCATTCCTTTCGACGCTCAACTTCTCGTCTCCATGAACAATTTCGCTTCTCAATTGATAGAGATGTTTTGTCATTTGGTAAATTTGTATCCCCTCAGCTTCGTTGTCCGCATTTAGCATGGCACACGTTGAGGCAATAGTTTCTTTAATCTTCTTTGTGGTGCTTGTTAATGACTCCAACGAAATCATCAGCGAAACGAAAGCCATTGGGATGTTTGATAAAGTGTATGCAACAGAATAGCTATTAACAAATAGACGAAATGGAAATCCATTTAACAACATTTCCAAACGCCGTTGTAAACCTGCATTGAATGTGTCAATGTCGATATTCGGTAACTTAAATGGCATTATGTAACCAAATTGCCTTGCATAGTGCGGTGTATATCGATGGTCGCTAGTCATGTATCCCTCACTGTAGCACCCTTGCTTAAATTCATGCAGACGGATGATGCAATGAAGGCCAAAGTAAGAAGGACAAATTAGATTCAGGCAATAATAGACCTCTAAAAGGGTGTCTGTAGTAACCTCAATATCTTTGTTAATGGGTATCAGAATATATTCACCGACTGCATTGTTGGAAACTTCATCTTTCAGCATCGTATTTCGGTAGCTATGTAGTTCATTATGTGCTGGTGATGTGAATCCATATAAAACATCAATTTCGTTGCTGAATGATTGAGACTCAGCCGAGATGAAACGCATGTTCAGAAATCCCAAATCAATTCTTAGTAAATCGTCGCCGCCGTCTTTGAAAAGTGCTATTTGCTGATTTGCCATCGGTTAAACTGGTGCGGTTTTGAAGATGAAATATAGCAACTTTGTGTTTCAAAGGGGTATTTATATGTACGAGAATCCTTCACTATCCGACTACCTACACAAGACCAATAGGTACGATTTGCAGACCCTGCTCCGTGAGGATGAAAATCCGTAGCTACCACATTCGATGTTGAAGTCAAGGCTCAGGAATTTACTGTAAGAGGTTTGAAGAATATTGCCGTTGTAGTCCAGAAGGCTACTAGGATTCGCCGGGCGGTCGTCTAAACTTTGGACCGAGCGAAATCAGTCGCGGAGATCTTGACGGAGTCGGGTCGAATCGTTGGCGGCTTCGCGCATGCAACGATTTCTTGAAGGATGTTTGTTGCATGGAAACTGGGGTGCCTTGATCCGAATCTCTATTAACGAGGAATTTGAGAGGGTGACAGGTCATAAATTGTTGACTAGTGGAAATGAAACCGACAGAATACTGCGGTACTTAAAATTGAGAATGGCTGTTTGATTCGTATCTATGTTAACAGCCATTATGAATGTTCCTATTGTCAAACACAGTCTTCCAGAATCTTGCCTTGACAACGAAGAAATTGACCTTAATACGTAACCATCTAGGAATTTAGGTTCTGCAATATGTTATTTTGACATCCGAATTCCAGGATTGGGAACGGTCCGGACGCTCTCTGAATGTGGGTTTCACATAGTTCATCCTTTGCAATGGCAAGATTGAAAATTGACAGCCTCCTTTGGACTTTATTTTGTCAGGAATTCCTGATTGTGTACGTCTGCAGACATGTGGAGATTTGATTTAATTCAGATTGAACACGCATGGAGCGCAGGGAAATGCTATCGAACAATGAAATATTTTCTTTCATTCGTTTGCAGATGATCATAAAGATTTGCGTTATTTATTAAACAAAGTTGTATAGCGATAGCGTTGTTTGAGGAGTTTTGAGCATTCAAAATTTGTAAAATACCCAAGAATTAGAGGACAGAGGCAGAAACTCTGTGCGCTCTATATAGATCTTTCTAATTGCACATTAAATTATCAGCAAGTATGGTTGCGTCGTGCGCTTCGCCATACTACGGGAATAGTATTGATAATCCTCTGGGAATTCAAATAGTATAGCAAAACCACTTTCTGTTTAATAATGATCCGATGCCATCAGGCGTCGATCGGGAAATGTATTGCCTTATTCGTCGGGACTAAACGTGTTATTTAAGACTTATGTTATCCTTGATTACAAGGACATATTGCCGCGCATTTATGCTTGCTGTCGTTCCTGTTGTGCTGGTGATAAACTCCAGCAACGGCCAGGTCGCAATTGACAGCATTTCATCCAAGACCATACCACTACGAGCAGTAGTCGCTTTAGATTCAATTAAAGCTTCCTGGTTGTCGGAATATGAATCGCTGAATGCAGAATGCGATTCTGTGATTAGTAATTCAGCACAAAAGTTAAATGTGGTCCGGCAAAACATAGCTACGCTCAACGCTGCATTCGATAGTAGCAAGTTCGCTCAACGCATTGATAGTATACTGCGGTGGAAAGATGAAAAGCTCAAGAGGTTAACAAAAAAGTCTGACTCAATTCAGCAAGCTGTGAAGAGTAAGCTCGATAGACTTCCCTTGCCTCCCGAACTGCGAGCGAAGGCAGATCAAGTTGTCAATGATGTCAATCGCCTCAGTGCGCGACTGAATCAGAGTCTGCAAAGTGGTATTCGCGGAGCTACTCTCAAGCTGGCTCCGGATGTGTCGCAGTCTCTTCAAAGCATTACTGATGTTGGATCAGGCGTGATGGATTTAGTCAAAGAAGGCGACCCGACAAACCTTTCGGACATTGGAATGAATGGCTTGGCAAAACTTGAGCAAGTTAAAGGGATAGAAAGGGTTACACACGCGACTGAGGGAGGTTCGGAGGGATTGTCCACTGCTGCGCAGGAACAACTCTCCAGCACGTCATTGTTAAACGGCGTGCAAGAGCAGATTTCTAAGGGCAGTCAATTAAACTCGATGCTGAGCAGGGCCGGCGATGAGGAGGCCGTCAAACAACAATTACTGCAACAGGCGCAAGAGCAGGCGATGGATCATTTCAAGGATCATGCGGACAAATTGAGTAAGGCGATGGCGGCCATTGGAAAGCATAAAGCACGTATTCCAAGTGTCACCAGCTTAAATGATATACCCAGGCGAACGCCAAATGAAATGAAGGGCAAGCCCTTTATTGAACGACTGGTTCCGGGCGTTGCTTTCCAACTGCTAAAGAAGGATAAACTGGTGAGCGTAGACTTTAATTTCTATGCAGGTTATCGTTTTACGAAGAGATTGACGGCCGGAGCGGGGTGGAATGAGCGTGTCGGATTCAACACAAAGACTCTTGCACTGGCCCCGGGTGATGTTCGAATCTATGGGCCACGAATGTTTTCTTCTTATAAGTTATCGCGCGGGTTTGAACCACGTGTTGAAGTAGAGATGATGAATACGTTCATCCCGCTCTACATCCGAAATCCACACATAGATCCCGGGTCAAGAAGATGGGTGTGGGGAGCCTTTGTTGGAATGGCGAAGACTTACAACATCACGAAGCGCCTGCGAGGGACAGCGACTATCATGCTACGGCTATTCGATCCGAACCGAACCAGTCCCTATCCGGATGTAATTAATGCCCGCTTTGGAGTTGAATTACCCATTAAAAAAAGAGATCGTCAGAAAGCCCCCTGACGTATGTGTTAGTCGCTATACCCCTATACAAGAACCTTAAGCTTAACTTATGAAAGCAAAGTTGTCCCTATGCAGTTTTATACTCTGTTTCTTGCTCGCTGTATCAGGCCAGGCGCAGCAAGCGCTTATTAACAAGATGATTCCACAGCCTGTCCCCAAATCTCCCAATTCGGCGGCGATTGATAAGTACGGGGATTATCAGGTGAGCCATTATACGGGATTGCCGGCCATCTCTATTCCTCTTTTTGAAGCGAAGAGCGGACCTCTGTCCTTTCCCGTCACCTTGAACTATCACGCGGCGGGTCACCGGCCAATGGATATAGCGAGTTGGGTAGGACTGGGCTGGAGTTTGAACGGCAGTCAAGTCACGCGATCGGTCAATGGCACGCCGGACGAGTATCACTACTTCACTCATCCACTAAACCCGAGTCCGTCCAACTGCACCAGCTTTTACTATTTGAAGGGGTTAGCAGAAGGGGGAGCTGATGCCGAACCGGATATTTATAGCTATTCCTATCCTGGAGGTGGAGGGAAGTTCATGTTCGTGAATACGGGTACTTACGTGAACATATCCACTACGGCGCCTAGAGGGCCCGCGTACCTGTTTCCGTATGCTCCGATAGTGGTAAGCCGTATATCAGATTTGAAACTTGAAATCAAAGACGAAAAGGGAGTTACGTACCGCTTTGGTCAGAATTATGCGGGAACTCAGGCTTCCACGGAAGCCACGAATGCACTTAACGGTGGAAATCCCAGTCTTACCGCCATAACCTCATGGAATTTAATGACGATGGCGGCGCCTAATTCGAGTGACAGTATAACGTTCAATTATCAGGCTTTGGGAACGGCAAATAGGACTGATGTAACTCACACATGGTTGGTCACAGATCAGAGAAACATTACTACGGGCGGCACCGCGCCGCCTGACACCCATAACGCCATTTATACAACCTCGACTACCTCCAGCTCCGTAGATCAGAAAGCATTGAAGGAAATCTTTTTTGACAATGGAAAAATAGAATTCATAGTATCAGCAGCGGCACGCACAGATGGAACTCAATTGAAGTTTCTTGAGAAAATTGTTGTCAGTGAATTATTTAATGGAGTTTACACGACGAAGAAAACCATTGACTTCATTTATTCATATTTCACTAAGAGCGGCGGAACAAACGCACAACTGAAACTAGACGAGGTACAAATACAAGATAATACAGGTGCGAACGTCCAACGGTATACGTTTACATATCACACGAATTCATTTTCCTGGAGTCCGACAAGCTTTCAGAACGCCCGCGATCTTTGGGGCTTCTTTAACGGTGCAACCGGCAACACCGATCTGGTGCTGCGTCGAAGCGTACCTTTCCAATACTCAAACGTAACGGCGCCGGGGTCAGTGCCAATCGGTGGCGGCGTCAATCGAAGCGTGAACCCAGCCTATTCTAAGGAGGGTGTTCTTCAACGGATAAATTTTCCAACCGGAGGTTATACTGAATTCGATTACGAAAATCACAAGTATCTGAATGATGATGACGTTGTAACACTCGCCGGCGGCCTTCGCGTAACGAAAATTACTTCGAAAGATTCTCCAAATGGAATTTCGCTAATAAAAACATACAAATACGGTATCGCGGAATCTGGTGTAGGTAAAGCCCTTTTTAGTTCAAATCAACTCAACTACCAGGGGGAGCAGTTGGTATACGCGCCATATTGTGACGGCGTAAATCCTCCAAGTGTGCGATATAGGATACGCAGTTATCACTCCACGTTTTTTAATGTGGAGGAGTCATCGCCAGTCGTCTATCTCCAGGTCACTGAATACGATGGCGACTATGCCGGGACCACAAACGGAAAAACTGAATATGAGTATGACGGCGGCCAATTAATAGTGCGCGATATGGAGCAGGTAGTCCCTCCGTCGACAAAATCATTTCGACACTCCAATGCCTGGCAAAGAGGAAAACTAAGCAAAAAGACAATTTATGTTGGTGCCGCCAAGGTGCAGAAGGAAACAACGCAGTACAACACATTTCATGCTACGGAAGGAAAATTGGTCGGCATTGGGACATACACTTTTAAAACGGGAGCATTCCAGTGTGCCGAGGGTCCGTTCTGTCCCAATGAACTTAATGAACCGGTTGACCAAAATTTATACAGGAGCGCACTATACTTCCAGAATAGTGGTGTCCTTCTTCCAACTGTGACGACACGCGTTGTGTACGGAACGGCTTCGGATTCCGTAGCTGTGACATCTACTTCCGCATATGATCCTGACAAGCTTGTGGTTCTTGAGAACACGGAGACCAGGAGTAATACTGCACAGGAAACTGTCGTAGTCAACAGGTATCCATTTCAGTTCGCCGCCAATGTTAATGCAACTTCCACGGGTAATGCCAAAGGGATCTATATGCTAAACAGCAAGAATGTCCTGGGCACTCCCATGGAGACCTATACTTATCTGCAAGGTTCAGGCACGACCCAAAGAGTGACATCCGCCGTGCTAAGCACTTTTCGGCAAAATGCAAACAACGCAAAACATGTTGTCGCCGATCAGGTTTTTTTGTTCGAAAGTGCGCAGCCACTCGCGAAGATCTCGTTCGTCCCAATGACCGTCAACGGCACCGGCGTTAGCAAGGATAGCAGATACGCGTTGCGGTTGAACTTCAGCGAATACAACACGAACTCTCAAGTTACGCAGTTCGCAAAGGCTAATGATATTGCCAACTCCTTTCAATACGGCTACGGCAGCAAGCTGCCGGTAGCGGAGATAAAGAATGCCGCCGCGAACGAATTCAAACTTGAAGGTTTCGAAGATAGTTCTGTCGCGGGGGTTGTTACAGATCTCACACAGGCGCAAACGCAGACCGGACGAAAGTATTTTAACGGTGATTACACGATAAGCTTCACCAGGCCCAACAGCAGGGACTATGTCGTTGAGTATTACTATTTCTCATCTCCGAACTGGGTATTTATCAGCAAGCCCTATACCGGTACAAGCATGGCGCTTACGGAAGGAACCAGAATAGACAATATCCGTATTCGGCCTGTTGATGCCCCATTGACATCCTATACATACGATCCCCTCTATGGAATTTCGTCCATTACCGATCCCAATTGTGTGACCACGTACTATGGCTATGACACATTTGGCCGATTACAAATCGTTAAGGACCATAAGAATAGTGCCGTTTCCACATACAACTACCACTACTATAAGCAATAGCCATGAAGACATTATTATACGCCGTCTCCGTTGTGATATTCTCCCTGTCCGCTGCGACCAATATCAGTGCGCAGGCGCAATCTGTAGCCTCGAAGGACTTAACCTGGCAATCAAGCGAACTGACTGATAAGAGTAACAGTAAAAGACTGCAGCAACCCCATAGGCTGGAAATACATAAAAAAAGTTATATGGAGCTGCATCGCGGTTCAGAACAGACACTGCGCTTTGATATTAATTCTGTCAGCGGGAACTGGATGGATGAAAAGGCAGATGGATCATTGATTTACAATGTGACTTGGTCAAATAGTGTGCCTGGTGTGGTTACGGTTACCAGATCAGGTACTGCGATAACGGCTCATATTGATTTCACGGAGACCAATAAGAACGGATTGCACATAGAACTGATAGTGACGGCACAATAACCAGTTAGGCGCATTTTATGAAACTTTCACTAATAACTCTCCTTGTTGCATCAGCGACATTTTTCTCCGCCATGGGTCAGATAAGTGGCTCAACAAACGTCAATGCCGGTGGAACCTATGTGTATACCTACAATCAAAGTGCGTTGGTCTCGCCCTATTGGCAAGTGAACGGAGGAACCAAGTTAAGCGAGACATACAACTACGCCAATTACACGGTGACGATACAGTGGGGGCCTGGACCTACAGGGGCAATAGCGCTAATGAACAGCGGTATGCCTGCTGCAACGTTAAATGTTACTGTGAATCAGGTTATGACAGCCCCTACACTAACCATCAATCAAATCACCAATTCCTCTTTTTGGGCGTCATGGTCAGCGGTTCCGGGGGCTACGCATTATTATATTGATGTATCCACGAATAGCTCGTTCAGTAGTTTTGTTTCGGGATACAACGGAAGCCCAGTTTATGAAAATGTTTCAACGCAAGTTACAGGATTGACTGATAACACGCCCTATTGGTGCAGGGTGCGTGCTGTAAACTCAACGCTGGCCGTAGGGCCCAATTCCAATGTGGTAATGGTGGGAACCGCTACGGTTTCGCCGGTGGCCTCAGCCGCCACGTCAGTTACAACCACGAGTTTCATCGCTAATTGGGCGGCACCGTCTGGGGCGACGAGCTACCAGTTAGAGATAGCGTTGAATGCCAACTTTTACAACTTTGAGACAGGCTATCAACTGATTAACACATCCACTACGTCGGCAAGTGTTACCGGTTTGAGTAATGGTACGATATATTACTACCGCGTCCGTGCCGTAAATTCTTACTCGTCAGTCAGCGCGAATTCAAACGTCGTGAACAAGGTAACTCAACCTGCCACACCCGTTATAAGCGCGACCTCCGCAATTACCGCTTCATCGTTTACCGCTAATTGGAATGCAGTCCTTGGCGCAACAGACTACCGCCTGGATGTCGCGACTGATCCAAGCATTACGCAATATCACCCCAATTACATCAACGCGTTCATTTCGGGTCCGTCGGCTAATGTCACAAGCCTTTTGCCGGGGACCATTTATTACTTTCAGGTTCGTTCTGCAAATTCCAGTGGATCATCGGGGATAAATTCCACCCCGACGGCAGTCCAGACGCTACCTGCATCACCGGTTGCTACAGCCGCCACCACCGTAACCACGTCAAGCTTTACGGCAAATTGGTTATCAGTCGTCAGTGCTACTGGCTATTATATAGATATCTGTGCAGTAAGTGATTTCTCTTCAAATGTAAATACCCAGTATACGACTAATACCAGCTATTTCGACACCGTAAATCCAGGAACGAATTACTATTATCGTGTGCGCGCTGCAAATGCCTCTGGCCAGTCAGCAAACTCAAACACCATTTCATTAATAAGCCTTCCTGTCGCGCCGGTTTTTTCAGCAACGTCAAGCATCACCACCTCATCGTTAACCCTTAATTGGGCAGCAGTGACCGGTGCTGCTTCTTATCGCTTGGACATTTCTGCCAATAGTGGGTTCTCAAGTTTTGTATCTGGTTATAACAATTTGAGCGTTACAGGTCTCAGCAGGGCGGTTACGACACTTACAGCCGGCACAACTTACTACTGCCGGCTTCGTGCCGTCAATGCTTCGGGCACGTCGGTCAATTCATCGTCTATTACCGTCATCTACCTGCCGCCTGTCCCGACGCTCCTGGCACCAAATGCCATAACAAGCAGTTCATTTACGGCGCGTTGGAACGCTGCAACGGGAGCGGCAAGCTATCGGCTGGATGTGTCTAACGTGAGCAACTTTGCAACATTTGTAACCGGATACAACAATCTTACGGTCGCGGCCACGTCAGCTGTTATTTCCGGACAGCCGATGAACGTTAATTATTACTACCGTGTGCGGGCCGTTAATGCGGCGGGAACTACGATCAGCTCGGCTGTCATCACACTGGATCTGGATCATAACTATGTCCGCCAGACTACGGTGTTGAAAGCGGGGCTCACTACGGTCGCTGCAGTTGATGCCGCGTCCATAACCGACAAGATCGTTTCAACAGAATTCTATGATGGACTTGGTCGCCCTGTTCAGACGGTGACGCGACAGGCATCGTCATCGGGACTTGACATGGTTCAGGCACGCATTTATGATCAGTTCGGCCGCGAAGCAACCAAATACCTTCCTTACGCGGATGGCATCAGCGGATGGTATAAGGAGAATGCGCTCAAAGATCCAACGACAGGAGTTTATACCGAAGGAAAGCAGTACCAGTTCTATCAAACCGGGGGACTCCTTCCCACCGATACCGTTCCGTTGTCCAGGACACGTTTTGAGTCCAGTCCTTTAAATCGGCCAGTCGAGCTAGGTGCCCCTGGAGCTACATGGAAGCCTGATGCTACGGATAGCTACACGTCGGCAGACAAGACCGCTAAAAAAGCCTATCAGGTCGTCAATTCCGCAACCGAAGTACGGCTGTTTACTTTCGTATACCCGGCAGCCGGATCAACGGAGCGCCTGGGCATTGTGAATGGGGGTACCAGCGGTGCGCCAACTTACTATCCAGCAAACAAGCTCTACCGCAACCGTACCAAGGATGAAAATGGCAGTGAAGTCATTGATTATGCCGATGATCAGGGTCGTACCATACTTCGTCGTGTTCAGTTTGCGGCCAGCCCTTCTGGAATCAACGATACCGACTATGCCAGTACTTACTATATCTATGATGATTTTGGAAACCTGACCTGCGTGTTGCCGCCTGAAGCGACAAAAGCGCTTGCGACCGGATACTTGAACCAAACCGATGCGAACAAAGAGGTCTTTCTGAGGCGCTGGGCGTTTCGATACCGCTACGATGAACGGGGCAGGATGATCAGGAAGCAGGTTCCGGGTGCAGGACAGGTCATCATGGTGTATGATAACCTGGATCGGCTGGTTCTGACTCAGGACAGTGTGCAGCGGGCGAAGAGTACCAGGGAATGGATCTTCACCAGGTACGACGCGCTGGGGAGGCCGGTGCTGACTGGCAAATACCTCAATAATGGCCTTTATGCGGCCGTGAAAAATGCAGTCACCACGTATTACAATTCGCTTACGGCTACACAAGCCTGGTATGAGACGTATGCAGGCAGTACCGGAGCCATTCTGGGTTATGACAATAAGTCGTTTCCTCAGACTACTGTCGATGCAGATTATCTCACGGTAACCTATTACGACAAGTACGATACCTACATGGCCCCTGCAGGCTATCTGTACACCACGCAGTCACTTCAGGATCCGGAAACCAGCCTTCCTCAGGAAACCGTAGGCACAATCGGCGCAGTGAGGCCTATCGGTCAGGTGACGGGAATGTTGGTTCGAAACCTGGGCGCGGGCACCTGGCTGAGGACCGTTAGCTATTATGATCAGAAGTATCGTCCCGTACAGGTGATCAGCGACCATCAAAAAGGGAAAGTGACCGTTTCCAACATCGTTGATTTCTCAGGCAAAGTGGTTTACACGCGGCGTATATACGTCGTCAATAGTGATACGAAGTACGTCCTGGAGAACCCTCACTACGACGCGCCGGGCCGCCTGCTCTGGACCAAGCACAATGCCACGAGCGCTATCAACGGCACGGGCGACATCATGATCGCAAAGAATGAATACAACGAACTGGGACAACCGGTAGATAAAACACTGCACAGCACTGATGGAGGGACTACGTACAAGCAATCCGTGGACTATCGATACAACATCCGCGGCTGGCTGGTGAAGGTCAACGAAGCGGACGTTGCTCCGGTGGCCGCGGGGGACGCCATGGCGGATTACTTCGGTATGGAGCTGGGTTATCACAACACCCTTTCAGGAACAGCAGCAACGGCACAATACAATGGTAACATCAGCGCGGTACAATGGAGCAAAGGCGCCGGAGGAACGGCGCGAAGACAGGCGTATGCTTTTGTATATGACAACATGAACCGTCTTAAGGATGCCAACCATTCGGACTACGAGCGAATCGCCGGCGTGTGGCAGTGGAACTCAAACAGCAATGGATATGGCGAGAATCTCACCTACGACATGAGCGGCAACATTGCCAGTCTCATCCGGAAAGGATTTAAAGGGGCATCGATGGACAACCTCGGCTACGTGTACTCCGGAAATCAGCTGAGCACCGTAAATGACGGCGCCAGCGCCACATTAGGCTTTGTCAACGGCAGCACCGGAGCTGATGACTACGCCTACGATGGCAATGGCAATATGAGCCGGGATAAGAATAAGGGCCTCATGAACGCTGGCGATATCAAATACAATTATTTAAATCTGCCGGAAGAGATCAGGAAAGGAGCGAACGAAAAAGTGAAGTATCTTTATGATGCGGCGGGAAGGAAGCTGGCGC